>Ga0194133_10001563_pt1 | contig 39090 bp, 29 predicted proteins | sample TA2KigOf40mmetaG_FD_155448 | JGI IMG/M metagenome (GOLD analysis project Ga0194133, IMG submission 155448) | Freshwater microbial communities from Lake Tanganyika, Tanzania - TA2015055 Kigoma Offshore 40m | ecosystem: Environmental > Aquatic > Freshwater > Lake | place: Tanzania: Lake...
GCCGGCTATAACGGTGCATATGATTTGACCAAGTCTGATGCTAAATATAATGCCGACAAACCCACTGAAAAAGACATCGTTGATGGCACTCCGAGTTCTGCGGTATTCAGCAGGTCATGGACAACCTTAAATGGCAGCAAATTCGTGAAAGTTTCTGCTAATGATTACAACCTGTCAACAAGCAGTTCCTTCATCTACAACCTTTGGAAAACCAATGCAGCCAATGCAACTGCCACAGTTACCGATATCAAGCTTGGCAATGTTATCCTTGTAAAATCAGGTCAGAGTGTTCCTTTCGGACTTTACATCATTAAAGTAACCGAAGTTAAAGAAACCACCACCGATAACCTGGATTACATCAAATTCGAATACAAAGGCGATATTTAATCTGCATCAAATCATTTAAAAAAACCCCGGCTCAGTGAGTCGGGGTTTTTTGTTGAAAAACAAACCTGAAATTTTGTTTCTTTTGCATATCGTGAAAAGAATAGGAATTTTTACTTCAGGCGGCGACTCTCCCGGCATGAATGCCTGCATCAGAGCGGCTGTAAGAACCTGTCTGGCATACAACATAGAGCCATATGGAATCAGACGTGGTTACGAAGGGATGATTGACGATGATGTTCATCCTTTACATGCGGGCAGCGTATCCAATATTATTCAATATGGCGGCACCGTTTTAAAAACGGCCAGAAGTGCAGAATTCCGAACCCCGGAAGGAAGAGCAAAAGCTGCAGAAAACCTGAAAAAACATAAAATTGAAGGTCTGGTCTGCATTGGTGGAAATGGCTCCTATACCGGAGCACTTTTTTTACAAAAAGAACATGGCATTCCAACTGTAGGATGCCCCGGAACCATAGACAACGATCTGGCAGGAACCGATTATACCATTGGATTTGATACCGCTGTAAACACTGCTGTGGAAGCCATAGACAGAATTCGTGATACGGCAGAAAGCCATGGCCGCGTTTTCTTTGTGGAAGTGATGGGACGTGATTCGGGTTACATAGGTCTATACGCGGGCCTTGCAGGCGGTGCGGAAGGAATTCTGATTCCGGAGAAAGGAAATCAGTTTGACGTGCTGATTAAACATTACAAGCAGAAGAGCCGTAAGAAAGAGTTCTCCATTTACGTGGTCGCCGAAGGTGACGAAGAAGGCAAAGCCCTGGAACTTTCGCACAGATTTCTGCAGCACTATCCCCAAAGCGATACACGTGTGGTGGTGCTGGGGCATATACAACGGGGCGGTAAACCCTCGGCCAGCGACAGAATTTTGGCAAGCAGACTGGGAGCCCATGCTGTGAAAGGACTTACAGAAGGACTAAACAATTGTGCCGTAGGTGTAATACGCGATGAAATCGTTTACACATCTTTTGAAGAAGCCATAAAAGGCAAAAAAGAACTAAACAACAACCTTTGGGTACTTAACGAAATGATTTGCCGTTAATATGCTGCTTCAACTTAGGGTAAAAAACTTTGCCCTTATCCGCTCCCTTTCATTCTCTCCCCAAAAAGGCATGAATGTAATCACCGGTGAGACCGGTGCGGGTAAAAGCATATTATTGGGTGCCCTGGGATTGGTAACGGGAAACCGTGCCGAAATGTCGGCCCTGCTGAATCAAAATGAGAAATGTATTGTTGAAGCGGATTTTGACATTCAAGCCCTGAACCTAAAGGACTTATTTGAAGCACTGGAACTGGATTATGAACCCGTTTGCATTGTAAGACGCGAGATTAGTGCTCAGGGAAAAAGTCGTGCCTTCGTGAATGATACACCCGTTCAGCTTTCCACACTCAAACAGCTTTCCGGACACCTTGTGCAGGTTCACACCCAAAATACAGGCACCTTTATTTCAGATACGCTCGAGCAATTGCTGGTTATTGATGATTTTGCGGGAAATACATCGCTAAAAATAGAATATCAAACCGCGTTTAGAGAATGGAAAACTGAAATTAAAAACCGGGATTTGCTGCTTGAAAAGCAATCTTCTTTTGAACGTGAACAGGATTTTATCCGCTTTCAGCACGAGGAGCTCTCTGGTTTTGCACCCGCAGAAAACGAAGAAAACGAGTTGGAAACCCAGATACTAATTTTGGCCAATGCCGATGAAATCAGCAGAACATGCCGGCAGGCCGTGGACGAACTTACAGAGTCTGAACTTTCCATCACTGACAGAATCAACGGTGTTAAGCAATTATTCAGACAGGCAGAACGCTTTCTTAGCAGTGCCGATGATTATAAAAACCGACTTCAAGGCCTGGCCGAAGAGTTGAAGGAATTATCACGAGAAATAGAACGCACAGGCCAACTGGCCGAAAACAAACCCGATTTGCTGGAATCCCTGCAGGATAGACAGGCACGTATGCAATTGTTGTTTAGGAAACACGGTGTGGACAACAGTGAGGCTTTGCTGGGTATTTCACAAAGTCTGGAAGAGAAACTGCAGGAAGCCCATTATTTGGATGAGGCTATTGATAACTCAACAGCACGTATCGCTGCGTATGAGAAAAAAGTACTATCGAGTGGACTTGTGCTTCAAAATAGCAGAGAACAAGCCGGTGATTTATTGATGGTTGCCGTAGGCGAACAATTGCAGAAACTGGGCATGCCCCATGCAAGGTTAGCTTATGAATGGATTGACCATTCAGAAAAACCAGACATAAATGGCCTGTCTACGCTGCGAATGACCTTCAGAGCCAACGCCGGCTCTCCCCTGCTGCCGCTTGAAAAAGTGGCCTCGGGCGGAGAACTATCGCGTGTAAATTTCTGTTTGAGAAGCCTCACCGCCATGAAGAAAACATTGCCAACCCTTATTTATGATGAGGCAGACACAGGCATCAGCGGTGAGATAGCTTTGCAAATGGCCCGCATGATGCGAAATATGGCCATGGCACATCAGCTTATTTGCATCACACACCTTCCCCAGGTAGCAGCAGCCGGCAACAATCATTTCCGCATATTCAAAGAAGAATCTGAGGCTTTTACCGAGAGTAAGATGACATTGTTAAACTCCGATGAAAGAACACAGCAACTGGCATACATGCTGTCGGGTAGCACCGCCGGAACAGCCGCTGTGGGCAATGCCAATGAGCTCATTCAATTGTTCGCTGATTAAAGCAGTTTATCCGGTGCGGCTACGTTGGTTTCGTACCATACATCCTTATCAAACGGCCCATTGGCAGCGGCCTGCGTTGCCAGCACATCACATCGTTCGTTTTCGGGAACGCCTGAGTGCCCTTTCACCCAGTGAAACTGGGGTTTAAGCAGTTCATACAAAGGATAAAAGCGCTGCCACAAATCCGGGTTTTTTACTTTTGTCCAGCCTTTCTTTTTCCAGCCAAACAGCCAACCTTTGAGTATGGCATTGCATACATACTGGCTGTCTGAATATATGTGAACAGGAATTCCACGACTTTTGATATTATCCAGCGCACGAATTACCGCAAGCAATTCCATGCGGTTGTTGGTGGTGAGGGCATAGGCACCAAAAATCTCCTTCCGTTTATCGCCATACATCAGCACTGCGGCAAAGCCACCCGGACCGGGATTTCCCAGTGCAGCACCGTCTGTATACACCACTATTGGCAGCATGCAGGCAAAGTTGAAATACGTTGCACTTATTCACAAAATTTGTGAATAACTCAGGCAAAAAGGTTGATAACCTCAAAAAAGTGTCTTTTAATGTTGTGGAGTTGATTTGCACATTCAAATCAACCGAAATAGCACCCTTTTTCCTTTTCATTATAGAAAGCCCGACCGGAAACGGCCGGGTTTTCTCTTTACTAATGGCTATGATGATGTGAAATAGGCCGAATATAGACGGACTGTTATATTTTTGTAGAGCCTGAACTGAAACATACCGTGAATTCAACGGTTTATAGTATACATGAATGCCGAAATTTTAACCATTGGAGATGAATTGCTGATTGGGCAAACCATAGACACCAACAGCGCTTGGATCGGCAAAAACCTGGCATTGTTTGGCATTCAAATTTCCAGAAAAACTGCTGTAAGTGACAGTGAGATAGAAATAGTTACTGCCATCACTGAAGCCTTTAAGCGGGTGGATTTCCTATTGGTAACAGGTGGTTTGGGGCCAACCAAAGATGACATTACCAAAAAAACACTGGCCGGATTTTATGGTTGCGGCTTCAGGCGCGATGAAAGCGTTGCTGCGCATCTTGAAAACATCTTTGCCCGCAGAGGCCGGCAATTGCTGGAAATAAACAAACAACAAGCCGATGTGCCTGAAATCTGCGAAGTGCTTTGCAACGAGGTCGGAACAGCCCCCGGAATGTGGTTTGACCAAAAGGGGAAAGTGCTTGTAAGCATGCCGGGGGTTCCGAATGAAATGGTGCATATTATGGAAAACAGGGTTTTTCCACGCATCAAAGACCGGTTTAAAACACCTGAAATATTGCATTGTACGGCTGTAACGGTGGGCATACCCGAAAGCCTGCTCAGCAAACAGCTGGAAGATTTTGAGAAGACTCTCCCGCCTCACATCAAACTGGCTTATTTGCCGGCGCTCAATACGGTAAAACTTCGGCTATCGGGACAATCCGATGATGCCGCGCTGCTGAAAGCAGAGATGACCGGTTATTTTGACAATTTATGCGAAGTTTGCGGCGAGGCCATTTTCGTGCGGGAAGACATCAGTCCGGTTAAGTATATTGCTAGACAGTTGATCCATAACAAAATCAAAATTTCACTGGCTGAAAGCTGCACAGGCGGCTTCATTGCCAATCAGTTGGTAACAGAGTCGGGAATTTCAAAGGTTTTTAATGGTAGCATTATCTCCTACGCCAATGAAATCAAGCACCGTGAGCTTGGGGTTCCGAATGAAATATTCAGCACCGTTGGCGCTGTGAGTGAAAAATGTGCACGATACATGTGCGAGGCGGCCCTTAAAAAATTCAATGCAGATATTGCCATTAGCACCACAGGTATTGCCGGTCCGGGTGGCGCCACCGATGAGAAACCGGTTGGACTTATTTACATTGGCATTGCAACAGCAAAAGGTTCACGGGTAAAGAAATACCATCTTTTTGGCACACGCGAACAATTCATGCAGCGTGCCGCTAATTGCGCTATGATGCTGGTGAAAGATACACTGCTACAAGAGTTTGGCGTACATTAAAAACTACGGGCAACATTAATTTAAGTACATTTGTCTTAAAATTAATTTGGGAAAAGCCCTATTGCATACTGCCCGTTTTCTTTTTTTAACATGTATTTTTCTTGCATGGTCAGCGCCACTGATGGCATTTGATTTACCTAAAAATCAAAACCTTGAAACCGGCAGTCAGGCTTTTATGAAGAATCAGGGACAATGGGAAGATGGTTGTCTCTACCATTTCCGCAGTGGATTATTTCAGGCCAGTTTTTATAGCGACAGAATTGTTTTTACGGTAGCAAATCCAAAAGACAAGTTTGCAGCGCCTCCTAAACCCAATCCCGAGCATCCGGAACCTCCAAATCCGCGGTTTATGCTGCAGGTATGGGAAATTAGTTACCAAAATGCACTCCCCTTTCAATTTGAAGTCCAAGCACCCTTGGAGAATAAAATTGGATATGCCAAAATTCATAAAAACGGAAAAATTGTTTACCCTGAACAGTTTGAAAATTTGCGCATCAAGAACCTATACGAAGGTGTAGATGCTGTTTTCAGCAACTACAATGGGGTATTGAAAATAGATTACATTATAAAACCGGGTAGTAAACCCAATATTGTATTTACCGTAAATGGCTTCACGGAAACCCGTGTTGATGAGCGAGGCAATATTGTATTGAAAAGCGAATTTGGTCAGCTGGTAGACAGCATTCCTTACAGTTATGAGCAAAACGGCACCCGTACACCGATTGATGTGAGATATGCACAAACCGGAAAACACACTTTCGCATTACAGTTTCCGGAGGATTTCAACAATGAAAACGGCGCGGTGGTAGATCCATTTTACCTGGATTACAGTACTTATTTTTATGGTAACAACCTGACAAACATACTTACCTACATCTATGATGTAAATGTAGATGCCAATAATAACAGCTACATTACCGGTCTCACCACAGACAAATACCCGGGTAAGCCAGGCACCTATGACACCACTTTGGCAGGCAGTTATGATGCATATTTATGTAAAATGCCATCGGGTGGTGGAAAACCTGATTATTTCATTTATTTGGGAGGAACTTCTACCGATTATGGATATGCAATGGCAACAATAGATAACGGCGATAATTATCTAACCGGTTACACCAGCTCTGTAGATTATCCCATAACCTCCGGAGTACTTGAACCCACAAGACCTAATACCACTTCTTACGTAAGCTATGTTACCGGGATAAAATCTGATGGCAGTGCTTTAATTTATTCAACTTATTTAAAAGGTTATTGCTGGGTAATTGATGTTAATAGCCAGGGACAGGTTTATGTAGCTCCATACGGAAACAACCCCTACACGGTTACAAAGGACATTAATCCGCCCGGACAGGTGGGTGGTGGGTTTGAGGCAAACATTATAAGATTAAACAGCACCGGCTCTGCCATCTTAAATTGTGTTGAATTAAAAGGATTCGGAAGTGAATACTTATATGCATTAACCATTGACAAAAAAACCAGGTTTATGCTGCAGGTTGGACCAGCAGCGACAATCTACCTGTAACAGCCGGAAGAAATAACTTTGGTGGATTCTTTAAGGGTGGGTCATGGGATGGATTTCTGTTAAAGATAGACTCGGCCTTCACAAAATTCTTAATCAGTAAATATATTGGAACATCCGGCTACGATTATATTTCTGCTATTACCGTAGATGATAACGAGGATATTTTTATTCAGGGTATTGCCGGTGCAAACGATTTACCAGCCACAACCAACGCATTCCCTGGAGGCTCTACCACAGGATGGAGCGGAGCATCTTTTATCATGCGGATTTACAAAACCGGCTATTTCCCGAAATGGACTACCCATATCACCAATAGCACCTATGCATGGCGTCAGCGAATCAGCGTAAACGCAAAAAACGAATGTGTATTTGCAGGTAGTACCACTAACAGCAGCCTGTCGGTAACAGCTGATGCTTATCAAAAAACCCTAAAAGGCGGATGGGATGCTTTTATCGGAAAATTATCCATCGACGGTGATAAACGTTACCTTTCATATTTTGGAGGTGATGGAACGGACTACTTTTTTGCCGTTCAAACTCGTAGAATCGGATGTGTTACCCATATTGTGATAGGTGGCTGGGGAACAGGTACAGGCTATCCAACCTACAAAGCATGGAAATCCACATTGCCAATAGGAATATCTTATGTAGGCAGGATTGCCAAATGGAGGGACACATTGAAAGAAGACCCCATAGATTTTGGCCCGGATGCCATGCAATGCGACCGCAACTACCGCATTATTGAAGCTGGAAATCCGGGGGCGTCCTACCTGTGGCAGGATGGCAGTAAACTCTCCTATTTCATAGTAGATAAACCCGGCAAATACTGGGTTACGGCCAGCTATGGATGTGGTAAAAAATCAGATACAATTTCTTTTAGTATTGCTCCCGGCGCCAAACCGCATTTTCCAAAAGACACCCTCATTTGCGACAAATACGGACTGCTGCTGGATGCCAGAAATGACACCATCAAAGGCATTAAATACGCCTGGAATACAGGCGATACAACCCGGAAAATATTTGCAGATACTTCCGGAAAATATACGGTTGCTATGTGGACTCCCGTTTGCCAGTGGCGGTATGATAGTATTCAGGTAACCAAACAGTATAAACCCATTCGGGGCATCTGGCAAAAAGATACAGTTCTCTGCAAACCCTTCACCATTAATTTGCGTTCGGGAAGCGATACCATTTCTGCGGCGTATGCATGGAATACGCTTGATTCTGTTCGCCATATTACAATTTCAAAAGCCGGATTGTACAACATACAAATCAGCAATCAGTGCGGTATTTTGAAAGATACAGTGCAAATAGATACAGACGGTATTCCCATCATTTCCTACAAAACCGATACCCTGATTTGCGATAAAGACAGTTTCCGTATTTCACGCAAAGGATTCTCCCACTGGACAAGCCTTACATGGAACGACGGAAGCAAAGACACATCGCGCATTCTGACCAAGGCTGGTGTTTATACCATAAATATTAGCAACAGTTGCAAAGCTTACACAGACACTATCAAACTGAAGATGGGGAAAATCCCAAAAACCTTTTCGTTGGGCAATATGCTGTGGTGCGACAATTTCCAGTTGATACAAACCGTAAACGACAACAGCTTTGCCAACATCCGCTGGAGCACAGGCGATACCGGCAGACAATTAAAAATAAAAGACACCGGTATCATTACAGCCACAGCCGAAAGTATATGTGGTACAAGCAGCGCCAGTTTCAGGGTAGAACGGGGTTTCAGCCCGGAAATAAAACTTGGGCGCGATACGCTGATTTGCAATGCCGCCTCCTGGCAAATTATGCCTAAATCCATCAAATTCCTGAACCAGATTCAGTGGGAAAATGGTTCTTTATCCAATAACAGAACCATTAATACACCCGGAAAATTCTGGGCTACGGGCACCAATAATTGCGGAACCATATCAGATTCCATTACCATTGTATTTCTAAATTCACCAAAAGTAACAGCACCTTCAGATCGCACTTATTGCGATTTTGTAAGCCCCATCCCCTCCCTGACAGCAAATGCTTCCGGAGGTATGGCTGCATTTACCTGGAATACCGGTGAAACCGGTTTAAGTATAAAAGGCAACACGGCCGGCATGTATGTGGTTACAGGTTCAAATGCCTGCGGCAACAGCAGCGATACTGTTTACATTAGTGTTGTTCCCTCTCCCAAACCCGATTTGGGCATTGATACCGCATTCTGTGGCGTATTTGCTTACCCACTTACCGTTGGTAAAGGATATCAATTTGTCGCCTGGAGCAATGGCTCTTCTGCAAAAATGATTACTGCTACGGATTACGGAATATACAGTGTGAAAGTTACCGATTTCAATGGCTGCTCAGGCACAGATGAAATGATTATTGGTAGTAACTGCAAGCTTATCTGGTATATGCCGACAGCCTTCACACCCAATGGTGACGGCAAAAATGATGTGTGGGGTCCAACAATCAAGGACGTGCAGGAATTGAAAATTGCCATCTACAACCGCTGGGGTGAAAAAATTTGGGAGAACCGCGATGGTCAAACATCATGGGATGGAAACTACGGAAATGTGCTTGCACCTGAAGGTGTCTATACCTGGACCGCCAGCTTCAGAAGCAACTTCAAACCCTATTACAAATCCGGGGTATTGACGCTGTTGCGTTAAAAATCAATACGGAATTTTTCTCTCCTCAATTCTGCGTACGGCAGGGGATTTTCATAATCCTCATGATGCTGCAAACGGTTACGCACAATACCGATGGCTTCATAAATGGCGTTGCGGAAAGAGAGCGTTTCGCAAGAGCCCTTCCCTGCAAGGTCGTATGCAGTTCCGTGATCCGGACTAGTTCGCACCACATTTAAACCTGCGGTATAATTGACTCCATCGTAAAAAGCAAATGTTTTAAAAGGAATCAATCCCTGGTCGTGGTACATGGCCAGAACACCATCAAAAGTCTTGTAGGCGCCGCTTCCAAAGAAGCTGTCGGCCGAATATGGCCCGTAAACCAATTTGCCTTCGCCAAAAACTTTGGCAATGGCAGGTTTGATGATTTCTATTTCTTCTTTACCCAGCAAACCACCATCCCCGGCATGGGGATTTAATCCCAACACAGCGATGCGGGGCTTGGTACAGGCAAAATCTTCACGCAGTGAAGCATGAAGTATGTTTAACTTGGCGATAATTTTATCGGTGGTGATTGCCTGTGCAATCTGGCTAACCGGCAAATGTTCCGTTACCAGCCCCACACGCAGTTTTTCACTCACCAGCACCATCGCATAGCGCTCCACACCTAGCTTTTCGGCAATATAACCGGTATGGCCACTGAAGCCCGGTAGATTGGCCGCTACAGTGTTTTTGTCCAGCGGTGCGGTAGCCATGGCATGCAAATGACCGGCAGCGGCATCTACCAAGGCTTTATCCAGTGCCAGTAATGCTTCTTTACCTGCTGCATCGGAAGGCTGACCCGGAGTAATTTCCATGCCTGCATCGCTGCTAACCACCAGGTTCAGTCGACCTTCTTTGGCTTCAGCAGCGCTGTGAACCAAATGGTACATGGGTTCCTGAAGATTCAGTTGCTTTTTGTAAAATACAAAGTTTTTGGGTGAAGCGTACACAACCGGCGTGCAATATTTGTAGATATGCTCATCGGCAAAAGTGCGGATGATAAGTTCCATGCCCACACCATTGGGATCGCCCTGGGTTATCCCGATTACAGGTTTTTTATTATCCATTCGCTTTGTTCATTAAAAACTGCACTACCATGCGCACCCCCACACCTGTTCCGCCTTTTACACGGTAGGCATCGGGTGCATGGTTAAAAGCTGTGCCGGCAATATCAAAATGCAGCCAGGGGTAATCCGTAAAATATTTCAGGAAAGCACCGGCTGTTTGGGCGCCACCTTCAGCTTTACCCAGGTTTTTCAGGTCGCTGATATCGCCTTTCATTTCTTCGCTGTATTCATCCCACAAAGGAAATTCTGCCAGACGCTCATAGACCGAATCTCCGGCAGCCATTACAGCTTGTTTAACCGATTGATCTGCCGTTCCCATCATAGCACTTCCATATGCGCCTAAGGCACGCGCAGCAGCACCGGTGAGTGTGGCAAAATCCATTACCAGTTCGGGTTCATATTTTTTAGCAAACGCCAATGCATCGCAAAGGATTAATCTGCCTTCGGCATCAGTATTCAGCACTTCAACGGTGGTTCCGTCGAATGTGGTAATAATATCACCGGGGCAAATGGCATTTTCACCGGGACGGTTGTCTGTAGCCGGGACCAAACCAATTACCCAAAGTGGCAAGTTTAATTTCCCAACGGCATACATCACCCCACCAACTACGGCAGAACCCGCCATATCGCATTTCATGTAATCCATGCTGGCCGGGGTGGGTTTCAGGCTTAATCCGCCGGTATCAAAAACCACGCCTTTTCCCACCAACACGATTGGTTTGGTATTTTTGGCATTGGCAGGCTTGTATTCCATAATGCTGAACGTAGGTGGGTCCTGGCTGCCTTTATTCACAGACAACAAACCGCCCATTTTCTGACTCTCAATTTTAGCTTTGTTCCAAACTTCAACGCTGAAACCGGCTTGTTGTCCCAATTGAACGAACTTATCTGCCAAACCGGTAGCATTAAGGCCTAAAACAGGCTCATTCACCAGATCACGGACCACAAAAACAGACTCCACAATGGTTTGAATTTCGTTCCATTTTTCTGCACCTGCACCATGGTAGTCTATGGTTTTCAGCGACAGGGCCGTTTTTTCACGGTCTTTCAGGTATTTGTCAAATTTATAATTGGTAAGTGCCAAACCCTCAGCAAGTGCCAGTCCAAAACCGGCATCTGCATCTGCATTGTGGATTTTCACAGCATTTTCTTTATCGGCGTTTAGCGATTTAGCGATGTTACTGCCTGCTTTTCTCAGTCGTTCCGTTTCGGTATGTCCCTGGTTTTTACCTGCTTTTTCAAGGTAAAAAACGCCTTCCTGACCACGGTAAACATGGCTCCAGTTTTCGCCGTTCAGGGCATTGGAAAAATATTGTTTTACGGCCTCGGGAATTGACACACCCGCAATGGCCTCTTTGGATTGAAGTAAAAGGACGGTTGACATATTGAAAAGGACTGCGAAATTAAGCATTTACGGGTAAAAACCGCCCTATTTTCAACACGCATCCACAGCATGTGCATTACATCAGCTCAAAAGCAGGCAGGCATAGCATAAATTTGCAACAATGACATCCAAAATCCGTGTCGGAATTTTCTTTGGTGGTGCCTCACGGGAACGTGAAGTTTCTTTTGCCGGTGGCCGAACCGTATATGACAACCTGGATAAAAACCTGTTTGAAGCTGTTCCCATTTTTGTGGACTCGTTTGGAAACTTTGTAATATTGAACTGGGAAAATGTGTATAAAGGCAGTATCCGTGATTTTTTTCCGCCGGCATCATTCCTGCCCGATTTGCCCAATGGTTTTCAGGTGTATGCAGAAAGCCTGAATCCGGATACTGAAATGCAGCAGCAAATGTTGTCAGTCCTAGGAAAAACCATCACAGCCAATGATTTAAAAAAACATATCGACTTTGCATTTCTGGCATTACATGGCACGCTGGGGGAAGATGGCACCATTCAAGGCTTACTGGAATGGCACAATATTCCATATTCAGGTTCCGGAATTTTCGCTTCCGCGCTGGGTATGAACAAAGCGAGGCAGAAGGATTTTCAGGAAAGAGCAGGGCTGTACGTAAACCATTATCAGACGCTAAAACGCGATGCCTGGCTTCAGGCTGATGAAAGGGAAAAAGGAAATCTTTTTGTTTTTTACAACTGCGAATTCAAGGAACATTTTGTGGTAAAGCCTGCCAATCAGGGCAGTTCGCTGGGTGTGAGTGTGCTTAAAAACTCAGATTTCCACACCTTTGAAAAGGCAGTTGACCTGGCATTCTTCCGAATGCACCTGAATAACGAGGAGTGGATGGTTTTATCGGAAGACGAGAAAATTGAATTTATAAAGGAAATTACCGACATACGCAGCGGTTTGGGACTTCCATTGTTAATTAACGATGAATGGTCTTTCATGCCCGATGACCTGATGAATCGCCTGAACACTTTACTGTCAGGAACGGGCAGCAGCATCCTTCTGGAATCTCCTGATGCCGAAACGGAAATTGTATTTGAGGAGTTTATTCAGGGCCGTGAATTCAGTTGTATCGTTGTTCGAGACGATAGCGGCAATCCCATTGCCCTGCCACCCACTGAAATTCGCAAGAAAACCGATTATTTCGATTACCGCAGCAAATATTTGCCAGGACTGAGCCACAAAATCACGCCGATGCCCGGTTCGGCCGAATTGCTGGAAGAGATAAGAACAGCCTGCACCGCGCTTTACGATTTCTTTGGCTTCAATGTATATGCACGCATTGATGGCTTTGTTTCGGATAGTGATGAAGTTTTTCTGAACGATCCCAACACCACCAGCGGTATGATGCCCAGCAGTTTCTTTTTTCATCAGGCCGCTGAAATTGGGCTGAATCCTTCAAAATTCCTGACTTTCATTACACGCAATTCTTTGGCAGAGTGTATTGAAACCCAGCCACGCTCTCAATGGCTGCGCGACACCCTGACAGGTTTGGACCGCCAAATAGATGCTCTGTCATCCGGGCAGTCTATGCAGCAGAAGATTGCCGTTATCATGGGTGGTTACAGCTATGAGCGCCACATTAGCATGGAAAGCGGGCGTAATATTTATGAAAAACTCAGCAGCAGCGCGGAATATGAGCCTGTGCCTATTTTCCTAACTGGCAATGCCGAAAATCTCAGGTTATTTCAGCTTCCGCTTAATATTATGCTAAAAGACAATGCAGATGACATCCGTGACAAGGTCATGCATTTTGATCATAATCCTGTTTTGGATAGCATTGCCTCAGAGGCAAAACATGTTACGGCAAGATACAACCCCAGCGGAATGCTTACGTTTCCCAAAGAAATTTCTTTTGCTGATTTAGTCAACATGGTATCTGGTGTCTTTATTGCCCTTCATGGCAGACCCGGAGAAGACGGTACGCTGCAACAGGAACTCGAAAAATATGGCCTGTATTATAACGGAAGCCGTCAGTATAGCGCTGCCATAACAATAAACAAATTTGTCACCAACCAAAAGTTGCGAGAAAACGGATTTTTGGTAGCAGACCACCGAATGTTGTCCAAACAGCAGTGGCTGGGCAATGAAGCTGCTGAAGAACAAAGTATTATCAATCGATTTGGCCTGCCCCTGATTGCCAAACCTGCAGATGATGGTTGCAGTGCAGCGGTGCGAAAGGTTAAATCAGCCGAAGAACTTCACAATTTCATATCGGGTATTTTCCGCAATCCCGGTGAGGATGACAGTGCTATCAGAAAAAAACTGGGATTAATACCCAACGAAGAATTTCCTGTAAAAAACGAACTGCTCATTGAAAAATTCATAGACAAGGGCGATGCCGTTAAATTTCTGGAAATTACGGGTGGAATGCTTACCCGCCTCGATGCAGAAGGTAAAATTCGTTATGAGGTTTTTGAACCCAGCGAAGCGCTTGCGGAAAGTGAAATTCTAAGTCTTGAGGAGAAATTTTTGGCCGGCCAGGGACAAAACATTACGCCTTCGCGTTTTAGCAGAGATGCAGCTGAACAGGCACGAATTAGCTCAGAGGTCCGTAAAACACTGGAAGCTGTGGCCAAATGCCTGGATGTGTCAGGCTATTGCCGTATAGACGCTTTCGTGAAAATTATGCAGGACGGCAGCATAGAAACCTGGATTATCGAGGTTAACAGCCTTCCGGGAATGACCCCTGCTACATGCATTTACCATCAGGCGGCGATAAACGGATATAAACCTTTCGATTTTATCCGTGATATATTGAAATTTGGTAAGGATTCGTTATCATCGAAGCATGAATAGGAACTGGCTCTTAAATATTGGGCTTGGCATTGCCGCTACAGGTGTCTTTATCCTCTTGCTTTTTTTGTGGATGCACTGGTTTACCAACCATAATGTAGCAGTTAAGGTACCAAACATAGTGGGTATGAGTATGCAGGAAGCGATTGAAAAGCTTGATGATGAAGCATTGCGCTATGAAATTACAGATTCAGTTTACCTGGAAAACATAAAAAGAGATGCGGTATCTGAACAGGACCCCGTAGCAGGCAGCGATGTAAAACCCAACCGAATCATTTACCTGGTGGTAAATGCCTTGGATAAGCCCAAGGTAAAAATGCCTATGCTTGTGGATCAGAGCTTTACACTTGCCAAGGTTTTATTAAAAAATAATGGCCTGGAACTCGGCAAAATAGAATATGTTTATGATGAGATTGGGAACAACCTGGTTACCAAACAAAGTATAAACGGCATGGAAGTGCCGGCAGGTAAAATGATAACCAAAGGAACCCGCGTAGATCTTGTGGTGGTTAAAAACCAATCTGATGATTCTGAAAATGGTGATAGTACGTCAATTGAACCGGATATTCCGGATGAAGAACCAGACATAACTGATCAGCCTAAAAGAAAAAAGCGGAAAAGAGAGCTTTGATTTTTACCTTTGCAGTACAATTTTGAGGGTAACTACTACGTTTATCCCAAGCGCTATTGATGAAAAACTGCATTGTCCCTGTCACCCTGCTTTTGCTATACTGCAATATCAATTTACATGGACAAGGGGTGAAACTCACACCTATGCAGACATTGAATCCAAAAACGCGGATATCTGCTTTTGATATACATTTAAGTAAAATCACCGATACGCTGGATCTGCCATTTTTCGATAACTTCACCGCTGAAAGTGGCTATCCATCATACAATCGCTGGACCGACAACCAAGTTTGGATAAACAATTCCTTCCCTGTAAACCAGCCGGATTACAATGTGGCGACATTCGATCACTTAAATTCTTCGGGTAAACCATGGAAAGGTCTGTTAAATAAATCTGTATTTGTATATGCAGACAGCCTTACTAGTCAGCCCATCAACCTGCAGTTTTACAAAACAGGACCCCTTACAACCAAAAACTACACCCCATCTGACAGTGTTTACCTAAGTTTCTTTTACCAAACTGCAGGACTTGGTGATGTTCCGGAGGCAGAAGATTCGCTCATCTTGTTTTTCAAAACCAAAACAGGAATTTGGAAACGTGTCTGGACTCAAACCGGAAGAAGCAATGCAGCTTTTAAAGAAGTGATGGTCCCTGCTTATCACACAGAGTTTTTACATGGAACTTTCCAGTTTAGGTGGGTAAACTACACCAAAGCCACCGGCAATCTTAATCACTGGCACCTTGATTATATCCGCATGGATAGGAACCGAAGTGCTAAAGACACCGGAATACGCGATGTTACCATACAATTCGCATCTCCTTCCCTGCTCAAGGATTATCAAACTATGCCTTACAGGCATTTTTTAGACAATGTCAGCGAACAAACCTTGCAGGGACATAACGTAAGCATCCGCAACCTAAACAGTGCCACAATCGTTCAAACACGATTTCAGTTAGAAATTCGAAATCGATATGATACACTTTTACTGCTGCGCCCATTCAACCTAAGCAGTAAAAACATCGCTCCCGGGGTTGATGGGGAAAGTTTCGGTCAGGTGAAGATGGATACGCTTTCCGGCGAAAATCCATTCTTAAAACTAACCTATAAAATTGCACCTCAGAGTGATGATATAACGCCGGACAACTATAACGCTGACGGTAATAACAACATGTATCTGTCCCGGCAGGAATTTAATCCCTGGTATGCCTGGGACGACGGAACTGCGGAAGGTGGATTTGGCCTGAATTATGAATTCCTACCCGACATCAAAGGTCAGTTTGCCATGAAATTTGATTTGCTGAAGAAAGACACCTTCCGCGGTCTAAGCGCCATTTTTAATCAAAGCCTTGATGATGTCAGTAGCCACAAATTCAAATTCAGGGTATGGAGAAAACTTTCACCTTTAGGTGCTACCGATAACCAGGATGAGCTTATTTATGAGACTCCTTTTGAACTTCCGGTTTACAAGGACACACAAAACGGATTCCATTATTTTTATTTTGACACCACTTTACTTCTTGATAAAGGCACCTACTATATCGGTTGGATACAGTTTCAGAAATTTATATTGAATGTAGGTTACGACAACAATTATCGTTACCAGAGACAGGATGTAAAAAATCCCAATTTGTTTTATAATCTTCTTGGACAATGGGAAGCAGTTGATGCTTCTGTAAAAGGTGTACCTATGTTAAGACCCCTAATAGGTTCTGCCAAAGAGCATAGAATGGCTGTAAAAACCTTTACCAAAGAAGATTTCAGCATTATACCCAACCCTGCCGTAAATCACATTCAAATTGTAGGTATGAATGCGTTAAAGAGAATTGTGGTTTTTTCTTTAACCGGACAAAAACTTATGGAAATAGACAATCCATCACCAGAAATTAATATTGGAACCCTAAAAAGCGGCATGTATATTGTTTGGTGTTTGGATAAAAAAGGAAGAACCTGTAGCCGCAAACTGATTAAAAATCCGTAGAAATGGAAGATATTACCGCAATAGAATTAAAATCAAGAATGGACAATGGCACCGCGCCCATGATAATCGATGTTCGCGAAACCTGGGAATTTGACGAATTCAATATTGGCGCCACATTGATTCCACTCGCAGAATTGCCCGGAAAATGGGAAGATCTTGAAGACCACAAACAAGAAGAGATTGTGGTGCATTGCCGCAGTGGTGCGCGCAGTGCTACCGCCAAGGCTTTTCTGGAATCTCAGGGGTTTAGTAGGGTTAGAAATTTGCTGGGTGGCATGCTGGACTGGCAACGACAATTTGGGGCTTAATGCCAAGAATAGCAGTCATATTAGGCTTTCTGCTACCTGTGATGCTGATGGCGCAACACGGAAATGATTCTATTTACTCCCAAAAAGACAAAAACCACCCCGGTGTTGTAGGCGCATCCAATTTCAAAGACATATATCTCCGCTTAGCGGACACGTTTTACGGAGGGTTTGGTGCTGATACACAATGCAGTATAATTAAATATATAATTTCAGGAGCCAAAGTATCGGGCAATATACAGCACCATCTTTTGCAGGGCAGAAGCTGGCATTTTGGGGTAGAAAACCGATTTGTAATAAAACCAAAAATCACCAGTATTGTGCGTGTACCGGCGGAAGAATGTGCTGATACATTCTACACAACACCTCAGGCAATGAAAACCCTGGACTCGCTTGTTGCAAAAGGCTGGGAAACATACTTTGTAGAAGGCAATTATATCCTCACAGAAGATAGTACAAGAAAATTTTCCGGTAAAAGTGAAGGTGTTTTTAAGATTACTTTCCTGTATCATCCTGTTAGAAATGAAGTTGCCTCTATACCGAGAGCTATCTTACTTCGTGAGCCTTCTGTTATCTTTTCAGGTTTGTGGAACCCCAAAAATCGCGATGATATTAACTCACCGCAGTTTTTCTGCAGTTTAATTCCTTACATATCTGAAACCAGGGAAATTTTACTGCCCGATTTCCGTATGCAACCTGATGGTCAGGTTCGCCCAGAAAACTGGATTTCCTTAAAAACCAAACCACCGGGCATTCCCAGGTAAACAAATAAGAATAATTGGCCGGAAGAAAACTCATACCCATTATCTGGCTTGGCCTTGGCGGGTTAATATTTGCCCTTTCATTCAGCACCTGTGGCAACAAAAATGCAAAATATAAAGATACGGCTTTTTATTTGAATTTACAAGACTCTGTGGATTATGTTGGCATCGCTGCCTGCAAAGATTGTCATGCAGATAAATACCACACATTTATTGAAACCGGCATGGGAAGCAGCTTTGGCGAAGCCACTCCCGCCAAATCCAAAGCACTGTGGACCAACGTGAAACCAGTTTATGATGCTAAAAAAGACATGTATTATCTTCCGTTTACCAGAGATGGTAAGTATTACATAAAGGAATACAGGCTGAAAAACGGCGACACACTGCACAGTCGCACTGAACAAATAACACATATTGTAGGCAGCGGACACCATACCAATAGCCACTTCTGGCATGATGGTGAATATTGGTATCAAGCGCCCCTCACCTATTACACCCAATCCGGCAAATGGGATTTACCACCAGGCTACGAAACAACAAATACAGGTTTTTCACGCAAAATTGATGTGGAATGCATGAGTTGCCATAATGGCATGCCCAAAGTGGAAGATGGCAGTATAAACAAGTTCACTCGAATGCCGGCAGGGATTGATTGTGAGCGTTGCCACGGCCCCGGAGAACTGCATGTGGCAGAAAAAAGAAAAGGAATCATTGTGGATGTAAATAAGATGGCAGACAGAACCATTGTAAATCCAGCCAGATTAACATGGAAACTTCAGGTAGACATCTGTCAGCGCTGCCATTTGCAGGGTAACAATGTGCTGAAACCCGGCAAGAAGTTCACGGATTTTCGTCCAGGCATGCGCCTGGATAGTGTGTTTGAAATTTACATGCCCATGCATGAGAACGGCAAATCATTTTATATGGCCGGCCATGCCGAACGTTTGCAGATGAGTAAGTGTTTTACATCATCCAATAAAACCGATGGAAAACTCAACCTTACCTGCATTACCTGCCATAATCCGCATGTGAGTGTGCGTAAAACCAATACTGAACTATTTAACAAGGCTTGCAACAACTGTCATGGAGGTGGCGGAAATGCTGCAAAATTCTTGTGTACCGCTCCCAAATCTGAACTTACACTGCAAAAAAACAACTGTGTAGCCTGCCACATGCCCAAAAGCGGCACTTCTGATATTCCACATGTTACAGTTCACGATCATTACATTAGAAAACCTAAAAAAACGAATGAGGCCATTTCATTAGGCAAACCAATTGGTTTATATGCTGTTAATCAGACTAACCCAAAACCTGCAATGCAATTGCAAGCGTATTTAACATGGTTTGAAAAGTTTGATGCCAATCCGGTGTATCTTAAAAACGCCCATACTCTGCTAAGTAAGGGCGGTATTGAACAAGAGATTCACTATTACTATGCACATGGTCAATGGGATGAAATAATGGTATTATCGGGCAAACTGAACAACAATGAGACTTCTGCATGGACCGCCTACCGTGTAGGTAAAGCCTTTGATAAGGCTGAGAAAATTGAAAATGCAATAGACTGGTATCGTCAAGCGGTAGAAAAAATGCCGCTGCAGGCTGATTTTACAGCTGAACTTGGCAATGCACTCATTCGCAAGAAACGCTTTACAGAAGCTATAGAGATTCTTACCAAAACCCTTAAGCAGCAAAACAAACACGAACTCACATTGCTCAACCTAGGCGTTGCTGAATGGCTAAATGGAAACAGCAGACAGGCTCTGGTGTATTTGAAAAAAACAATTACCTTGTTTCCAGACAATGAAAATGCAAGACTGTATCTGGCGGAGATTTACATGAAAATAGGCGATAAATCCCAGGCTCGCTTTCAACTAAATGAAGCACTGAGAATACGACCCGGTAACCGAGAAGCCAAAGAATTGCTGGACAGGTTGTGATATAGTCATACGGCTTTCGTTTTTTTTTCGGAATTTTGCAACTAATATGCTAGATAAGTATGGAATCGCGAAGCGCATAGCGCAGGAATTGCAGGACGGATACTATGTAAACCTGGGTATCGGTATACCTACGCTGGTGGCCAATTACATTCCCGAGGGTGTTGAGGTGGTTTTGCAAAGTGAAAACGGCTTGCTTGGTATGGGGCCCTTCCCTTTTGAAGGTGATGAAGATCCGGATTTAATCAACGCAGGAAAACAAACCATTACCACAGCCAAGGGTGCCAGTTTTTTCGATGGTGCCACTTCTTTTGGCATGATCCGCGCAGGCAAAGTTGATTTAACAGTTTTGGGTGCCATGGAGGTCAGCGACAAAGGCGATATCGCCAACTGGAAAATTCCCGGAAAAATGGTGAAAGGTATGGGCGGGGCTATGGATCTTGTGGCTTCAGCTAAAAATATTATTGTGGCCATGCAGCATACCAACAAAGCCGGAGAAAGCAAGTTGCTTACCGAATGCACCTTGCCAATTACCGGACTTCGTTGTGTTAAAAAAGTGGTAACAGAACTGGGCGTATTCAATATTACAGATCGTGGTTTCGAACTTAGAGAAATTGCAGAGGATGTTACATTAGACGAAGTAAGGGCAAAAACCCAGGGCCGACTTGTAATTGAGGGGGATATTAAAACCATCAGGTTCTCTTCCTGACGAGTTCACCGTTTTTATACTCAAACTTTTTGCCACGGATTAATACTTCTGTGCCAACTTGCCATTTTTTCATCTCTGAAAGCTCTGTGCTCAATACAAAAAGGCGACCACCAGTAGCTTTTGTTATATCGATATAATCTTTGTGTATTTTATCGGTGGCACCACAAAGCATAACACTTACCGGTTTTTTCACGTTCTTCAGTAGCGAGATGTCTTTCACCGAAGCCCCATTGTCGGCAATTAGCAACACGGTATCCGTATTCGGCCAGTGTTTTAATGTTTCCAGAACTGCCTCTATGTTATTTTCCGGAATGTCACCACCCGTTCCGGCCCTCATTGCGTGGTTCATGGCCATATATACCGAATCGTAATTTGAGGATGACGCAAAATGAATACCACCCGTACTTCCAATTTTTTTCAGCATATCGGGCTTGGCATCACCGTCATTAAAAAACACAAACCTGCCATCCTGTAATACTTCTGGTCTGTTTTTCAACCACAGCATCACCTGGGTAGAATAAGGGCTCATACTACCGGTCACATCAGTCACCACAGCCATTTTATTACTCCATTGGCGTGAAATCAGGTGATTGTACTCTTCTACATTCTTAAAAATTGATGTATCATAATACCCTTTCCGTGCATAATATCCGCCGGTTCTTTTTCGTACAGTACTGTCTCTTCGGATTTTATATTCTTTTTCACGCATGCCTAAAAAACTGCTTGTATAGCGCATACCCTGCTTTCTTTTGTTCTTATTTACAGGAATATAAAAACCCGTTTCCTCTTTCACCCGCTTAACCTTCCAATCAATCTTCTCAGGCACCCATTTCAAACTGTCATGATAGCTGTCTATTACTGATTTCATAAGTGATATCTCCCTTTCAATCAACAATTTTGGAGGTTCATTTTTTAGTAAAATGATGAACCCATGAAAACATTTCACGGCATCCTCTTTTTCGGTGGCCTGCCGTTGCTCCATGATTTTCCATTGTATAGCCGTATCATTAAATACGATAGGATATAGCTTTTTAAGATTTTGGAAACGGTAATAATTTAGTTTAGGCTGATTGAAGGTATCTACCTCCCTGAAGCGCGTATAAATCAATGCAACTGAATGAATTCTGTCCGACGATGGAATATCACCCAACTGTGATACATCCCTGAACTCTGCTGATGAAAAAGGCATAGGCAGATAAATCATGCCTGGATAAGGTATTACCTTTTGGGTCCCTATTCCCACAGGCTTTATTTTCATAAGGCTGTCAATGCTCACCATCTGAGCGGTCAGCATCTGCGACACCGTCAGAAATGCTATCAGCGAAATGGATTTTAACGTCTTCATATTAATTCCATAACGCAAATAGAAACTGTTTTATTGGATACTGAGTAAATTGCTGATTCCCAGGGGTCTTTCTGATGTAAACCCCTCTCCAAATTCCACGCCTATACTGTGGCCCAGTTCCCTTGCACGGGCTTCAATAAAATAGAGAAATTCAGCAGAACTGATAGGCGTCTGAGGCCCATCATCACCATCACGGTAAAATTGAGTGGCAAAAGCCCGAATGGCTTGCATTTTTTGTGAAAAACTGTCAGAAATATCCACAACGAAGTCGGGTTTTATGTAGCGATCCTGAATGTAATGATATACTGCATCGGGACGCCAGACTGCCTGCTCAATGCCATCATTGTGGGTTAACACTTTGGGAAGCCCGGCCAAAAAACAGGCCCTGCCGACCAGTGTGGCGGCTCTTCCGTGATCGGGATGACGGTCTGTTAAAGCGTTTGCCATAACTACCCTGGGACGAAAATGGCGGATTTCTGCAACCACTTTAATGAGTGATGCTTCGTCGTTTTCAAATAAACCATCCCTAAGCCCAAGGTTTATCCGCGAATCAACACCCATGATTTTTCGGCTTTCTTCAGCTTCCGCAGCGCGGGTTTCAGCGTTTCCACGTGTTCCCAGTTCACCCGCTGTTAGATCCACAACAACCACTTTTGCACCTGCCTTAATATGATGTATGAGGGTTCCACCTGCTGCAAGTTCTACATCATCAGGGTGCGCACCAAAAGCCAGAATATCTATCATGGCTGAATCTGAATGGGGGGATTAAACATAAGCGCTGACATGGTTTTACCCACCTTCTGCAAAGTTTCTTTACTTACCGAAGTCATATCGTCTGCATGGGTGTGCCAGTAATGAGCAAATGTCTTTTTTACAGGATCGTGCTGTATTATATCAATCATAGGAATCTGGCTGCCCTGAAACACGTAATGGTGATCATCCGTGATGGGATAAACGTTTTCATTGGAAAACGTACTGCCAAAACCCAATTCTTCTGCAATGGCCCAGGTATGGTTCATCACCCAGCCTGCCTGTTGCATGCTCAATGACTCGCGCCCAAAAACGGCATCCTTGCCACCTACCATGTCCAGTAGCACACCAAATTGAGCTTTGTATTTGGGTGTATGTGGATTTTTAGCCCAATACTGACTTCCCAGACAAAATGAATTTTCATATTCACTTTTGCCATAATCCTCAGCATCAAAAAACACAATGTCAATTCCGTAGGCAGGTTGATTTTTCTTCAAGTTACGTGCCAGTTCCAGCAAAACGCCCACACCACTGGCACCATCATTGGCAGCGGCTATGGGTTCATTTTTTCTTGTCGTATCATTATCTCCCCATGGACGGGAATCCCAGTGCGAAGCCCATATGCCGCGTTGCACAGACTTGGGCTTAAAAGCACCGACAAGGTTGTAAACCGGTATTTTTTTGTTATCCCAGGTAACTGCGGTTGCTTTTTGGTAATAAACTGTATCACAATACAACTTTAGTTTTGCATACAACCAGTCTGCGCAGCGGGCATGAGCAGCCGTTCCGGGAATCCTGTAACCAAAATCCACCTGTTTTTGAATAAACGCGTAAGCAGTATCTTCTGAAAAGGCGGGATATTTATTAATAACAACCGAAATTTTACTTTCGGAAGTGTCATCATCAACATTCTTTTTTCCATTGCAGGAGCTGGTGCTGATTATAAGCAGCAGCGATGGAAACAATAAGCTAAAGACAAGCAATCTTTTCATTCACCTACAAAGATAAATTGATTTGCTCTGCATCGCTTAAAATTTATTGTCTGCAATACCACTGCGCCATATGGTGTATATTCGCATCATTGGAAAACATTGCCATTCAAAGCATGACCGGATTTGGCCGAGCAGAGACCAATGAAGCCGGGATAAAAGTAATATGTGAGGTTAAATCCCTCAACGGGCGCTACCTGGATCTTGATATTCGCCTGCCCAGGTTTCTATATGAACTGGATGCTTCTCTGCGCAAGTTGTTACAGGAAAAACTGGAACGCGGTTCAGTAACGATGATGTTTAACATTGAGTTTACCGGAGCAGAAAATGCGCCTGACATTAGCATAAATCAGGCATTGGCAAAAACGTATTTTGACAAGCTCAGCCTTCTCAGCCATTCATTAAACCTGGATTTTAGGGATCCTTTCAACCAGATCATTCGAATGCCGGATGTGGTTGGCAATGTTGAGAAAACACTTACCGATGAAGCCAAGCAGTGCATTCTGCAAACCGCTTTGAAAGCCATTGATAAACTCATTGGATTTCGAAAACAAGAGGGCAATTCAATTCTGGAGAAACTTTCCGATGCCTCAGGTGAAATAAGAAAACAACTTACTGTAGTTGAGTCTGAAGAGGAACCACGCAGGCAAAATCTGAGAAATAAAATTAATAATTCCATAGCTGAACATGTGCGGGACAATATAGCAGACATGAATCGGCTGGAGCAGGAAATACTGCTTTATATGGAAAAATGGGATATTGCTGAAGAAAAACAGCGGTTAAAACAGCACCTGGATTATTTTGATGAATGCTTAAAAAAGGAACCGCTGGGTCGCAAACTCAACTTCATTTCGCAGGAAATGGGTAGGGAAATGAACACCATGGGGGTAAAAAGCAACCATTTTCCTATGCAACAGGCGGTGGTGCTCATGAAGGAAAAACTGGAACAAATAAAAGAACAGGTCCTTAACATTGTTTAAATGGAATCTGTTCGTTGCGAATGGTGCGGAACCGATGAATTATATTGCCGGTACCATGACACAGAATGGGGCGTGCCTGTTTTTGATGATCAAAAACTATTTGAAACCCTTATTTTAGAGACATTTCAGGCTGGGCTGAGCTGGATAACAGTTTTGAGAAAACGGGAAACATTCAGGAAAGCCTTTTTAAACTTTGACCCAAACAAAATGGCTGCCATGAAAGAAACTGATATTGCAGCACTGATGCAGGACCAGGGAATTATCCGAAACTTAGCCAAAATCAAAGCGGCAGTAAACAATGCTCGCTGTTATTTAAAGATGCAGGAATCCGGCAAGCCACTCGGATCTTTCCTTTGGCAGTTTTCTGATGGAAAAACAATAATAAATGAATTTTCCACTTTGCATGATTTGCCGTCAAAAACATCACTAAGCGACAAAATTAGTCGGGAACTGAAAGCACACGGATACACTTTTATGGGAAGTACTGTGGTGTATGCCCACATGCAGGCGACCGGAATGGTAAACGACCACCTAACAAGTTGTTTTCGCTATCGCGAACTGATAGACAATTCCCATTAACATTGTATCTTGGCACCATGAAATTAAAAAGCGGGCTCTTGATTTTGCTTATGGCAGGAGCGGCTCCGCTAGCGGGTCAGGCTGGTCGACAATTTATAAACCTGAGTGATTCCAAAGATTTTAAAGGCATGCAGATACTGGATTCAGCACTGCAAGACAAACGCATTATGGTTTTAGGCATAAACCGCTACTACTCCGAAATAACGCGGACGGTATGTATTAAATTTATTTCCTATGCCAGAAAAAAGAAAGGTTACAGAAATATACTCGCTCCTGTATCGCCCATTTGCGGTGAGTGGTTAAACCGTTTTGTATATCTAAATGATTTTTCGGTTCTAAATGACCTGAATCTGGCAATGGAACCTAAGGATGTGTTGTTTTATAAACGGTTAAATACGCTTAATGAGGGCATTCCCGACAGTCTTAAATTCAGGATTATTGGCATTGGTCCGGAAAACAAAACCTTAATTCCGGCACTGGGAATTTACAAACTCCTAAATGGCAAAAACCCGCCCGACAGACTTCGTATTCCTATTGAAGCATTGATGGGAGCTGTGCGCTACCAGCAACTAAAAAATGACACCCTGAATAACTACAATGCTGAAGGTAAATTTCGCATTAACAATACGCTTGTTACTTTCAACAGAAGTTTTGATACACTAAAAAATGCTTATCAAAATTGGCTGGGAGATACAGACTGGTTTCGGATGGAAGCATATATGGTCAGCCTCAAATCAGCCATTCAATATGAAACGCTTGAAAACACTGCCATGGAAGACCCTGTTAGGGTTAGCATGGTGGTTGAAAACATAAAAAGTACAATACTTTCACACCCAAACGAACGTTTTGTAGCAATAATAGGTCGTTGCTATGCATCCAAAATTTGGCTGCAGGGTTCCTGCCAGCTATATAACTTCTCACCGGTTTGCAGTAAAATAATGGAAGACACCATTATGGGGGCGCAGGTCTTCAATGTTGGCGTTTATTATAACGAAGCTGCAGATGCTGAAGATGAGCCGTTGGAAATTAAAACTATGCTTCAAGCCATACGATCTGGAGCACCCGTTTCCTCAACTTCATTAACAGGCAGCATCAAGACAAATCAATCAGCGCCCTTCAACTATATGCTTGTAATGGGTGGCAGTAACAAAATCAATGTTGTATTGCCCGATAATTTAACACCACAGATTAGCAAACGCATGAAAAGCAGGGCTATGTTAAGTACTGGCGTAAATATGGGATATCATATTGTAGATGTGGTCGCACTCAGCAAATTAATGTCAGGATACGGCTTACCTAAGGTAGAAATTATACCCGATTTTGGACTTAATATTTCAACCCATGATAAAGAGAATTTTCTGTATGAAGCTGGTTTTTTTCAGCGAATGAGAATTCCCGGTTCGGCCTACCATTATTGGGGTACCTATTTTTCGGCAGTCAATGAGTTCTATACACCTGCACATTGGTTGAAGTTAGGTTTAGGCATCAACATAGGTTACCAACAGCACTATGTAAATAATCCATACACGCTCAACGATACTATATTTATATCACGGTATACGATGCCGACCAGGGCCGTAAATCCTGTCTATACATTTGGTATTACAGCAAAAAGCAAAATAAACTTATCCCGCTTTTTCCTCAGGACGGAGTTAGGATACGGCAGAGACATCTCGGATAACAGATGGCGGGTAAATAATCAATACAGTGGCCCCATGGGGCAATTCAAGGGAAATCAAGTATTTTTAAATATAACCGCAGGCTTTCATCTCGTAACAGAAAATTCGCCCAAAAGAAAGGAAAAACTTTGAGAAATATCACTTTATTCATACTGATATCTTTTACGGGCTGGAAATTTGCATTTTCTCAATGGGCTGCGAAGTCAACACTATTCAATGCCACACCATTCTATAAAATCAATACCGAAATTCCGGAAGATTTTTCAGGAATGCAAGAACTGGAAATATATGTGGAAGGCCCTAGGGTTTTCATGTCCGGAGAAAATCACCGGCATGTTATTATGAATGGGTTAATTGAATTTAAGTTGCTTCGTTTTTTACATGAAAAGGCAGGTGTAAGAAATTTGCTGCTGGAACTCGGTGAGGCGCGCGGGTGGTACGCAAACCGGTATGTAAATGAAAATGATACACTGACCAGGCCATACCTGCATGCAACCACATATGCAGAACATATGAAAGTTCTGGATAATATCAGACAATGGAACCTTACGCTTCCCGCAGACAAACGCATTCAGATACATGGGATTGATGTGGAAAGATTCAATGACATTGCCATGTTGCGTCTTTCTGATTTACTGCCAAAAAAAGATGTACCAGAACGCTTGTATGCTGCTGTTCATACCGTTCATCAAACTGCCGGCTGGCTAATGCACATTGGGTTGATTGAGTATGAATCGAGCAACAAAAACAAGCCCCATAGAAAAGAATCTTCCCCATTCTCCGTTGATGAAAGCATTGAACTTGTTTTAGCGCATTTCGACAGCCTGGATTTGGACCTCCGGAAATGGCTTGGGAATCGATACCCTGAAGTTCAATCCGGAATCAACAATCTGCGTGAATATCAACAATGGAATGCGTATAGAAACAGTGCCTTTTATTACACCTGGCGTGAAGAAAATATGTATCGCAAACTTACCGCGCTGCTAAATAAAGACTCATCAGCCAGGTACTACGGACAATTCGGGCGCTGTCATTCATCTTATGTAAAACAGGATGGAGATTGCGGATGGTATGCATATCATAGCGTTATGAACAGGTTACAGGAACGTTATTTTCATTCAAACCGCGGCACACTCAGTATTGGTGTTTTCTATGAAGAAGAAATGGACGAAAGTTCGTATAGTGATGATAGCAGAATCGAAAATAAACAACAGCAAAAAGAAATTAGCGCCATGATCCGCAGGGCTCCTGATGGTTCAGTGAGTATTTCGAAACTTGATAACAACCAAAATCCGGCACTTGCCTCACGGTTCGGATTCTTTATAGCTGTGCGCGAATGGGTACCTGAGAAACAGAAAATAAGCAAACCGGAAAAATTGGTTTCTCTGTCTTTTGGAAGCAATTTTTGGTATCTCAATAATGCCAGCCAAATTCCCTATCATATAAATCCGGCATGGCAAGAAAGAATCACAGCCGAAAAACCAATCAGTTTGGGTATTAACTGGCAAAATCCGCGTTTTACGGCATCTGCCCAAATTGGTTCCACCCTCTCCACTGAATACTATGGAAAGAAAGATGAACTTTCCATCCGCTATTTATTAAACTACAAAAGCATTTACACAGGCTGGCGATTTATAAAAAACAAACGGCTCGGTGTGGATTTAGGTCCGCAGTTGCTTTATGCCACACAGATTATCAAATGCAAACGATTAGATGGCGGATTTTTAAATCCGGATCCAACGTATGAAAAGCGAGTAAATAACCATGCCATGTGTGCAGGACTTCAGATTCGGATGTTGTACAGAATACAGGCAGGAATAAATGCAGGAATGGCCGCAGGATATATTCGTGATCTGTCAAACCCCGACTGGTTTATTGCAAAGAGCAACCTTTACTATGCCCGAAATCTATTGCAGACTCAGGTCACCGGGCGCAGTTTATCGGTTTTCTTTAACTTTGACATTTGATTTTATATGAAAGATTTACTAAAAGGTCTACCCAACCTGCTGACCCTAGGAAACCTTGCCTGCGGTGCCGTTGGCATTGAACGGCTTATGGCAGGCGATATGAATAGTATTTTGATTTGTTTGGGATTGGCAGCAATTTTAGACTTTGCCGATGGATTTATTGCAAGGTTGCTGGGCGCCGATGGCGAACTGGGCAAACAACTGGATTCACTGGCCGATTTAATCACTTTCGCCCTGCTGCCCGGTCTGGTTATGCTTCATTACACCCTCGAAAAAGGTTATTGCATGCCTAATGGTTTTTGCACCACGAGATACGCCTGGCTTGCCCTGCCGCTCGCCGGTGCCTGGAGACTGGCCAATTTTAATATCGATACACGTCAAAAAACGGGCTTCTTAGGCGTTCCTACCCCCATCATAGGTATTGCGTTCGGCTCCTTGATACTTGCGTTTGAAAACACAACAGATAATGCATTAAAGCCCTTTTTTGAACATCCCTACTTTTTCAGTTTTGCTCCCATCATTGCGGCTTATCTTATGGTTTCTGACTTGCCAATGCTTTCATTAAAATTTAAAAAAGGAGATCCTTTGCTTTATTGGAAAGCTGCCGTTCCCCTGCTTGGATTGGCTTGCATACCTGTTTTTAGCGTATATGCAGGCATACCGTTTTTACTGGTATATGTTTTGTGGTCAATTATTACGAACTTTGTAACGCAAACTAAAAATGGCTAAAGTAGGTATAATCATGGGCAGCGACAGCGATCTTCCAATCATGCAGGAAGCTGCACGCATGCTCGAACATTTCGGCATTTCATACGAAATCACTATAGTTTCTGCACACCGTACACCGCAGCGCATGGTAGATTATGCAACAAAAGCACCCGAAAAGGGCATTAAAGTTATTATTGCAGGTGCCGGTGGTGCAGCGCACCTTCCCGGTATGGTAGCCAGCATAACCCATCTGCCGGTTATTGGCGTTCCTGTAAAAAGCAGTAATCTTAACGGTATAGACAGCCTATACAGCATTGTGCAAATGCCTCCTGGCGTGCCGGTGGCTACCATGGCGATTAACGGTGCAAGAAATGCCGGAATAATGGCAGCTCAGATTCTGGGTGCCCAGGATGAAAATATCGCCCAGAAGGTAAAAAACTACAAAAAACGCCTGAATGATGAAGTACTGGATAAGGCAACCCGTCTTGAAAAGCTCGGGTATGAAGACTTTTTGAACAAACAAGAGAATATCTGATGCTGATAGTTGGAAACGCCCTCGTTTCTGAAGACATTATTGAGAAAAAATTCGCCTGCGATACCAGAGCTTGTTTAGGCGCTTGCTGTGTAAAAGGCGACGCCGGTGCTCCCCTTCTTCCGGAAGAAATTGAAATACTTGAAAAAGAACTTCCTGCAATAAAGTCATTTTTAGCAACAACCGGCCTCGAAAACATTGAGTCAAACGGGTTTCATACCACGGATCCTGATGGCGAAGCGGTAACTACATGCCTGCCCGGTGGTGAATGTTCTTTTTTGGTTTATGATGGAATGATGGCTACCTGCGGCATTGAAAATGCATGGAAAGCAGGCAAAACTGACTTTCAAAAGCCGGTTAGCTGCCACCTCTACCCTATCCGTGCCAAACAATATGGCGAGTATATCGCACTAAATTACCACCGCTGGGATATTTGTGAACCAGCTTGCGGGCGTGGAGAAGATGAAAACATACCTGTTTATGCTTTTCTGAAGGAAGCCCTCATCCGTAAAATGGGTGATGATTGGTACACAGAATTGTCTGAAGTGGCCGCCGAATGGGCATCACAAAAAAACAACCGATAAAATTCCGGAAACCATCAGCCATTTCAAACGCTTCTGTATGCGGGTATAATCCGCTTTTTCTTCTGCAGTCAGTAGCTGATAATAAAAATAGAATACAGGCATCAATACAAAAACAGCGCTAAAAATACCGAAATACAAGTTTTTACTTTCCGTGATTATATAAACCATGTGAATATTAAGCAAGGTAAGAATTGCCATACTTAGCCAAACGGATTTTCTTGCACCATATTCGATGGGAAATGTTTCGTATTCCCTTGTTTTATCGCCTTCTATGTCCTCAATATCTTTAACGATTTCCCGCGCCAGTGTAATCAAAAATGCCAGAAACGCGTATTCCGCAAAATAACCATTGAACTTTTCATCTACGCCTTGCGCAGAAAAGAAAACTACAACACCGTTCATCAACGAAACAAGGATGCTTCCCCATAAGGTGGTTCCTTTTAAATCGGAGGAATAAAAATAGAGTAATACAGAAATCAAGACGCATACCAACCCCATGCTGAGACCAGTTAAAAAGCCAAATACTATTGAAAGAATCAGCAGCAGTCCGTAAAACACCAAGCCTGCATTTATACTGATATGTTTAGCAATGATGCGTTTTTCCGGCTTATTGATAATATCTTCTTCAATATCCAGAATATCATTAATCACGTAACCGGCTGCAGCCGTAAAAAGAATGGCAAGCAATACTAATAAAGCATCGGGCCAACGCAAATTTTGTACATTCCATTTGGATGCATGCATCATAAACAAACCCATGGTAAGGATAATTATTCCCAGGTTTACCGGACGCAAGAGAATCCAGTAATATCGGAAAGCGGGTTTTTTATTGTCTTCCATTGGGAATGCTAATTTATTTTTTGGGAAACTTCATTTTGTAGGAAACATTCACCCTGCCCTGGCTGATATTGCTAAGCCTTGCTTTCAGCATGGTTCGTTTAAGAGGATGGATGCGGTCTGTAAACAAAATGCCTTCAATATGGTCATATTCATGCTGAATAATACGTGCCGCCATTCCTTCAAACTCATGGGTATGCTCCTGCCAGTTTTCATCAAAATAACGTAAAACCAGCTTGCTGTGGCGATTCACGTCTGCCCTGACCTGAGGAATGCTGAGACAACCCTCTTCATAATCCCATTTTTCATCAAATTCCTCAATAATTTGAGGATTAATAAACACCTGTTTAAATCCTTCCGGCTTGATATCTTCTATTTCAGAACCGTCTGTAATAAAAAGCCGAATTCCCAGTCCTATTTGCGGTGCAGCCAAACCTATGCCATTGCTGGCATACATGGTTTCGAACATATCGGCAATTAACCCCTGCAAATTGGGGTAATCCTTATCAATTTCTTTGGCTTTCTGACGTAAAACCGGCTGGCCATAAGCATAAACGGGCAATATCATGAGATTCTCTGAAGGTGGGTTTGTAAAATTAAGGTGGCGCTCACGGTATCCAGCAATTTCTTATCGGCACGTTTCTGTTTTCCGGCTCCGCTGTTGATAATGGTTTGTTTCGCTTCTCGGCTACTAAGCCTTTCATCAATGGTGAAAACAGGAATGTGCGGATATACTTCTTTTAGTTTTTCTATAAACAACAAAACCGGCTGGGTGGCGTGTGTGTCTTCTCCGCTTAAGCGGCTGGGCAGCCCAACCACAAAGGATTCTACCTGTTCAGCAGCTAGATATTGCTGAAGCCAAACATGTAACTGGGCAGTTTCTACAGCGGTAAGCGGATTGGCAATCATTTTCAGATTATCCGTAACTGCGATGCCTGTTCTCTTCATTCCGTAATCAAAAGCCAGTATGCGGGGCATTGTGCGAAGGTAAACATGATTAACGGAGCAAGGTAACTGTACCGGAATAATATGATTTTTTACCACTTTGCATTTGCACATACAGTTGCCAGAAATAAGCTCCTTCAGGGCACATTACGCCGTTTGCTGTTTTCCCGTTCCAGCCTTTTCGCTGATCATCACTTTCAAAGAGCTTTTCGCCCCAACGATTGAATATCTTTAGGTTTGAGGCTTTAACACCGATTCCTACGAAATTAAATATCTCATTGATGCTGTCATTGTTGGGGGTAAAAACATTGGCCATTCTTATATCTTCATCGGCATAAACCGTTAGAATTGAAGAGAATGTATCAACACATCCGGTTACAGAGTCTGTGATTCGATGCAAAATGCGGTATTGTCCCTGTTGTGGTGCAGCAAAAGGCCAGGCAACACTATTCCCAGCCAAACTCCAGTTGTGTAAATAACCCCAGTTCTGCACAGGCAATGCAGTAACTGGCTCCCCTGATTTAACCGTATCGTTTGGCATAATATTAAATCCAGGATTGGGCCTGGGGTTCACCAGCAGGAATTTCACCGCAGAATCCTCACAACCATTATTGTTGGTTCGGTAAACAATGCGGAAGCGTCCCGGTGTGGAAGGCCAGTATGTTGGTGTAGTTGAAAGTTTCAATCCGCTAAAAACCCCGCCTTTATTGACCGGCAAGAACTTTACAGAATCAGTGTTTGTGCAAACAACGCTGTCTAACAAACGAAAATCTGGTTTTATTTTCTGAATCCAGGTGGCTTTGAACGTATCGCTGGCTGCCTTACAGCCATTGAATGCCTGCAGCACAAACCATACTGCCGTATCGCCGGATCCGGGTGTATAGGTTGTGGAAGTTGCCGTAGTATTCTGAATATTCCCTTTTCCACCAATGGCTTTCCAGGTAACAGGTCCGGCACCTGAGCGCATTTTCAGCACAATGGAATTACCGGCACAAACCATGGTATCCTTACCTGTATAAACGGCTTGCTGGTTTTTAATAGTTATGCTCACGGTGGCTTTTATGCTGCTGTTGCAGTTAAACAGCCATAATTCAGGTGAAGACGGATTGGAAAAATTGGGATAATAAACCGGCATCAGCGATGTTGTATCTGAAAAACGGCCGGTTGCAGCACGCCAAACGAAACACAAGCCACCGGAAACGGTTCCTTTCAGCAAAACAGAATCGCCGGGGCAAAAACTGCTACCATTTAGCGTTACCGCAGTTACTTTCATGGGCTCCACCGGTGCATTGCAGCCATCATTTAGATAGGTCGCAATTCCAAGGCTGTCAAAATTTACATATCCGCCGTCTTCCGCGCCTACGTTACCGTTTTGTTTCACCATTTTCACTTTGTCATAGGTGGCGGTATCGCTGCAACTTCCGGCAACAGTCAGAATGGTGGTGCGCAGCCCTGATGGAGTGGAATAATTGGCAAAATGCCCTGCTGTATTGCCTGCTTTTTGGAAAATAGCGTAAGCAGTATCAGAGAGGTTGGTAAACTGGTTTGAACCCACAATAAAGTTTGTGGAAGTAAACAAATACACTTTTTTATTGGCGGGTATACTATTTCCCGTGGGCTCCAGCAGCTTTCCGCAACCGGTAATGGTAGCGTTGATATTGGTTACAAGTGTTGCTGTGGCAGCTGTTTTTGTTAAACCCAGCCAGTTATTGGTAACCGTTGCCCATTTTAGGCTAATGGCAGTTGTTGAAATCGCGGTTTTTCCTGTTTCAAACAGCAATATCTCATTTTCTCCTTCCGGGCTACCGCAGGCATCCACTAAAATGGAGCGAATTTTAACGCATTTGCTGGTAAGGGTTTTGGATGAATTGCGAATGGATTTGCAGGGCTGGGCGATGATCGCACCGGTTAGACAAAACAATATAAAAGTCAGTAAAAATCTCCCCACAGTGCAAAAATAACCTATTTATTTCTATGGTTGGATGCTGATTTTATGGTTTTCAACAATTCCGTCCGCAGAAATAATGGTAAGGTTATACAGCCCCGGTTTCAGCATTTTTGTGGAAATCAAGGTAGAATTTTCCAACATGGTTTCTTGCTGCAACATGGTTCTGCCTGCGTTATCCGAAATTCTTATGGTCGCTAGAATTTTTGAAGGATTAAAAGATGAAATATAGAATCCCTTTCCGTCTGAAGGATTTGGATAAACATCAAATTTACTGTTGTAATTATACAGTTCACTGTCAATAACATTGATCCAAGGTGAAAATTCACTGCTCAGATCCTGCTCTATAAATTCCAGGCGGTAATAACGGTTTTGCTGCATGCGGTACATTTTTCTCATGCCTGCCGTAGAATCGATAAAGGAATAGGTGTTCACAGGCGTATTGCGTGCCTGCAGTTCAGCTACTCTTTCAATATTAATTCCGTCTGCACTGCTTTGCAAAACAACCGATTTCATGTGGGTTTCATCCAAGGTAACCCAATTTAGGTGAACTGCACCTTCTCTTTTTACACCTTTAAATGATAATAACTTCAGTGGAAGTGGTGCCATTCCGGTAGAACCTACTGTGAACGGACTAAAGGAGCTGACACCTGTTGCGGTAAGCGTAACGTTGGGCGCAGTTCCGGTATATGATGTGGTATAGTTCACCCACTGGGTACCATCCCAACGGCAAACCCGCAATTCTGAGAGCAGTCCGCCGCTACCTGTCAGGTAATCTGCAGGTGTGCCACCACCGCAACCGCTGTTGGTATTGAAATGCAGGGTAACATCCACGGCCGGTGTTCCGGTGGTTCGGTCAAGTTGCCAGTATTCGCAGAAAGAAACCCTATTTACCGGGCTGTTGATATTGGAGCCCACGCCGGCGGCAGAACTGCGTTTGTATTCTGCGGTGAATGCATCGGTAGATGCAGTAGTGCCGGCAAAATTGGCAATTTGTATGGGCTGATAGCCGGTACCGCTGGCTCCTACCGGAAAGGTAAAACCGGTGTTGCCTATTTTCTTGATCGGGCCATGCACAAACGAACTGTTGGAAGCCCCTGAAACCGAGGCACCATCGGCCAGGGAAAGCAGGTTGGTGGATGTGGTGGTGAGCACACCCGATGTGAGCGTAAGTGCACCCGTAACCGAAGCGGCATTGCCAAAAACAACGCCCCCGCTTCCGTTTAGGGTGAGGTTATTGATATTGCCTGTAAATAAAGATGATGGCAATGTTTGTCCGGTTGTATTGGTAAATGTAAGGGTACCTGCATCGGCATCTAGGGTGCCTGAGGTACGTGCCACAGAACCGGAGATAGTGAGGGTTTGTGAGCTGATATCAAGTATCCCTGATGTGAGGGTGAGGGTACCCGATATAGTCATGTCTTTATTTAAAGCAACACCACCTGAACGGTTAATTTCCAGATCATTAATGGCTGAAATTGTAGTGCTACTACCCGGAAATGCCGATGAGGCCGTAATTACAATTTTACCGTTATTCACGATGGTTCCACCGCCTGTATATGCTCCGTTTATGGTCAAAGTTACACCGGCATCTACCTGCAACGTTCCGCTGGACAGCGTTACATCGTTCAGCGTTTGATTTGAACTTATCCGAAGGGTTCCTCCGGATACCGTAACATTATTGGTAGCAGGGATGGTGGTGCCTCCAGATTTGTTTAAAATTAAGGTTCCTGCAGATACTTGCGTCAATCCTGAATATGTATTACCTGCAGTCATCGTTAGAGTCCCACTGCCAGCTTTTGTCAATCCATACGAACCCGATATAATACCTCCCAGGGTTAAAATATTGGCATCTACGATAATCGTAGGTGAAGCCGTAAGTGTTATATTGCCTGTTCCTTGGGTAAGGTTTTGAGTTCCTGTAAATCTGAACGAGGATGCAATTGACATGGAATTGGTAATTGAACGTGGTGAGTTTATCGCATCTATAACACCACCGTTGATGGTAAATGTGCCTGTTCCAAGTGCATTGTCATTATCGATTTCTAATTTCCTACCCGAATTGAGAGTAAAACCACCGCTGTAGGTGTTTGATCCGGATAACCTTAATTTACCAGATCCGCTACCGGATAAAGATAAATTTTTAGAAGCACCACTAATAACGGAACTGATAGTAATACCACCTGAACTATCTATGAAAATGATGTTATTGGTTGAATTCGCAATGGCAATATTCATTGTTTTATTAGACCCCACTTCGTTATTTTGAAGTGTCAACAATGAACTACTGTTATTTCTAAGTATAACGTTGGAAATCAAATTGATTAATGTGCCATTTAAAGTTAACGTTCCTGATGTGGTACTAGAGTTCCCAATAGTTAGAGCCCTGGTTCTTGTTGCATGGATTTCTATACCACCTATAGATAAAGCAGCAGTACCCATATTTATTCCCGCGGTTGTTGCTGAACCTGAATTTTGAAACTGGGCCACATCTGTACTTAACCAAGCTGATGATAAGGTACTCGGGTTCCAGTTCCCACTTGTATACCATGCTGTTGAAGCTGAGATGTTAGCCCACAACGTTACAGGAATTGTTGGCACCACGCTCACCTCCGTTCCGCTACTCCACTGGCTGCCTTCGCGGGTAAATGCCTTGATGTAATAGGTGGTTCCGTTGGTAAGACCGGTGACAGTCACTGAGGTACCAGCACCTTTGTAAACCACACTACCTGAAGTGTTAAATGTTGTACCCGATCCAAAGGTAGCATTGGCCGTATAGGCAGAACCATCCCCGGAAGGAGCAGCAGAAACCGAAGAGGTTGGCTTGGCCACTACCAGCACCTCATCATAACAGGCAGGCAATGCAAAGGTTACTTCCGATTGGGCATTACCATTTGTACCGGCCAGTGACGTTACATCTGTTGGTGTACATAATGTTGCTTGATTGGCGCTTGCATTTGTGCTTGTACCCGCACTATTTACTGCCCTCACCCTGGCATAGTAGGTTGTGTTTGCTGATAAACCTGATACCGCCTGCGAGGTGCTATTCACCGTTAAATCCTGATAACCGCTGATATAACTGGAAAATCCGGAATTGGCGGATAAATCCAACCTGTAACTGCCTGCTCCGGTTACCGAACCCCAGGTTATTGTGAATGAGCTCTGAGTAACCAAAGAAAAGGTGGGTGTTGATGGAGCGGCAGGCAGCAATACACTGTTCACCGAAGGTGCCGATGTTACCAGATAATCAATACTGCTGCCACTGTTGTTATATGGGTATATTTTAAAGGTATAGGTTGTTCCGGCGGCAAAACCCGTGAAACTGTTGTACGAAGATTCACTTCCGCCAAGATTTACAGCGCCTGTTCCATTGGAAACATCCAGATCATCCGCAACTGCGGTTCCGTCGGTGGGGTCAGTAACGGACGAAGAATTTACCAACAACAGATATCCATCGGGTTGCGGACTGGCTGCTGTCCAGGTTACAGGGATATTGCTTGTTGTTATAGTTCCCAAAGCAAACGAAGTAACATGGGCCGTTGGTTCAGGTTTTAGTGTGGTGAAATTTTGAACGCCGCCATAAACAGTACCCATGGTATTGCTGGCATAAGCCTGGTAATAATACAGTGTATTTTGGGCTAAGGTAGGGCTATTTGTGTAAGTGCCGGTTCCGGTGCCAACCGATACATCCGTTACGTTAGCACCACCAACAGTGGGCGCTGTATTAATGCTGCTGTAAACAAAACCACGGCTAACCGAATAACCGCCATCATTGGTCACATTTCCATTCAGGGTTGCAGTTGTTAAACCAACACCGGAAGCCGCTGATGTGCTAACTGCTGGCAAACTTTTGGTGGTGAAATTTCCTGTCAGTGGGCCGGTACTGTAACATGTTCCGGAATTAGCGTATTCTATAACAGCTACGTGGTAGGTAACACCAGTGGTTAAACCGGTAACTGCTACCGAAGTACCACTTCCGGCGTACACAACGTAATTGCCGGTACCTAACTGGCTGCCACTTCCAAAAGTAGCATTGGCCGAATAACTGGTACCCGAAGATGGGCTGCTGTTTACCGCAGAACCGGACTTTAACAACACTAGCACATTATCACCGTTACCTCGCGTCCAGGAAATGGTTGCAGCCACATCAGTAACACTGCTGGTGCCGAAACCGGTTGCCTGTGTTGAAGGTGCTGTACAACCAGAGGCAGGTGTACCGGTTACCATGGTGCTGGATGTACCTGAACCGGCAATATTTACGGCTCTAAAAATAATACTGTATTGGGTTCCATTGACCAGTGCAGAACTGCTCCCCGATTGAGTTGTAATG
>Ga0194133_10001564_pt1 | contig 39079 bp, 53 predicted proteins | sample TA2KigOf40mmetaG_FD_155448 | JGI IMG/M metagenome (GOLD analysis project Ga0194133, IMG submission 155448) | Freshwater microbial communities from Lake Tanganyika, Tanzania - TA2015055 Kigoma Offshore 40m | ecosystem: Environmental > Aquatic > Freshwater > Lake | place: Tanzania: Lake...
CCACACAATAATTATTGTGTGATATATCTTTCTAAAACAATCGTTTTCGATCCATCAACATTTGTTTTATAGTGTGTTGGTTCAAAACCAATTTTTTGTCCTTCGCCAATAACAACTTCACTTGCATATTCTTGAGAAACATTATTTAAAAACGTTTCTTGAGGTAAAGTTTGTTTCCAAAAACTTAAATCAGCAACTAAATCATATTCTTTACCATTCCAACAGAAACTAATGTTATAACCATTTGATTGAGGAATAACTAAGTTAATTTGTGATAATCCTGAATTTGAAACACTTACATGTTCCTGTGTATATGCAATATTTAATTTATTTAGCGCTTTTTCTAAATAAAATAAATTTTGAAACTGAGTTTGGATGTATGAAAAATGTGACATAAAATTTTTACTAGTAAATAAACTTACCTATAATTATAACACTTTTAAACTCGTTATTATCGTGGATAGTTAAATTTTTAAGTTAAATTATATTGGCTTTTTTTAATAAAGTTGCAACAGTTTCTGTTGGTTGAACACCATTGCTTAACCATTTTTGAATTTTTTGAGAATCGAATTTATAATTTTTTGCAATTGGATCATAATAACCAACCTCTTCAACAGGTCTACCATCACGTCTTGTCATACTTTCCATGACAACTAATCGATAAGAAGGAGAACGTTTTCGACCAATCCGTTTTAATCGTAATTTTAACATAAATATAAATATATAGATAAATTGATATGTGATTTCGTAGATCATTTAATGATCTATTAAAGTTGTTATTTATCGACGAGAATAATGCTCAATAACCAATAATTCATCTAACTGTAATGGTATATCTTCGCGGTTACAATAGTCTAAAACTGTTGCTTTTAATGAAGTGCTATCAAATTTTAAGTTTGCAGGTACTTCACTTCGAGGATTGTTTTTTAAGCTTGCAGTGACTAAGTTTTTAGATGACGCTCTTTCTTTAACACTAATAATATCGTTTAAACGACATTGAAAACTGGGAATATTAATGACTTTATTATTTATCGTAATATGACCATGACTCACTAATTGACGAGCTTGACCAATAGTACTAGCAAAACCTAAAGAAAAACAAAGAGTATCTAAGCGCATTTCTAATAATTGAATTAGAATTAAACCTGTAACGCCTTTTCGTCGTCGTGCTTCTTTTACATATCGGAATAATTGACTTTCAGTTAGACCATAGTTAAATTTTAACTTTTGCTTTTCTTCTAATCGAATACCATATTCAGTCAATTTTTTATTTGTATCCGGAGAATTGCCATCTTTTCCTGGACGATTTAACTTTCTTGATTTTTTTGTTGTTAAACCAGGCAAAGCGCCTAATCGTCGACTAATTCTTAATTTAGGTCCTCGATAACGTGACATAAAAGTATATTTAATGTAATAATAATTATATAGAATACTTAAAAATATCAACAAGGGCGAGTGACCGGACTTGAACCGGCGAATGGTGGAACCACAACCCACTGCCTTAACCACTTGGCCACACCCGCCATATTGTCTCATAGAATACTTTATCAGTTTTTGTCTGTCGACGTCTAGACTATTTTAAAAAATTTATAAAATTATGATAAATGTAAAAACATTTTCTTTAAATGGTGAATCCTACTATACTCATGATGATATTACGCTCTTAAATTTGGTTGAATATTTTGCCTTTGACAGTAAATTATTAGTATTAGAATACAATAACTTAGTATGTAAAAAACAAAATTGGGATAAGATTTTTATTAACGATCAAGATAAAATTGAAGTTGTAACTATTGTTGGAGGTGGATAATTCTATAGTTTTTATAGAATTATCCTGCTACGATCTAAGTGTGCTAAATTCGAGTTTGAGTACTAAATTTTGTTTCTAGTACTTTTATTAAATTCGCAATAATTTTCTCAACCGTTTCGTTTTGTAAGGTTTCAGAATCCGACTGGAAAACTAACTGTAAGCATAAGCTTATATGATTTTGGGGTATTGAGGTGCCCGAATAGTTGTCTAATAGGTTAATACTCTTTAAGAATGAACTACCATTTAAATATAATAATTCTTGAATTTTAGTAAAGGGAATATCGTCTTTAATAATAAATGATAAATCTTTAATAATCTTAGGATAAACTGAGTATTCATTATAAACCCTTAATTTATTTTGTTGAATTTGTCGTTTTAGTACATTAAAATTAAGCTCAAATAAATAGATATCGGTCGAAATATTTAATTTATTAGCTAAAATCGGAGAAACTTGGCCAAAAATCCCAACTTGGGAACCATCTGACAAAAAAATTTCCGCACTACAATATAAGTGTAAAATATTTTGTTCTTTTACTGGTTTATAGCTTTGCCAGTGAGTATCAATATTTAGTCTTTGAAATAATTGCTCTAATTTTCCTTTTGCTTCAAACCAATTAAGTGAATGTGATGTACCGGCCCAATCAGTTTTTCTTTTATAACCGCCAAATATTCCAGCTACTACTTCTTCTTCTACTATTGAGGATGAAGAATTATCTGAAAAAACATGCCCATATTCAAAACCTTCTAAATTTAAATTACCTTTTTTTAAATTTTCTTCTGCAGCTTTTAACAGGTTTGGCAATAAACTAGAACGTAGATGTGAATAGTCTTTAACTAATGGATTTATAAGTTCGATCTCATTTTTCATATAAGTTGTTTCATTTACTAATGAATATTGAACTAATTCATTTAAACCCAAATTAACAAGACATGATGTTAATTTTTTACGTATCTGATAATCAACGTCTTCGTTTCCAATTTGTTTAATTTGCGGTAATCTAGTTAAAAAATTATTGAATCCATAAATTCGTCCAATTTCTTCAATTAGATCAATTTCACGAACAATATCATCAGTTCGCAAAGGAGGTACAATAACATTCCATTTGTAATTGTGCTGATCGTAATCAACGTTAAATTGTAGTCGTTCTAATGCCGCAGTAATAACTTCCGGAGAGATATATTGCTCTACACTATTGTTTGTTATTTGAATCGGTCCTAGAACTTGTTTAACTTTTTGATAGTATAGTTGAATTTTTTTAGTGATTTCTTTCTGTGGTTGAATAACAGTATGAAGTTTACAAGATAATTTTGGATTATTAATTCGTAATAATGAAATAAAACGATAAAGAGATTCTAATAGTGCTATATTTTTAATTGATTTTTCATATCGAGAAGAACGATCTGTTCTTATACCTAATAGTCTTGATTGTTGTCGAATTTTTGCAGCATTAAATATACTTGCTTCAATAAGTAAGGTTTTTGTTGTTTCATTATAATTAGTTTCAACATTCGTAACAATTCCAGCAATACTAATTGGCAGATCATTTGCTTTAAGAATTGTAGATGATTGATTAATAAGCAAATCTTTTCCATTACTTGCTGAAAAATTTACCGAATCTGTTAAACTTGTTAATGATAATTCAACATTTGAGCTTTCTATTTTAGAACAGATTCTATCTAAGTCATAAGCTTCCAAAGGATAACCTGTTTCAAATAAAATATAGTTTTTAAAATCTAATAAATTATTTTCTACTGGTAATCCCGAAGCAATTAATTTCTGCTGTAACCATTTGGGGGAAGTAAAATCATTTACATTTTCAACTATAATTCCAATAAAGTCCGAACAATTATCTGATATTGCAGTTGTCGGCTCAAGTTGGCCAAAATATTGGGCCCATGGACACATTCGTTCTGAATAATTTATTTTTTTCGGTGTTTGATTAAGTAAAGCCGCAATTTCTAATGAAAGGCCTTGAATTGATAAACTATCAGATCTGTTAGCAGTTGAAGAAATTTCCAAGGCAATTGTTTTACTCTCGGCTAATTGAATATCCAAAACATCTTCCACTTCAAAGCCACCAAGTGTCAATTTATCAATTAAATCATCCAATTTAATTTTTTCCAAATCTACTAATTCGTTAACCCATCTTAATGATATCTGCATTTTTGAATTTTTATAATTTTTTTATTCTATTAACTTGCTCTAGTAAATACTAAACCATTGTTTTCACCATATCGTTCCATAAATCTCATAAATCGATCCCATGCCTTAGGACTTTTCATAATATAGATAGCTTCAATCGTTTCCGGTTTTCCATTAATAAAGCGCGCATTGACGTCTCTCGTCTCTAAAATTCCTTCACTATCCATTAGATACATTCCTGTAATTTCACCTTCTTTTGCGGTGTTCTTATCTAATATATTTGGATTTTTAAAACGGAAAGTTGCAGTTCCAGTGCTTCCATCACGAGATCGTGTTAAACGAACATCCGGTAAAACTTTTTCATCTAATCCTTTTATAAATTGAATTTTAGCTTCCATAATGATTATATTGGTCTTAGATTGTTATAATAACTATACTCATTATGCAATTTTCCTAAATTTAAAACAACTCTTTTAATTTTAAAAACCTTTTAAATATTTATTAAACTGGGGTGGCAGGATTCGAACCTACGAATGGCGGAGTCAAAGTCCACAGCCTTACCACTTGGCGACACCCCAAAATCTTATTGAAAAATAAGATTGAATCATAATTAGAGAAGTATTGAGCAAGAAGGGATTCGAACCCCTGACACCGTAGTTCGTAGCCACGTGCTCTAGTCCACTGAGCTACAAGCCCAAAACATGATTCTGGTTAGATTATACTAAATTTACCCTAAATTAGTAAAGTGAAAAAAAATTAACAAAGTATTGTTTTAAACTTGTAAAATTAGTCGAACTTTGGTTAGAGTAATATTTTAAATATTTTAATTGAATTAAAAAATGGCGAAGAAAATTTTATATCAAGACAATGCACGACGTGCTTTAGAACGTGGGATGGAAATTATGGTTGAAGCAGTCTCAGTAACTTTAGGTCCAAAAGGTCGAAATGTTGTATTAGAAAAAGCTTATGGATCACCACAAATTGTGAATGACGGCGTAACAATTGCTAAAGAAATTAATTTAACCGATCATATTGAGAACACTGGAGTATCCTTGATTCGTCAAGCAGCATCTAAAACTAACGATGTCGCAGGAGATGGAACAACAACAGCCACTGTTTTAGCATATGCAATGGTGAAAGAAGGGCTAAAAAATGTGGCAGCAGGAGCTAACCCAATTTCAATTAAGTTAGGAATGGAAAAAGCTGCTCAATATTTAGTAACGCAAATTAATGAATTTGCCCAACCAGTAGAAGACATTCAATCTATTCAACATGTTGCTTCAATTTCTGCAGGTAACGACAATGTTATTGGGTCTTTGATTGCTGATGCATTAGCGAAAGTTGGAAAAGAAGGTGTTATATCCCTAGAAGAAGGAAAAGGGATTATTACCGAATTAGAAATTACAGAAGGAATGAAACTAGAAAAAGGTTTTATTTCGCCATATTTCATTACGAATACAGATAAAATGGAAGTTTCTTATGATAATCCATACATTTTATTAACTGATAAACGAATTACTTTAGTTCAACAAGATTTATTGCCCATTTTAGAGCAAATTACAAAAACAAAACGACCTCTTTTAATTATCGCCGAAGATGTTGAGAAGGAAGCATTAGCTACTCTAATTTTAAATAAGTTACGTGGAATTGTAAATGTAGTTGCAATTCGTGCTCCAGGATTTGGCGAATTACGCAAACAAATGCTAGCTGATATTGCAATATTAACAGGAGGTACGGTAATTACACAAGATGCTGGGTTAAGTTTAGATAATATTCAATTAAATCTACTAGGTCAAGCACGTAGGATTATTGTAAATAAAGATACAACAACAATTGTTGCGGATGGACAAACATTTGATGATATTAAAGTTCGTTGTGAACAATTACGCAAACAAGCAAATGTTGCTGATACAGCATATGAAAAAGAAAAATTACAAGATCGGATTGCAAAATTATCTGGAGGAATTGCTGTTATTAAAGTAGGTGCAGTAACGGAAACAGAAATGAAAGATAAAAAATTACGCTTAGAAGATGCAATTAATGCAACTCGAGCGGCTGTTGAAGAAGGTATTGTTCCTGGTGGGGGAGCCACATTAGTACATTTATCAGAAAACTTAATTACGTGGGCTAAAACTAATCTGAAAGAAGATGAGTTTATTGGAGCCATGATCTTATCGCGTGCAATTCTAGCCCCATTAAAACGAATTGCGGAAAATGCCGGCATCAATGGACCTGTTATTATTGAACAAGTTCAACAACAAGAATTCGAAATCGGTTATAACGCCGCTACAAATACGTTTGGTAATATGTATGAAGAAGGAATTGTTGATCCAGCTAAAGTTACTCGTTCAGGATTACAAAATGCAACTTCAATTGCAAGTATGATTTTAACAACTGAATGTATTATTGTTGATGATAATTTAACTTCAAGTAATTAATCATTACTTGAAGTCTTAATTTACCAAAATGTCAAATTTAAATAATTATAAATCATTTAAATTTGACATAGGATCTGAATTTGGTTCTGAACTAGCTTTGGAATCAATCATTTCTTTCATCGCAATTTTTAATGATTCTAACGACGATTTTAAACTATCAATTTGATCATTTTGACTGTGTTGACGAATTGTTTCAATTAGCCTAGAAATATTTGCTTGTTTTTCTTGACCAATTTTATCTTTTAACAAAGATAATTCTTTTTCTGCCTCAAAACATAATGTTTCAGCTTGATTTTTTAAGTCAATATTTCCACGTTTTTCTTTATCGGCGAAAGCATATTTTTCTGCGTCGGCTAGCATACTTTCAACTTCACTTTCATTTAACGTTGAAGCACCTTGAATTGTTACAGACTGTTCGACGCCTGTTTCTTTTTCTTTTGCTTTAACAGATAAAATACCATCTACATCGATATCAAATGTTACTTCAATTTGTGGAACACCTCGATTAGCTGAGGGAATTCCATCTAATCTGAAATTACCTAAACTTTTATTACCATTTACTAGCTCTCGTTCACCTTGTAAAATATGGATTTCTACATTCGTTTGATTATCAACTGCAGTTGAGAACATTTCAGATTTTTTGACAGGGATTGTTGTATTTCGAGCAATAATTTTTGTCATAACGCCTCCTAACGTTTCAACACCTAATGATAATGGTGTAACATCTAGTAATAAGACATCTTTAATTTCACCAGCTAAAATACCTGCTTGAATTGCTGCTCCAATTGCAACAACTTCGTCTGGATTTACTGATTGGTTTGGTTTTTTACCAGTCAATGATTCAACTAATTGCTGAATTGCTGGAATACGTGTTGAACCGCCTACTAATACAACCTCATCAATATCTGATTTATCTAAGCGGGCATCTGTTAAGGCTTTTTCAACTGGAATGCGACAACGTGCAATTAAAGACTCACATAATTTTTCAAAGGTTTCTCTTGTTAGTTCTTGATCAATATGTTTTGGTCCTGTTGCATCTGCAGTAATAAATGGTAATGAAATAGTCGTTTTATCAACCGTTGATAATTCCATTTTGGCTTTCTCTGCGGCTTCTGTTAATCGTTGTAAAGCTTGAATGTCACCTGATAGGTTAATTCCTTCTCTTCGTTTAAAGTCGTTCATTAACCATGTTACTAAAACTTTGTCAAAATCATCCCCACCTAAATTTGTATCACCAGCAGTTGCAAGAACTTCGAAAATTCCATCACCTACTTCTAAAATCGAAACATCAAAGGTTCCTCCACCTAAATCAAAAACAAGAATAGTCTCATTTTGTTTTTTATCTAACCCATAAGCCAACGATGCTGCAGTTGGTTCATTAATAATTCTTAAAACTTCAACACCTGCAATTTTACCCGCATCCATTGTTGCTTGTCTTTGTGAATCATTAAAGTACGCCGGGACAGTAATAACTGCTTGCGTTACTTCTTGACTTAAGTAAGTTTTTGCATCATTTATTAATTTTCTTAAAACTTGTGCTGAAATTTCTTCTGGGCTAAACTCTTTACTTAATGCCGGGCATTTAATTTTAATTGTATCATTTGAATCACTCGTTACTCTATATGGTAACTGTTTCGCTTCAGCTGAAATTTCACTTTCCTTTGATCCAATAAATCGTTTTACTGAAAAGAACGTATTTTCAGGGTTAATTACCGCTTGTCGCTTTGCAATTTGACCTACTAATAATTCTTGCTTTTTTGTATATGCGACAATTGAGGGAGTAGTTCTTAATCCTTCCGCATTAATAATTACAGTTGGTTGTCCACCTTCAATGGCAGCGACTACTGAGTTTGTCGTACCTAAATCAATTCCTACAACTTTTGCCATATTGTTATTTTTATATTGTTTATATATTTTAATATTAATTATAAAGAGTTTAATTGAGATTGATGTACTTCAAAATCCGTAATAATTCTTAGTTATTAATAACAATTTACATATACCTTGTATAGACAAACCCTATAAGATAAACTATCATATCGTTTATGATTTACTAATTTTGATTTGTTTATCATATTCTTTCGTTTTCATTTAAAAAGCAGCGTTAATTAGTAATAAAAACTATTTGGAGGACTATCGTGAGTGTGGGTTTATTAGGAAATAAAATTGGTATGACCCAAATTTTTGATGAAAGTGGAAATATTATTCCAGTAACGATCTTAAAAGTTGGCCCATGTACCGTAACACAAGTCAAAACAGAAACAAAAGATGGTTATAATGCAATTCAAGTTGGTTATAATAGTGTATCGAGTAAATCTTTAACGCAACCCGAACTAGGGCATTTACAACGATCAAATATTTCACCATTAAAATATTTAAAAGAGTTTCATGTCAATAGTAATCATGAATTTGAGGTGGGACAAATCTTAACAGTTGACTTACTTTCGTCTGGTCAATTAGTTGATATTAAAGGAAAAACTATTGGTAAAGGTTTTACTGGATTGCAAAAACGTCATAACTTTAGTCGAGGTCCAATGACACACGGGTCAAAAAATCACCGTGAACCAGGATCAATCGGTATGGGTACAACACCTGGTCGTGTTTTACCGGGTAAAAGAATGGCGGGTCAATTAGGAAACACAATGACAACTGTTAAAAAACTTAAAGTTGTTCAATTAAATTTAGAAGAAAATATCTTAATAATTAAGGGTTCTGTTCCAGGAAAACCTGGTAACCTATTAAGTATTGTTCCATCGAACTAATCAAAATTAAAGTCAAACCGTAATATTAGCAAAATCAAGTATGACCATTCAAAAATTTATAAAATATACTCCGTTAGATCTAACAGGGAAACCTTTAGATTCAACACAAGAACTAACATTAAATGTTCTAGAAAAATCAGGTAATTATTTACTACATAAAGATCTTTTAAGACATTATAATTCCCAACGCCAAGGAACAGTTTCAACAAAAACTCGAAGTGAAGTTCGAGGAGGTGGTAGAAAACCATGGCAACAAAAAGGGACTGGACGTGCTCGAGCTGGTTCAAATACTTCGCCATTATGGAAAGGTGGTGGTGTAACTTTTGGTCCAAAACCAAAAACAATTTCAATAAAATTAAATAAAAAAGAGCGAAAATTAGCCTTACAAACTCTATTATACAACAAGAAAAATAATATTCTGGTTATTGAAAATTTAGAAAATGGAGTAACAGACTCTAAAACAAAAAGCTTTGTAAATATTTGTACAAGTTGTTCTATAAATTTGAATCAGCCAGTCTTAGTAGTTGTGGGCGAAAAAACCCTTCCATTAAAATTAGCAACACAAAACATTAAAAATGTGGAATTGATTTTGGCTTCGAACTTAAATACATTTAGTTTATTAAAAGCAAAACAAATTCTTGTAACCCCATTAGCCTTAAATACTATAAAGGAGATTTATTGTGATTAACTCTTCTGATTACAATGCACAAATTATCAAATATCCTATTATTACAGATAAAGCTACTAGACTGTTAGAGAACAATCAATATAGTTTTATTGTAGATCGTTACTCAAATAAAATTACAATTAAAGCTGCTATTGAATATTTATTCAATGTCAAAGTGACAAAAGTTAATACTTGCCGTCTTCCACGTAAAAAAAAACGTGTTGGTAAATATATTGGTTGGAAACCCCAATATAAAAAAGCCATTGTAAGTTTACAAGAGGGTGACGTAATAAACTTATTTACCGAAAATTAATAAATTAAAAAATACTAACGTTTATGAGTATCCGTCTTTATAAATCATATACACCAGGTACACGAAACAGAGCACTTTCTGGCTTTACAGAAATTACAAAATCAAAACCCGAAAAAAGTTTAATTCAAAAGAATCACCGTAACAAAGGACGAAATAATCGTGGTGTGATTACAATTCGTCATCGTGGTGGTGGACATAAGAGACTTTATCGTCTAATTGACTTTAAACGTAACAAATATGGAATTGAAGGAAAAGTTGCTGCAATTGAATATGATCCAAATCGAAATGCACGAATTGCGTTAATTCAATATATTGATGGTGAAAAACGCTATATTTTACATAGCAAAAATTTAGAGGTTGGGAATAAAATTCTATCAGGTTCTGATGCCCCATTACAAACTGGCAATGCACTACCTTTAATGAACATTCCATTAGGCGCATCAATTCATAATATTGAGTTAATTCCAAATCGGGGAGGTCAACTTGTTCGGGCGGCGGGAACATCAGCAAAAATATTAGCAAAAGAAGGTGATTATGTAACATTACGTTTACCTTCAAAAGAAATTCGTTTAATTCGTCAAGAATGCTTTGCTACAATTGGAGAGGTAAGTAATAATGATGCTTTTTTAGTTCAAAGTGGCAAAGCTGGTCGAACAAGATGGTTAGGAAAACGTCCTACGGTTAGGGGTTCAGTAATGAATCCATGTGATCACCCACATGGTGGGGGTGAAGGCCGAACACCAATCGGTAGAACTCGTCCATTAACACCGTGGGGTAAAGCTGCCTTAGGTATAAAAACACGAAAACGGAAAAGTTTAAGCAATGCCTATATCCTACGTAGACGCGTGTAATTAATTATTTTATACATAACTAAAGATATTTCAAAATGACAAGATCATTAAAAAAAAGTCCGTTCGTTGCTTATCATTTGTTAAAAAAAATTAATAAAATGAATGAAACTGGCAAAAAAGATACGATCACAACTTGGTCTAGATCTTCAACGATTTTACCAAATATGGTAGGATTTACAATTGCAGTTTATAATGGTAAACAACATGTTCCTGTTTTTATTTCAGATCAATATGTTGGACATAAGTTAGGAGAATTTGTATCAACAAGAAATTTTAAAACTCATATCAAAGCTGATAGAAAAGGAAAAGGAAAACGTTAAATAAACGAATCTAATGAATCGAATTTTATATGAAATTCGATGTAAGTGTAATGAAGAAATTTCGGTTACTAAAAAACGAAAATCTATAAATCGGAGTGAAGGAAAGCCGGTTTTATACCCAAATCCTGGGGAACTTACATCAAAAACGTTCCAAATAAAATACGAGAAGCAATTCTCGTCTGTTGCAAAGTTTTTATTGAATAGTTTTCAAAATAAATATCTCTATTACGCAATAGATGATATCTTATATTTATTGAACTCGAATCCAAGTGAACGAGATAATCTTTTAGCACTTTTATATTCACCTGTTCTTTCATTGCAAAATAATCTTTCGATTAACTTTTTTGATATTTGGATTCAAGAAATTTACATTAATGATGTTAATAAAACAAATAAGTTTCTAAAAACAAATTCACAAAACTTTGAAACATTCCATTATATAACGGTGAAACTTTTATATAGAACAAAAGTTCCAGTTAAAAAACAAGAATCATTATGGTAAAATTTAAGTTTTTTCAAAATAGTAAACTGAACGTTATTTTATATTAATTTAAGAATATATATTAAACACAATTACATATGACAAGTTCGCAATCCGTTAAAGCAAGAGCGAAATATATTCGAATGTCGCCACATAAAATCCGACGCGTAATTGATCAAATTCGTGGGCGCTCATATCAAGAAGCATTAATGATTCTAGAATTTTTACCTTATCAAGCTGGTGGCCCCATTTGGCAAGTTGTTCATTCTGCTGCCGCAAATGCTAAGCATAACTATGGATTAGATAAAAAAAAATTAGTTATCAACGAAATTTTTGCAGATGAAGGGCCAAGATTAAAACGAATTCGACCACGTGCTCAAGGACGAGGGTATAAAATTTTAAAACCAACCTGTCACATTACTGTTGTAATGACAGAAGTTAACTAATTTATAATTGTAACGAGAAAGGACTAATTATATGGGTCAAAAGACACATCCTTTAGGATTTAGATTAGGTGTTACACAAGATCACAAGTCTACATGGTACGCTAATTTTAATCAATATGCCAATATATTAGAAGAAGATGATAAAATTCGGACATATATTGATAGCATTGCAAAAACTAATAATATTGCAAATGTTAACATTTACCGTAATGGTTTAAATGATCAAATTCAATTAAATATTGAAACTGGAAAACCTGGAATTCTAGTTGGAGAATTAGGAATAGGCCTTGAAAATTTATTAAATAACCTAAAAAAAATTTTACCGTCGAGTCGTCAACTAACAATTAAGGTTTTTGAAGTGGAAAAAGTTGATTTAGATGCAACACTCCTTGCAGAATTAGTTGCCGAACAACTGGAAAAACGAATTGCATTTAGACGTGCTATTAGAGAAGCATTACAACGTGCGCAAAAACAGAATGTTAATGGGATTAAAATTCAAGTTTCAGGGCGTCTAAATGGTGCCGAAATTGCACGAAGTGAATGGATTCGTGAAGGTCGTGTACCATTACAAACTCTACGTGCCAATATTGATTATGCAACTGCAGAAGCTAATACAATTTACGGTGTATTAGGAATTAAAGTTTGGTTATTTAGAAATGAAATTTTATCTAAATAAAATTTTACTAATTAAAAAGATTTACATTTTACATTAAATAAAGTTTTTATGTTAAGTCCAAAAAGAACAAAATACAGAAAATATCATCGTGGGCGTATGCGTGGTACAGCAACGCGTGGAAACGAAATTTGCTTTGGCAGTTTTGGTTTACAAGCGTTAGAACCGACTTGGATTACATCACGTCAAATTGAAGCTGCACGTCGAACAATTACTCGCTATACAAAACGTGGTGCAAAATTATGGATTCGTATTTTCCCAGACAAAACGGTTACAGCTCGAGCAGCTGAATCTCGTATGGGATCAGGTAAAGGGGCAGTTGATTATTGGGTAGCAGTTGTAAGACCCGGCACAATCCTTCTTGAAATTAGTTCAGTTCCAGAAGAAGTTGCAAAAGCGGCATTAAGCTTAGCAGCGTATAAATTACCATTGAAAACAAAATTTATTAATAAAGATAGCATTTAAAAGATGAGTCTACCTCAATTTACTGATATTATCTCACTTTCAAACACAGAAATTTCTGAAGCAATTATTAAAACTGAAAATGAATTGTTTAATTTGCGTTTTAAAAAAGCTACACGTCAAAATTTTAAATCACATGAAATAAAATCGGCAAAACGTCGCTTAGCACAATTAAAAACACTTTTAACGTTACGACTAGGAAGCTTAGAACAAAAAGAAGAAATTAATAACTAATTGGAACCATAAATTAAGGAGTTTTAAATGCCAGTTAAGCAACAAATTGGTATCGTAGTTAGCAACAAAATGCAAAAAACTATTGTTGTAAAAATTGAGAATCGATACCCACATCCAATTTATTCAAAAACGTTAGTAAAAACAAAAAAATATTTAGCTCATGATGAGCAAGAGCAATGTCAAATTGGTGATCAAGTGTTAGTTCAGGAATGTCGACCATTAAGTAAAAAAAAACGTTGGAAGTTAATTGAAATTCTTTCAAAATCATCGTTAATAAGTTAAATATTAGTTTATATGATTTATCCTCAAACAATTTTAACAGTAGCGGATAATACCGGTGCTAAAAAAGTAATGTGTATTAGAGTATTAGGTGGTAATAAAAAATACGCAACAATTGGTGACACAATCATTGCGGTTGTTAAAGAAGCCATTCCAAATATGCCTGTAAAACGTTCAGATGTAGTAAAAGCTATTATAGTAAGAACGAAAAAAACAATTCGTCGCACAGACGGTATGTATATTCGATTTGATGACAATGCAGTTGTAATTGTGAACGCTGATAGTAATCCCCGTGGGACACGCGTATTTGGACCTGTCGCACGTGAGATTCGAGATAAGAATTTTGCAAAAATTGTATCTTTAGCACCGGAGGTTTTATAACATGTCAAAAGAACAAAAAGTAAATCTAAAAATAGGTGATACAGTTACTGTTATATCTGGTTTTCATAAAAATGAAACGGGCGAAGTTCTTAAAGTTAATAAAAAAACAGGAAAAATAATTGTTCAAGGAATTAATTTTAAGTTTAAACACGTAAAACCAAATACGGTAAATGAAATCGGTGAAATTAAACAGATGGAAGCCCCTATTCATCATTCAAATGTTAAATTAAATTTAAAAGATTAATATGCTAAATCAACATTCATTGGAAGAAATTGCTGACATTCATAGTTTACTTGGAAACATCAAAAAAGAATATGAAGAAGGAATTAAACCAATTTTAATTAAGAATACTCCTTCAAGATTTCGAAATCCACATACAGTTCCGAAATTAAAAAAAATTCAAATTAACCGCGGCTTAGGTTTATCTGCGTCAAATACGAATATTATGAAAAAAAATATTGAAGAATTTGAAAAGATTACAGGACAAAAACCAGTTATTACTCGCGCAAAAAAGGCAATTGCTGGATTTAAAATTCGTGAGAATATGGAGTTAGGTTTAAGTGTAACTCTACGTGGTGAAAAAATGTATGCTTTCTTAACAAAGTTATTGTTCTTTACCTTTGCCCAAATTCGAGATTTCCGTGGCTTATCATTAAGAAGTTTTGATAAAGCAGGGAATTATACTTTTGGTTTAAAAGAACAATTAATCTTTCCCGAAATTGACTACGATAGCGTTGATAGAACTGAAGGTATTACAATTACTATCGTTTTAGATCATTCATCTCCTAAATACCAATCAAAGTCTATTGATAAAATTTTAAATGGAATGATTCTATTTAAATTTTTACGTTTTCCATTAAATGATTATGGATACTATGAGAAATACTCATCTTTTTCAGAAGTAAGCCAAGTTTGGGATCGTAAACGACAGTTAAAACGTAAACGTTGGTCACAAGAATAATTAAATCAACATTAAATTTAATAAGGAGAAAAATGTGGTAACTGATACTATTTCTGATATGTTAACACGGATTAGAAATGCAACAATGGTGAAACACCAAATTGTTCAAATTCCTGTTACGAAAATGTCGGTAGCAATTACGAATATTTTAAAAGAAGAGGGATTTATTGAAGACTTTGAACGCTATCAAGAAGATAAGTGGGAGTATCTATTACTTTCATTAAAATATAATGGAAAATCGAGAAATTCAGTTATAAGTCAAATTAAGCGAATTAGTAAGCCTGGCTTACGTGTTTATTCAAGTTCGCAAGACCTACCAAAAGTCTTAGATGATTTAGGAATTGCTATTATATCAACATCAAAAGGTGTAATGACAAATCTTAAAGCAAAAGAATTAGGGATTGGTGGTGAAATATTATGTTATATTTGGTAATTTAAGGAGTTTTAAAAATGTCACGTATCGGTAAATTACCAATAACTATTCCTAAGAATGTTACGGTTAACTATAATGGTTCACAAATTACTGTTCAAGGAAAATTTGGAACACTGGAAACAAGTATCCCGGAACTAATTGGTATTAAGCAAGATGAAAGTAGTTTACAAGTAAGTTTAAAGAACGAAACACGAACTCTTAGAGCATTACACGGTTTGTATCGGACCTTAATTAATAATATGATTGTTGGAGTGTCAGAACAATTCCAATTAACATTAATTTTAAAAGGTGTTGGATACCGAGCATTAGTTCAGGGTAATGAAATTACACTAAATCTAGGATATAGTCATCCTGTTAAAATGGAAATTCCAGAAACTATTTCTGCAGAGGTTGTACAAAATACAACTATTAACTTAAAATCGTGTGATAAAGAAAAATTAGGTTTGTTTGCGTCAAAGATTCGAGCTTGGCGCCGTCCCGAGCCTTACAAAGGTAAAGGAATTTTATATAAAGATGAACAAATTATTCGTAAAGCTGGAAAAACAGGTAAAAAATAAAAAACTATTTTATAAGTATTTATCGTCATTCTTGACTTTAAGCTTTTTATATTTTTTAAACAATTAAAAATTACAGTTATGAAATTGTCAAAACGAACTCTGGTAAAACTAAAAAATAAAAACAAGAAATTAAAACCTAATAAGTATAAAAAATTAAAGCGTGACTCATTACGTGGAAATGTAAAAGGAACTCTAGAACGTCCAAGATTATCAGTTTATCGTTCGAATGAGCATATTTATGCACAAATCATTGATGATATTAATTCAAAAACGTTATTAGCGTGCTCGACATTAGATCGATCAATTAAATTAAATTTATCAACGGGACGTACATGTGATGCTTCTCGTTTAATGGGTGAAAAGTTAGCCGAATTAAGCTTAAAGAAAAATGTTACAAAAATTGTTTTTGACCGTGGTCCATATTTATATCATGGTCGTATAAAAGCATTGGCAGATGGTGCCAGAGCTGGTGGTTTACAATTTTAAATTAAAATTTGTAAAGAATTAAAATACACAGTAAATATATTCTATGAGTAGTGAGTTAAAAAAAATAAATAAAAAAAATTCTCGACGTAATAATAATGGACAAGAACCAAAATTAGTCGAACGATTAATTAAAATTAGTCGAGTTTCAAAAGTAACTAAAGGTGGTAAAAAATTAAGTTTCCGCGCTATTGTTGTAGTCGGCGATGAAAATGGTAAAGTGGGAGTTGGAGTTGCGAAAGCCGACGATGTTGTTAATGCATTTAAAAAAGCAAAAACGGATGGCAAAAAAAATTTAATTGATCTTCCCTTAACAAAATCGCTAAGTATTCCACATAATGTTGTTGGAAATTTTGGAGCCTGTAAAGTAATTATGCGACCATCGATTGAAGGTTCTGGTGTAATTGCTGGTGGGGCTGTTCGAATTGTCTTAGAAGTAGCTGGTGTAAAAAACGTTATTGCAAAACAACTTGGATCAAACAATTTATTAAACAATGCACGCGCCTCTGTTTGTGCACTTAATAATCTAACAACAAAATCACAAGTTGCAAAAAAGCGTAATTTAAATATCACTTAATAAATTATTAACCAATTAAAACAATGAAGATTAATAAAGAAATTCAAGATATTTTATTAAATCGATTATTGTTTAGTTTAGGAATTTTAGGACTTATTCGAGTTGGAACATTTCTTCCAGTACCTGGAATTAATCATAGTGATTTAGCTTTTTATATTGAGCGACATTCTGTTGCAAAAAATTTACTTAGTACATTTTCTGGTGCAAATACGTTTGTTATTGGAGTATTTACATTAAATATTTTTCCATATATTAACGCAACGATTTTTGTTCAATTACTTTTAGGATTTTCGCCAAAACTGGCAAAACTACAAAAGGAAGGAGATTTAGAAGGACGTCGAACCATTACTCGATTAACACGATTAATAACCTTAATTTGGGCAATTATTCAAAGTGTAGGCGTGACTCTATACTTGCGACAAATTTTATTTGACTGGAATTTAGTCCTGGCAGCAGAGATAACACTTTGGTTGACCACAGGCGCAATGATAGTATTGTGGCTAAGTGAATTAATAACTGATTATGGTTTAGGAAATGGCACATCCTTACTCGTTTATACTAACATTATCTCAAATCTACCAAATTTATTTAATAAATTAATTATAGAAAATAGTGACAGCTTTACTTTATTGTCAATTTTAGGGATTAGTCTACTAATTTTTAGTTCACTATATGGCATTGTCTTTTTACAAAATGGAATTCGAAAAATTCCATTACTATCTTCTAAACAACTAAATCAATTAACAAATCAAGATGGGATAAATTCGTATTTACCATTACGTTTAAACCAGGCTGGTGTAATGCCCATCATTCTAACAACTGCTTTTTTAGTAATACCAAATTATATTATTAATCTTGGTATTTTTCCCTGGTTAAACTTTTTAAGTTCTTTTAAAATTTTGTATTGGGTCGGCTATTTTGGTTTAATTCTAACATTTAGTTCATTTTATTCATCAATTGTATTAAATCCTAAAGATATATCTGACCAACTTCAAAAAATGGCTGTAACAATCCCAGGTGTTCGCCCAGGTTTACAAACAACATTTTATTTAAAACAAGTAATAAAACGAATAACGCTTCTAGGGGCTACTATATTAGCAATTATTGTTGTTGTACCAAATTTTATTGAATCAACATTGAATATTACAGGTCTAAGCAGTTTAAGTACAACATCCCTATTAATTTTAGCAGGTGTAGTTTTAGATTTAATTCGAGAGATAGATAATATCTACTATTCTAATGTTTATAACAATATGTATCAATAAATTAAAAAATTAGTAAATAATAAATATGAAAGTTCGTCCGTCAGTAAAAAAAATGTGTGATAAGTGTCAATTAATTAAAAGACATGGGAAAGTTATGGTTGTTTGTTCAAATCCAAAACATAAACAACGTCAAGGATAATATTTTAAAGGAGTTTAAAAATGGTAAGATTAGTTGGTGTTGATTTGCCAAGAAATAAAAAAATTGCATATGCTCTGACTTATATTCATGGAATTGGTCTTACAACTGCAAAACAACTTGTAGAAACAGCTTCTATCGATTTTGATGTAAGAGTTTATGATTTAACAACCGAACAAACGGTAGCCTTACGTCAAACAATCGAAGAAAGTGATTTAAAACTAGAAGGTGATCTACGACGATTTAATGGTCTAAACATTAAACGGTTAAATGAGATCAATTGCCATCGTGGTAAACGTCATCGAAACAGTTTACCTGTTCGAGGACAACGCACAAGAACAAATGCAAGAAGTAGAAGAGGAGCTAAGAAAACAGTTACGGGTAAGAAAAAATAGCTTTATTTGTAATAATTATTATTTAATTTTATATGGCACAAACAAATAGAAAATCAACTACTAAAAAGAACAAAAGTAGTTTTGCAAGTGGTGTTGTTCATATTCAATCAACGTTTAACAACACAATTGTCACGATTACGAATTTAACTGGCGATACTGTTTCTTGGGCATCCGCTGGAAGTTCAGGTTTTAAAGGAGCGCGAAAAAGTACACCTTTTGCGGCTCAGACAGCTGCTGAAAAAGCTGCTGTTGCTGCTTTAAGTACAGGAATGAAAAATGTTGAAATTTTAGTGAAAGGACAAGGTTCAGGTCGTGAAACAGCAATTCGAGCAATTGAAGGTGCCGGATTTGAAATTACGTCAATTCAAGATATAACATCAGTTCCACATAACGGATGTCGACCACCAAAACGCCGTCGAGTTTAGAATTTTTATTTCTATCAGATAAACTATGGATAACCTTTCTATTAAATGTCTTAAATCGGAGAAAATTGAATCGGGCGCTTGTCACGGTCAATTTTTAGTTAATTCATTAAGACCAGGACAAGGTATAACAATTGGAAATCAACTTCGTAGAGTTCTTCTAAATGATTTAGGTGGAGTTGCAATTTCTGCTGCTCGAATTGCTGGTGTAAGTCATGAGTTTTCAACTATTCCGGGCGTTCGAGAAGATATATTAGAAATTTTATTAAATTTAAAGGAGATTGTGTTAAAAAGTAAAACACAGACTCCACAATTTGGGAGGTTAAAAATTCAAGGACCGACCGTTGTAACAGCCGATTTAATACAACTTCCACCTACTATTGAAATTGTAAATCCAAATCAATATATTATGACAATTTCAACGTCTAATATTCTTGAGATTGAATTTAAATTTGAATATGGAACAGGTTACAAATTAGCTTCGCAAACATTTTTAGAAGAGAATGAGAATTATTTGCAGTTAGACGCGATTTTTATGCCAATTCAAAAAGTTGATTTTAAGATCGAAAATGTATATGACAATGCAAGTAATATAACCGAAAGATTATTTATTGATGTTTGGACAAATGGAAGTATATCACCTAGTGAAGCTATTAAAGAAGCAGGCCAAATTACAATTGACTTATTTACCGCGTTAATTGAGAATAAGGATACAAATCCTCAGAGTGAATTACAATCTAAAACTCCTGCCATTAGTATTGAACCTTATACAAATATTGCAATTGAAGAGTTACAATTATCCGTTAGAGCTTATAATTGTCTAAAAAAGGCACAAATTAATACCGTAGGTGATTTACTTCAATATTCACCAGAACGATTACAAGAGCTTAAAAACTTTGGTCGCAAATCTGCCGACGAAGTTTTTTCAACCTTAAAAAATAAATTAGGTATCATCTTAAAATAAATCACAATCTTATTTTTTTATTTTCAATAAAAATAATTATTATGAATTCATTAAACAAAACATTTTTACCAGTTCAAGATTATAAAAATCGTAATTGGTATTTAATTGATTGTAAAGGTCAAACACTAGGACGCCTTGCAACAATAATTACAAGTTTATTAAAAGGTAAAGTAAAAGCACAATACCATCCCTCGGTAGACACGGGAGATTATGTTATTTTGATTAATGCAGACTCGATCATTATCAATGAAAGTACTAAGCATTATCTTGTTTATAATCCAGGACGACCTGGTCATGCGTTACGAATTCGAAACGCTTCAGATTGCTTACCACAGTTAACAATTGAACGAGCAGTAAAACGTATGTTAGCCGAAACCGAAGCAAAGCGCTTAATGCGACGTTTAAAAATTTATAACGATCAAAATCATCACCATCAGGCACAAAATCCTATTGAAGTTGATCTTTCAAATTTATACGCAAGTATTAAATAAGTGTTTAAAAAATTAAAAAATCTATCCGTATGACAGAATTAATTTATCAAAAAAACAATATTGGACTTGGAAAACGAAAACAAGCTATTGCACGTATTTTTGTAATTCCAGGAGAAGGGAATTTAATTATAAACAAAGTTTCTGGTAATAAATACTTACAATATAATGACACTTACTTAATGACTGTTTGGGCGCCATTAAAAGCCTTAAATTTAGATAAGCAATTTGATATTATTGCACTTGTAAAAGGAGGTGGACTTACTGGTCAAGCTCAAGCAATTCAACTTGGAGTTGCTCGACAATTATGTAAGATGGATAATCAACATAGAAGCGTATTAAAACCCTTTGGATTTTTAACGAGAGATTCAAGAATTAAAGAGCGTAAAAAATACGGCTTACGTAAAGCTCGTAAGGCACCACAATATTCAAAACGTTAATTTTATATAATTATAAACTATGCCAAAATCAGATATACATCCTACGTGGTCATCACAGGCTGCTGTTTTATGTGATGGTAAAACACTTTGCTTAGTCGGTTCGACAAAAAAAGAACTGCAAGTAGACATGTGGTTAGCAAATCATCCATTTTATACAAAATCACAAGTTGTGGTTGATAGTGAAGGTCGCGTTGAAAGATTCATGAAAAAATATGGATTAAATGTAACAGATCAATAATTTAAAAATAATTTACAATTTTATGCCGACTATTCAACAATTAGTACGTTCAAGACGTGTCCAAATTAAAAAGAAAACCAAATGCCCCGCACTGGTAAATTGTCCGCAACGTCGTGGAGTTTGTACACGAGTTTATACAACAACACCTAAAAAACCCAATTCAGCAATCCGTAAAGTTGCGCGTGTTAGATTAACATCAGGATTTGAAGTAACAGCTTACATTCCGGGCGTTGGTCATAATCTACAAGAGCATTCTGTTGTTTTAATTCGTGGTGGGCGAGTAAAAGATTTACCGGGGGTTCGATATCATATTATCCGTGGAGCATTAGATACTGGTGGAGTAAAAAATCGAACTCAAGGTCGCTCAAAATATGGTGTTAAAAAACCAAAATCATAAATTTTAATAGATAAAACAAATAGAACAAAGTAAATTAAATTTACTTTTGTTCTAGAAAGTAAAAAATATTTAGTAAATACATTATGTCACGTAGAAATATTTCGAAAAAACGGTTCCCAGAACCAGATTCTATTTACAATAGTTATTTAGTTAGTTTATTAATTTCACGAATCTTAAAATCAGGTAAAAAAACAATCGCTAAAAACGTTGTATATGAAGCGTTTGAAATTATTAAACAAAAAACAAAGGAAGATCCGTTAAAAGTTTTTGAAGCTGCTATTCGAAAAGCAAGCCCAATTGTGGAAGTTAAAGCTCGACGAATTGGTGGTTCAACATATCAAGTTCCAATTGAAGTTAGTGGGTTCCGCGCAACAAATCTATCTTTACGCTGGATCATCCAATATTCAAAACAGCGTGTTGGAAGAAGTTTATCAATTAAATTAGCCAATGAAATTATTGACACGGCTAACGAAATTGGTAATACTATTAAGAAAAAAGAAGAAACTCATAAAATGGCGGAAGCAAATAAAGCCTTTGCTCATTTTAGATATTAATTTTGAATAAAATCTTTACGGATTCTCGCTAAAAGCTTAACATTTATTCATAACTTTAAATATTGAAAGGACTATTATAATGGCACGTGAAAAATTTGAACGTACAAAACCACACGTTAACATTGGTACTATTGGTCACGTAGATCATGGTAAAACGACTTTAACAGCTGCAATTACTGCTACATTAGCTTTAGAAGGTGGTGGTATTGCTAAAGCTTATAGTGATATTGATGGTGCTCCCGAAGAACGTGCACGTGGTATTACAATTAACACAGCACACGTTGAATATGAAACAGAAAACCGTCACTATGCCCATGTAGACTGTCCAGGTCACGCAGACTATGTTAAAAATATGATTACCGGTGCTGCACAGATGGATGGGGCAATTTTAGTTGTTTCTGCTGCAGATGGACCAATGCCACAAACTCGTGAACATATCTTATTATCAAAACAAGTAGGTGTTCCAGATATTGTTGTATTCTTAAATAAACAAGATCAAGTGGATGATGATGAGTTATTAGAGTTAGTAGAATTAGAAGTTCGTGAATTATTATCTACATATGATTTCCCTGGTGATGATATCCCAATTTGCCCTGGGTCAGCTTTACAAGCTATTGAAGCAATCTCGTCAAATCCAAGCCTTAAACGTGGTGATAACCCATGGGTAGATAAAATCTTTGCCCTAATGGCTGCAGTAGACGACTACATTCCAACACCAAAACGTGATACAGAGAAAACATTCTTAATGGCAGTTGAAGATGTATTCACAATTACTGGCCGTGGAACTGTTGCAACAGGTCGTATTGAACGTGGTATTGTGAAAGTAGGTGATAGCGTTGAAATCGTTGGTGTTGGCGCAACAAAAACAACAACAATTACCGGTATTGAAATGTTCCAGAAAACATTAGAAGAAGGTTTTGCAGGTGATAACGTAGGTATCTTATTACGAGGAGTTACTCGTGACAATATTGAACGTGGTATGGTATTAGCTAAACCTGGTACAATCAAACCACACACGAACTTCGAGTCAGAAGTTTATGTTTTAACGAGTGAGGAAGGTGGTCGTCGTACTCCATTCTTTACAGGTTATCGACCTCAATTTTATGTTAGAACAACAGATGTAACAGGTGCAATTACTCAATTCACAGCTGATGATGGATCAAGTGTTGAGATGGTAATGCCTGGAGATCGTATTAAAATGCTTTCAGAATTCATTTACCCAGTTGCAATTGAAGAAGGTATGCGCTTCGCAATTCGTGAAGGTGGCCGAACAATTGGAGCAGGTGTAGTTTCTAAAATTGTTAAATAATTAAAAATTTTTATGGAAATGAAAACGAATGCCAAAATTCGTGTACGGTTAGAGTCATTTAGTCATGAACTTTTAGTTTCTTCGTGTCAAAAAATTACTGACACACTAAGTAATGCATCATTAGATTCAATTGGGCTTGTAACATTGCCAACAGCAAAACGGATTTATTGTGTTTTACGCTCACCTCATGTGAATAAAGATTCACGTGAGCATTTTGAAGTTCGTGTTCATAAACGAATGTTAGAAATTTATTATGACAATGAAGTGCCGATTTTTGATTTATTAACAGAGATTGATTTGGCTCCAGGCGTATTCTATCGTATCTGTTTATCATAAGATGAACACTAAATACCAAGATAACTGAAAATAGTAAAATAAAATCATTTGCTATTTTTAGTTTATTGACTGAATATAGATAAAGAACTTATTTATTCTAAATTATCATTTATAATGATTTTAGAATAAATAGTATAAATGGCGGTATAGCCAAGTGGTAAGGCCGTGGATTGCAAATCCTCTACCCCCAGTTCGAATCTGGGTGCCGCCTCGCTAATTTTTACTATAGTATTGCATATAATAATTATATTAGATATTATATTTGTAGAATATCTGGGAATGTGGTGGAATTGGTAGACACGACGGACTTAAAATCCGTTGCCTAGTGATAGGCGTGAGGGTTCAAGTCCCTCCGTTCCCAATTAACTTTATTATGTCTAATCTCGAGCAAAGTCGTTAATCCAGGGAAAATTCGTGTATAATAGATTTTAAAGTGAATAGATTTTAGATAAAATTAATAATTATTTCAAAAATTTTATATGTTTGAAAAATTTACAGAAGGGGCAATTAAAGTTATTATGTTGTCTCAAGAAGAAGCGAGACGAATGGGGCACAATTTTGTCGGCACGGAGCAACTTTTATTAGGTGTTATTGGCCAACGTCATGGAATTGGTGCACGAGCATTAAAAAAACTGAAAGTAACCTTAAAAAAAGCACGAAAAGAAATTGAGTTATATATTGGTCGGGGAACAGGGTTCGTTGCTTCTGAAATTCCCTTTACACCAAGAGCAAAGCGGGTTTTAGAAATGGCCGTGCATGAAGGTAAAGATTTAGGTCAAAACTTCGTTGGCACAGAACATATCTTATTAGCATTAATTGCAGAATCAGATGGTGTTGCAATGCGAACATTAGATAAACTGAATGTGGATATCCAAAAACTACGTAATTTAATTCTAACGTATATTGAAGAAACACAAGAGGAAATTTTACGACCATTAACACAAGCTGAAAAATTCTTGTTAGAACGTGAGAAAAAAGGTAGTCCAACTCCAACTTTAGATGAATATGCAGAAAATATTACTAAAGAAGCAATTGATGGCAATTTAGATCCAGTTATTGGTCGTGAAAAAGAAATTGATGATGTTATCGCAGTATTAGCACGTCGAACAAAAAATAACCCTGTTTTAATTGGTGAACCAGGAGTTGGTAAAACTGCCGTTGCAGAAGGCTTAGCTCAGTTAATTCTTACGGAAAAAGTTCCTGATTTCCTAGATGGAAGTCTAATCATGGCTCTAGACTTAGGCTCAATTTTAGCAGGTACAAAATATCGTGGAGAATTTGAAGAACGATTAAAACGAATTGTAGAGGAAGCTCAAAACGATTCTGCCGTTATTATTGTAATTGATGAAATCCATACATTAGTTGGAGCTGGTGCTGCAGAAGGTGCGGTTGATGCAGCCAATATCTTAAAACCAGCCCTAGCACGAGGTAAATTCCGTTGTATTGGAGCGACAACAAACGATGAATATCGTAAATATATTGAACGTGATCCAGCATTAGAACGTCGATTCCAACCAGTACATGTGGAAGAACCAAGTGTTGGTACAACAATTGAAATTTTACGTGGATTAAGATCAAAATTTGAACAACATCATACCCTAAGTTATCATGACAAAGCCTTAGAACAAGCTGCGATTTTATCAGATAAATACGTTGCTGACCGTTATTTACCAGATAAAGCAATTGATGTTTTAGATGAAGCGGGTGCACGTGTACGTTTAGAAAATCGACGTTTACCACTAGGCCTAAGAAGTTTAATGCATGAATTACAAGAAACTATCAAAGATAAAGAAGAATGCATTAAAGAACATGACTTTGAAGCAGCAAAACAGTTATTAGACCATGAAATGGAGGTCCGAACTCATATTCGTATTATGAAACAATCGTCGTTAACAAACGAAGCTCGTGGTTTTAGTCGCCGTGATGTTGATATGGTAACCGAGACAGATGTGTCTGATGTAATTTCAAACTGGACGGGCATTCCTGTTACAAAAATTACGGGTTCAGAATCAGAACGCTTAATGCGAATGGAAGATACAATTCATGAACGTATTATTGGTCAGAAGCATGCTGTTATAGCTGTTTCTAAAGCTATTCGTCGAGCACGTGTAGGCTTAAGAAATCCAAACCGTCCAATTGCAAGTTTTATTTTTGCTGGTCCAACTGGAGTAGGTAAAACTGAATTGACAAAAGCTTTATCAGATTATATGTTCAGTACTGAAGATAGTATGATCAGGTTAGACATGTCAGAATACATGGAAAAACATACTGTCGCAAAATTAATTGGTTCACCTCCTGGATATGTTGGTTATAATGAAGGCGGTCAATTAACAGAAGCAGTTCGTTCAAAACCTTATTCGGTTGTTTTATTTGATGAGGTAGAAAAAGGCCATCCAGATGTTTTTAACTTATTATTACAAATTTTAGATGATGGCCGTTTAAGTGATTCAAAAGGTCGGGTGATTGATTTTACAAATACATTAATCATTATGACAACAAATTTAGGCTCTAAAATTATTGAACGCGAAAGTGGAATTAAATCAAAAACAGATCAAGGAGAGCGAGGTTTTAAGATAACTCCAGATGCTGTTCTTGGATGGGAACCAGTTCCTGAAGCAATTAAAGATCCAGAGCTATTTGAGCGTGTTTCAAGACTTGTAAATGAAGAGCTGAAAAACTTTTTCCGTCCAGAATTCTTAAATCGTATTGATGAAATTATTGTTTTCAATCATTTAACACGTATTGATATTTGGGAAATTTGTGAATTACAAATCAAGTCAGTTCAAAAACGATTAAAAGAAAAAGGAATTAACCTAATTGTTGATTTAGCTGTTCAAGCATTTTTAACAGATGAAGGTTATGACCCAATTTATGGTGCACGTCCTTTACGTCGAGCTATCATGAAATATCTAGAAGATACACTTGCGGAACAATGCTTATCAAAAACACTATATCCGAACACAAAAATTATTGTAACACGTAAAAAAGTTGAGGGTACTCTATTAACTTACACGAATGAGTTAGAAGTTAAAGTCGATTTTAGTGACGTTGATCCAAGTTTATTAGAAAATATGAGTGAAAATGAACCATCAGAATCTAAACTTTCTTTAAACTCAGTTTTAAACAAAGAAAACGAAAGTCCAAATTCAAATAAAGATTTAGAGAATGAAGATAATTTAAAATCAACAATTAGTGGAAAAGCCGCTCGTTTCTTTAGAAAATAATTTTGGTATCAAAAACGCTCAACCCATAGTTTTAATAGGATTCTTAAAGTACTAATAAATAAAAAAACTATTAGAATTAATATTTAAGTTAACGTAAAGTTTAATTCATAATAAAACAGTTCTTAGTTAAACTCTTAAACTAAAGTTGGATTGTAATATTTATACTGTAAAATTCTGGGTTGTAGTTTAGTATAAGTTCAGTCTAGGGTTTCCATGATTAAATCAATAATTATTTCAGATTATTGATTTAATTATGTTATTATTTCTCAATATTTATTTTTTTAAATTAATACAAATAACCTATATTAGGAAGGCACAACTATTAGACATAAATAGCATTCTCCCAAGAATCCAAAAGTTAAAAAAGAAAAATTAATTTCTAAACCTGAAAACAGGTTTAGAAATTAGAAGTTAGAAATTAGACATTAACAGATTAACCGTTAACAGCTGGAGCTGTTAAAGCAACTGGTAATACTTCACCTGAAGCTAAATCTAATGGGAAGTTGTGAGCGTTACGTTCGTGCATTACTTCCATACCTAAGTCAGCACGGTTGATGATGTCAGCCCATGTGTTGATAACACGACCTTGAGAATCAACAACTGATTGGTTGAAGTTGAAACCGTTTAAGTTGAACGCCATTGTGCTGATACCCATAGAAGTTAACCAGATACCTAAAACTGGCCATAAAGCTAAGAAGAAGTGTAAAGCACGAGAGTTGTTGAATGAAGCGTATTGGAAAATTAAACGACCGAAGTAACCGTGAGCTGCAACGATGTTGTAAGTTTCTTCTTCTTGACCGAATTTGTAACCGTAGTTAGTAGATTCGTTTTCTGTTGTTTCACGGATTAAAGAAGATGTTACTAAAGAACCGTGCATAGCAGAGAATAAAGAACCACCGAATACACCAGCAACACCAGCCATGTGGAATGGGTGCATTAAAATGTTGTGTTCAGCTTGGAATACTAACATGAAGTTGAAAGTACCAGAAATACCTAAAGGCATACCATCAGAGAATGAACCTTGACCGATTGGGTATACTAAGAATACAGCAGAAGCTGCTGCAACTGGAGCTGAGAATGCTACGAAGATCCAAGGACGCATACCTAAACGGTATGATAATTCCCATTCACGACCCATGTAAGAAGCTACACCTGTTAAGAAGTGTAAAACGATTAATTGGTAAGGACCACCATTGTATAACCACTCATCGATTGAAGCAGCTTCCCAGATTGGGTAGAAGTGCATACCGATAGCGTTAGAACTAGGGATAACTGCACCAGAGATGATGTTGTTACCGTATAATAAAGAACCTGCTACTGGTTCACGGATACCATCGATATCAACCGGTGGAGCTGCGATGAACGCGATGATGTAACAAGAAGTAGCTGTTAATAATGTAGGGAACATTAAACAACCAAACCAACCGATGTATAAACGGTTTTCTGTACTAGTAATCCAAGCAGAGAAACGTTCCCATACAGAAACGCTTTCACGTCTTTCTAAAGTTGCTGTCATAAAAAATTTTTATTATTATAATTCTTCCCAAGTTGTAAAACTTGTTAACAATAATTATAAAACAAAATTAACAAGTTCATCACGTTTTATTTAATAAATTTAAAAAATTCTAACTCAAATTCAAATGCAGCACGATTTGTTGTTCCACCAATAAATAGTTTATTATTTTGTTGAATTAGCCAAACTTGAGAGTAAGTAATATAACTAATCAGTGTACTTATCATTAAAAAGAAAAAACCAGAATAAATAATTGGAATACCTGGATCTGTTTTAATTTGAAGTCCGGTTGAACTTATAATTTCTAAAAGCGTCAATGGCTGCTCAATTGAATTTGTCTCATTCAACTCAAGATTTCCTAAGAATTCTCCTGCATTATTGTACAAAGAGCAATAACCTTCTAAATTATCAATAATCGCAACTATGCCATCCGTTGTGAATTTGGGATCGGAAATCCAGGTTAACCAAACTTTTTGAGAGTCACCAAAAATATTTAATAACGGATATTCTAAAATTTCATGTCGCATATTTTCAATTCGTAATCCAATTAAATTCCAATCTGTTTGATAATAATAAACACCATTTTGAATTAAAGGATAATTTACAGAAATGGTTTTTCTCATAGTCTCATTTCCTTGTAAATTAAGAACAGAAATATCTGAATAAAATTGTGAAATTGTTTTTGTTGGTGTATAAGTTATCCAAAAATCATTAATTCGTGCTGATGATTGAGAAATAACCGTTGCTGGGCCTGTTGCTAAAATATTTTGAATATGGAAACTCTCCGTTTTTGGAACAATTTCTTGTGCTTTAAATCCAAATAATGAGCCAACAATTGTCCCTAGTAAAATTAAAATCATACTAAAATGAACAATAATTGGAGCAATTCGACCAAGAAGTCCTTTATAGCAATAAACCATGTTTTTCTGGTGAAAAATCGAATATTGTTGTTGCTTAATCGTTGTTAAAATTTTATTAAATGAAAATGTGTTAAGGATTGTTGAAATTTTTAATCGATAAAAAGGATTGGTAGTTCTAAAAAATTGACATCGTCGCGCAATTTTTAATGAAGGTAATTGTTGTAAAAAACTACATAATGTTAGACTACAGCCAAATAAAAAAATTAGAGTCAAGAACCACCATGTTTTATAAACATGGTCAAGACCAAATCTTAAAATGATATCCCAAGACAAAAAGCCAAAAATTGGGTTTTTCAATGGATAATTAATTTTATATGTTTCAATAGCTTGATCTTGCTCAATAATTGTTCCAATAACACTACAAAGACTTATTAATAAGAGAATAAAGATAGAAAATCGTAGATCGGCTAGGGTGCGAAAAACCTTTTGTTTCATTAATAATTTTTATATAAATTGTAACTAGATAGAAATAGTTTTAGAAGAAGCTAAACGAATTTGACCTGACGAAGCCCAATTTTGAAGTGCCAACATTTGATTACTTTTTAAGTTTGCTAATGGAATAAGCTCTTTAAGCGCAAGACATATGTCATCTGTAATAACTTCACGTTTTTCATAAAATGCTAAATACATTCCTTCAATCACACTTTGTCTTATTTCTGCCCCTGAGAATGATTCAGATAGTTGGGCTAATTTACTATAATCAAAAGACCTCCAACTCTCTGGTCTAAATTCTTGTAGATGAATCTTAAAAATCTCTTCTCTTTCATCTTTTTTCGGTAAATCAAGGAAAAATACTTCATCAAATCGACCCTTTCGAATAATTTCTAAGGGTAAGAGTTCAATATTATTTGCGGTTGAAATAACAAAAACGGGTTTTGTCTTTTCTGAGAGCCAACTAATAAACGTTGCTAAAACCCGATTACTTGTTCCACTATCACCTTTACTTTCTGTATTTGTAAACGCCTTATCAATCTCATCAATCCAAAGTATACAAGGTGAAATTGTTTCTGCTAAATTAATCATTTGCCGTAAACGCGATTCCGATTCTCCAACAATTCCTCCAAATAATTTACCAACATCTAATTTTAATAACGGTAACTGCCAATCATTTGCAATTGCTTTTGCGGTTAAGGATTTACCTGTTCCTTGAATTCCAATTAATAATAATCCTCTAGGCGTGGGTAATCCATAATTAGAGGCTTGAATTGTAAAAGCGGTTTTACGTTTGTTTAACCAATCTTTTAAATTATTTAATCCGCCTAAATTTGAAATTTTTTCATTCACTGACCAATATTCCAAAATTTCTGTTTGACTTATAATTTGTTTTTTTTCACTTAATAAGATGGAAATACTATTTTCATCAATAGTTTTATAAGTTGCAATAATTTTGGATAAAACTCGTCGAATGCGTTCTAATGATAATCCTTGGCATGTTCTTGTTAAATTATCAAATAACCCGGGTTCAATTTGGATATTTAACGAATTGATTAAGCGAGTTAATTCTTGACGAATCTCATCTTCTAAGGGTAATTGAAATTGTAATACTGTTATTAATTCTTGTAACTCTTTAGGAATACTTAATTCAGATCCAATAATAATAATTGTTTTTGGTTGTAATTTCAGAATTCTACTAATATTTCTAAGTTTCCGTGAGATTGATAGATCACTTAAAAAACGGTTAAAATCTTTTAATATAAATAATGCGGGAGTTTCAGCATTTAATCGTTCAACTAATTCTAATGCTTGTAATGGATTTCTTTTTCCAAATCCTTGATTATTTGGATTATTTGTATAACCATCAATAAAATCCCAACTATAGATACTTCGATTTAAGTTCATTTTAACATTCTTTCGAATGACATATTCGACCCGATCTTCTTCAATGGTATTGATATAAATGATGGGATATCGAGCTTTTAAAAAAAGAGCCAATTCACTCGTAAATTTCATACGATATTTATTCAAAAAATTACTTTATTAAATTAGTATTATATTAGTTTTAACTAAAAAATTATTTATATATTAGAATAATGCCAATATAAGCTTCTAATATAAAATGATCAATAGAATAAACTCTGAGTCTACGCTATTGATCATTAATCGAATGAATTTTTCGAAAAACGTATTAACAATTGGATTGCAAGATTAAATAAATTTTAATTAGCTACCAATTGCTAGGGTTTTACGACCTCTTTTTCGACGTGCACGAATTATTTTACGTCCTTGTGCTGTTGACATGCGTGATCGAAAACCTGATACTTTTAAAACTGAATATCGGCCTTTGTTTGATAATGTTTTTTTTGACATATTAAAATGAAATTAGTAATAAGTTGTTTATAAAATTGCTGATCGTAATAAGTCATAGATTACTACATGTCGTAATACTTTTTTACGATTTTCAAATAGATAGAATGCCTCTTGTTTATATTCATACAGTGGGTTTCGCTGTCCATAACCCCGCCACCCGACAGCTTCGCGTAACAACGTCATTTTTTGTAAATGCTCACGCCAAATTCGATCAATATTAAGTAGAATTATACTACGCTCTAAATTCTCACATATTCCATCGCCATATATGGCTAATTCATTCATTTTAGATTGATAGGCTAACCAAAATTCATTGAATAAGTAAGTTTTTAATTCAATAAGACTAAACTCTGCAATTAAAGACTTAGAAGTTTTATTATAAATTAATGATAGGTCTTTTCCAAATAAGTTCTCAAATAATAGAATAACCTCTTTGTTAGAATATTTTTCATTTTTTAGTTCTAAAAGAATATCCGTAATAATTTGTTCACCATATGCTAAAATATTTTTTTGATTTGATGCGCTATTTAAAATATAGCGTCGTTCAAAATAAACAATATTTCTTTGCTTGTTTAAAATATCATCGTAGTCAAATAAATTTTTTCGCTGTTGATAAGCTCTTTCTTCAACACGTTCTTGTGCTGAATCAAGGCTTTTCGTTAAGAAATTTGATTCTAAGGGTGAATCATCTAGCATTTGAGTTTGCATAAAATCTTGGATTTTAGCGCCACCAAAAAGACGTAGTAAATTGTCATCTAAGCTTAAAAAGAAACGAGAGATTCCAGGATCACCTTGACGTCCACATCTTCCACGTAATTGATTGTCAACCCGTCGGGAATCGTTACGTTCTGTACCAACAATGTATAGACCACCAAGATTTTTCACAACCCGATTATCTAGTTCTTGTTGTTTTTGATAATGTTTAACTAATTGTTCAATTAAGAATTTAATTGAACAAAGATAAGAGTTTGTTGGACTAGAGACTTTATCCGTTTCTCGCAAAATACGCAATATCTCAATATCTGAAAGAGTTAAAAATTCTTTATTTGATATTAATGAACTTAAAACACTTAGAAACTTTTGAGAACTACAATTAAATTGGGATTTTAACGGTGATTGCAGGATGTTTAATTTTTTTGTTAAAACAAAATTTCTTGCTACAGTTAAAATATCATATAATTCTTTTTGAATTTTAAAATTAATGTTACCCCCCAGAATAATATCCGTTCCACGTCCAGCCATATTTGTGGCGATTGTAATGGCATTCTTTTTGCCAGCTTGAGCAACGATTTCGGATTCTCTTCTTACATTTTCCGGTTTTGCATTTAAAATTTGATAAGATAATTCATATTCATTCAATAACTGAGCTAACATTTCCGATTTCTCGACGGTAGTTGTTCCAATTAAAACAGGTTGGCCCGTTGACGAAACTTTGTTACATGTTTCCGCGATAGCACTCCATTTTGAAAATTGGTCTTTATAAATTAAATCTGGAAGATCTTGTCTTAAAGTAGGTTTTGCTGTTGGAACTTCTTCAACCGATAAATTATAAATTTTTTCAAATTCAATCTCAGCAGTTTTTCCAGTTCCAGTCATTCCTGATAATTTTGGGTATAACAAGAAGAAATTCTGATAAGTAATCGATGCCACAGTTTCAGTCTTTTGTCGAATCGGAAGACGTTCCTTCGCTTCAATTGCTTGGTGCAAGCCATCACCCCAACGTCGATCTGGCATAATTCGACCAGTAAATTCATCAACAATTACAATTCGATCATTTTGAACAATATAATTAACGTTATTTAAAAATAAACTATTAGCTTTAATTGCATTGATAATGTAAGGAATCCAAGGATCCCGAACATCATATAAATCCTGAATGGATAAAATTTGTTCAATTTGTTTACTACCTTGATCCGTTAAAATAATATTTTTGTTCTTTTCATCGATCTTGTAATGAACATTCAATTCTAAATAATTGGTAATTTCCGCTGCAATAATATATTTATCAACGGGCGTTTCCATATTATCCGAAATAATTAATGGAGTTTGAGCTTCATCTATCAAAATTGAATCAACTTCATCGATGATACAATAGTTGAACGGTCGCTGTACAACATCCGTTAAATTTAATGCCATATTGTCACGTAAAAAATCAAACGTTAATTCATAATTAGTTACGTATGTAATATCCGCATTATAATTCTTTTTACGCTCTAATGATGTCATATCATTTTGGATTAAACCTGTATCAAATCCTAAAAACCGATAAATTTGACCCATTGCTGTCTGATCGCGACTTGCTAAATAGTCATTTACCGTTACAATATGAACACCGTTATTTGTTAATGCATTTAAACTTGCTGCTAAAGTTGCAACAAGAGTTTTTCCTTCACCGGTTTTCATCTCCGCGATTTTTTGGTTATTTAATACTAAACCGCCAATTAATTGAACATCAAAATGTCTTAATCCTAAAGTTCTCCTACTTGCCTCGCGAGTCAATGCAAACGATTCTGGAATTAATCTGTTTAAATCTTTCGTTTCTTTATACTGTTGCTTAAGTTTAAAATTCTGAACACGTAATTCATTATCATTCAATGTTTTTAAATTTTCTTCAAGAAGATTAATTTCATTGATTAACGTTTGATAATTAGTTCTAAAGGAATTAGTTTGAAATAAGTTTTTTCGCATTTAAAAATTGTTTATAATATTCTCTACGCAACTACATTTACTCGTTTTTGTTTTCCTTCTTGGTAGTCAAACTTAATTGTTCCATCGGTTAATGCAAATAATGTGAAATCTTTGCCACATCCAACATTCGCCCCAGCTTTAAATTCCATCCCACGTTGACGAATTAAAATATTGCCCGCTCGAACTTTTTCTCCACCAAAACGTTTTACTCCTAAACGTTGAGCATTTGAATCACGACCATTTTTTGTGCTTCCTGCACCCTTTTTGTGTGCCATTTATTTTAGCTCCTATATTATTTAATTTTAATAACTATTAATTTACAACGATATCTTCAATAAATACTCGTGTTAATTCTTGGCGATGACCTTGTTTTTTACGTGTTTTTTTCTTTGGTCGCATCTTATAAACAATTGTTTTCTTCCCGCGTAAATGCTCTAAGATTTTACCTTTAATTTTTACACTCTCTAAATAAGGTTTTCCAACTAAAAGACTTCCTTCATTGTTTAAAAGTAAAACACGATTAAATGTAATCTGTTTTCCTAATTCAGTGGGAATTCGATTGAAATCGTAATATTTACCAGTCTCAATCCAAAATTGTCTTCCACTAATTTCGACAATTGCATATTTCATAATACTATAAATTAATTTATTTTTATTTACTCGTATGATACTAAAAATTTTTTGAAACCGTCAACTTTTTAAGCATTCGATTTAACTTTCAATTTTCTTTTTTAATCGATTTAATTCCATATAAAAGAATTCAAATGCTTTTGATTTATAGCATTCTGGATTGCTAAGAATCGATAATTTTCGCGTAATCTTAATATTTTCAATATTAATAACTTCAATTCTTTGAAGTTGAAGTTCTTTCTCAATAGCTGATGACGATACAAAAGCGGCGCCTAATCCTAAACTAACTGCTGTTTTAATACCTTCTATGGAATTTAACTGTAAAATTGTTTTTAGTTGATTAGTTTCAATTTCATTTTGAGTTAATATATTATCAATAAATTTTTTTATTGTTGAATTTGAATTTAAGGTAATAAAATCTAAACAATAAAGATCTTCTTTTTTTATTAATTTTTTCTTTGCAAATGGATGGGACTTCGAAATAATTAAACGAAGTTCATCATAAACAAAGGGTTGAATAGTTAAATTGCGCTGTAAATCATCTGAGATTTCGCCGCCAACAACGGCTATATCAATTTCACGATTAATAATATGTTTAGCTATAATTCGGCTAGAGTTTACTTGGATTTTTAAATCAATCTGTGGATAGTTTTGGGCAAATAAAGCTAGAATTCTAGGCATCAAATATGTTCCTATTGTTTGACTTGCTCCTACTGTTAAATTTCCACGCTCCCCATTTTTTAGATCAATTAAGGCTCGACAGCTTTCTTCACATAAGGCGAGAATTCGTTCAGCATATTGCAATAATACTTGTCCATTTTCCGTTAATGATATCTTATTTCGTTCACGATTAATTAATAATGTATCAAGATTCCGTTCTAAAATTTTAATTTGTTTACTTAACGAAGGTTGTGAGATATATAATACAGCTGCAGCTTTAGTAAAATTTTTTTCAGTTGCAATTGCTTTTAAAATTCGAAGTTGTTGAAGCGTAAAAGGAAGCATTAGTTAATAAGAGTTATTAAAATAAAAAATTAATAAAGATTATTAAATGTTAAAAAAGTACAGGTAGAGAGACTCGAACTCTCACAACCAAAGTTACTAGAACCTAAACCTAGCGCGTCTACCAATTCCGCCATACCTGTAACGTTTGATATTATATTATTATTTATCAATGAATAAATCTTTAAATAAATTTTAAAGATTTATTCATTTTCTTCTTCGACATACATGCTATATACAAAACTTGTCGTCTTACCTCTTAACATTGATTTAGCTAACGATAAAGATTTTTGAGCAGCTTTGTAGCTTTTTCGTTTCCAATTTGCTTTACGAGCATTCTTTTTTGATTTTGATGTTCGTTTCTTAGGTACAGCCATTTTTAATTTCTATAGATAATTGTCTAAGTATTTTATAAAAAATTTGTTAAAAAGTCAAATAGTTAAAAGATTAAAAATTTTTCTACTTTTTATTTAGCTTTTGATGTTAATGATTTTACAAGATAGTTAACATAAATAAGCAATAATTTTTAAAATTTCAATTGACAGTGAATTCCATATGCAAGTATTATAATCTTAATTTTAAATATGATCATAATATTATGTCAATGCTTCGAAAATATGAAATAATGATTCTGTTAACAGAAGAGTTTAATGATAGTGAATTAAAAACATGGGTATTTAATTATGCCAAAAATCTAAGAAAATTCAATGTTTGTGATATATCTGTCATTTCACGTGGCAAACACAGTTTATCATATCCAATTAATGATAAAACTAAAGGGAATTATATCCAGTTGAACTTTTCAAGCATGCCAAAGTATATCAGCAATTTTTCAAATGTATTAAAAATGGATTCTAGTGTTGTAAGATTCTTAGTCTTCAATAAATAAGATTATGATTTGAGTCATTATAACCTGTTTTGATTTATGTGACTCAAAGCTATTTGAACTACTCTTGCAATTAAACCTTAATTGTGTTATCATGATTATAGTTTGATATCCTCAGTAGCTCAGCGGTAGAGCAATCGGCTGTTAACCGATTGGCCGTAGGTTCAAATCCTACCTGGGGAGTATAAATAATAATAAAATACTATGGAAAATAACATTGACAAGTTAACTATAGGAAACAAAGTTTTCAATTCGAGATTAATGTTGGGAACAGGAAAATATAGAACATCTCATGATGCAATAGAAAGTGTTAAAACTAGTGAATGTGAGATTGTTACTGTTGCTATTCGTCGTCTTCCAACTAAATTAATGAATGATTCTTCAACTTTTTTAAATAGACTGGACTGGAATAAATTATGGTTATTACCAAATACGGCTGGATCACAAACAGCAGAAGAAGCTATTCGAATGGCATTTCTAGGCCATGAATTGGCATGTCAATTAGGTCAAGAAAATAATTTTTTTGTTAAACTTGAAGTCATTTCAGACCCTAAATATTTATTACCAGATCCAATTGGAACTTTAAAAGCAGCTGAATTTTTAGTAAAAAAAGGATTCACTGTGTTACCCTACATTAATGCAGATCCAATATTAGCTTTACATCTTGAAGATTTAGGTTGTGCAACCGTAATGCCACTAGGTTCACCTATTGGCTCTGGCCAAGGTTTAAATAATTTAGCTAATATTAAAATTATTATTGAAAATGCAACGATACCTGTTATTGTCGATGCAGGAATTGGTACTCCAAGCGAAGCAACAGCAGCTATGGAATTGGGAGCTGACGGAGTTCTATTGAATACAGCGGTAGCACAAGCTAAAAATCCAAGTCAAATGGCTTTAGCAATGAACTTAGCAGTTAAATCTGGTCGCCTTGCCTACTCTGCAGGCCGAATGGAGAAAAAACATTATGCTAATGCAAGTTCACCTTTGTCCCATATAAGTCGACTTTAATAGTTTTTCAGATTCCATAAACTGAGATTCGATCTAAAATAATATTATTACAATTTCTGTTATAAATTTAAATTTCATATACAATAATAATTTGTAATAATATAAAAATATTATTTTTCTAAATTTAAATATTTATAATATAAAGGATTTTCATTTATGGATACTCGTTTATTTGTAATTGCTGTACCATTATTAATTGCAGCATCATGGGCATTATACAATATTGGACGTTTAGCTATTCAACAAGTTCAACGTTTGTCACGTTAATTTCTTAAAAGTAAAATCAAATAAGACAAATTTTCTTGAATTTCAATAAATAGCTTTATTTTTATTGAAATACAGTACAATTTAAGATAACAAATATTAAAATTATAAAAACTTATGTCTCATACTGTTAAAATTTATGATACATGCATTGGATGTACACAATGTGTAAGAGCGTGTCCTACAGACGTATTAGAAATGGTACCTTGGGATGGTTGTAAATCAGGTCAAATTGCCTCATCTCCACGTGTAGAAGATTGTGTTGGTTGTAAACGATGCGAAACTGCATGTCCTACTGATTTCCTAAGTGTACGTGTTTATTTAGGTGCAGAAACAACTCGTAGTTTAGGTTTAGCTTATTAAATTTTTAAGGTTAAACAAAAGAATTCTCATATTATTAATTTGAAACTAGTATGAG
>Ga0194133_10001566_pt1 | contig 39029 bp, 36 predicted proteins | sample TA2KigOf40mmetaG_FD_155448 | JGI IMG/M metagenome (GOLD analysis project Ga0194133, IMG submission 155448) | Freshwater microbial communities from Lake Tanganyika, Tanzania - TA2015055 Kigoma Offshore 40m | ecosystem: Environmental > Aquatic > Freshwater > Lake | place: Tanzania: Lake...
AGCTTTTGTTGCACCACTGGATTCAGCGATTATTGCTAACTCTGCTCCAACTGCAACTGTTGAATCTACTTGCACAACAATTTTTTGTAATACCCCTGCAACTGGGGATGGAATTTCAGTATCTACTTTGTCGGTTGAAACCTCTAACAATGGTTCATCAACTGCAATTTGATCACCCTCTTTTTTTAGCCAACGGGTTACGGTGCCTTCAGTTACAGATTCACCAAGTGCTGGCATGGTTACTGAAAAAGTCATTTAGATTTCAACCTCTCTCTTAACCATTTTAACTCTAACCGTGCGCATGAAGTGGTTTACCAGCCAAGGCTAAGTGTGCCTCACCCATCGCCTCAGACAAGGTTGGGTGAGCATGGATGTGTTGGGCCACATCAGCTGCATCAGCCTCCCAGTTATAGATTAGTTGAGCTTCAGCCAGTAACTCACCTACACGAGAGCCAACCATATGGATGCCCAAAACTGGGCCATTCTTTTTGGCAACCAATTTAACTGAGCCAGCAGTCTTTAAAATATTGGCTTTACCATTTCCAGCTAAATCATAATTTAACTCAACTACATCATGGCCTGCTGCTTTAGCAGCTGCAGTGGTTAATCCAACGGAGGCAACCTCAGGTTCTGAGTAAGTAACACGTGGAACACCATCATAATTAATAGCTCTTGGATTTAAACCTGCAATCTCCTCAGCCACCATAATTCCCTCTGCAAATCCAACATGTGCTAATTGCAAAGTTGGAATTAAATCACCAACCGCCCAGACTCCGGGCACATTGGTTCGGCACTTATTATCAACTACAACATGGCCGCGATCCATCTTGATTCCTACCTCTTCATAACCTAAACCAGTTGAGACCGGACCACGACCAACCGCCACCAACAAGATTTCAGCGGTAAATTGCTTGCCATCCTCCAACGTTACCTTCACATCCTTCTTGCCACGCTCGGCAGATTTAAACTTTACGCCGAGTTCAAAATTTATTCCGCGCTTGCGAAAAGCACGTTCTAATTGCTTACTTGATGACTCATCCTCCAATGCAACTAGGTGAGCCAAACCTTCAATAATTGTTACCTCTGCACCAAAGGATTTCCAAACTGAGGCAAACTCACAACCAATCACACCGCCACCTAAGACAATTACAGATTTTGGAACGTAATCCAATTTGATTGCTTGCTCACTGGTAATTATCTGCTTGCCATCAATCTCAAGACCAGGCAAAGTTTTAGGATATGAACCTGTTGCTAAAATTACATTTTTACCACTGTACTTGGTGCCGTTTACCTCAACTGTATTGTTAGAAAGTAATTTTCCACTTCCTTGCACATAGGTAACATTTCTAGATTTAACTAATCCCTCTAGACCTTTGTGTAATTTGGCGATTACGCCATCTTTATAGGTATTAACGGCAGACATGTCCATGGCATGAAAATCAGCTTTAACACCAAAATCACCTGCATGACGGATGTTATCGGCGATCTCACCAGCATGTAATAGGGCTTTGGTGGGAATACAACCTTTGTGAAGACAGGTTCCGCCTAATTTATCCTTCTCGATTAAGAGTACTTTTTGACCTAATTGTGAGGCACGAAGTGCTGCCGCATAACCACCACTGCCGCCACCAAGAATTACTAAATCAAACTCGGCCATGAGGTAATCCTGCCACGAAATCTTCTACCCGATAAACCGCTAGCAAAACCACCTCTAGCCCTGTGATGAACTCAACTCAACTAACTGCACCAATGAGCGCAGCCCGATTCCGGTGCCACCAACTGTGGTGTAGCCATGCGGTTGTTTTTCATTAAATGCTGGGCCTGCAATATCTAAATGCAGCCATGGAGTTTGTGGATCAATAAACTCTTTTAAAAATAATCCTGCAACCAACATGCCACCCATTCGATCACCAATATTTGCAATATCTGCAACAGGTGAATCAAGTGAGGCTCTTAACTCAACTGGTAGTGGCATTGGCCAAAAAGCCTCTCCCGCCAACTGCGCAGCTTTTAGAAATTGATTACTAAACTCCTCATTGTTTGTCATAACTGCAGAGGTTCTAGTACCAAGTGCTACCACTTGAGCACCAGTAAGAGTTGCTACATCAATAATCCCATCTAACCCGCCAGCTTTTTTACCTACCTCAGCCGCTTTAATTAATGCATCAGCTAAAACTAATCGACCCTCAGCATCTGGATTTAGTACCTCAACAGTCTTACCACCGTAGATTGTGATTACATCACTTGGTCGGGTGGCAGTATCACTAACCATGTTCTCGGCAAGTGGTGCCCAACCATCAATGGCAACTGGCAATTTTAATTGTGCAATGGCAAAGACTGCTGCAATCACCGCAGCAGCTCCTGACATATCTGATTTCATCGCCTCCATGCCAGCGGCGGGCTTTAATGCTAAACCTCCAGTATCAAAGGTAATACCTTTACCAACAAATGCGTATCGCTTTTTCGCTTTGGCTGGTGAGTAAGAAACATGAAGCAGTCGCGGTGGATTAGCAGAGCCCTGTCCAACCCCAATGATTCCGCCATAACCAGATTTCTTCAAAGTTGAATCGTTAAATATCTCAGACTTAACCCCGTATTTGGTGGCAAGTTTTTTCATCTTCTGCGAAAAAGAGTCGGGAGTTAAGTGACTTGGTGGGGTATTGATTAAATCGCGAACTAAGAAAGTCTGTTCTGCAATAATCTCTGCTCGCTTAACGGCGGCCTTAGCCTGAGCGGTATCTGAAAACTTAGAGATTAGCGAGATCATCTCTAGTGGTGCTTTTTTCTCTTGCTTGCTACTTCCTAAAAACTCAACAAATGTATAGCAACCAAGTGCTGAACCTTCAGCAATTGCTGCAAGCTCAACTACAGATTTATGTGGAAGTGAAAAAGTTGCACTCTTGTTGCCACTCAAATTGCGGGCAGCTGCACCAGCGGCCCGTCTTAAAACCTCTGGTTCATAAGATGATTTAACCTCACCAAGTCCGGTGAAGATGACCAACTTACTGGTCTTACCAGGTAACTTAATAACTTCATCTGGTTTAGCGGTTGCACCAATTGCGTTTAAGGTAGAAAGAAATGCGGTTGAGTCTAGTGAGGCTGATCCAGACTCAATTTGCAATTTTTTATTAGAAACCGCCAGGCCAACTACAAGTACTTCACTATCTACTTTGGTGGTTAACTTAATTTTGGCCATCAGTCTCCTATATTAAAATATTTCTACATACTCTAAATCACTGGGGCAAGCCTAAAGGATTAGGATAAAAGATGATAATCCCCAATCAGTGGTGGGAAAATACCCTTTTAGGGCGTGTAAGTTTGGCTTATGAATCAATCACCTTTGGCAAATAGACATCTAGCTGCAAATGCCAAGATGGCCGATTTTGGTGGCTGGCTAATGCCGATTGAATACCCGGATACAGGTGCAATCGCCGAATACACCGCAGTCAGAGAACGAGTTGGATTATTTGATGTTTCCCATTTAGGCAAAATTTCTGTAACTGGTGTTGGCGCAGTTGAGTATCTAAACAAAGTGATTACAAATGATTTAGCAAAGATTGACGCCGGACAAGCTCAATACACATTACTTTGCAATGAAGATGGTGGTGTAGTTGATGATTTAATTGTTTATCTAAACAGTGATGAAGATTTGTTTTTGATCCCAAATGCTGCAAATACAACTGCTGTCTGTGAAATTCTCACCCAAAATGCACCGAGTGGGGTGAGGGTAAAAAATCTTCATAAAGATTATGCCGTCCTTGCACTACAAGGAGCAGATTCAGCCAAAGTTTTAAGCAGATTAGGTGTGGATGCCTCACTGGAATACATGTCTTTTATAAATACCACGATCGGCAACTTGCCCGTGATTCTCTGCCGTACTGGATACACCGGTGAGTTTGGATTTGAGATTATTCCTAGTTGGCCTGATGCCGAGCAGGTTTGGGATCAGATTGTCTTAGTAGTTAAAGAGTTTGGTGGCGCAATTTGTGGCCTAGGTGCAAGAGATCTACTTCGCACCGAGATGGGTTACCCACTTCATGGCCATGAGCTATCACTTTCCATCACACCAGTTGAGGCTGGAGCTGGCTGGGCGGTTGGTTGGAGTAAGGAGCAATTCCGAGGAAAAAAAGTATTAACCCAACAAATAGAACTGGGTAGTAAGTTGAGATTAAAAGCAATACTGGCAACGGAGCGAGGAATTCCCAGAAAAGATATGCAGGTTAAAAATCTGCAAGGTGAGTTAATTGGCAAGGTAACTAGTGGCACCTACTCACCAGCTTTGAAAAAGGGAATTGGCTTGGCTTTAGTTAACTCAGATGTTAAAAAAGATGATCAAGTATTGATTGATATCCGGGGAACTGATTCAACTTTTAAGGTTGTTTCACTTCCCTTTGTGCCATCTAAAGTTCGATAAGGCCAAGCCAGTTTTCTTAAGCTAGATTTTTAGTGACCACCCCAAAAACGCCATGCAAACTCAGCGATATTGGTGCCTACATAAAGAATTCCCACGTGAACTGTGAGTCCTAAAATCTTTGCAAACAGTGATTTGCCAGCAGTTGATTTCTTAACAGTGACAATGGCTGGTGCTTGATAACTAGATAACATTTGGACTCCTACTTAGGAAACTTAACATTACCATTATCGGCAAAGACAAAGGCTAATGAATCACCTGGATTTAGCGCCAGATCAGCCACACCCACCTGAGCCCATGCCCATTTAGTGTTTAAGTCAGCTGGATTGGGAAGGGCTTGTTTGCGTTTTTCTAACAGCGCCCAATATGCAAACTCAGCCGGCATATCCTTACAACTTTCGATGTAATCCTCATGACCCTTGACCCCAATTGGTTCATTTGGCTTTGGCAGATTATTTAATCGACAAACAACAGCGGTGCCATATTTATCTGTGCCCTGGATATTAAAGTTTGCATTTGTCATTAGCTCTAATGCAGTGGTTTGGCCATCTACGGGCAAACACTTTTCATACGGCTTTGCCGAAGCATCCAAAATGCCATAATCAATAACCACATTGACACAGTTTTTTGTGGTTTGTGAGGAGTAAAAACTAACCCCACCGATTATTACCGCTGCAGCGATGATGCCTGGAATGAATTTCTTAACCTTTATAAACAACTTACTGAACATGTACTTCCTCTCAAATAGAGAGTTTCACGTAAGCGAAAAAACTCATCTAGATGAGATTTCCCGCCCCGCAATCCTCGACGGGTGGTAAAAAATAAAATGTGTTGGGTAATCCGACTTGAAATAAATTTTTCTCACGGTTGCGGGACAGCGTCGGATTTTCACCGACTTCCCCCAGTCACATTCATTTGCTTTCAATATTAAGTTGTAGGCGGAGTATGCTGCCATCGCCTAGATAGCGCAACTCACCACGCCAATTGCCTAGATTTCAAGGTGGGGTTATGGTTGGCAGATGCAATACCGTCGCCTCGGCAGCACTGGCATGTATGTCTCTGAATTAACCTATGGAAATTGGATTACCCATGGCTCACAGGTTGAGGCGGAGGCGGCAACAAAATGTGTGCGGGCAGCCCTTGAGTATGGAATTACTACCTTAGATACCGCTGATGTTTATGCCGGAACTAGAGCTGAAACCGTACTAGGCAAAGCCTTAAAAGGGGTTCGGCGTGAATCATATGAGTTATTCACCAAGGTTTACTGGCCAACTGGCACTGGCAAAAATGATCGTGGTCTATCCCGCAAACACATCATGGAGTCATGCAATGCTTCGTTGAAGCGGTTAAAGACTGATTATGTAGATCTCTATCAAGCCCATCGATTTGATTATGAAACACCATTAGAGGAGACCTTAGGTGCATTTGATGATCTGATTCGAAGTGGCAAGGTTTTATATATTGGTTTTTCAGAGTGGAATGCTGAGCAAATAGCTGCAGCACTTAAGATCCAAGATCAAAAAGGTTATTACCGTTTCATTTCTAGCCAGCCCCAATACTCGATGTTGTGGCGCGTGATTGAATCCCAGGTTGTCCCGCTCTCTGAAAAAGAGGGGATTGGTCAGATTGTTTGGTCACCAATTGCTCAAGGTGTTTTAACTGGTAAGTATCTACCTGGACAAAAAGCACCTGCTGGCTCTCGTGCCACCGATAAAAAAGGTGGGGCAAATATGATCGCTGGATTAATGAAGGAGCCTATATTGGAAGCGGTACAAAAGTTAGTACCGATTGCTGCCAAGGTGGATTTAACCCTTGCGCAATTGGCAATTGCTTGGGTATTACAAAATCCAAATGTTTCCAGTGCCATTATTGGCGCAACTAAACCTGCCCAAATCAAAGAGAATGTAAAGGCAGCTGGGGTAAAACTTGATCAGTCGATTATGAATGAGATTGATCAGGCGCTTACTGGCGTGATCACCACTGATCCAGCTAAAACAATTAGCCCTAAACCAAGAGCGTAAGGGTTACTTTTTCTTACCCTTAATTGGGGATATCTGCGGGGCGGGAGCGCGTAATCGCCTAAGTTGTGTGGCGCGCATCCAACCATATAGCCCAATACCTTTAGTTGGCTGATCGGGAAATTTCTCTCGAACAATTCTCTTAATCCTGCGAGAGAGCAAGATGCCATCTAAGGTAATAAAAATCATGGATGAGTACATCACCGCCACCGCTGCAAGTTGAACTGCTGGAATTGGAATGATGGTCATAAATAAAACCACCATGATGATAATCAAAAAGTATTCAGCGACCGATTTTCGTTCATCAATATAATTTCTAACAAATCTTCTAGCTGGACCGCGATCTCTAAGTGGGAGCGCAGCCTCCTCACCACGCATGTAGGCAGCTCTTGCCTCCATCCGACGTTTTCTGGCCTGTTCTTTTAACGCCCGCTTTGCCTCTTTACTTGCACCTGGCGATAAAGGTGAGACCTTTAATTTAGCCTGCGCCTCTTTGCGCTTTGGAGTTGGCTTTCCTTTTTTTCCGCTCATGTGATTAAGGTAGAGCCAACATTTGCTCTAATGCAACTTTTGCATACCTTGCAACCTCATCTTTAACCTTAATTTGATTAACTACTCGACCGCCTACCAATGCCTCCATCGCCCAAACTAAGTGTGGTAGGTCGATTCGGTTCATCGTTGAGCAGTAGCAGACAGTTTTATCTAAGAAAACTACCTGCTTATCGGGATTCTCATTGGCCAACCGTTGCACCAGATTTAATTCAGTACCGATTGCCCATTTAGAGCCAGCTGGTGATTGAGTAACAGTTTTAATTATCATCTCAGTACTTCCAACCACATCAGCATTTGCCACGACCTCATGCTGACACTCTGGGTGGACTAAAACCTTTACGCCAGGAAGCTTTTGTCTTACCTCATTTATGTTTTGCAAGGTGAATCTGCCATGCACTGAGCAGTGTCCGCGCCATAAAATTACCTTGGCCGCCTTTATCTGCTCATCAGTTAAACCACCATTTGGCTTCCATGGGTTATAAACCACGCAATCGCCTAAGGAGAGCCCAAGGGATAGCACTGCGGTATTCCTACCTAAGTGTTGATCTGGTAAAAATAAAATTTTCTCACCCTTGGCAAAGGCCCATTTCATCGCCCGAGCCGCATTTGAGGAGGTGCAAACTGCGCCGTGATTCTTACCGGTAAATGCTTTGATAGCAGCAGATGAATTCATATAAGTAATTGGGGTAGTAACTTTTGCAACACCAATTTTTTCTAGCACCTGCCAGCAATCTGCCACCTGGGATGCAGTTGCCATATCTGCCATTGAACAGCCCGCAGCTAGATCGGGCAAAATCACCTTTTGATTTGCAGAGGTTAATATGTCAGCACTCTCTGCCATAAAGTGAACACCGCAGAAAAATATAAACTCAGCACCACTGTTATCAGCTGCAGCTTGAGCTAACTTAAAGGAGTCACCACGAATATCGGCAAAGGCAATCACCTCATCTCGCTGGTAGTGATGACCTAACACCATTGCTTTATCACCTAGTTGTTGGCGGGCGGTGGCAGCACGGGTCAGCAGCTGCGGATCACTTGCCGCTGGCAGTGCTCCCTCACAGGAGACGCCGCGCTCGCTACCGAGATCAACGCCACTGCCGAGCAGAAGCAGATCACTTATTCCCATGTGAGCAAGTGTAAACGCTCACAGGTTTGAGTGAGGAAATATCTGATCAGAACTAGTAACCTATGAGCCTAAGATCAAATTGGAGATTAAGTGAGTATGAGCACAGAGACAACTACTACTGGGATTGCATTAACTGATGTGGCAGCCCAAAAGGTTTCCGCCTTGCTAAAGCAAGAAGGTAGAGATGATTTAAGTCTGCGGGTAGCGGTTCAACCTGGTGGTTGCTCAGGTCTTCGTTATCAACTTTACTTTGATGATCGGGCACTCGATGGCGACAGTGTTACTGAGTTTGGTGCCGATAAGGTGAAGGTGGTAACCGACAAAATGAGCACACCATATTTGATGGGTGCCACTATTGATTTTGTTGACACAATTGAGAAGCAAGGCTTCACAATTGATAATCCAAATGCTCAAGGCTCATGTGCCTGCGGCGATTCATTTAACTAGTTAAAGTTATTTAAAAATTATGAAGGTGGCGGTCGCCGGCTCTGTCGGTGGCGACCACATCATGAGCTTTGGTGGCAAATTTACCGACTCATTAGTTGCTGGCTCCTTGGCCAAACTCTCACTCTCCTTTTTAGTAGACACCCTAGAGATTAGGCGGGGTGGGTGTGGTGCAAATATTGCATTTGGAATGGGTGCACTAGGTTTAAATCCAATCTTGATTGCAGCTGTTGGCCGAGATTGGGTGGATTACGAAGCCTGGCTTAAACGCCATGGTGTGGATACTTCTCATGTTTTAGTTTCAGAAAAACTTCACACCGCTACATTTATGGTGACAACTGATACTGAGTTAAATCAAATTGCATCCTTCTTTCCAGGGGCTATGAGCGAAGCACGCAATATTGAGCTAGAGCCAATAATGGCAAAGACTGGAAAATTCGATCTGCTAGTTATCTCCCCTGATGATCCAGAGGCCATGATGCGCTACTCCGAAATGGCTCGAACATTAAATATTCCAGTGGCAGCAGATCCATCTCAGCAAATGGCTCGTATGGATGGTAAAGAGATTGCCCAATTAATTGAAGGAGCGAAGTACCTCTTTTTAAATGAGTATGAGTTAGCACTTGCAATTCAAAAAACAGGTTGGACAGATCGACAGTTATTTGATCGGGTCCAGGTGCGGGTAGTAACACTTGGCTCAAAAGGTGCTCAGATTGAAGAGCATGGCAAAGAGAGTATTTATGTTGGTGTACCAAAGGAGAAGCAGAAGTTAGATCCAACCGGGGTTGGCGATAACTTCAGATCAGGCTTTATTGCCGGCCTATCTTGGGGATTAGGTCATGAGCGGTGTGGGCAGTTGGGATCACTGCTTGCAACATATTGCATTGAAACTACCGGAACGCAGGAGTATCGATTTACTAAGGAAGAGTTTGTTGCAAGATTTGAAGCAGCTTATGGCAAGGCGGCCGCTGATGAGATCAAGCCACATCTAAATGTTCGCCTGGTGGGCTAGTTTTTTCTAAGTTTTAAAACGGCAGATTTCAAAGCCTGACAAAAATCTTTCACCATCTGCTCAGTAATATCTTTATGGATTGTTAATCTAATATTTCCAGTAATTGGTCGATTCATCGCTGCTAAGACATGGCTAGGTTGCATATCAGCTGATTTGCAGGCTGAACCTGAGTCAACTGCAAAGCCAACTGACTCCAACTCCAGTAGTAATCGATCTGCCTCCAGATTGCTTATAGAAAATGAGACAAACTTTGATAATCCATCTGCCTCAGATGCGATATCAACCTGAGATATTTGGGAGGAGATAAACTCGATAATGTACTTTTTAAGCTGAGCCCTTACATCTTCCTGTGCAAGGTATGCGCTTAATGCTTGTGCGCTGGCAAGTACCAGCGGAGTTGAAAAGCCTCCTGGTGCTCGGGTGAAATCATTGTGGGGCAGGGGATTGCGCCACCGCTCTGCCTCTTTGATGACCAATATGCCAACTCCTTGTGGACCCTGCCATGCAGTGCTATCAAATAGGGCGGTTTGGTATTCAAAATTTGGCAACAAATCAACACCGCTAGCGGTGCAATCTGCAAAAATTAAACCAGAGGTTGGATTTACTGGCTGTGTATTTCCAGTTTCACCATTTGCCACCTGCCAGACCACCACATCATCATCCTGAGCGGTATAGGAGTTTGTAGCACCTGTATTACTTACCGATAAGCAACTTACTTTGCGTCCTTTATTCTCTTCATCAGCTGCGATAGCGAAGACTCTTTGTCGATCTATGCTGGAGTAATACAAATTGCTAGTTGATTTTAGTAGGCCGCAGATTCCTAATTGAAATCCCAGATCACTCTCACCTAGAAATTCAATTTCATCTGGCCGAACTTTTAAAGTATTCGCAAATTTCTCTCTTGCCTGTTGGAGTAAAATCGCAACCTCTCTTGAGTTGGCATTTAACTTATTTGGATCAGCCCAACCCTTTGAAAATGATTGATTTAATTGGGCCATTGCCGCAGGGTGTAGCACTCTTTCTTGCTGAAAGTCGGCTGTGATACGAACCACCATCTACCCCCAACCAGCTGCGTATGAGATTGCTAGGGCAGAAGGTTATCCTTAACCCCATGCGGATGGCTCACCCAAAATCCTTGATAACACTGCTGGCGATCACGCCACTTTTAACTGGATGTGCTCAATCTGAAGTGCCGGGCCTGGGATTTGAAGAGGGCTTATCCAGCGTAAATGATCAAGCACTTTCCCTCTGGCAAGGCGCTTGGATTGCAGCTGGTGTGGTCGGGCTAATTACATTGATCTTGATTTTATGGCCAGTCTTTTTTCATCGAAAAAAGAATGAGAACTTTCCAAAGCAAACTCAGTACAACATTCCAGTTGAGGTTGCCTACACTGTAATTCCGCTCATTATTGTGGCAGTGCTTTTCTATTTCACAGTGCAGCGAGAATCCAAGATTGTAAAAATTTCACCTGATGCGCAAATCTCACATTTTATTGATGTGGTCGGCTTCCAATGGTCATGGCAGTTTAAACATAGAAGCGCTGGGGAGTATAAGAGCGCAATAATTACTGGCACTCCTGCACAACCACCAACATTGGTATTGCCGCAGGGTGAGCGAGTCCGCTTTACCTTAAATGCTAATGATGTGGTTCATGGATTTTGGATTCCAGCTTTTATGATTCAGGTGCAAAATTTGCCAGGGGTAACAAATCAGTTGGAGTTCACCGCCAATAAGCTAGGTACCTACCCGGGGCGTTGCAATATTTTATGCGGGCGAAATCACGCTCAAATGTTGTTTAATGTAAAGGTAGTAACTCCAAGTGAGTATCAGAAGTATTTGGATGATCTAGTAGCCGAAGAGAAAGCAGCAACCTTATGACCACTTATGCCCAGCGTCCGGTAATCACCTCACCTGGTGCTCCCGCGCCAACTACTAAGGGCAAGTTATTGGTTAAGTGGCTCACCTCGACTGATCACAAGACCATTGGATATTTGTATCTGATTACCTCTTTTGCTTGGTTCTTAATTGCAGGGTTGTTAGCACTTTTACTTCGAGGTGAATTGGCACGTCCTGGAATGCAGTTTTTAAGTAATGAGCAGTACAACCAGATCTTCACTATGCACGGAACTATCATGTTGCTGATGTTTGCAACCCCACTTTTTGTTGGATTTGCAAATGTAATTATGCCATTGCAAATTGGCGCAGCAGATGTTGCTTTCCCAAGATTAAATATGCTCTCTTATTGGTTGTATTTGTTTGGTGGCACCATGGCATTTATTGGCTTTATTACTCCTGGGGGAGCAGCATCATTTGGTTGGACTGCATACGCCCCGCTATCAAATGCCCAATATTCACCTGGAATTGGTGCTGATCTTTGGTTAATGGGTTTAGCGATTGGTGGTTTAGGAACGATTTTAGGTGGAGTTAACTTTGTAACCACAATTCTTACCATGCGAGCACCTGGTATGACGATGTTTAGAATGTCAATCTTTTCTTGGAACGTGCTCTTAACATCAATACTAGTTTTGATTGCTTTCCCACCATTAGCAGCTGCCTTCTTGGCCTTGGAATCAGATCGTCTATTTGGCTCACATATATTTGATCCAGCAAATGGTGGCGCGATGTTGTGGCAACATCTTTTTTGGTTTTTTGGCCATCCAGAGGTTTACATCTTGGCGCTGCCATTTTTCGGTATCGCAACTGAGATTTTGCCAGTATTTAGTCGTAAACCAATCTTTGGTTACAAAGGGTTGATTGCAGCAACTATTGCAATTTCAGCTCTTTCAGTTGCGGTGTGGGCTCACCATATGTATGCCAGTGGACAGGTATTACTTCCATTTTTCTCTTTCATGACATTCTTAATTGCAGTACCCACTGGGGTTAAGTTCTTCAACTGGATAGGCACTATGTGGCGCGGATCTGTTACCTTTGAAACTCCGATGTTGTTTGTACTTGGTTTCTTAATTACATTCTTGTTTGGTGGACTAACCGGGGTAATTTTAGCTAGCCCACCACTTGATTTCGCAGTCTCAGCCTCCTACTTTGTGGTTGCTCACTTCCATTACGTTTTGTTTGGAACCGTAGTCTTTGCAATGTTTGCTGGTTTCTACTTCTGGTGGCCAAAATTCACCGGCCGCATGCTTGATGAGACTTTAGGCAAAATTCACTTTTGGACTTTGTTCTTTGGTTTCCACTTAACATTCTTAATTCAACATTGGCTAGGGATTAAAGGTTTTCCTCGTCGTTATGCAGATTATTTAGCATCTGATGGTTTCACCTTTATGAATATGGTTTCCACAGTTGGCTCTGGTTTGTTAGCACTTTCCATGATTCCGTTTTTCCTCAATATTTGGCAATCACGAACCTCGCCAATGGTAAATACCAATGATCCATGGGGATACGGCTCTTCATTAGAGTGGGCGACCTCTTGCCCACCGCCACGACACAACTTCACCTCAATGCCAAGGATTCGAAGTGAACGACCAGCATTTGATCTGCACTATCCACACATGGCACAAAAGGAAAACCATTAATGAAAACCAGCTGGGTTTTATTTGTTGGGTTAGCGGTTTTTTACTTCATTATGACTGTGATTTATTGGCAGCTAGGTGGTGAGCCGGTAGGAATTACGGCAATACTTCTAAGTGGTGGATTATCTTTAATTGTTGGCTTTTATCTTTGGTTTACCGCCCGCAGATTGGGAAACCTTCTACCAGAGGATAACTTGCAAGGTGAGATTGCAGATTCAGCAGGTGAACTTGGATTTTTCTCACCACACTCTTGGTGGCCGCTGCCAGTAGCTTTATCTGCTTGCGCAGTTGGATTAGGATTACTAATTGGTTGGTGGCTGGTTTTGATAGGAGTTGGTTCGTTGATAATTTCAATACTTGGCTTAGTCCTCCAGTATGAGCGGCCCTCAGGCTCAAATCACTAATCATGAAAGAGCGAGCTGAGATTGTAGAGACAGGCGTACCACTTTTTTACAAAGCACAAATAGTTATCGATCAACCAGCTCAAAAAATTTTTGATTTTATTGCAAATCCTGCAAACCACTCATTAATGGATGGCTCTGGCATGGTGAAGAGCCGAATTGCCGGGCCTGAAAAACTTTACCTTGGGGCTAAGTTTGGAATGCGCATGAGATATGGAATCCCCTATGTGATTAGAAATCAAGTAATGGAGTTTCAAGATCAAAAGGTTATTGCCTGGCGCCATCTACTACGAAATGTTTGGAGGTATGAATTAACAGCACTGAGTCCTAACTCCACCTTGGTAGTTGAGAGTTGGGATGGCAGAAAGGTCTTGTTGAAAAATTGGCCAACAGTAAAAAGCTCGCCTAAATGGGTGCCATATGTAATGGCTAAAACTTTAGTTAAACTTAAAGGGTTAATGCAGGGATGAAATCGGTGATTGCAACCGATCCTGCAATAGACCATTTAGCCACTTTAGCTGTTGAAACAGCACGGCAGTTAATTTCCGAATCTACCCCTAATTTAAAAAGGTATGATCGAGCAAGTCGCAAACGTTTTACAAGATTATTTAAAGACCCCAAAGCAATCTCGGTAACCGTCGCTCTTACTGATGAGGTAATGCGAATTACCTCAGCAAAGGATGCTGCAAGAATTTTACGAAAGGCAGCAACTGATGCCACGATGGCAGGTTTTGGATTCATTAATGTAATTGGATTAAAGCTAATTTCAACCTTTTCAAAAGTATTGGCTAAACCGGTTTTATTTGCCGTGCATACGCAGGTCAAGCGATTGTCAAAAGGGATAATCCTGCCGGCTGAACGCAAGATGCTTGCTAAACAGATTAAACGAAGATCTAAAAAAGGAATCAAATTAAATATAAATGTACTTGGCGAAGCTGTACTTGGCGAGAAGGAGGCTACGGAAAGATTTGAACGTGTACTAGAGATGATGGAACGTGATGAGGTTAATTATGTATCTGTGAAGTTATCCTCTGTTGCAAGCCAAATTATTGTGCTGGATCGGCTTGGCACATTAGATCGAGTTTGTGAAAAGTTACGTGTAATTTATCGAAAATCGATTACAACAAATACCTTTGTGAATTTGGACATGGAGGAGTTTCGCGATCTTCGATTGACGGTCGAAGCTTTTAAATTAGTACTTGAAGAGGGTGAGTTTAAAAATCTCTACGCAGGATTGGTTCTACAGGCTTATTTACCAGAGTCACATGAGGTATTTGCAGAGTTGGTTGAGTGGGCAGTTGCCAGAAATTCACAATCAGGTGGTGTGATCAAAATTCGACTGGTTAAGGGTGCAAACCTTGCAATGGAAAAAGCTGAAGCACAGTTGCACGGTTGGCAGGCAGCTCCATATCAATCAAAGGCAGCAGTTGATGCAAGTTACTCAAGATTGCTAGATACAGCACTTCGCCCAGAAAATGCTAAGGCGGTGAGAATTGGTGTTGCCAGTCATAACCTCTTTCATATCGCATTCGCACTTGAGATAGCTAAAACTCGTGGCGTGATGGAGCAGTTGGATTTAGAGATGCTTGAAGGGATGGCAAATCCTGAAGCGCTAGCGATTGCTAAGAGAACTTTGCGAATTCTGCTATATGCACCGGTCACTAGAGCAAATGATTTTGCATCGGCGGTTGCCTATCTTGTTAGAAGATTAGATGAGAATACTGCCGAAGAGAATTACCTACGCTCCTCATTTGAAATGAGTTCTGATAATCTCAAGTTTGACCACCAGTCAGATAGATTTCTGCAGAGCATTGCTGATCGTCATGAAATCTCAACTAAAAGTATTCGCCATCAAACTGTTAAGTTTGCGATTACTGACCAATTCCAAAACGCTCCTAATGCAGACATAACTAAGGATTCATTTGTCTTAAAACTTAACAAAGCGATAAATAAGGTTATTGATCAACCTTTAAATCAGATACCGATTGTTATTAATTCTAGGGAGATAGTCGATAGAGAGCTCATTGATGGAAATGATCCATCAGATAATGCTCGGGTTTGGTATCGATATGCTGTTGCAAATATTGGTGATATAGATCTTGCAATCAGCACAGCTAAGAATTCTCTAGCTAGCTGGGATCAGTTAGGTGCCGATGGGCGTGCTGAGATTTTAAAAGAGTTTGGTCAAATTGCTCATGCAGAGATAGAAGAGAGCATTGCAATTATGTGTAAGGATGCTGGAAAAACAGTGGCTGAAGCAGATCCAGAGGTTTCAGAGGCAATTGATTTTGCCAATTACTACGCACTCTCTGCCATTTCCCTAAACATCGAAAAAGAGTCTTCACCAGTAGGAGTGGTAGTAGTTGTTCCCCCATGGAATTTTCCATATGCCATTCCGGCAGGTGGAATTTGCGCTGCGTTAGCGGCAGGAAATACTGTAATTTTTAAGTCAGCTCCGGAAACCGTTGCTACCTCTTGGCACTTAGTAAACCAACTCTGGCGAGCCGGTGTACCTAAGCAAGTGTTGCAATTTGTTTCAACCGAGGACAATGAGATTGGCCAGGCTTTGATTAGCCATGATGATGTTAATGCCGTAATTTTGACTGGCAGTTATAACACCGCACTAATGTTTTCTTCCTGGAAAAATGAGTTAAATCTTTTAGCTGAAACCAGCGGGAAAAATGCCATGGTACTAAGTGCATGTTGTGATATTGATGTAGCGGTAAAGGATTTAGTGCAATCTGCATTTGGGCATGCAGGACAAAAGTGCTCGGCAGCATCTTTAGCTATCGTTGATCAGAGTATTTATGAGAATCCAAACTTTAAAAAGCAGTTACTTGATGCAGTCCAATCAATAAAAGTTGGAGCAGGATATGAGTTTGCAACATTTATGGGACCAATTATTAAAACTCCAGAAAGTAGTTTATTAAGAACATTAACCACCTTAGATGAGGGGGAGGAGTGGTTGTTAAAGCCATCTCAACTCGATGAAGCTGGGTTGATTTGGTCTCCGGGAATCAAAAGTGGCGTAAAGCCAGGATCATGGTCGCACCTAAATGAATGGTTTGGTCCAGTTCTTGCCATCATGGTTGCACCAGATCTAAAAACAGCAATCTCTTGGCAGAACGCAACTGATTATGGCTTAACCGCTGGAATTCAATCATTAGATTCAGGGGAGTGTGAGTTTTGGATTGAAAATGTTGAGGCTGGAAATTTGTATGTAAATCGTGGCGTGACTGGTGCGATAGTAAATCGCCAACCATTTGGTGGATGGCGTAAGAGCTCAGTTGGGGCCACAGCTAAAGCAGGCGGTGAGAATTATGTAGCAGCCTTACGCAATTGGAATCAGATGAAGCACTTCCTGCCCATGAAAGAGGCAGCAAACAAATGGATAAAATCTACGGCAGGTTTGGCAATTGATATATCTGCTCTTGATGTGGAGCAAAATATTCAGCGCTATCGCAGATATAAAAAAGGTTTTTTGGTGAGAATAGAGAGCGGAACTAGCAAAGATGAGTTGGATTTTCTTGCCTGGTTAAAAAAAGATTTAGGAGTGATCACTAGGTTAAGTAGCGACTCTTTAATTCCTGGTTTAGCCAACCTCGTTGTTGAAAGTACCCAAGAGTTTGCCCAACATGCAATTGCCTTTGATCGGGTTAGATGGCTCTCAGCTGAAATTCCGCCAGTTTATGAATTGATGAAAAACGGGGTTTCTTGTGATCGCAGGCCAATCACTTCCAGAGGTGATATTGAAATCGCTCGTTGGTTTTTAGAGCAAAGTGTTTCCATCACCCAACATCGTTATGGAAATACCAATGCTGGACCTAAACCAGCCTGTGCTGGGTTAAGTTTTTAAGCGGCTATCGATTAATCAAAGGATCGATAAGTGAGGCAATTAAACTTGGGCGACCGGTTACTCTCTCTTCAAAATCTGCCGCAACAGTTGCTTTAAAGCCAGCATTTACCGCAAGATATCTAATTGGCTCTGGTTCCCAGCGGCCGATCCTTTGATTTATAAAAGGCAAATTAGCAACCTCTTCACCATTTATCATTTGCGCAAGCGTCTTGGCTACCAGATATGAGAGTGTTACACCATCTCCAACATATCCACCGATAGCGGCTTGTCCAGTAATTGGATTGTAATTTAAGTAGCTTTGCCACCTTCTTGTAAGTGCTACTGGACCGCCCCAACGGTATTCAAACTTAACTGATTGTAACTGTGGAAACCACTTAACTGCCCGTCTTTCTAAGGCAGAGTGCATTCGATTATCTAACTCACTTCGATTAGATAGGTGCGAGAACAATTTATACCTAACCCCACGACCACCAATGGCTAATCGATTATCCCCGGTAATTTGAGCGTAAGTAATTAAGTTACATGCCTCTTGAAAGGTTGCGCGCTGAGTATTTCCAATTTGATTTAATATCTCAATCGGAAGCCTCTCAGTTGCAACCATAAGTGAGTAAATTGGTATTTGTTGATTTGCTAGCCATTTTCTATCTGTGAAGGCTTCAGTAGCTCGAATAGAAAGCTGGCAAGAAATCTTGTGGCCATTTACTAAAACTTGCCGATCAAAAATCTCTTCAACCTTAGAGTTCTCATATATCTCAACCCCAACTGCCTCTAGATAACTAGCTAGTGATTGCGTTAATTTAAAAGGGTTTAAGGCTGCGCAATGTGGGGTGAAAACACCCCCAGTTATGTTTGCCACGTTAAGCAACTTTCGTGCTTGATCTTGATTTAACAGCCTATGCTCATCATCTATCTCTCTAGAGATTCGAGTAAGTTGTGCTTTATTGGTAGCAAAAACTAAGGCACCACCCTTTGCATACTCAATTTGCCAATTATTTTCAGTAGAGATTTGGCCTATCTCATCAATGGATTCAATTAAAGCTTTACGCAGATCTCTAAAACTTGTACTGCCATGCTCTTTAATAACTCTAGGGTTTGAGGTGGGATACTCTGCCGATGCCCACCCACCATTGCGGCCACTTGCTCCAAAGCCGACATAATTTTGTTCAAAGATTGCAATTCTTAGAGATGGCTGTAGCTGCTTCAGATGATAAGCACTCCACAAGCCACTAAATCCTGCACCAATTATTGCAATATCAAATGAGTTTGAGGAGGTAATCGATCTGCGTGCAGGTAGGGGAGTACTACCTCGCCATAAAGATCTATTCACACCCACATTGTAAGTTAACATGTTTTAGCAAGCATCAATTGGGGTATCTAAGGAGAGCAAAAAAGATAGCCCCAGACAAATTAATGTGCAGGGCTATTTCTTAATCCTTTATGAGTGGTGACCACTCTCTAACTCTTTAACCTCAGCTGCAGTTGGTTTAGCGATATTTTCAGCACTAGCTGCGCTAAATCTTGCCTGCAACCTAGCTCTTAAACCCTTTGGATTTAAAACACCCTGGTTATCCTCAGTTACCAGTGCAATTGCTTTAGGTTGCTCATGTTGAGTTAGGGCAAATTTCTTCTCGGCGGAGAGCTCTTCATGAATCTCAATAAACTCACCATGTGGCAGCATCACTAACCGTCCAGTCTCTCTGCCATGAAGTACTGCCTCACGATCTGCTCGTTGTAATGACAGACAGATTCGCTTTGTAATCACAAATGCTAATGGTGGCAGCACGATGATACCGATACGAGAGAACCACATGATCTGATTGATGGACAGATCAAAATGAGTTGCAATTAAATCATTACCACCATTTATTAACGCCACGACCATGAAAGTCAATGACATAACTCCCAGTGCAGTTCGATTAGGCACATTTCGTGGTCGATCCAATAGATGATGCTCACGCTTATCTCCAGTCATCCAACTTTCAATAAATGGATAGAGCGCTATACCTGTGAAAATAACTCCGGGAATTATTAATCCGGGTAACAAGATATTCCAGGAGATGGTGTAACCGAAGAGATAGGTTTCAAACGGTGGGGCCATTCGAACCAAACCATCTAGCCAACCCATGTACCAATCAGGTTGCGAGCCAGCTGAGATCTGTGCTGGAGTATAAGGGCCATATAGCCAAATTGGATTTATCGAAGCTACAGCACCTAAGAAAGCGGTAATTCCAAATACGATGAAGAAGAAGCCACCAGCCTTAGCCATGTAAACAGGCATCAATGGGTAACCAACGACATTTTTCTCAGTCCTACCTGGTCCTGGATATTGAGTGTGCTTCTGATACCAAACCAACATTAAGTGAGCAGTTATCAAAGCGAGGAAAATTCCTGGAATCAATAAGACGTGGACAATGTAAATACGCGGTATAAATACCTCACCCGGGAATGCACCACCAAAAGCGAAGAATGACAAGTAGGTACCAAATACTGGAATTGATTGAATAATTGCATGTGCAATTCGAACCCCTGTTCCAGATAACAAATCATCTGGTAGTGAGTAACCAAGAAAGCCTTCAACGATTCCCAGCGTTAACAGGGCAACACCTAAAATCCAGTTGAACTCACGTGGCTTACGAAATGCACCGGTGAAGAAAACTCTCATCATGTGAACCGCTATGGCAGCCATAAAGATCAACGCAGCCCAGTGATGAATCTGCCTCATTAATAATCCGCCACGGACATCAAAGGAGATATGAAGAGCGGAGGCGTAAGCCGCACTCATCTCGACATCCTTTAATGGTTGGTAACTGCCCTCATAGGTGACATGGCGCATTGATGGATCAAACCAAAAACTTAAAAAGGTTCCAGAGAGTAGAAGAATGACGAATGAATAAAGTGCAATCTCACCCAACATAAATGACCAGTGATCTGGAAAAACTTTTTGCAGATTTTTTTTCATCCACTTGGCAGCGCCAGTTCGCTCATCTACATAATTAGCAACTGTTCCTGCCACGCGTTCCCGTGCGGTCATGACTTCCTTTCCCAAAAGCTAGGGCCTACTGCCTCACTAAATGGTTGTTTAGCAATTAAGTAACCCTCGCTATTTACTGTAATGGCTAATTGTGGCAGTGGTCTGGCGGAAGGACCAAATATAACTTTTGCGGCGCGGGTCACATCAAAGGTTGATTGGTGGCATGGGCAAAGCAGGTGTTTTGTTGTTTGTTCATACAATGCCACTGCACAGCCCATATGAGAGCAAATTTTTGAAAAGGCGATTATTCCCTCATGAGTCCAAGACAATCGCTCTGGATCTAATTGAAACTCAGATGGCCGAATTCTTATCAATAGCACCGCATCTTTAGCAATATCCTCTAATTTGCGCTTTTTTCCGGGCGCTAGCTCTGGCATAACCTGAGCAACAGCTCCAACCTCAAGATCACTTGGCTTAATTGGTCGATCACCCGGATCAGTTACCAACCTTGTGCCTCGTGCCCAACTAGTTTCATTTAAAGAGTTTCCTGGAAGTGGTCCTAAATCACGTAACAAGATAACCGCTGGCAGACCTGCCAAACCAGCAGCTGCAACAAGTGTTCGCTTGATGAGAGGTCGTCGGCCCAATCCAGCAGCAGCTGCACCCTCTTTAGCGGTTGCAACTAAATCTTGACGATCCTTCTCCTCAGATCTCATCTCGTGGCGATATGCGATTACCTCTTGATCGGGCATCAAAGTTTTAGCCCAATGAACTGCGCCAAAGCCAATAAACAACAAACTCATCGCAACACCCACGCCAACACCTAATTGATGAGCATTTGTTGTTCCCATGATTGGCAAGAAAATAAATACATCATCCTTGATAAAAAAGAATGAGTAAATAAATAGCAAGGTTCCCACTCCAGAGAGTGAGAATAAGATTGCAACCTGACGCTCAGCTCGCTTTGCTGCTATTGGATCAGTATCCGCTTTTCGGTTAACATGCACAGGTAATCCTGGATCTGCTAACGGTTCTAACTCTTTAGACATAACCTGCTACCTCGCCTTTGCAGTTAGCCAGACTGCCACTCCAATTAACAAACCAAGACCCAATGTCCAAACCAGTAAGCCCTCAGTCACTGGTCCAACCCGACCAAGTGGAGCTCCACCAAGGTTTGGCTCACTCTCTGCAGATTTGATCCACTTGATAATAGATAACTTTTCCTGCGGAGTAATGATTTTGTCAGAGAAAACTGGCATCGCTTGTGGTCCCGTGATTAACGCTTCATAAATATGTCTAGCCTCAACTCCCATAACAGTTGGTGCATACTTTCCTTGAGTCAATGCACCTCCTTGACCGGCGAAGTTATGACACATAGCGCAGTTATTTCTAAATAATTCACCACCTTCAGCGGTATTGCCATCGCGCTCCCACTTTATCTCCTCATTTGTGTAAGCCCTAGGCCCCGGTGCTAAGGAGGCAACATAGGCAGCAAGTGCTGCCACCTCCTCCTCGTTATAAACCGGCGGTTTCCGCATCGCTTGCTGACTCATATCCTGCATCGGCATGCGGCCAGTTGCTACCACAAAATCAACTGAGGCAGCACCGACTCCGATTAAAGATGGAGCAACTCCAGCCCCTTCAGCATTTAAGCCATGACATGAAGAGCATCCCTTTAGAAATATTTGTTGACCCTCTGCAATCAATGTTGAACGAGCAGCGGCATCAACAGTTTTTGGAGCTTCGGTGGCACTTGCCACTGAGAAGGTTAAGCCAATACCAAATAATGCAAATAGAAGTAAAAGCGGGGAAGCAAACCTATGTTTTCGGTATTTTGAAATGAATCTCATAATTACTTAATCAAATAGATAGCGGCAAATAAGGCGATCCAAACGATATCGACAAAGTGCCAGTAGTAGGAGACCACAATCGCTGTGGTGGCTTGGGAGTGACCAAATTTTTGTGCCCGAAAGACTCTAATTAAAACTATTAAAAAGGCGATTAAACCACCAGTTACATGCAATCCATGAAACCCAGTGGTCATATAGAAGACAGAGCCATAAGCACGAGATGCCAAAGTTAAATTCTCACTAACCAAGATTGCATACTCATATATTTGACCGGCGATAAAAAATGCGCCCATTAAAAATGTTAGGCAAAACCACTCGCGCATTCCCCACTTACTTATCTGCCACAAACTGCCACTTCGACGAGCTTGAAAACGCTCTGCGGCAAAGACACCGTATTGGCAGGTAACTGAGGAGAGCACCAACACAGTTGTATTTGTTGCCGCAAATGGAATATTTAACAAGTTCGTAGATTCGGCCCAAACCTTTGGTCCTTGCACCGCACGGGTGGTGAAGTACATGGCAAAGAGTGCGGCAAAAAACATTAACTCAGATGAGAGCCAGACAATGGTGCCTACCGCAACCAGGTTAGGACGGTTGGTCTTAACTAATGGGGTGGCGTAGGTCGTCATGGGGGAGATTATTCCAAAAATAGGTAGGAATAACCTCATTTGAAGATGGGGTAGTAGCCCTACTAACTGGTGAAACTGATCACCTGACCCCAATAAATCAGGTGGAGTACTCAGTTAAGGGGCTGGGTAGGATTATCAACATGCAAAAGTTGGTTCTCGCCCTTTACTCAGATGATTCAACAGTTCGAAGCTCAGTTGTTGCAGCCCTTGGTAAACAGTTGGATAAGGATTTGCCAAACCATGAGATTAAAGAGTTTGCCACCGCAGATGCACTACGCCTATATGTTGATAGCAAAAAGCAGGTAGATCTTTTTATCTTAGATGCGGAGGCGGTTCCAGAGGGTGGAATGGGAGTGTGCCGACAATTAAAAGATGAGGTGTTTAATTGTCCGCCAGTTTTATTGATTACGGCACGATCCTCCGATAATTGGTTGGCCACCTGGTCAAGGGCTGAGGCAACTGTTATGCATCCAATTGATCCATTCACAATTGCAGCCAAATGTGCTGGCTTATTGAAATCTGATTCTGCGCTCGCAAAGTAAATAAAGCGGTGCAAATGAAGTGGGATCAAATCTTCGCCGCACTTGCTGATAAAAAAGATTTATCTAATGATCAAATCACTTGGGCAATGGCCCAAATATTAGAAGGTCAAGCAAGTAATGAAGATATCAAAGCCTTCCTAACAGGCCTAAAGGCAAAGGGAGAGAGTGCTCAAGAGGTCCAAGCGCTGGTTACTCAAATGTATAAATACAGCGCACCAATTAATATTTCTGAGCGGGCAGTTGATTCGGTGGGCACTGGTGGAGATGGTGCTAACACAATTAACATTTCAACCGCTGCGGCAATTGTCACCAACGCAGCTGGTGCTCGAGTAGTCAAACATGGAAATCGTGCAGCAAGCTCTAAATCAGGCTCAGCTGATCTGCTGGAAGCCTTAGGGGTAAAGATTGATTTAACCGGCAAAGAGGTTGAGCAAACTGTTCATAAGATTGGTATTGGATTTTGCTTTGCGCCGATATTTCACTCATCTATGAAACATGCAGTTGCAGCTCGAAAAGAGCTGGGTGTGCCCACGGTTTTCAATATTTTAGGACCGTTAGCGAATCCGGCAAGGCCGGTTGCCGCAGCAGTAGGTGTTGCACGAGCTGAACTTCTACCACTGATGGCTCAAGTATTGCTTGATCAAGGTAAGGAGGGATTTGTATTTCGTGGCGATGATGGAATTGATGAGGTATCAATCTCAACTACGACCACTGTGATTCAGATAAGTAAGGGAAAGTTGAAGCAAGAGGTATTTAACCCAGCTGATTTAGGAATAACTTTTGCACCGATTACTGCATTAAGTGGCGGAGATGCAAAATTTAATGCACAAATTACAAATCAAATCTTTGCAGGTAAGACTGGCCCGATGCGAGATGCAATTACCTTAAATGCTGCATTTGCTATTGCTGCATTTAAAGCAGATTTTCAACTGCCACTTCAAACTCAAATTGCTAATGGCTTTGTCTTGGCCAATCAGGCAATTGATTCTGGGGCTGCTGCGGCGGTATTAAAGCGATGGATTGAGTTAAGCAATGAGATCGTCTCAGCTAGATAGAGGTTAAACCCCAGTAGTTCTTTCTTTGAATATGTGCTGCTGTCTTAGCAAACTCAAGGAGTGCTTCGATTGTATAAATTTGAAGAGAACCTAATTTTTCAAACAAGCCATGTAGTATCTCGGTGGTCGCCCTGGCATCATCGAGTGCTCGATGGGTTGGTTCAGTTTTAGTTCCAAAGTAGGCCGCCAAGGTGGAAAGTTTGCAATTTGGTACATCCTCTTTGGTAAGCAACTGCCTGGCAACTGTCACTGTGTCTAGGGTTTGATACTTAGGCCAGGTGTAATCCAAATCTTTTGCGGCACTTTTTAAGAAGCTTAAATCAAATGGGGCATTATGGGCGACTAATATCGTTTCAGTATGACTACCAGCAAACTCTAAAAAAGTTGGAAATACTTCATCGATCACCGGCGCTCTTGCCAACATTAAATCTGTTATGCCAGTCATCTCGGTTATGTAATTTGGAAGTGGCGCTAGTGGATTTACAAATGTTGAGAATTCACCAATTTGTTCACCGCCTCTGACCTTTACCGCTCCGATTTCTGTTATCGCCGCACCTTTTTTTGGGGAGGCCCCAGTGGTTTCTAGATCTACAATTACAAAGGTTGTTTGCTGAAGCGATTTTTGCATAGTTAAAGATACTACCCAGCAAGGACAGTGCTTTATTGACCTACCTAGATATTAAAAAAAGCTTTTATTGCGCTGACAATCATCTCAACTGCAATTGCAGATAGAAGTAATCCAGCAATTCTTGCCAACAGATCCACCCCAGAATCTTTGATAACAGAGAGGATTTTTGTGGAGAACATAAAGGTTAGACCAATTAAAAAATGAACTGCAATGATGGCAAGTGCCAAGGCAGATAGTTGATCATTACCCTCTGCTTTTTGCACATAAAGCATTGTGGTAACAATTGCACCTGGCCCGGCAAGAAGAGGCGTGCCAAGTGGTACTAATGCAATGTTTTGACTGGTGGCCGAATTACTATCCGTCAGAGTTCCAGTCAATAAACCCAACCCTGTGATCAGCAGCAAGATTCCACCTGCTCCTTGCAGGGCCGCTAGTGAAATGTTTAAGTAATCCAAAATCGCATTGCCAAAGAGTGCAAAAGAGACAATTACAAAAAGTGAGACTGCAGCAGCCTGCCAAGCAAGTCGTCGCTGTTGTTTTAGGGATTTACCAGCTGTTAAGCCTAAAAATATTGGGGCAGCCCCCGGCGGATCCAATATCACAAAAAGTGTTACGAAGGCTTGCGCACCAAAGGTAAGGGCAGAAAGTGCCTGCAAATCATTCATATTGCCATCCTAACTTAGGTTGGTCTCTTGGTGGCGTTGGATGAGTAGATTGGCGATTTGATCACTTTTTTGTATTTAAAACAGTATTGCTAATGGGCAAGTAGGAGCCCTAATCTTGACCAATATTCTCACTAGGAGGAAAGATGGCATTAGCTAAGGATTTGAAGAGTTTTACCAAGATAACTTTGGATGAAAGTGAAATGCCAACTCAGTGGTACAACATAATTCCTGATTTGCCATCACCACCTCCACCGCCATTACATCCAGGTACTCATCAACCAGTTGGGCCAGCAGATCTAGCACCGCTATTCCCAATGGATTTAATTTTGCAAGAGGTCTCAACTGATTCCTATATTGATATTCCAGGAGAGGTTTTAGATGTTTACCGAACCTGGCGGCCATCACCTTTGTTTAGAGCTAGAAGATTAGAGAAGTTACTTGGTACTCCTGCTCGAATTTATTACAAGTATGAGGGAGTATCACCTGCAGGTTCTCATAAAACCAACACCTCCGTACCGCAGGCTTACTACAACAAAAAAGCAGGTATAAAGAAAATTACAACAGAGACTGGTGCTGGCCAGTGGGGAACCGCCTTGGCATTTGCATGTTCCTTGTTTGATTTAGAGTGCGAGGTCTGGCAGGTAGGTGGCTCCTACGATGCTAAGCCATACCGCAGGTTGATGATGGAGGTCTTTGGCGCAGCTGTTCACCGCTCACCATCACAATTAACTGAGGCTGGTCGCAAGTTATCACTTGATCCAAAAAATAACTCTGGGTCTTTAGGTATTGCAATTTCAGAGGCGGTAGAGGCTGCAGCTGCTGATCCAACTGTTGCTTACGCACTTGGTTCAGTGTTAAACCATGTTTTAATGCATCAAACAATTATTGGCGAAGAGGCATTAAAACAGTTAGCTAAAGTTGGAGAGACACCTGATTTGTTAGTTGGTTGCACCGGTGGTGGATCTAACTTTGCTGGACTTTCCTTCCCATTTATCCGGGAGAAGATCAAAGGCAAAATGAATCCTGAGATTAGAGCGGTAGAACCGGCATCTTGCCCATCTTTAACCCGAGGAAAGTATGCATATGACTTTGGTGATACAGCAGGTATGACACCACTAATGAAGATGCACACCCTTGGACATGATTTCATTCCTGATCCAATTCATGCTGGTGGACTTCGTTATCATGGAATGGCACCACTTATCTCTCACATTTATGAATTGGGAATGATGACAGCTGAAAGTGTTGGTCAAAAGGAGTGTTTTGCAGCAGCGGTTCAATTTGCAAGAACTGAAGGAATAGTTCCTGCTCCAGAGCCTACTCATGCTATTGCAGTAGCAATTGCTGAAGCATTGAAAGCAAAAGAAAGTGGTGAGGAAAAAGTAATTTTGACCGCACTTTGTGGTCATGGACACTTTGATCTTGCCGCCTATGATGCATTTTTAAATGGCAACATGGTTGATTCAGTACTAAGTGACAAGGATTTTGAAGCAGCCCTTGCTGCACTTCCTGTTATGAAGTAAATCCAATCAGACGGATTTAGTAAGTAGTAGGTTAATGCCATGATCAACCGAGAGCGACTTGCCAAACTGCGTGCAGTTGAGGGTGAACGCTTTTTAAAAAATCATCCAAAAAGTGGCGAGTTGTTTGCAACAGCCCAAAAAAGTATGCCAAATGGTGTACCAATGTCATGGATGTCTAAATGGCCCGGTGCTTATCCGATATTTGTGGCGGAGGCCAAGGGAGCAAGGTTTGTTGATGTTGATGGCAATACCTATGTTGATCTGTGTCTAGGTGATACCGGTTCTATGACTGGACACTCACCAGAGGCCACTGTTACCGCAATTAGAGAGCAGGTTGGTAAGGGCTTATCAGTGATGCTTCCTAGTCAAGATGCTGCAATTGTTTCAGCAGAGTTAGCTAGTAGATTTAATTTACCGCTTTGGCAATTTACAGTATCAGCGACGGATGCCAATCGTCATGCCATTCGTTATGCCCGGCTAATCACTGGAAAATCGAAATTAATTGTGATTGATCGTTGCTACCACGGAAGCGTGGATGAAACTTTTGCCACCTTAGATGAATCAGGAAAAACAGTTGCCCGGGAGGGAAATATTGGTGCACCAGTGGGGTTGGATAAAACCACCCGAGTAGTGGCCTTTAATGACTTGGATGCAATGAAGGCGGCCTTGCAGCGTGGTGATGTGGCAGCAATTTTGATGGAGCCAGCTATGACAAATGTGGGAATAGTCTTACCGCAGGATGGTTATCTTAAAGAGGTAGAAAAGTTAGCCAGACAATTTGGCGCACTTTTGATTATCGATGAAACCCACACGATCTCAGTTGGTATTGGCGGAATGACTGCTCAACTTGCACTTTCACCTGATTTTCTAACTATCGGAAAGGCAATTGGTGGCGGCTTTCCAACTGGTGCATTTGGTATGACAGAACAGGTTGCGCAGCAGATTAAGAAAAAGGTTGAGCTTGAGGTGATTGATACAGGTGGAATTGGTGGCACACTAGCTGCAAATGCGTTATCGCTTGCTGCGATGCGGGCTACATTGAGTAAGGTCCTAACGCAGGAGAATTTTGATCGGATGATCAAACTTGGTAATCGTTGGGCAGATGGAGTTGAAAAGGTAATCAAACAATACAAACTGGATTGGACAGTAAATCGGCTTGGGGCAAGAGCTGAGTACATGTTTGCGCCAACTGCGCCAATAAATGGCAGGCAGGCAGCTGATGCTGGTGATTTTGAATTAGAACAATACATTCACCTGCGAATGCTCAATGATGGATTCTTGATAACTCCATTTCACAACATGGCCTTAATTTCACCCGATACAACAGATTCAGATATTGATGGGCATACCGAGGCATTTGAAAAAATGTGTGGCGAGCTGATCGCATCCTGATTTGATTAAATGAATAATCAAATTAACTCTTCACAAATTTCGCTGCTCCCAGTCTCATCTGCAAAAGAGTTTGCAGACCAACCTTTACAGTGGAGTCTTGATTTATGGGGGGAGGGAAAAGAGGAGTTTTCAGCTGATGATTGGCGGCTTTTTTATGGGAATGCCATGAACTCTGATTACTCCAGCTGGGATCAATATGGAGTTGATCAAGAGCTCCTTTTTATGGCTATTAGGGATATAAAAAATAATCCAGAGGTAGTTGCCTCAATTGCTATTTGTGACTTTGATGATTTTGAAGAGTGGCGACAATACAAACCGTGGATTGCTGCTTTTATTGTTAGAGAGGATCTAAGAGGAACTGGGATTGGAAGTCAGGTATTAAAGCTGGCAGAGGGAAAAGCAATTGAGTATGGAATTACAAAAATCTACCTCTGGACTGAAGGGGAGCGAGAGTTTTATGCAAAACGGGGGTATTCGTTGGTGCAACAGATGATCAAGTCCTCTCGCACAATTGATCTTATGTCTAAAAAGCTATCTGATTAAATCAATAGAAAAGTTAGTCAGATCACGAAAATTTTTACCTAGTTTGGGGGTAAATTCTCAGGCTCTGCCTATACTTTCAGGCAAGGGGTTGTGATGCAAATAAATATTGATAAGAAAACTGGAATCTTGCTTTCGGTAATTGGAGTTCTTGCACTCTCGCTTGCAATCCTTGGAATAAGCATGCTCTCTGGAAAGAAAGATCATGATCACTCAAACATGATGGGTGGCATGCACCACTCATCTGCAGGAAAAGTCTTATCCGCCTCTGATGCAATGTTTCTACAAATGATGATTCCACATCATGAACAAGCCATTGTTATGTCTGACTTAGCATTAAAGATTTCAAAAAATAAAGAGTTAATAAGTCTTGCTGCGCAGATCAAAGCAGCTCAAGACCCGGAGATTACACAGATGAAAAAGTGGTTAGCAGATGATGGGTTGTCGGAGGATCCTGGCCACTCAATGGATGGTATGGGCGGCATGCTTTCCGATGATGAGTTGGTAGCCTTGGGAAATAGCACTGGATCAGAGTTTGACCGGAAATTTCTAGCGGGAATGATTGAGCATCATGTGGGGGCGGTTGAAATGGTGAAAATGCTTAATCGCACACAGGTTACAGAGCTAAAAATCTTTGGGGAGCAGATTGTAAAAACTCAAACAAGTGAGATCGAGTTGATGCGCTCTTTGCTATCTAAAATTTAATTAGATTATCTAAACGCTGCTATTCCTGTTAAAGCTTGACCAAGCACCAACATATGTATTTCATGGGTGCCTTCATATGTTAGAACAGTTTCTAGATTACTCATATGTCTAAAGATTGAGTATTCAGAGGTGATTCCAGCTCCGCCCAGAATAGAACGTGCACTTCTTGCAATCTCTAAAGCCGCATTGACATTATGAAACTTGCCCATACTGATCTGCTCAGGTTGAATCTTCTCCGAATCCTTAAGGTCGGCTAGATGATAGGCAAGCAACATCGAAGTAGTTATCTTTGTTGCCATATCAGCAAACTTTGCCTGCGTGAGCTGATGTTTTGAAATAGGTCCATCAAACTGTTCCCGAGTTGTGGCATAAGCCAGGGAAACTTCAAAGCAATCTCGCGCAGCGCCAACTGATCCAAAAATAATTCCGTATCTTGCCTCGGCAAGACACAAGAGTGGCGCTCTTAAACTTGTAGCCTCTGGAAGTCGGTAGGAATCTGGAATTTTCATCTCATTGAAAACTAACTCAGATGTGATTGATGCTCGCAGTGAAAGCTTATGTTTAATTGGATTGATTATTAAGCCAGCTGTTTTGGTTGGGACACAAAAACCTCTAATTCCTTCATCGGTTTGTGCCCAAATAATTGCAACATCAGCAACACTGCCATTGGTAATCCACATTTTTGAACCATTAATTACCCAGTCAGAACCAACTTTTTTGGCAAAAGTTTTCATGCCAGAAGGATTTGAACCATAATCTGCTTCAGTTAGTCCAAAACATCCGACTGCCTCACCCTTTGCCATCTTTGGAAGCCACTCTTGTTTTTGAGCTTCACTTCCAAATTTATTAATTGCGAACATGGCAAGTGAACCTTGCACAGAAACTAGGGATCTAAGTCCAGAGTCAATCGCCTCTAACTCCAGGCAGGCAAGACCATATGACATCGCATCGGTTCCAGCACATCCATAATTTTTCAAGTGCATTCCAAGCACGCCGATGCCGCCTAGTGCCTTTGCTAACTCACGAGCTGGCAGATTTCCCTCTTCATACCAGGTTGCAATATTTGGCTTTAACTCTTTGGCAGCAAAATCTCTTACCACCGTTTGAATTGATTTTTGTTCAGCGGTTAATCTCGACTCAACCTGCATTAAAACTAAAGGGTGGATTGGTGAAGCGGCTGGTTTATTCATACGCAAAGTCTATCTAGAGGGTTTATTAGGTTGGAAGATTTTGAACTTATTAGTACCTATTTGGTGATAAATCTCATTACTAAACAATGTTGTACTCAGGTCGTAATTGCCCTGAGGTGTTAAATCTATCCGCACTTAACTTATCAATCTTTACAAAGGGTTGTTTGTTTAGGTAGAGATCTCGCAAAATTTCACCAATCGCAGGTCCTTGTAAAAAGCCATGGCCACTAAAACCTGTAGCATAGAAAAATCGAGATACTTTGTTGAATTCACCAAGTATCGCATTATGGTCGGGTGTTACTTCATATAAGCCTGCCCAACCTTTTCCAATTCCGACCTCCATAAGCCGTGGCGCTCTTACCATAGCGATAGCACCTAACTTCTCAAGAAACTTTGGATCACGTTTTAGATCAAAGCCAGGCTCAACAGATTTGTCAGAAAATCCCATTAACAAACCTTTACCTTCTCGATGCCAATACAAAGAGGTTGAGTAATCAATCGTCATTGGCATCTTTGGAGGTAAATCGGAAAAAGTCTCATCCAAAGCTTGGGTAATAACTAACTCACGTTTGTATGGCTTCACAGGTAAATCCAGTCCCACCATTGCAGCTATATGTGGTGACCACACACCAGCACAATTTATTACAGCACTGGTTCTCACCTGTCCAGCGGTGGTAGTTACTGATGTGATTTCACCAGAGTCGAGATTAATTGCACTTACCTCGGTATTTGTTAAAACTGTTGCACCAAGTTTTTTAGCTGCGCCTGCGTAACCAAGTACCACCGCCTCAGGCGTGCAGTGTCCATCATTTGGAGTAAATGATGCCGCAATTAAATCTTTTGTGTTAAGTAAGGGTGAAATCTTTCCTGCTTCATTTGGCGTCAACATTCTTGATTCGACATTAAATTGGTGATGAATCTTGGTTGATTTTTCAAACAGATCAACATCCTGCTGGTTTGTTAAAGCAAACAAATATCCAGATCGGTGTAAATCAATTTCATAACCTGGTCTACGGCTGAAATTTGTAAATAGCTCTAACGACCTAGCCCCAAGTGCTACGTTAAATTCATCAGAAAAGTTTGCTCGAACGCCTCCGGCAGCCTTTGAGGTGGAGCCACTGGCTAACTCATTTTTCTCACAGAGTAGAACTGAAATACCAGCCTCAGCTAGATGAAATGCAGTTGCGGTACCCATCACTCCACCGCCAACAATTACAACATCTACGTGGCTAGGTAGAGACATAGTTATATTTTTAAAACAAAGTTTGGATCATGTTTAATTTCAATTGTATCCATCTGTGCTTTTTGCAACTTATTTGACCAATCCCAATTCATTGACTGCCATCTAGTAAATTGATCAAGTACCCAGATACCACTTTGCCTTGAGCCATTTCCGCTTAAGCCATTGCCGCCAAATGGTAAATGTGCTTCAGCTCCTGAAGTTGAATTGTTTATCGAGACCATTCCAGCAGATATTCCTTCTCGGAATCGCCAAACATTTTGGGGATCCTTGGTATAAATAGCTGAAGAAAGTCCATATCCATGGCCGTTTGCAAGATCAATTGCTTCATCTAATGTTGAAAACTTTCCAACTGTAACAAGTGGACCAAAAGTCTCAGTTGAGTAAAGCTGATCACTCTTTGCAATTCCAGCAACAATTACTGGATGGGCAAAGTAACCCTTATCTGGATCACCTATAAAACCCTTGCGTGGATTTGAGGAGGTAATTCTGCCAGTTGATGTAGATCCCATAACTTTGTGGTGAGATTGAATCATTTTTAGGTGCTCTAAGTGATTCTCTAAATATTTTTGAGAGATCATTGGCCCAAAAAGCACATTCTGAAAGGGATCTCCTACAGCTGCATTTTCAACCAAAGATGTAAATTTTTCTAAGACTTTGTCATAAATTGAATCTTGAATCCAAAGGGTGCCAAGTGAGGTACAACGTTGCCCGGCAGTGCCAAAACCGGCAAACAATGCTCCCTCAAGTGCTAAATCTATATTTGCATCATCCATTACCACCATCGGGTTTTTGCCACCAAGCTCTAAACAAGCACTTTGAATGTACTCTCCAGCTTTTGCACCAATTTTCTTTCCGACTGCAGTTGAACCAGTAAAACCAACTTTATTGATTACACCCTCTTTAAGACCCGACTCAAGTGCGGTAAATGTTTGAATGCCATCAGCAACTACAGTTATCAAAACATCCTTTGGCACTCCACCAGCATGAAAGATTGAACTCAAGGCGTTTGCTACTGCAGGAGTGAACTCTGATGGCTTCCAAACCACAGTGTTACCAGCCAAGAGTGCAGGGACTATGTACCAAGAAGGCACTGCTGTTGGGAAATTACCTGCGGTAATTACAAAAACATTTCCAACTGGCATGCGAAAGGTGAATAAGTTTTTATTTTGCATCTCACTTGGAACAGTTTGACCATATAAACGTCTGCCCTCACCCAGAAAGAAATCACAGGTGTCTACTACCTCTTGAACCTCACCTAGCGCCTCGGAGTAAACCTTACCCATCTCTTTGGTAATTAATCTTGCGAGTGTTTCTTTATTACTCTCCACTAATCTGCCAACATTTGCAATTATTCGCCCTCGAGTTGGTGCTGGCAACTTTGCCCAAACTTTTTGCGCACTCTTGGCAGTTTTCAAAACAGTAAGGATTTCATTTGCTGAGGCCTCGGGCACCGTTGCAATAACTTCATTGAGATTTGATGGGTTAGTGGATGTAAACATAAGAGCATTCTCTCCTAGATAAGCAAATTTAGAAAATGCCGATATGGTTTGAACATGGAAGGCTCAACTAGGACTGTTGCTGCGGTGATTTTAGAGTTGCTCGCAAAGGCCGGTGTTAAAAAGGCATTTGGAATTCCTGGCGTCCACAACCTAGCTTTTTGGAATGCGTTATCAAAAGATCTTCCAGAAATTGTCAGTGTTCGACATGAGCAAAGCTGTGTCTATGCAGCAGATGGGCTGTCTCGAGCAACTGGTCAGCTAGCGGTTGCGATTACAACCACTGGTCCAGGTGCTGCTAACACCATCGGTGCATTTGGTGAGGCATCTATATCTGGCTCTCAAGTTTTAGTAATTTCATCAGAGGCACCAATGAAAAATAGATTAAGTGAGGGTGCTCGTGGAATTTTGCATGAGATGAATGATCAAAGTGCGCTTTTTACCCCACTTGCAAAACGATTATTGATTGGTAATCAAGAGTTAGTTCTTTCAAAGAGTTGTAAATCTGCAAATGAGGCGATCTCAACAGTTGTAGATTTCATAAAGTGCTTATCAATTGCACCAACTGGAGCTGGGTATATAGGTATACCCGCAGATCTGTTAAGCCAAGAGTATAAAGATCCAATACCCAAGCCAAGTGAACAAGTTATTGCATTTGCTAATCGATTAGATAACACAGATTTTGATATCAAATCTGTAGAGGAACTACTCTCAGAAGTTAAAAAAATTGGAATTTGGGCTGGGGGAGGCGCCACCGAAGTCACTGAAGAGATAGCAACTCTTTCTAATCACCTAAGTGCTCCCATCTTTACCTCATTTGCTGGTCGAGGCGTGGGCAGTTCAAGTAACAATTATTTAAGTATTCCGATTCATGAGATTGAGGCCGAGAATCTTTTAGCTCAATGCGAGGCTTTATTGGTGTTTGGATCCCAGTTAGATGGCATGAACACTAAGAACTGGAGCATAAAGTTTCCACAAAAGATTGTTTTAATTGATGCCGATCCCACAAATGCACTTCGTAACATCGCAGCTGATGTGATAATTCAAAGCTCAAATCTTGCTGGGGTAATTTCTAAGTTATTAAAACTAGATGGCAGGGCAAAGTGGGTTGATTCAGCACAGATCTCGCTTTTTGCTCGCGAAAGAATTGCCTCAAGTCAGAGCGGTGAAGCTGGCATGGCGCTGGTTGCTGCAGTTGAAAAAAGTTGGCCAAGTGAAAATCAAATTGTTTGCGATATGGCCATCTCTGGTTACTGGATTGGAGTTTATTTAAAAGCCAATCGGCCAAGACAAATCGGGTATCCAGTTGGCTGGGGAACTTTAGGCTTTGGATTGCCAGCTAGCTTAGGAGCTAGTGCAGCTGGTCTTGCAACCTTACTTGTTTGCGGCGATGGTGGCATCGCCTTTGGCTTAGGGGAGTTAGCAACTGTGGCACAAGAGAAATTACCAGTAACAATTTTGCTCCATGATAATGGCGGATACGGAATGTTGCGATTTGATCAAAAGGTTATGCACCATCCAGAGCGAGGGGTAAATTTGTTTAACCCAAATTGGAAGATGTTAGCTGCCTCCTTTGGAATTGAGTTTATTGAAACAGATTTGAAGAATCTTGCCAAGGTTCTTAACCAGCGATCTGAAATTACCACCCCAGGTATTGTTTTGATTACCGAATCTATCTATCCGCCAAAAAGTACGAGCCCAAGGTGGAATGAACGGTAAAGAGCTACCTAGTCAATCCAGCGGCTATAACAAAGTAGTAAATTGTGAAGATAACAGAGGCCCACAAAAATCCAGTCCACCAACTCATACTTAGCTTTAATTTATAGGTCTGCCAATTTACTTTAGTTAGGTTTTTATCAGCCCTAACCTTGTTTCGATAGGAAACAACCATGTAAGCAGAAACCAATATTGCCCAAAAGAACATAAAGCCAGATCGCATGAGATGAGTTTAACTCCTTTTAACTTAGTAACTTATAGAAAAACCAGGTTGATACAAGTTCTCCGTCGGGATTTTTAGCAAATTGGGGAATTTCACCACTCTTACTCCACCCCCATTTTTCATAAACACCATTCACAAGAAAGTTAGTAGCTGAGTCTAGATATAAAAGCGTTAAACCAATCTGGCGAGCATAACTGGTAGCTTCCTCTTCAAGCTTCGTTCCTATGCCGATACCCTGTGCTTTGGAATGAACCAGTAGTTTGCGCAACTCACCTCGATGCCTGCCATTGGCACGCTCCTCTCGAGTAACAATTACACAACCTTGTACCTGATTTTCTGATACCGCCAAAAACAATTTATTTTCTGATTCGCATAATGCAATTTCATCACTCCAAAATTTATCAAAATCAGCTTCTGTAGAATCCTTCATAAATCCAACTGAAAAGTTATTATCTACTGCATCCTTTAGCAGTTGAACTAATGAGTCTTTCATCGCGGAAGTAATATCTGCCCTAGATGCAACCCGCATGATTGAATAAGAGGAGGGTGTGATCTTTTCCATCTCGTTATTGTACGCATTCTTAACTACACTATGGCTATGGCTATTGCACAAACCCCCTTTGTTTCAGCCGATCAAATAAATAATTTGTGTTCATATGAACTAATCATGGAAAACCAAAAGCAGGTATTTAAGAATTATTTCTTGGATGAGGCTGTCATGGGTCCTCGTGCGATTTTGTCGCAAAATGAAAATGCTCAGTTCTCTTATATCGCCCGCGCCTCAAAGGATGGTCCGACTATTGTTAAATTTGGAACCGTAGTGCCAAGTAATACCTCACGAGATATTCCAGTAGTGCAGACCACGGTTTCAGTTATCGATGCGCAAACTGGAAGCGTCAAATTGTTTTTAGATGGTGAGGCAGTCACTAAGTGGCGGACTGTCTGCGCCAGTATGGCAGCAGCAAAGGAGTTAGCAAATACAGTTGAAAAAATTGCCGTGATTGGAGTGGGTCATCAGGGTGTGGCGCATTTACAGGCGGCTCAACAAATCTTTAAACCAAAAAAAATTATTGGTATTGATCAAGTATTAAAGAAAAATGATTTGGGAATTGAGACTACTCAAGATATACAAGCTGCATATGATTGTGACTTGATCTTCATCTGTACTAACTCTCAAGAGCCGGTTATTAAGAGTGCGTTAAATTCTGGTTCCACATGTATTTCTATTGGTTCATTTGCGCCTAATCGGCTTGAGGTATCAGTCTCGGCCTTATCTGTGGCTGATAAGGTTTTTGGCGATGATGCAAAAACTATTTCAGAACAATCAGGATCAGTGGTTAAAACCCTGGAAAATTATGAACGATCCTGGCAATACGCTCAATCCATTGGTGGTGTATATGCTGGCAAGATCAAAGGTAGAGAGAGTAAAGAACAGGTTATTTTCTATTTCTCAGTTGGACTTGGCATTCAAGATGCGGCACTGGCCGAATTCATACTCACCAATGGGAAGTTCTAAAATGATTAGGGGTAGTTAAGTGCAGGAGGTAGAGGCAAAAAACCTACTTAAGAAACACTGGGGAGTAAAAGCAGAATTACTCTCACTACCTAGTGAACGGGATATCAATTTTAAAGTTTGTGCTGATAAGAATTATGTTTTGAAGGTTTATCCAAAAGTGGATGCAGCTTTGAAAACCAAACTCAACCTTCAAAATAAAGTTCTTAAATTCCTTGAAGGCGAAGGCTTAACTTCCTGTCCGATGGTTGTTTCTACCAAGACTAAGAAGTTATTGGTCAATCCCAGCAAAAATTCAGCAGCCAGACTACTGAGTTTCTATGAGGGCTTGGCATGGGGTGATAGGGCAGAGCACAGTTCCGAGGAGATCGAACGGCTGGGGCAATTGATTGCTGCAGTCGATAAAAGCTTACTTAACTTAAAGGTAAGTTCAGTAGAGAAGAAATCCTTAAATGCTCCTTTCATATGGAACATGTTGCAGGCAGGCCAGATCCTCAAATGGAGCGAAAAGATAACTGATTCAAAGTTACGGGAGTTGGTAGAAAAAACTATAAAGAGTTTCCATCTAAACTCCCTGCCTAAACTTAAAAAGATGCCGATGCAAGTAATTCATAATGATGGAAATGATTACAACATAATTGAAAAAGATGAGAGAGTATTCTTAATTGATTTTGGAGACATGATTTACGCGCCAAAAATAGTGGGTGCTGCAGTCGCTGCCGCATATGTTGGACTTAAATCTGATGACCCGGTTAAGCAGATTTCACAGTTTGTTCGCGGTTACCACAGTGTTAATCCAATCAACCTGGAAGAGTTAGAAATTTTTATTGAGTTAGTCAAGGTGAGATTGGCATCTAGTGTGGCAAATGCCGCTCTACAAAAGGCTCAAAATCCAGAGAATAATTACTTAACAATCTCACAAAGTGATGTGCCAAAGTGCCTTGCTCTGCTGGATCAATTTGATGACAATTTTGCTCACTATAGATTGCGGAATGCAATTGGACTTGAGGCAAATCCAAATGCCAAATTGATTCGAGATTACCTATTAAGCAGTACTCCGGCTAACTTGTTAGATAAGCCGTTTTCTCAATTAAAGAAAGTTTATATTAATTGGTCCTTTGATAATCCTGAGATTGCCAGAAGTACTAAAGCGATTGAAGAGCTGATGGCAAAGAGTGGAGCAGAGGTATCTATTGGTTACTACTGCGAGGATAGAAATGTCTATCAAGGTGAGGCATTTAATCCAGCATCAGAAAGTGCCCGAACCTTTCACTTAGGAGTAGATATTGGAATGCCCGCAGGCACTCCTATCTACGCCCCATTAGATGGTGTGATTGAGTTGTTTAACAACAACTCAACTTATCTCGATTATGGACCGGTTGTTGTTTTGCGCCACAAGACAGATCAAGGAATTCCATTTTGGACTCTTTATGGCCATCTTTCTATTGATTCGATCCCAGATTGGAAAATAGGAAAAGAAATTAAGGCTGGTGACTTAATTGGTCGCATGGGTAAAGAGGAGGAGAATGTCGGTTGGCCACCACATACACATTTCCAATTACTCACTGATTTATGTGGAATGGGAATTGATATTTATGGTGTTGCGCCAAGAGATGAGATCGCACTTTGGCGAGGGATTTCTTTAAACCCAAATTTAATTCTGGGTATTGAAAGCGGCACAGATGCTCATGCAAAAATTGCACCCGCCAGCATTAAAAGTGATCGCCGGGTAGTAATTTCCCAAAATCTCTCACTTAACTTCAAAAATCCAATAAATATTCTCTCTGGATCAGGGGC
>Ga0194133_10001574_pt1 | contig 38853 bp, 32 predicted proteins | sample TA2KigOf40mmetaG_FD_155448 | JGI IMG/M metagenome (GOLD analysis project Ga0194133, IMG submission 155448) | Freshwater microbial communities from Lake Tanganyika, Tanzania - TA2015055 Kigoma Offshore 40m | ecosystem: Environmental > Aquatic > Freshwater > Lake | place: Tanzania: Lake...
CTTGTTCGTGCTCGCCCCAGCTTCCAGGATCCGCGCGATCTCTTCATTGCTGTACCGCTTCTTCTTCATTGATCTCTCCTTTCCTCTTGAAAGATCCTATGATTTCCGCTGGTACGATTTTAGGGCGCCAGGTCACCCTCAGTGAAATCCTCCGCGTCCGACAAGCTATGCTGATTCGTCAAAAGAATCGTCGGCAAATCCAGCGCCCTCTGCCCCAATGCGGTTCGATTCGGCGAGGCAATGCTATCGCCCCGTTCGCGCATCGTAAAGTAACTCTTCCGCGCCAGCACATCGATGGCATAAACATTCACAAACCCGCCATTGTTATTGCGCACATCGATCACTACACCCTTCCGCGAATGCGCCACCGCATCCAGATCCAGATAGAACTGATGCAACGACTCCTCGCTCATATCGGGGATGTGCACATAAGAAAGCTTGCCCTCGGACAACTTGTCCACCAGCGCTCGCGATGCATCCACCCAAGCCTTGTAGCGAAGCTGCTTCTCGGCCGACACCGAGATCGGTCGCACTGTGAACGTTTTGCCGTCCAGCGTCAATATCGTCTTCTTGCCTGAGCTGAACTCCAGCTGCTCATCGAGATTCGTCACCGGCGCGCCATTGATCGCCGTCAGCGTCATCCCCGCGGCAATGCCTCCCGCAAGAGCCGCCGGCCCTAGTGGGATCACCGTTTGCACCTTCAGGCCTGCATCGAAATCAAGCCCCAGCCGGCCATGATTCGTCGTCGCGGCCGAGCCCAGGCTGTAGCCAAGATGAGAAGCATTCAACTCCCCAATCATCAAATTCAAAGCACGCCGAAACTCCTCCGGGCTACGCGCGGCCTGCACCGGCCGTTCGAATCGTTCTCGAGTCGCCGCCCAGTCAATGCCATGAAACTTCTCGTCATAGAAGTGCGCATTCAGATACGACCACACTTCGCTGAATACCTCACGCTGATCGGATTCAAAATCCACAACCAGCTCCGCGGTGGCCGCAATCGACTTCGGCGTCCTGGTGTCTAGCGGAATCGCCGCCAGCCGCCCCTGATCGAGAAAATACACTTCCTTCGAATCGCTCGAAAACTGCGGGCTCGACTTCGACCCAGGCGTGCTCGTCAGTTGCCGCGGCACCATTGGCCCCTGCCGCGTCGGATCAATCGACACCGTGTAGAGCTGCACTTGCCCACCTGCTTGCGCTGTAAACACCAGCGTCTTGCCATCAGGGCTCACCGCAAACGCCCCAGTATCCAGATCAAGCGGCAACAACGTCGCCCGCCGCCCGATGTTGTCCCAATCGATAATCACTGTCGGCTTCTTGTCATCCTTCTTGGCTGGCGTCTCAAACAGGCTGTCGAAGCGATCCTCTCGCAAAGGCGTGCCCTTAATGCGCAAGTCGATCTTCACAATGTGCGACGTCTCCGTCCTCTGGTTGGTCGAGAAATACAGACTCTCTCCATCCGGAGCCCACGTCACATTTGAGGAATTCATATTCGGCAGAAAGCTCGCCGCCTTCGATTCGCCGCCGGCCGCCGGCACGATCAGCACATTGCGAAAGTTCTTATCGCCTTTCGCAATATAGGCAATGTATTTCGAATCGGGCGACCAACTGGGCTGATACTGTCCATCGAGCGGCGGCAACCCAAACCGGGCCTTTGCAACCTGCCGCGATTGTTTCCTCTCTACCTCGTAAACCATCAGTTCCTGCCCGTTGCGAATGTAGGAAATGCCCTTCCCATCCGGTGACCAACGCGGCAATGAATGAACACCCACGCCCGACGTCACTGGAGTCTCAGCCTTCTTCGCAAAATCGTAAAAGTAAATCTGCGAATTGCTCCCTTGCTCCGTTCGATAGGCAAGCCGCGTGGAATCCGGAGCCCACGCCAACCCAGACTCAGGCCCCGCGCTACGCGTCACTCGAAATGCTTCGCCTCCATCCCGTGCACTCGTCGCAAACACTTCCCCTCGTGCAACAAACGCCAGCTTCTTGCCATCCGCCGACAGTGCTGGGTTGCTGAACCCCTGTGACAACACCCTGCGCTCTGGCACCTGTGTCGCCGGCAAACCTCGCAACGTAATCGGCAGTTCGCCCACCTTGTTGTTTGCCAGATCCAGGCGATGCAGCTTGAAGTTCCTCTCAAACACAATCGCCTTGCCCGAATAGCTAATCGAGGGCCAAAGCAAACGGCCTGTCGTGAAGGCCGTCAGCGCCTTCGGCTTCTGCCCGGGGATCAGGCTATAGAGATTCTCATGATTGCCCTCATCGGCCATGTAGTAGAGCGTCTTCCCATCCGCGCTCCACATCGGCCAAAGGTGCTTCGCCCCGCGCGGCATCAACTTTGTGGGCATCTGATTCTCGCGCTGCAGCCATAGCTCCGATTCATCCAGATGCGAGTGCCCATGCCTCCACCACTGCGTCGCTGAGTTGCCGCGTGCCACAAACGCAAGGCTCTTCCCGTCAGGATGCGGCGCAGCAAAAAACTCGCTTGTATACTGCGTGGCCACCACGCGCTCCGGCGTCCCGCCCGTCGCCGCAACCCGGTAGATGTCATTCATCCCCGAGATCTCGCGCGAGCTCGAGTGATAGTAAACATACCGCCCATCGTGCGACCACGCATTGAGATTCTCGATGCCGCCATCAAAGGTCAGCCGTCGCAGTTGATTCGTATCAAGCTCAAGCAAGTAAATGTCGCCCGCGCCGGTGCGCGTCGATTGAAACGCAAGGTACTTCCCATCCGGCGACGGAATCGGCCGCGAGTCATCTGCCGGGTGCGAAACCAGCAAGCTCGCCTCTCCTCCCTGATCCGGCGCACGCCAGATATCTCCCCCAGAAGAAAAGTAGATCTCCGCACGATTCGGCGCAAGATAAGGCTCAGCAAAGTTCTGAGCGTGAAGGGTCGTCACCAGCAAAAGCAGCAGAGCGCGCATGCTTCAGGATAGTTGCACCAACTCCGGCTTCGCCAGCACTTCATCATGAAATGCATCGCAACCAATACAAAGGTTGGCGTAATCTCCCACCCGGGACTTCTCCAGAAACTTCTCTTCGCTCCATCCATGGCTTAACCCCATCAACTGCGGCTGCCCCTTCGAGATCGCTTCATAGATCGGGTTACTCCGCTTCGACGCGAGAATCTCCTCAAGCGTCTGTTTCAACAAATTCCCCACCGGCAGCTTCGTCTTGATGCAACAGGGATACACATTGCCCTGCGGGTCGATCGACACTTCCCCGCCCGCCTTGCGCGACTCGAGAAAGTTCAACCCACCAGACCATTGGTTGCAGAAGTTATCCGCCATCGTGGCCGTCGAGAGATGATTCGCAAACGCCCTTCCCCGAGGCCACAACTTCCCGATCCATTGCTCCGGCTGCGCCCCAAACGAATTACACTCCAGCCCCGCGTCTCGCAAGATCCCAGTCGCCTTTCTTTCCAGCGCCTGCTGTGCTTCCACCGTCTCAAGCCCGGCATGAAATGCATCGATCCCCGACACCGAAACGTTGTCCACCCCAAGCTGCTTCAATTCTGACGCAATCTTCGGCGTCACCAGATCACCCGTCGTCTGTACAATAATCCGCAACCCGCCCTGATCACGATATTTCGCCCGCAACCTCTCGATACCCGCATAAAGCACCGGCTCGCGTACCGCCTCAAGTAAGATTTCCCCACCCGCAAGAATGATCTTCCCTTGCCGCTCTTCTGGGTCGAAGTACGTCATGCGCTCCGGCAGATGATCGATGATGCGCGGCATGTTGCTCACGCTTTCGCTCACCACCGCCTTCAACTCTTCGCCATAATAGGGGCGAAAGCGGTCTTCGTAGCAATGTACGCATGTCCGGTGGCAGAGCCAGGTCATGACGTAGTAAATCGATTCCATATATGCGTTTGATGATACTTCGATCTCTGATGTTGTTTGGTCTCGCTGGCGTACTTCCAGCCGGTGAATTGCGTGGCGTGTGGGTTGCTCGCGATTCTCTCGGCTCACGCGAAGCGCTGCAGAGAACGATCGAACGCCTCGCCGATGCAAACTTCAACGCCGTCTTCGTCAACGTCTGGTCTCGCGGCTATCCACTTTGGCCCAGCAAAGTCTTCGAGCGGGAAACAGGAATCTCAATCGATCCCGAATTCCGCGGTCGTGATGTCATCGCCGAGTGTCTCGAGTTCGCCACTCCCCTCGGCCTCGCCTGCGTCCCCTGGGTCGAATACGGTTTTGTCGCCGGCTACTCCGGCTACCACCCCGGCGAATCGAAAAAAGGCCCAGTTTTTGATCGGCACCCGGAATGGCTCGCCCAAACCCGCTCGGGCCAGGACGCCTTCCCCGTCAGCGGAACCCGCGAGTTCTTCTTCTGGCTCTCCCATACCAACCCTGAGGCTCAAGCCTGGCTGATCGACATGATGGTCGAAATCGCCACCAACTACAAGGTCGATTCCATCGAATTCGACCGCGCCCGCTACCCGCAGCTCGACTGCGGCTACGACGCAGTCACCCGCGCCCTCTACGCCAAAGAGCACGATGGTGCCGAGCCACCCACCAACCCCGCCGATCGCGCCTGGCTCCGCTGGCGGGCCCGCAAACTCAATGACTTCGTCAAGGAACTGTCACGCAAGGTCAAGGCCGTCGATTGGCGAATGACCATCACTAATGCCCCGATTACCTACCCTTATGGCTTCGAGATGTTCGCGCAGGAATACCCAGTCTGGATGAAGGAAGGCGCTGTCGATTACGCCAGTCCTCAAATCTATCGGGCCGATCTGGCAACGTACGTCCGCGAACTGGATAACAACCTCCGCTTTGTCGAAGACAAGTCCCGTCTGGTTCCCGGAATTGACGTCACGAATTCGAAATCCGCCGAAATCCTGATCGACATGATCAAGGCCACCCGCGAGCGGGGTCTCCCCGGTGTTGTGATTTGGTACTATAGCGGCGTGGTTGGTACTGGATCGTTAGAGAAATTGAAGGAGACAGTGTTCGCGGACAAAGCAGCTCTACCTTGGCGGTCGTCGCAAATCAACGCGCCGAACTAAGATCATTCCTTAGAACCCTCTAAGGTAAACCAAGCATTGAAAAAGTACTAGCCAGTCCTTACGATCGAAGCAGGTCCAAGAACTGGAGGGATGTCAGTCATGCCTGAAATGAGCTACGCCGTGCTTGAAGCCGAACTACCACCTATGCTCGAAGAAACAACAAAACGGAAGATCCGGATCGTCCTCGCTGACGATCACCCGATTGTTCGGGATGGACTGAAGAAAATGCTGTCTCTCGAGAGCGACCTTGAGGTCGTGGGCGAAGCAAATGACGGCCGCGAGGCCCTGGAGCAGATCCAGATGCACGAGCCGGATATCCTTCTGCTCGATTTGAGAATGCCCAACCTCGATGGCTTGGGTGCACTACAAACTCTTCAGCATATCAACCGTAAGACCCGTGTGATTATCCTCACGGCCAGCGAAGACAAGAACGAATTCGTCCAGGCCATGAAGCTCGGTTGCAGCGGTATCGTGTTGAAGCAAACCGCCCCGGAGTTGATCGTCAAGAGCATCCGTAAGGTCAACGACGGTGAAATCTGGCTCGATTCTCACACCACTGCGGCTGTCATGCGCCAGTTCGCCACCGTCGGTGGAGAATCCCACACCACCACCCGCGAAACTATCGGCTCCTCCGGCAGCAGTACTTCCTCGCACTCAAGCCAGGGCAAAGTGCGCGAGCGCAGCCCCTTGAGCGCCCGCGAACGCGAAATCGTCGGCTTGGTCGCCCAAGGCTACAAGAACAAAGAAATGGCCGAAAAGATGTTCATCAGTGAGCAGACGGTGAAAAACCATCTCCACAACATCTTCGACAAGCTCGGCGTCAGCGACCGTCTCGAACTCGCTCTCTACGCGATCCACAAAGGTCTCCACCTCGGCGGCGACAAATAGCGCCTCAGCCCGCGCCCACCCTCTGGGTGTTAGCGTGGCAGCATGGTAGCTGTGTTATTGATTCTTTCGTTCGCTGACCTCAAGCAGGATGCCGTCATTGCCGGCTTCCGCGCCAAGGCCCTTTACAAGAACGGCATGGACCAGGCCATGGGTGGCCGCTTCATCCACGAAAAGACCGGCTTTACCCTCGATCTCATCGAGATCCAAACTGTCCCCCAAAGCTACGTCTGCGTCCACACCCATCCCACTTCCAATATGGGCGAGCCCCACACCCAGGAGCATCTCCTCCTCGGCAAAGGCAACGTCGGCCGCGCCGTCGCCGCCAAAGAATCCATGTCGATGGTTGAATCGACAGCCTTTACCCAACAGCTCAAAACTTGCTATCCCTTCGCTGCCAACGCCGGCGTTGCATCCTTCTTCGAGCATTTCGAGCGATCCACGCACGCCCTGCTCAACCCCGACTACACCGACGAAGAAATCCGTCGCGAAGTCCGCAACTTCGGCGTCAAGCCCGGCCCGGACGGCAAGCTTGAACTCGAGGAAAAAGGCACCATATACGCCGAAATGGTCAGCTCCAGCTCACAGCCCGGCTACAAGGCCTACCGTGCCATGGGCCGCCTGCTGCTCGGCCTTGAGCACCCGATGAGCTTCGATTCCGGCGGCGACCCCAAGTACATCCGCGAGATGAAGCCCGAGCACATCCGCCGCTTCCACGCCGCCAACTACCATCTCGCCAACATCGAGATGATTACGAGCCTTCCCAAAGGCATGCCACTCGAAGAAGCCCTCGGCAGCTTCGACCGCATCCTCGTCAAGCTCCAGGGCAATCGACCCGTCCGCCCCGCCTCGACACTCAAAGATCTCCCCGCTCCCAGACCCGCCGCTGCGGGCTCAATCGAGATTGTCGAGTTCCCCTCAAAGAATCTTTCCCAGCCCGGCCCCGCCCAAATCGCCTGGCCGCTCCTGCCGCGCTTCGACATCAAAGACGAAGCACTGGCCGACCTCTTTGCCCAGGCCTTCGGCGGCGACCCTTCCACCAATCTCTACAAGCTCTTCATCGATTCAAAGACCCGCAAAACCGACATCGGCGCACGCTCTGCCGCCATGGGCTTCGATAACGAAACCTACGCCGGCTTCTCGATTTACGTCCCCGATCTCGCATCAGCCCAGGCCACTCCCGAGCGCCTCCGCGAAATCGAAACCCTCGTCAAAGCAGAGCTGGCAAGAGTCGCAAGCTGGCCCGACAACTCCCCGGATCTCCTCGAATTCAACGCCCGCATTCAAGCCAACATCCTCCGCCTCAAGCGAACTAGCGACAAGCTCACCAGTTCCCCGCCCGGCTTCGGCGGCCGCATGAGCCAAAGCATCTGGCCCAACCTCCTACGCGACTTAAACCTCGAACCCGGCTTCGAAAAATCCCTCCTGCAAAAAGACCTCTTCGCCTGGCTCGACACCGTCCTCGCCAGCGGCAAGAACATCTGGCGCGATCGCATCACTGCCTGGAAGCTCCTCGACACGCAAACCTACGCCGTTGCTGCACGAGCCTCTGCCACCCTCATCGAGAAGGAAGAAGCCGAATACGGCCAGCGCATCGCAGCCGAAGTGGAACGCCTCAAACAGGCTTACTCCGTCTCAAGCGATCAAGAAGCCATCCGCCGCTATCGCGACGAATACGATGCAGCCTCGGCCGAACTCGACCGCGTCCAAAGCATGGACGCCCCCACGAAGTTCATGGATCAACCACCCATGACTCTCGACGATCAGCTCGATTACACCGTCAAGCAAGTCTCAGGCGGCATCCCGCTCGTCACGGGCAAGTTCGCTGGCATGAGCAGCGCAACCATCGGCCTCGCCCTCAACGTCCGCGAACTGCAGGGCCGCCAGTGGATCTACGCCGCCATCCTCCCTTCACTTCTAGGCATCACCGGCGTCACAAAAGACGGCGAAACTCTCAGCTACGAAGACGCCATGCAACGCATGCGCCGCGAGATCCTCGGCGTCGGCGTTTCTTACTCAAGCAACCCCACCACCGGCCGGATGGAACTCAACATCACCGGCGCAGGCAACAACCTCGCAGAATCAAAAGCCGCCCTCGACTGGATGCGTGCCACCCTGTTCGCCCCCAACTGGTCCGCCAGCAATCTCAGCCGCATCCGCGACGTCGTCGATCAAACCATCAACGCCCTCCGCTCCACCATGCAGCGCAGCGAAGAGAGTTGGGTGCAGGGCCCAGCCATGGCCTGGACTTATCAGGACGACGCCCTCTACTTCGGCTCCAGCAGCTTCCACGCCCAATTGCATCACCTCCATCGCCTCCGCTGGATGCTCAAGGATCCCGCCGACAACACCGTCCACGACGCAATCCTCGCGATGCTGACCTCACTCGAAAAGGTCTCTCACCTGGTTTCAAAGGCAACCATGGATGAGCTCGTTCAAAAGCTGCCCGACTCCGCCAAGGCTCTCGGCGAAGACGCCGCCAAAGACCTGCTCTATCTCGAGAATGAACTCCCCGAATCCTCTCGCGATGCCGACTGGAAGTATCTTCTCCGCATCACCCGCGAAGACTTCCTCTCTCCGGCAACCCAGGCCCTTGCCGAGCTTGAAGCCGTCAGAAAACTCCTTCTCAAGCGCGGCAACGCCCGCATGCATCTCACCGCTTCACCCGAGAATGTGAGTGCACTCGAACCACTCCTCGCCGGCCTCGTCTCTGGCCTCTCAGAGGCCGCCCCCGGCCCAGCCGCCCCCAAGCAACCTCGCGGCATCGCCAAGCGCGTCATGGCCCGCGAGAAGCTCGAATCTGAACCTCAATTCGTTGCCCTGCTCGCTCCCAACATGGCCGGCGGCGTCCACCTGCACTCAGTCCCCGGCGTCGGCGTGCGCGACCTCAACGAAGAATCCGCACTCAAGTTTCTCGCCTACCGTTTGTACAGCGGCAGTGGCCCTCACGGCGTCTTCATGAAGACCTGGGCCGCCGGCCTCGCCTATTCGAACGGCCTTCGCACCAGCGCCTTTGAAGGCCGCAACCACTACTACGCCGAACGTACCCCCGAGCTCCCCCAAACGCTCAAGTTCGTCATCAGCGAACTCAAGAACGCCCCCAAAGAGAAATCGCTTGCCGAATATGCGCTGGCCCAGGTCTTTGCCGGCACCCACGCTGGCGGCAGCTTTGAATCCCGCACCAGCGCCATGGCTGCCGATCTGGCAGACGACTGGGGTCCTGAAGTAGTCCGCGCCTTCCGCGCGAATGTGCTCAAGATCCGCACCCGCCCCAACCTCGAACGCGAACTCCGCGACCGCATGGACGCACTTTACGCCGAAGTTTTACCCGGCTACGATGGTCCGGTGAAACGGAATCCCCGCGCCACCTACTACGTCATCGGCCCTGAAAAACAAATCGCATCCTGGGAAGCCTACCTCGGCGAAAAAGTCACCCGGCTGTATCCGCGCGATTACTGGGTGGTGGTCGAATGACGCGCCGCGCACTCCTCGCCGCCCCGGCCCTCTGCGCTCAGGACATCCTCGAGCGCAAGCCGCCTGCGGCTGACCTCCGCATTCCCTACGGCAAGAACGAGTTCCAGTTCGGCGACCTTCGCATCCCATCAGGCAAAGGCCCCTTCCCCGTCGTGGTCAACTTCCACGGCGGCTACTGGCGCGCCGCCTACAACCTCGAACACAACGGTCATCTCTGCGAAGCTCTGCGTGCCAAAGGCATCGCCGCCTGGTCGCTCGAGTACCGCCGTGTCGGCAATCCCGGCGGCGGCTGGCCCGGCACCTTTGAAGACGCCCGCGCCGGTGCAGAATTCCTGAAGCAAGTCGCCGCCAAGCATCCGCTCGACCTCAAGCGCACCATCGTCATGGGCCACTCCGCCGGTGGTCATCTCGCCCTCTACGTCGCCCACGAGCTCGCCTGGCTCAAAGGCGCGATTTCTCTTGCCGGCGTCGTCGATCTCCGCCGCGGCGTGGAACTCAAGCTGGGCCGCGAACAAGTCAAGGTCTTCATGGGAGGCACACCGGAAGAAGTCCCAGACCGCTACAAACTCGGCTCCCCCATCGAGCGCATCCCCATGCGCTGTCCAACTGTTCTCATTCACGGCACAAAAGACACCGTGGTTCCTCCCGAGATCTCCGAGCGCTACGCCGCCGCAGCCCGCAAAGCAGGCGACAAAGTAAAACTCGACCTCACACCCAATGGCCACTTCGAACTCATCGATCCCCTCACCCCCGATTGGAAAGTCGTCGAGCGTCGTGTATCAGAACTACTTGCTGGCTAGACTCAACGTCACGCTACTGGCGCTCTGCGCTTGCGCCTCGGCGCAGCCAGCCGATTACAACCCCCTCTACGCCAGTGGCTCAGCCGTGTTCACGAAGGAACCCAATGCCCTTCTGGTCGAAGCAATTCGGGATCGGCCCCCCGGTCGAGCGCTCGACGTCGGCATGGGGCAAGGACGCAACGCTCTGTTTCTGGCGAAGAAGGGATGGGAAGTCACCGGATTCGATTCAGCCGATGAAGGCATCCGCCTGGCAAAAGCACAGGCCTCTCAACTGGGTCTCAAGCTCGATGCTCAAGTCACCACATCGTGCTCACTTACGAACCCACCAAAGCGATCGCTCCAAAAGTAGCGGCAGCCTTAAGGTCTGGCGGGATTGTCGTCGTGGAAGACCGGCACATCGACACGATGCGCGTTTAGCCACCGGGACATTCCGCGACAACGAGTTGCTCTCTCTTTGCCGGGCTCCGTGTTCTGCGTTATGAAGATGTTTGGGCTCAACCCGATTGGAGCGTTAAAAAGCTCAAAGAGCGTCTGGTCAGGCTCGTGGCAGAGAAGCCCCTTTCGAAATTCGAAGGTTGTGTTTGGGAAGGCAAGAGCCTCCCCGCCGGCAGCTCCGCTTGTTGGGACGGCATCTCTTTGCGCTGCGAATCCGCTGGCTGGAAGTTAACTCGAGAAAAATGCTCTCAGTGAGACAGTAGTTCCGCAGCAGCCTTGATCGCCGCAATCGTCTGCCCCAACTCCTCATCGGTCGTATAAAAGTGCGGCGCAATACGAATCCCCGCTCCCGGCCGGTAGTCCACCAAAATGTCGTTGCGCAATAACTCCGCGGTCACAGCCTTCCCGTTCGGCACATCAAAGATCACCACGCCGCCGCGCTCCTTTGCGTTCTCAATCCCGTTAAACTTCAACCCGGCTTCCTTCGCCTGTTCAATCAACAACTGTGTCTGCCGCTGGCTCTTCTCGCGAATCGCAGGCACGCCAATTTGCTTCACAATCTCATAGCCTGACATCGCGGCGTACAGCGCCGGGATCGCGGGCGTCCCATTCAAGAATCGCGTCGCATCATCGGCAAACTCAATCGGCCCCGGCGTAAACGCAAACGGTTCCTTATGCGCCATCCACCCCGTCGCCGCCGGTTCGAGCGTCTTGATGTGATCGAGCCGAATATACAAATACGCCGCCCCAGGCCCGCCGCAAAGCCACTTCACGCTTCCTCCAGTCGCGAAGTCGACATTCAGCTCTCTTACGCTAAACGGCACCGTGCCGCAACTCTGATAGGTATCAGCAAGAACCATCGCCCCCACGCGATGCGCCTTCTCCACAATCGCCGCAAGATTCTGCAGATACGAACTGCGAAACGTCACGTGCGAAACGCTCACCAGCAGCGTCTCTTCATCAATCGCCGCAAGCAGTTTCTCAAGCGGCACCGTCTTGCTATCGTCCGATTCCACCTCTACGACGCGCACTCCATAACGCGGCCAGTGATGAAAGATGTAGTGGTTCGAAGGAAAGTTCAAACTCTCCGTCACCAGCTTGTTACGCTTCCCACTCCAATCCAGCGCACTCAACACAATCTGCTGCGTGATCGAAACGTTCTGATGCATCACCACGCTCCCCTGCGGTGCGTCGATAATCTCTGCGATCAGATTGCCAACCGTGATCGGCATGTCCCACCATCCCTCACGCCACGCGCGAATCGATCGATCACTCCACTCGTCGGCAAATTGCTTCAACCGATCTCGCGTGCGCCTCGGCATCGCGCCCAGCGAGTGGCTGATCATGTGGACGGTATGCGAAAGAGTCGGAAACTCTTCGCGCCATTTCAAAAGCGGGTCATGCACGCTTTAATTTTCCTATGAAAGCGTGGATCGGGAAGCTCACGGCCATAATCCCGAATACCGCCAGCACCGGCATCGGGCTTTGCGACGCAAGACTCCAAAGAAAGAACAGCGTCCCAGCCAGAAACAGCAACGGCGTCACCGGATAACCCAGCATCCGGTAAGGCCGCGCCAAATCCGGCTGCTTCGTCCGCAACCGCATCAACCCCATGACAGCGATCGCATAGTAAATCCAAGCCGCGCTGATCGCGAGCTGCAAGATCATCCCCAGGTTTGAGCTGAACAGCACCATCAGGCTCGACACCGCGGCATGCACCGCCATCGATCGCGCTGGCGTTTGAAATCGCGAATCAATCGAGTCCAGTCCCGGCAGAAATAGCCCATCCTTCGATTGCGCGTAGTACATCCGAGACGCCGTCAGCGCGAGGCCATTCACCGTGCCGATAATCGCCAGCAAGATCACGATCGCGATCGCAGTCGCGCCAGGCTTGCCCGCGACGCGCCCAGCCACATCCGCTCCAATCTGCCCGCTCGATTGCAGCTCCGGAATCGAGAGCACTCGCAGATAAGCGAAATTCACCATCAGATACAAAGCAACGACGGCCGCAAAACTGATCGCAAACGCGCGCGGCAAGTCTCTCGAGGGGTTTCGCATCTCACCCGCCACAAACCCCGCGTAGCTCCATCCTTCGTAGCAAAAGAAGCAAGTCGCCAGCGCCGCCGCAAACGCCCCAGCCGGCACATCCACGGCGGGAGAAGCCGCGGGCGTCGGTGCAAAAAAACTCAACCCAATCAACCCCAGCAACGCGAGGATCTTCGCTGTATTCGTAGTGTTCTGCAACGCCACGGCCGCCTTGGTGGAAAAGGCCCCAATCGCGCCAATCCCCAGAATCAGCCCAATCGTGATTCCCGGATTCAGCCCAGGATCCACCGGCACAATCGCGTTGAGATACCTCGCGAACCCGGCGGCAACATACGCCGTCGCACCCGAAAGCAAAGCGAACAAGTGCACCCAGCCGCAAGAGAACGCCACGGCCGGCCCAAACGCCTCGCGCAAGTAAATGTACAGCCCGCCCGTCTTGGGCAACATCGCACTCAGCTCCGCAAACGCCAGCGCTCCGCAAAACACCAGGCTGCCCGACAGCAACCAAGCGAGTATCATCGCATTCGAAGACGGCAACACCCGCGCCAGATCCTGCGGCGTCACAAAGATCCCCGCTCCGATCACAACCCCGACAACAATGCTGGCCGCGTCCAGCCAGGAAAGTTCACGCTTGAGTTCATTGGGCATGGTGATATTCTCTACCCATGTCAACTGAATCGCGTAATTCTCTTTCGCGCCGCGATGTGATTTCCGGCGTTTCCTTGCTGGCAGCCAGCCAGGTGCTAGGCGCTCAATCCGGCGAGCCCCTTCGCATCCTCGTGACAACCGGGTTTGATCCGAAAGAACTCGAGCAGTTGACCAAGGCCGCCGTCGGCCGCAAAGTGGAAATCATTGTGGCCAAGGGCCGCGACGACCTTCGCGCAAAGCTCCCGCAAGCCGAAGTGTTATACGGCGCCATCACTGCCGCCGAGATGGATTCCGCCCCCAAACTCAAATGGATTCAGGCCGCCGGAGCCGGCATGGAAGGCTTCGACAAAAAGGTTCTTGCCTCACCCATCACCGTCACCAACATGGCCCGCGTCTTCGCCCCAGGCATCGCAGACACCGCCATGGGTCTGCTGCTTTGCATCTCACGCGGCATCAGCACTTACTACATGCCCCAGTTCTACAAGCGCCAGTGGAAAGAAGTCGGCACCATCAAGTCTCCCGACCACATCGAACTCGCCGGACGCACCATGGGCATCGTCGGCATGGGAGGAATCGGCTCTGAGATCGCCAAGCGCGCCCACTACGGCTTCGGCATGAAGGTCTGGGCCACCGACCCCAAGCCCATGCCCAAGCCCGACTACGTCGAAATCCTCCGCGAACCCGGCTGGTTCCCGGAGATGGCCAAACAAGTCGACGTGCTCGTCAGCGCCGCCCCACACACCGCCAAAACAGAACGCATGTTCAACGAAGAAATCTTCCGCTCCATGAAGAAGGGCTCCATCTTTATCGCCATGTCCCGTGGCAAACTCTTCGACGACATGGCCCTCGTCAAGGTCCTCAAAGAAGGCCACCTACGCGGTGCGGGCCTCGATGTATTCCCAATGGAACCCATCCCCTCCACCCATCCGATCTTCGATTGCACCAACGTCGTCATGACTCCTCATACCTCTGGCTGGGGCGTCGAGCGGCAGGAACGCCTTGTCGCTCACTTCGCAGAAAACATCCGCCGCTACACCTTGGGCGAGCCGCTCCTCGCCGTTGTCGATAGAACCACCGGATACTAGCCGGCATGGCGTGATACGCCGCCGTCGACATCGGCAGCAACTCCATCCGCTTATTAGTGGCCGAAGCCGCGCAGGACGGTGGTTTCGTCAGACTGGCCGAAGACCGTCAGGTCACGCGCCTCGGCGAAAGCGTCTTTACTCATGGCGTCTTGAGCGAAGATGCGATCCGCATCTCTGAAGCAGTCCTCTCTCGTTTCCGCGCCACCATCAACAAGCTTGGTGGCGCAGAAACCCGCGCTGTGGCAACCAGCGCCACTCGGGACTGCCGCAATCAGGATGACTTCCTCCGTCGCGCTCAAGCCGCCTTCGGCGGACCCATCGAGATCATCAGCGGCATTGAAGAAGCCCGCCTCATCAACCTTGGCGTCCATGCAGTTTGGCCGCAAGACGATCAACCCGTTCTGATCATCGACGTCGGCGGCGGCAGCGCCGCATTCGTCCTCATGCAATCGGGCGGCATGCTCGAAGGCGATTCCAGACCCCTCGGCGCCGTACGTCTCAAGGAAGTCTTCCTCGACAAGGACCCTCCACGCCGCGACCAGATCCTGCGCCTCCAGGAATTCATCGACGAAAAACTCGAACTTGTCGTCAGGCGTCTCGGCCGCCAGGCGTTTGTCAAAGGCATCGCCACCTCGGCCAGTGCCGCCGCCATCATTTGCGCCGTCAATGGAATCGCTCGTGCCGATCGCGCCACAGCTGATCGTAAAATGGCCACTCAAGAACAAGTCCGCCGCCTCTATCGCGATCTCATCACCATGCCCTTCGAACAGCGCCGCAAGATCCCCGGCATCGGTCCTCGGCGCGCAGAAATCGTCGTGGCCGGTGTGGCCGTGTTCCTTCGCGCTATGGAACCTTTCGACCTGCCTGCCCTCTACTACTCAAACGCCGGCGTTCGCGAAGGCATCGTCGCCGATCTCAGAACACGCAGCGGTGTCGCAATCCGCAGCGTCATGCCCGATGAGCAGCGCCGCGTCGTTGAATCCTTCGCCAAGCGCTACGGCATCTCTCTCGCCCACGCAAAGATCACTGCCTCCTTCGCCGTCGAGTTGTTCAAACGCCTCGAAAGTCTCCACCATCTTGAGCCCCGCTACGCCCGCCTTCTCGAAGCCGCCTGCCACCTGCTCGATGTTGGCCATTACGTCAGCGACACCGGCCACCACAAGCACTCCCGCTATCTGGTCCGCCACGCCGATATCCCCGGCTTCACAGAAGACGAAAAGCAATTCATCGCCCTGCTCTGCCAATTCCATCGCAAGAGCCTCCCGGCCAGCCGCCACCCTGAAGTCGCCGCTCTTTCCCCTCAACAGCGGCGCATCTTGGAATTACTTATTCCCTTCGTCAGAATCGCCGACGCCCTCGACCGCAGCCGCGACCAGCAAGTCCGTCTCGCCCGCTGCGAACTCAAAGGAGACTCAGTCGTCCTCACACTCGAAGCCGAACCCGGCAAGGACTACGCGCTTGAAGAATGGGCAGTCGAACGCAGTGGTGCGGCTTTCAAGGCCGTCTATCAACGCAACCTCGTCGTCGCCAGAGACTCAAAGAATCCGGCTTCACACCGACAGACAGCTTTGGTAAACTAAAATTTCTTCACCGCTGGGAGATCGTCTAACGGTAGGACAGCAGATTCTGACTCTGCTTATCGGGGTTCGAATCCCTGTCTCCCAGCCAATTCCTCTCTAATTCCTCCAGTTCAACCCCACCGCATCCAATTGAATCCGGCTAATCCGATCCCGCGCGCTCATCTCCAATTCGATGATCCCGAACATCCCGCTGCCCCTTACATCCGCATAAACCCGTCGGCCATCGCGACGATCGACCCGGCCAAAGAATTCGATGTTGCCATCTTCGCTCTGAAAGCTGATGCTGACCTGCCCGTTGCTTGCGATATTCACGCGAGCTCGATCCAGGCGGCGCGTGCTCCCGTTACGGTCTCGGTAGCTACCAGAGCTACGCCCGCCGCCCTCGAAATCGAAGTTGGCATTCGAGATCCATCCACTGCCATTGCCCCAGCCGTTATTCCAGCCATTGTTCCAACTGCTGTTCGAATCATTCTCGTACCCGCCGCTCCCCGGCCGATTCCCTCCACCAATGTAGCCTCCGCCTCCAGGACGGTTGCCGGGGCGATTGTTGTTGTCGTTACCAAAGATACTGCCGCCGCCTCCGCCGCCAAACCCGCCCCCGCTGCCACGCCAGAAGATATCGAACGTATAGCCTTGCCCACCGCCCTTGTTGTCTTCGATTCGCACGATCGCCCGCCCGCCATTCTCAGCCGACCGCAGCAATTCCTGCCGCCCTCGTCCGTCGATCCCCTTGAACCGGAAGTCCACCGGCCGATTCGGCATCGCCTGGTTGCAAACGAACCGCCGGATTGTAGCTGGCGACCCGTTAATGGTTCGGATCGACATATTGCTGCCGAAGATATCCACTTCCGCCACATCGTCCACCCACACTTCGATTGTGCATTTCCCTTCACCTCCACCTCCACGGATGTCAGCGCTGCGTTGATCGGTAACACTTTGCCCATTCAGGCTCACGATGGAAAGGGTCGCGATAAAGAGAATTTGCTTTTTCATGGCTTGGCTGACCACAAGTTTAACTGAGCCCCACACTGCTTGCCGAAAAGCACCACCCTCATAATCCACACAAAAGTGTTTGTTGTCGAATGCATAAATTCTTTTGAGAAGGGATTCATTTTGGAACCAGATTTTATTGGTGTATGCTCGGTGGTCACTCGTCTCTGACACGCCCCTGTTCGCCCCGTTCGTTTGCTCCAAACAAATGAAAACTTCCGTCATCCGTCAACGCGTGGCTGACTTCCTTCGCTGCCATGTCCCTTTCGATTCCTTGGCCCCGCAAGACCTCCTCGACCTTGCAGGCAGCGGCAAGGTGAGGTTCCATCAAAGCGAAGAATACGTCCAGATGAAAGGGGACAAGCCCAACCCGCTGATATGGGTTGTCCAACAGGAACGTCTGGAGGTGATGCGGGAATCGGCAGGCAGCGAGGCCCTCGTTGATGTTTTGGGTGAAGGGGATTTGATTGGCCTCGAACAATTTTCGGGCGATGGCATTTGCCAGCACTCCATACGAACGCTGGGAGACGTTCTCCTCTATGGTGTCGATGCCAAAGCCTTTCAGGCCTTGTCAAAACGCTACGTCGAGGTTCAACGGTTTCTTCAGGCCGGCTTTTCCATCGAGACACAGCTCGGCCTCAAGCGCACTTCCTGGCTCGATGCCGAACCGCCTCCCTCCAGCTTTCTCGCCGCCCGCGCAAAACGCCTGCAGCTTTCCGCCCAACAAGAGCTGAGTTCTCCGATCGAAACTCGTCGCTTCCTCACGGAGATGTTGCACCGCGAGGTCGACACAGTAAAGATCTCAGGCAGTGCGAAAGTAGTCAGATCTTCTGATATCGCTTTGTTCTGCGGCTACGATCCCCCACGCTTGGTCCGTGAAATCGAAGCCTCTGATTCCCAGGAAGAATTGGAGCCTCTGCTCAGGCTCTCCCGGCGCATGGTACGCGAAGCCATGGCCGAGCCTCAGGATATTGCTGATTGCCACTTGATAGCCTCTGCGATCACAGATAGCGCCATCAAGGCTGCGATCCGCATAGCCGACGCCCAATCAAGCCTCTGCTGGACCGTTTTCGGTGCGGCCGCGCGCATGGATCTGCCCTACCCGCAACTGCCATCACTCGCTTGCATCGGCGACGGCGAGCCCGCCGTGGCATCTTCGCTGCGCACCTTTGGCCTGCCTGGCCAGGAGATGCCTTGGCCACAAGGCCTGGAGCGTCCTCGCTCTCTCGACGACTGGCTCAACTTCTTCTCACAAACTCTTGCCGATCCGCTGGAAAACTCGATTTATCTTCGCCGCGAGTGGTTCGACATGCGAGCCGTCGGCAGCGCACCGGCCATGGCTGATAAATTACAAAGCCACATCGCGGCCCAGCTCAAAGACAATGAACTTGCAATTGCGCTGCTGGCCAACGATACCCTCGATCATCTGCCGCCATTGACCTTCTTTGAAGGCCTCGTCGTAGGGCTCGATGGTTCCCGCCGTGAGAGTTTTGATATCGAAAAAACCATCGTCGAGCCCATCGCCGATGCCGCGCGAGTCTTCGCCCTCGCCACCGGCCGGCTCGAACGTCCGTCAACCCTTGAGAGGCTTAAAGATGCCGGCGAATTCTTTCGTGAAGCGGCCGAGGCCTTTCGCATTGGCGTCCACCACCAAGCCTTGGCAGGCAGCCGCATGATCCATCCCGGCAAGCTCGGCAAACTCGATCAAAAACTTCTCAAAACTGCGATTGCTTCCGTGCAGCGTTTGTTGGCCCATACCGTGCGCACATTTGTGGAGGGGCAGTGAGCTGGTCCGATTCCACACCCGTCGAACAGGTTCGCTTTGTCGTTCTTGACACCGAAACCACTGGATTCGATGCAAGGCGCGACCGCATCATCACCATTGGCGCTCTCGCCATCGTGAATGGTGAAATGCTGCTTGAAGACAGCTTCGAGGTCATGCTGCCGATCGCATACAACAACTCCTCGGTAACGGTTCACGGCATCACCCGAGACCAGGCCCGCGAAGGCATGGACGAAGACGAGGCCCTCAAGCTGTTCTTCGACTACTTGGGCGACGGCGTCATTGTCGGCCACCACATCGGCCACGACATCGAAGCGCTCAACGTCGCAGGGGAACGCCATTTCGGCATGCGCGTCACCAACCGCCGGATCGACACGATGGATCTCACTCTCATCCTCGAACGCGATGGTGCTTTCGCTGGGCGGCAACTCCCGCAAGGCTACACTCTCGATACTCTTTGCGAAATGTTCGGCGTAGCCGCTCACGATCGCCACACCGCCGGAGGCGATGCCTTCCTCACAGCTCAAGTCTTCCTTCGCCTTCTCAAGGCGGCCAGAAACGTCGGCCGCATTACTCTCGCTGCCATCTCTGAACAATTCCTTGCCGATGATAAAGTGAGGCCATGAAGACAGCACTACTTTTCTTATCTCTTACAACGCTGTTGCTGGCGCAGACTCCGAAAACGTTCACCCTGAAAAACAAGGCGGGGATGGAAGCCGTAATCACAAACTACGGCGGGATCCTGATGAGCTTGAAGGTTCCCAATCGCGCCGGCAAACTGGAGGACGTAGTTCTCGGCTTCGACAAGCCTGAAGATTACATCGCCAAAAAGGAGCATCCCTATTTCGGCGCTCTGGTTGGCCGCTACGGGAATCGCATCGGCAAGGCTCAATTTACCGTCGACGGCAAAAATTACAAGCTAGCCGCAAACAACGGCCCCAACTCCTTGCATGGCGGCATTGTTGGCTTCGACAAGAAATTCTGGACCGCCCGCCAAAGCGGCAATGTCCTCACCCTCGAACTGGTCAGCAAGGACATGGAAGAAGGCTTCCCCGGCGAGTTGCGCGTAAAGGTCACCTACACCCTGGCCGACAACAACTCCCTCCGCATCGACTATCTCGCCACAACCAATAAGCCCACCGTGTTGAACCTCACCAATCACAGCTACTTCAACCTCGGTGGCAACGCCACCAAGCACGTCATGGGTCACGTACTCATGCTCAAAGCCTCCATGTTCACCCCAGTCGATAAGGACCTGATCCCCACCGGTGAGTTGAAGTCCGTCGCTGGCACACCCTTCGATTTCACCAAGCCCACCCCCATCGGTTTTCGCATCGATCAACCCGACGAACAGCTTAAGATGGGCGGCGGCTATGACCACAACTTCGTCTTCGACAAAGACATCACCGCGCAGCCTCAACTCGTGGCCGAAGTCTATGACCCAGCCTCCGGGCGCCTCATGGATGTCCTCACCACCGAGCCCGGCGTGCAGCTATACACATCGAATTTCCTCGATGGTTCTATCTCAGGCAAGGGCGGAGTCAAATACGAAAAGCGCCACGCATTTTGCCTTGAGACCCAGCACTTCCCCGATTCCCCCAACAAGCCGGCCTTCCCTTCAACCACCTTGCTCCCAGGCAGCACCTACAAGAGCGCAACGATCTTTCAATTTCGTGTGAGGTAAGCCATGGACGAAATCATCGAACCCATTGAGAAAGCCGCAGAAGCGGTTTCGCAAAAGATGACGGAAGTAGCCCGGGATCTCCACAAGAATCTCGATGCCGAATCGGTTCTCGATGCGGCTCTTGATGTCGGATCCCTGGTCGCCGAGGTTCTTTCGAGCGACTAGCTTCGCTTCCGGCGCACAGTGCTGAACACATCAGCCCCGAGCGACAAAGCGGAAGCCTATGAGTCGGCTCTCCCCTCCACCACCTCGCTCTCAGGCAGCACCCATCAGAGCTCTACTATTTCTCGATTTCGGGCAGCATAAGATCAGTCATGGACGAAATGATTCAGCCTCTCGAGCAAATCGCCCACGCAACTTCAGAAGCCGCTTCCAACTCGTCGAATGAAGCCAAGGGTAGTTCGGATGAATTCAAGCCGCCTAGCCTAATTGCCGAAGTTGGCTGGTTTGCCGTCGATTCGGTAGTGTCAGCTGCGGTAGAAGCCGTCTGGTTAATCATCTAGCGCCTTCGCGGCCGATCCAAACGGAGCAACTCCTCGTCAACTGCATGTGGGAAAATTTTCACGCCCCGATTCCCACAACAACCAAGCCTTCCCAACCACCTTGCTGCATTCGGGGAGCACTTGCAAGAGCTCGACCAATTTCAATTTCGCGCACGATGAACTTCGGGATGAAACGTTTAGCTGAGCCTCCTCGGAATTTCGCCGAAGTTTCGTCCTTCGTTGGTGAAGTCTCTGAGGCGATCGTTAGCGTTTTCTCGGCCGAACAAAGCTGAACGACTCTACTTCAAGCGATTGCCGGATCGAATCAAACACCGCATCCGGACTTTGATTCGCATCCACATGCACAACCTTCCCTGAACCCGGAATCTCGTAAAAATTGAGCACCGGGTCCGTCACCCGCTTATACGCATCCAGCCGGCACAACGCCGTAGCCACCGTATCGTCTTTGCGCTGGCATAGCTTCATGCCATCGTGATCGCAGTGAAACTTACGCTTCGGCGGCTTCGTGATTGTGTTGTAAATCGTTCCACAAACAGGGCAGCCCCATCGCGCACTCAACCGCCCAACCAGAATTTCGTCCGGCACATCCATATGAATCAGAGTGGGAGCTTGAAACCCAAGTTGCTCCAGGATGTTGCTCAAGTGCGAAGCCTGCTCAACCGTTCTCGGATACCCGTCAATCAGAAAACCGTCCCGGCAATCAGCCTCCGCGAGCCGTGCCTCAAGCAGTCGATTGACGATCTCGTCGGGCACCAGCTTCCCAGCCGCCAACAACCCGTCGATATAGCGCCCCGTGTCGGAATGCGTTTCGCATTCCCGGCGCAACATATCTCCGGTCGAAATAGCAGGAATGCCAAGCCGGTCGCGTAACAGCGGCGACTGAGTTCCCTTACCGCAACCTGGCGGCCCGAACAATAGAAGTACCACGTGATTACTCCGAAAAGACCCCGCATAAGAGCGGCTCTCTGAGAGTAAACCTAGTTTGCTCCGCCGTCAATGGTACGTTTCAGAATGATGACAACCGCCAAGCGGGTACAATGAGGGATTCCATGCGCATTGCTCTCGCGCAAATCAACACTACAGTAGGCGACTTCGGCGCTAACCGCGCGAAGATCTTCGACTATGCACGCCGCGCCGCCGAGGCTGGTGCTCGTGTGGTGCTGTTCCCTGAACTTTGCCTCACCGGCTATCCCCCACGCGATCTCGTCGAAAAGCCATCCTTCCTCGCCCGCGCTGAAGCCGAAGTCGCTCTCATCGCAGCAGAAACAGCCGACCTTGCTCTGCACCTCATCATCGGCTCCGTTGCACCCTCCCACCAGGCCGCCGGCAAGAAAGTACTCAACACCGCGGTGGTCCTCTACCAGGGCCGCGAAGTCTTCCGTCAAACCAAGATGTTGCTGCCCACCTACGACGTCTTCGACGAGGGCCGCTACTTCTACTCCGCAGAATCGCAATCTCTGCTGCTGATCGACGGCACTCCTGTCGCTCTCACCGTCTGCGAAGACACCTGGAACCAAAAGCAGATCTTCGCGCAGCCCCTCTACGACCGCGATCCGATCAGCGAACTCAAAGCCCAGGGCGCACGCCTGCTACTCAGCATCAACGCCAGCCCCTTCGAAATCGGCAAACGCGACCTCCGCCGCGAATTGTTCCGCACCATTGCCCGTCAACACGGCCTGCCCTGCGTCTACGTCAATTCCGTCGGTGGCAACGACCATCTCGTCTTCGACGGCTCCAGCTTCGCGATGGACGCGAGCGGTGAACTCATCGCCGAATCGCCCAGCTTCGCTGAAAACCTTAGCTATTGCGATCTCGACACGAGTGTTGGCGACCGCGCAGCCTCTCACCCTGACGAAATCGAAGCCGCCTATGAAGCCCTCGTCGTCGGCACTCGCGACTACGTGACCAAGTGCGGCTTCAAACGAGTCCTCATCGGTTTATCTGGTGGCATCGATTCCTCCATCGTCGCCTGCATTGCCGTCGAAGCCTTCGGTCGCGAAAACGTCATGGGCGTCGGCATGCCCGGGCCGTATTCTTCCGACCACTCCCTCACAGACGCCCGCGAGATGGCCGAGCGCCTCGGCATCCGCTTTGAAGTCTCCTCCATCACGCCCGGCTACAACACGATGGTCGAGACCCTGCGCCCCCTGTTTGAGGGCTACCAGCCCGACGCTACCGAGGAAAACATCCAGAGCCGCCTTCGCGGCCTCACCCTCATGGCGCTCTCCAACAAGTACGGAGCGCTCGTCCTCACAACAGGCAACAAATCCGAACTCGCCGTTGGCTATTGCACTCTCTACGGCGACATGTGCGGCGGCCTCGCCGTCATCTCGGACGTTCCCAAAACCATGGTCTACGATCTCTGCCGCGTCGCGAACCGGCGCCTCAGCGACCCCATCCCGGAGAACGTTTTCATCAAGCCGCCCTCGGCTGAACTCCGGCCCGATCAGACCGACCAGGATTCGTTGCCACCCTATGATGTTCTCGACCGGATCTTGAAGGGCTACATTGAGCGCTTCGAGTCTCCGTCGGAAATTGCCAAGCGGGAAGATCTTCCCCTCGATCTGGTGCGTGAGATCGCGAGGAAGGTAGACCTCAATGAATACAAACGCCAGCAGGCCGCACCGGGCCTCAAGGTAACGTCGAAGGCCTTTGGGATGGGCCGCCGCTTCCCGATCGCACAGCGATATCGGGAATAAGAGGGAGAAGCAATCATGAATCGTTGGAACCCCGTGTTTCCAATTCTGGCCCTGGGCCTGATTGGAGTTTGCGCGTTGTTTTCGCAACCAGAAACAGCGAAAATCGTTGGCCCCCAGGAAGACGGCAGCGTCCTGCTGCCCACCGGCTGGAGAGTACGGCCCGCCGGCACCCAGATCGAAACCGACACCTTCCCCATGGCCAGCGCCATGTCGCCGAACAAGAAGTTCCTGGCCGTCCTTCATGGCGGCTACAACCCACCCTCCGTTGTCCTCCTCGATCCAACCACCCTCAAACAGATTTCGAAACTCGACCTGCCCGACGCCTGGCTTGGCTTGTCCTTCTCACCCGACGGCAAGAGCCTCTACGTCGGTGGCGGCTCAAAGGCAATGGTCTACGCGATCAGCGTCGGCGCCAGTGGCGAACTCACCCGCACCGGCGATTGGAAACTCACTGAAGCCGCCCCCACCCACGAAGACTTCACAGGCGATGTCGCCGTCTCTCCCGACGGCCGCCTCCTCTACATCGCCATGCTCCACCGCAACTTCGTCGCGGTAATCAACCCCCAATCCGGCCGCGTCATCGATCGTTTTCAAACCGGCCGCCGCCCCTATCGCATCCTAGTCCATCCTGACAACAACAGTTTCTTCGTCTCGGCCATGGGCGATGCGGCCGTGCTCCACCACAAGGCTTCCGATGGCGTCATCCTCCAACGCGTCCGCGTCGGAAATCTCCCAATGGACATGGTCTGGCGCGGAGCAAAAACCCGCCTCGAAGAAGAGGACGAAAACAAACCTCAGCCCTGGGCCGCGCGCATCTTCGTCGCCTCAGCCAACACCAACTCGGTGCACGTCATTGCCGTCGCCGAATCCAAAGACCTCAACGTCGTCGAGACAATCAACGTCTCGATGTCGCCCATGCAACCGGCCGGCTCCACGCCCAGTGCGATCGCTCTCAGCCCGGACGAAAAGAAGCTCTACGTCGTCTGCTCAGACCTCAATGCCGTCGCCGCCGTCGAGGTCGAAGGCAAGCGCTCCCTGGTCGAAGGCTTCATCCCCTCGGGCTGGTATCCCATCGCCGCCCGCTCCATGGGCGAAGATCGTTTGCTGATCTTCAACGGCCGCGGCGCTCGAAGCTTCGCCAACAGCATCAACGGCCCCAACCCCCTCAAGCGTCCCGCCCCGCTGCATCTCGGCGGCGCACCGGTCGCCTACGTTGGCCGCCTGCAACGCGGCTCCATCTCGGTCGTCACCGGCCTCGATCAGGAACGCATGCTCGCCTACACCGCTGGCGTCAAGCAGAACTCAAACTACCGCGACGAACAAACCTCCGAAAACTCCATCTCTTCGAACGTCATTCCGAAAGAAGTCGGCCAACGCTCCCCGCTGATCGAGCATGTCATCTACATTCTCAAAGAAAACCGCACCTACGATCAGGTCCTCGGCGACCTCGGCAAAGGCAATGGAGACGCCTCGCTCACTCTCTTTGGCCGCGACATCACCCCCAACCACCACAAGCTCGCCGAAGAGTTCGTCCTGTTCGATAACTTCTACGTCAATGCCGACGTTTCCGCCGACGGCCACAACTGGTCGACGGCCGCCATCGCCCCCGCCTACGTGCAACGCATGTGGCCCAATTCCTATGGCGGCCGCCGTAAGCACTACGACTACGAAGGCGGTGAAGTCGCCGCCAACGCCCCCGCCGGCCGCATCTGGCATAGCGCCCTCTCCGCCGGCCTGAAGGTTCGCAACTACGGCTGGTGGGGCAAGAACATCGCCAAGCCCGATAGCCCCCGTCAGATCGAAGTCATCTACGACCCCCAACTCGCCGCTCACACCGCCATGAACTACCGCGGCTTCGATCTCGAGTACCTCGACATCGATCGCGCCAAAGTCTTCCTCGAAGACCTCAAACAGTTTGAAGCCACCGGCTCCATGCCCAACTTCATCACTCTCAAAATCGGCAACGATCACACCTCTGGCCTTTCGGCGAACAAGCTCTCGCCTCGCGCACAAGTCGCCGACAACGACATCGCCCTCGGCATGTTGGTCGAAGGAATTTCACGCTCGAAGTTCTGGTCTAAAACCGCCATCTTCGTCGTCGAAGACGACGCGCAAAACGGAGCCGATCACGTCGACTCCCACCGCTCGCCCGGCTATGTCATCAGCCCTTACACTCGCCGCGGCATCCTCGACTCCACCATGTACAACACCACCTCCATGCTCCGCACGATGGAGTTGATCCTCGGTCTTCGCCCCATGACGGTCTACGACGCAAGCTCCACTCCCATGACCCGAGCCTTTGCCAATCAACCCAAGCTCGACCCCTACGCTGCGGTCAAAACCAACTACCCTCTCGACGAGCGCAACCCGGCCGCAGGCACTCTCGCCGCCCGCAGCGCCAAGCTCGATTTCGACGAGGCCGACGAAATTGACGACAACGAATTGAACCAGATTCTGTGGCTCGCGCTCAAGGGCTCCACGCCCCCTGCGCCAGTGCGGTCTCTTTTTGGAGGCCGTTAAAACCGGATGCCGAAGATCTATCTGTCTTTTGTTTGGCACATGCACCAGCCCTTTTACAAGGACCTGGTGAGTGGCGAATACCGCCTGCCATGGACGCGGATGCACGCCCTCAAGGATTACTACGGGATGGTCAAAGTGCTTGAGGATTTCCCTCAAGTCCACCAGACCTTCAACCTCGTTCCATCCATGCTCGTGCAGCTCGACGAATACGCCCGCGGCGTCGCCGTCGACCCCTTCCTCCGCTGTGCCAACAAAGATACAGGCAGTTTGTCTGACGAAGAGCGTGAGTTCATCCTGCGCTACTTCTTCCAGGCCAACGTGCAGAAGATGATCTACCGCTATCCGCGCTATGCCGAGCTGTACGAAGCCTTCCTCGCCGCCGACGAGAATCCCCAGCGCGCGATGCGCACCTTCAACAACGCGGCCATCCGCGACCTCCAGGTGCTCTCTCAGCTCGCCTGGTTCGACGAAGAATTTCTCGAGAATGATCCCGTCATCCGCCAGCTCGTCGAGCAGGCCCGCGATTACTCCGCGCAAGACCAGGCCCAACTGGCCGCAAAGCAACTCGAGAAGCTCGGCATGGTGGCCGGCGTCTATCGCGAATTCGCCGCCAAACAGCAAATCGAAATCTCCGCCACACCCTTCTACCACCCCATCCTTCCTCTCGTCTGCGACACACAGATTGCAGAAACTGCGCACCCCTACGTCCCGCTGCCGCCTCGCTTCCAGTACCCCGGCGACGCTCGCATCCAACTGGAACGCGCCCGCGATTACATGACGAAGGAATTCGGCGCCGCCCCTGCGGGCCTTTGGCCCAGCGAAGGTTCCGTCTCCGATGAGGCCCTTTCTCTCGCCGCCGACACTGGCTTCAAATGGTTCGCCACCGACAATGGCGTTCTCGCTCGTACCATCCATCATCCCGGCACGCCTGAGGTCACCTACCGCCCCTACCTCTGGCATAGAGACGGCCGCCGGATGCATGGCCTCTTCCGCGACCACACCCTCAGTGACCTCATCGGCTTCGTCTACTCGCGCATGGGTGCAAAGCAAGCAGCCGATCATTTCCTCAACTCCATTCGCGCCAACTGCGCCCCGATCCTCAAGTCCGGTCGCGATGCACTGGTCCCTGTCATCCTCGATGGCGAGAACGCTTGGGAGTACTTCGATCTCTCGGGCCGCCCCTTCCTGCGCGAGCTTTACAGCCGCATCTCGAACGACCCCAACATGGAGGCCCTCACCGTATCCGAGGGCATCGCAAAGGTACCCGCCGAGAAGATCGATCACATCTTCCCCGCCTCCTGGATCAACTCCAACTTCGACATCTGGATCGGTGCCGAAGAAGACAACAAAGCCTGGGAATACCTGCTCCGCGCGCGCGAAACTTACGACCGCGTCAAGGACAGCGTCCGCCCCGAACAGCGCGAGCTCGCCTTTGAAGAACTCCTCATCGCCGAAGGCAGCGACTGGAACTGGTGGTACGGCCCCGAGCACTCATCAGCTAACCGTCCAGACTTCGACCGCCTCTATCGCGAGCACCTCGCCAACGTCTACCGGGCTCTCGAATTGAATCCGCCCGAAGAGCTCTCCAGGCCCATCCTCCGCGTCGACGTCAAGGCGAATCATCACACCCCGCGCGGCCCCATCCAACCAAAGATCGACGGTGAAGTCTCCAGCTACTTCGAGTGGATGGGCGCCGGCACCTATTCGATCGACCAGCGCCAGGGAGCCATGCACGGCCAGCGCTTCCTGATTCAGGAACTCCATTACGGCTCCGACGGAGCTTGGCTGTTTCTGCGTATTGATTTCGTCAAGGGCTCAGACGAGACGCTCCGCGCCGCGGAGCTGCGCCTGCAGTTTCACGACACAGAGGTCACCGTCCCCCTCTCAGCCAGCTTTGAATCGGCCCCTCATGATTCCCGCCACATCCAGGCAAGCTTCGGCCACATCTTCGAGATGCGCATCTCCCAGCGCTCCCTTGGCGCAGCGACACCGATCAGGTTCCAGGTCTCTGTTTGGAAGGCCGGCCTCCCCCTCGACGCCCTCCCACAACAAGGCACTCTCGAACTCCAAAGCCACGACCTCAACGAGTGGCTCGGCTAGCGTGTACTTTGCGCGATCCTGTGTACAGGTGAACACAAATGAGCACAGAAACCCTGACCATCCGCATCGATTCCGAAACCAAGCAAAAACTCGACCGCCTCGCCCAACAAACTAGCCGCACCAAGTCCTTCCTTGCGGCCGAGGCGATCACTGAATTCGTAAACATGCAGTCTTGGCAAATTGGCCAGGTGCTGATTGGAATTGCAGATTGCGATTCCGGCCGCGTCGTTCCCCACGAGCAGGTTGAACAGTGGATGAAGCGTTGGGGCAAGAAAAAGGAGTTGCCTCCTCCGCGATGAAGATCGTTTGGACGGACCAGGCATTAGCCAACCTGATTTCCATTCGCGAATATATCGCCGAAGGTTCCGAGCAGAATGCGATTGTTGTTTCCGAACGCATCCTAGAATGTGTGCGGCCATTGGCGACCCAGCCAGAAATCGGTCGGCGTGGAGAAGTACCTGGAACGAGACAGCTGGTTGTACCTCGCACCCCCTACGTGATTGTGTATCGAATTCGAGAAGGGGGTCTTCGCTTATTGGCTGTTTTGCACGGCCGACAACAAGGGCCAGAATCATTCGAGAACTAAAACAAAAAAGCCCACCACTCTCGTGGCGGGCTTTCCTCATTACTACCGCTCGCGCTTAGAACTGATACCGAAGCAGCAGAACAACACGCCGTCCACCACCATTGGTGTTCCATTGATTCAGGAACGCCGCGGAGCTAAACGTCGCATTCGGAATCCCGAAGTCTCGCGAGTTCGCCAGGTTGTAAAACTCAGCGCGCAAGTTCATCGAATGACCTTCCACCGGGATGCGGATTTTCTTGTTCAACACGAGGTCGACGTTCGCGATGCCGTCAGCGCGCATCACGTTGCGACCCGCATTGCCGATCGGGTTGGCAGCACTCAAGGGGCTGTACAGCGTCGAACGGACCGCAAACAGCTGTTCCACCTTCTGCCTTGAGATGTCCAGCGAAGTCGCGACATTCGGACGCAACGCGTTGCCGATCAACGCATCGATGCCCGACAGGCGGAAGCCAGGGTCATTACCCGCCAGCGGCGAGAACGGCGCACCCGACTGGAAGGTCAGGAAGCCGCCCAACTGCCAGCCACCGATCACGTGGCTGATCGGCTTCTTCTCATCACGTCCAACCGGAACTTCCCAGATCCCGTTGATCGAGAAGCGGTGCGGACGATCGTAAGTCGAGCGCCCTCGATCCCCACGACGGTTGAAGCTGTCCTGAGCCAGGGCAACCTCTCCGGCGACCGAAGCGTTAAAGATCTCGCTTTGATCGTCGATGAAAGTCGACCAGGTGTAGTGAGCCGAAAACTGATAGCCCTTCGAGAAACGCTTCTCAAGCGAAGTCTGCATCGAGTGATAAATCGAGCTGCCCGTATTGGCCCGCAGCCGGAGCACACCGCGCGTGTTATCCACACGCTGCGTGCCATTCGAACCAGGGATGGTCGGGTTGCCGTCAACGCTCTGGAACAAAGCCGTACCCTTCGTCGCGATATAGCCAACGTTCATTGCGTACCCGCCAGGCAGTTCACGCTGAATCTGGGTGCTGAACTGTTCCGCATACGGCGACCGGAAGGTGTCGTTCACCAGCGTCCTCGGGATGTTCATCAGGTTCGCGGGCAGGGGGGCCGAATTGCCGCGCCGGATGCCGTCGATCGTCGCAAATGCGTTCGGCGAGCGCGCCGGCCGCTGCAGCACGTAAGTGAACGGCCAGGCCGAATAGATGTTCAGAAGGATGTTGTTGAACGCGAAGTCATAGGTTCGCGAATAGCCTCCACGCAACACCGTCTTGTTATCGCCAAGCAGGCCACCCAGTGGGCCGCCGAACTTGCCGAAGCGATAGTTGAAGCCAAGGCGAGGCGCGAAATTGTTCGTATCCCGCTTCGGTCCCTTGTCGATCAAATAGCCAGGGTTGTTATTGTTCGCCGCCACAATCCGCTTGTTCTCGCTATCAAGCCAGCTAAACGGATTACCGGGAATCTCGTAGCGCAGACCATAGGTCAGCGTCAGGTTCCGCTTCACGCGCCATTCGTCCTGAATGAAGAAGAAGTTGTCGTAGTAGCGGTAGAACTGCCAGTTACGCAGCCCAGGCTGCAACTGATTGATCGCCTGCACCTGAGCAATGTCGTCCACGAAATCCTGCAGGTTGTTGTACTGCAGACGGCCACGCAACGTGGGGTTGAATTCCGAGAACTGCTCAACGCGCCGCAGGTCGATTCCAGCCTTCAGTGAGTGGCTGCCAAAGATCCATCCAAAGTTATTCGCAATCTGATAGGTGTTCGTCACCTGCGCCTGCGGCAGGTTCACGCCAAGCCCAATCGCCGTCCGGCTGTCCGCCGCGTTAAAGCCCGCCAGGCCAAGCTGGTTGATTTCAATGCTCGGAATGTTCTGCGAATTCAGATCCGATGCCGTCGTTTGGTTGGCTTGCCGCTGCAGGTTCACCCGCAGTTCATTGAACTTCGTCGCCGACAGGGTGCTGGTCAGCACGCCATTGTAAGCTTGGCGGCGAGCCGGCACCAACGACGTCAGTCCTGCCGGTACGGCCTGTCCAGAGATCGTCACGCGGTCGTCGTACAGCACACGTCCCATCAGGTTATGCTTCTCGGTCAGACGGTGATCAATGCGACCACTCCACTGCCAGGTGTCCTGCTTGTTCGGCGCTGCGCCAGAGAGCGTACCCACCGGCACCACCACTTGACGCCCATCCGCATTCACTGTGAAAGACTGGCCAGTCGCCTGCTGGGCAGCGGGCAAAAAGGTCAACAATGCATTCACCTGCGGGCGACCCGCTGCGATCGATTGCAGCGCTGTGCGCCCTTCTGCGGTCGGTGCGCCAGTGATCGCCGTGCCTGAAGCAAATCGACGATCCGTCCAGCGCAGCAAGCTGCCGAAGAAGAACGTGCGGTCCTTCACGATCTTGCCGCCGAACGTGCCACCAAACTGGTTCTCAACGCGCCACGGCGCCCTCGGGAACGTCCGCTCGTCAAGGTTGGTTCTGCTGTTCAGCTTGTTGCCGTTGTAAGACCAGTAAGCCGTCCCGTGATATTGATTGGTCCCGCCCTTGGTGATGATGTTCACCACAGATCCTGCCGCACGGCTATACTCAGGCAGAAACTGATTCGTGATCAGCCGGAATTCCGCCACTACATCGGGATTATTGATTTCTTGAACAAGGCCAGACACCGACGCGTTGTTCGAATCCGCTCCATCGATCATGAAGTTGTTCGAGCGCGTCCGCATCCCGTTCACCGAAAAACTGGTGCCACCTGCTGCGAAGTTCGAGTTCCCGCTCGACAACTGGCTCACACCCGGCGCCTGCAGCGCAATGTTCAGGATATTGCGGTTCGGTGCCAAAGGCAATTCCGCAATCCGCTTGGCATCGATATTGAATCCAACTTCGGCATTCGTTGTATTGATCAGCGGCGCTTCGGTCGAAACGCTGATCACTTCGGTCGCCGTCGCCACTTGCAGCGTCACATTCAGTTCCGCTTGCTGGTTCAGCCTCAACGTAATCGGCCGGCGGACATACTTACCAAAGCCCGCCTTCTCGGCTACCAGTTCATATTCGCCAGGGGGCAACAACGGAATGCGGTAGCTTCCTGCGGCATTCGACGCGGTCGTGTAGGTCAGATTGGTCGCGATATTCCGCGCGGTGAGTTTCGTCTCGGAGACGATCGCGTTGCTCGCGTCGGTCACTAGGCCCAACATTTCTGAGGTGGTTTGCGCTGATGCAAAAGTCGCAGTCAGTGCCAGGAGAGAAAGCGGAAGAGAGATCCGTCTCATCAATTTCATGTGCTACGTCCCAAGTGCTGATTGGCATTGGCCCAATTCGAGGTACGAGAGGGCTCTGATATCAATTTGAGGGACAACCCATCCACCGGGATAGACGATTAGTCAAACGTTAATATATTAATTTTGGAATCCGTCCGCAGCTTCTTTCCCAGTTCTAATACAATCCGGAATCCCGATCCCGTGATACCCGTTACCTGCAAGAAACAAAAGGGGATAACCCTTCAATCGATCTTTCAATTCCTGTATTGATTTCTTGTGGCCCACCTGGTACTGAGCCATCGATCTCGGCCATCGCGACACCTGAAATGCCACCGGCTCCACATCCAGCCCAAGCAGAGTCCGAATGTCGTCCAGCACAGCCCTCTTTAGCTCAGGTTCAGCCCACCCAAGAACTGCTTCATTCCCAGCCCCACCCAGAAAGCAGCGCAACAACAACCGGTTCTCCGGCACCCTGTGGTTGAACTTCTGATCCACAAACGTGCAAGCCACCAAATGCCGGCGTTCCTTCTTCGGCACCAGAAATCCGAACGAATCAAACCGTTGCTTCACCTGCGCCCGGTCGTAAATCACCCCCACCGTCATCGAGCTCGAATACCCGATTCCACCCAACAACTTCGCGATCCCAGGGTCCAAACTCTCCAGCAACTTCCCTGCCGCCCATGCCGGCGTGGCCACGATCAAATGCCGCGTCCGCAACACCTCATTCGGCAGCTGAACCAGATAATCCTCGCCCTCGCGCGTGATCGATTGCGCCTGCGTATGCAGCACCCGGCAATGTCCGGCAATACTCTTCTCCATCGCCGCCACCATCGATCCAAGCCCATGCTTCAACGTCTTGAAAAGCGTCGACCCACTGTTCTTCGGAGCCTTCGCCAGCCCCGCCAGAGTCCCCTTCGTCAAGCTGCCATACTTGGCTTCCATATCAGCAAATCTTGGCAACACGGATTGAATGGAGAGCTGATAAGGGTCGCCACCATACACACCAGACAAGAGTGGCTCGGCAAGATAGTCCACCGCTTCTCGCCCATAGTGATCTTCGACAAATTCCCCCACAGAACGATCCGGCGCATTCGCAACCGGACGATGAAGCAACTCAAGCCCCATCCGGATTTTCGTACCCCACGACAACAACGGACTCTTCGCCGTCGGCCAGATCCGCGTCGGCACCATCATCATCAGCCCGTCCGGCAGCGGCAGCATGCGGCCATTTTTCAAGATCCAAGTCGACCGCTGATGATCGTTCGACCCAATCACATCCCCCGCCAATCCCAGTTCCCCAATCAGCGTCAACGCCTCTGGCTTAGCCGCAAGAAAACTATCAGGCCCACCTTCAAGCAGGCAGTCAGCAACACTTTGGGTCTGGATCACGCCCCCAAGTTGCGGAGCCGATTCGATCAGAATCGATGGCAGGTTGCGCTTGGCGAGATAGTAAGCGGCGGACAATCCGGAGATGCCGCCGCCAATGATAATCGAGGGTAGGTTGTTAGGGTCGGAACTCACGGACAATCTGCACTACTGCCTTTACATTCTCAACGGGTGTTTCCGGGAGAATTCCATGTCCAAGATTGAAGATGTGTCCAGGCCGCGTCCCGGTGCGCTTCAGAATCTCGTGTACCTTCGCCTTCAACTCGGGCAGCGGAGCGAACAACGCCGTCGGATCGAGATTGCCCTGCACCGCCGAGCGGTACGAGATATCCATCCACGCCTGATCAATGTTCATGCGCCAATCCACACCCATCACATCGCCGCCAGCTGCATGCAGTTCGCGAAAGAATCCAGAGCAGCCCGTGCCAAAGTGAATCACCGGCACGCTCGACGTACGAATGCGCTCGATCAAAGCCCGCGAGTAGGGCTGCACGTAGCGGACATAGTCGTCAGAGGCCAGCGCGCCCACCCAGCTATCGAACACCTGGATACAACGCGCACCGCTCGAAACCTGCATTAACGCAAACGTACCCAGCACATCCACGATCTTGCCCATCAGCCGCCGCCACATCGTCTCATCGTGGTACATCAGCTTCTTGGTCTTCAGAAAAGTCTTCGAAGGTCCGCCTTCGATCATATAGCTGGCCAACGTAAACGGCGCACCCACAAAGCCGATCACCGGCACCTTACCGCCCAGCGTGCGCGTCACCAGTTGGATGCTCTCCCCAACGTAACCAAGGTCGTCCGTGTTCGAGGTCGAGAGTGAATCGATGTCCGTCGGCGTCTCCACCGGGTTGTCGATATGCGGACCTTCGCCGGCGCGAAACTCCAGCTTCAAACCCATCGGCTCCACCGGCAACAGCAAGTCAGCAAAAATGATCGCCGCGTCCACATCCAGCACTTCGATCGGCTGCAGCGTCACCGCCGCCGCCAAATCCGGCCGCTTACAAATTTCAAGGATGCTGTTCTTGCTGCGGATGTCGCGGTACTGCTTCATGTATCGCCCTGCCTGGCGCATAAACCAGACGGGTCGGACATCGGTGGAGCGGCGCCGGCAGGCGTCGAGGAAACGGGAGTTCATTGGAGCCAGTCGCATGTAGTTTCCCACTGCCGGCCAGGAGGCCCTGAGGGACAGTGGAATACACGCATTCCTTTCGGTTTGTGGCGGGCCGCCCAGTCGCGGCCGAGGATATAAATAGGCTTTGCCCACACTTCGGTGTCCAGAGCCTTCGGCGACACAACGGACACAGCCAACGCGCCCTCCGCCGGATAGCCATTGCGGGGATCCATGATGTGGCTATAGATCTTTCCGCCAGCCATGAAAAACTTCTCGCTACTGCCTGAAGTCGCCATCGATTGGTCCTTCAAGGTCAGCTTTGCGACGATTCGGTCCTTGTAGTGAGGATGCCGTATGCTCACAGGCCATCCGGCTTCCCCGGGCGGCGTGCCAAGCGCGTACATGCTCGATCCGGCCGCCGTAATAAACGCACTCGTAATTCCGGCGTCTCGCAGAACCCCAATCATCCGATCCACGGCATAACCCTTGCCAACGCCACCCGGATCCATCTCCGTCGACGGATTCAGGAAGCGCACCGTTTGCGCCTTGCGGTCGAGACTGATGTTCTGATAACCCACTGCAGCCATGGCTACTCGTAACTCAGACCGGTGCGGAAATCGCCCGGATCCCTTAAAGAATCCCCAGCGCCTCATCAGCGGTCCCACTGTGATATCGAATGTTCCCTCGCTGAGGCGGCTGTACTTCAGACACTTCTCAAGCAATTGATATAGTTCTTCGGAGACGGCCACCGGTCCTTGCCCGGCCAGTTGATTCACCTTCGACCATTCGCTGTCCCTCTTGTAGTTGGACAACAATCCGTCGATGCGCTTGGCTTCCTCGAGCGATTCCGTTACAGCTGCCTCCAGCTGGGTCCGGTTCTTGCCGTAAGCGGTAACCGTAAACACCCCGCCCATGCAATCCACGCTGGCTTCATACCGGAGGACTTCCTGGGCTCCAGTCTGGCTCCAACCCAAAACGACTAAGACTAAAAGTAGCACAGCACGTACAATTTGCGGGGTATTTCGCCTTTTATTCGTGCAATTTCTCATGAGTCTTTGGGACGACCGCGCTGAATCCGTTTCAATAGATGCTGCACACGTTCGCGCGAACCCAGATTTAGAGCAAGATTGAAATAGATCTCGGGCGTATGAAAAAGATCGATTCGGGCAGCCAGCTCTTTGCGCAAAAAGCCCTTTGTCGTCTTCAGCAGTTCAATCACTTTCTCTGCTTCTTCGCCTTGCGCGGGCACATGAACGCTAACCGCTACCTTTTTCATGTCCGGCGCAACCTGAACGTCGGTCACCTCGATCCCGGCCAAGCGCGGGTCTTCGAGTTCGTAAGCAATCATTTCGGTGAGCTCAAGGCGGATCGCCTCGGACACCCGTTCGTAGCGGCGGCCTTCCACAACTACATTATCTAGCCTGTTGCCTCAAATGGCCAACGTTTTGCTTACCTGAAGTTCCACCGGAATATCCGTGTAGTTGGCAATGTCGTGCAGAATTTCTCCACCCACGCTGCCCATCGCCGCCTGAAACCCCTCGATCGACGCAAAATACAACCGGCAGACCACCCGATAATTCGGCGGTGCCCCAGCCGCCGCACCCGACAACCCCTCATCCACCTCAATCCGCTGCAAGCCATGCGGCGCAAGTAGGCGCTGGCAAAGCGGCAGATGCTTTTCGTAGTAATAAACAGGATCGAACCGGCCTTCGCCGGCTGCGGGATAAAACGCGGTAACGCAGATCATGCTGTGTTAGCTTATGCTTAATGCCACGCAGCGTCAACAAAGTCATCCTCATCGGCAATCTCGGCAAAGATGCCGAAACCAAGTTCACCGCCCAGGGCACCGCCGTCAGCAAATTCTCGATCGCCACTACGCGCCGCGTCAAGGACAATTCCACAGGCGACTGGAAAGACGAAACCGATTGGAGCAACGTCGTCCTCTTCAAAAACGAAGGCGTCGCCCAGTATCTGACGAAGGGCAAGCAAGTCTACGTCGAAGGCCGCCTGTCCAATCGCAGCTATGACGACAAAGACGGCAACAAGCGCTACGTCACCGAAGTGATCGCCGAAGAAGTCATGCTCCTCGGCGGCCGCGGTGGAGACTCCGGCGAAGGCGGTGGCGGCATGGTCAGCGCCCCGCGTAGCGCCATGCAACCTCGCAACGCGCCAGCAGGCAACGCCGCAAAGCCCGCCGGCAACTACGACGACTTCGACCCTGGCATCAGCGACGACGACGTGCCCTTCTAACTTTTGTTTGCTAGTCTGGGCCTTATGACTGCACAAGAAGTGCTGGACTTCGCCAAGTCGCATGAAGTCCAGCAGGTGGATGTCCGCTTCGCGGATATTCCCGGCCTCTCCCACCACATCACTTACCCCATCAAGGAAGTCACCCTTGATAGTTTCGAAGCCGGCTTCGGCATCGATGGTTCTTCGATCCGCGGCTGGGCCGCCATCAACGAGAGCGACATGCTCCTCGTGCCCGACCCTTCCACGGCCTTCCTCGACCCCTTCACCGAGATCCCCACCCTCGTCATGAATGGCACCGTGATCGATCCAATCACCCGCCAACACTACGAGCGCGACCCCCGCTGGATCGCCATGAAGGCCGAGAACTACCTCACTTCCACAGGCCTTGCCGACACCGTCTTCTTCGGTGCTGAAGCCGAGTTCTTCATCTTCGACAACGTCCGCTTCGACCAATCGATGCACGAAGGTTTCTATCACATCGATAGTGAAGAAGGCCGCTGGAACTCCGGCCGCCGCGAGAACAACCTGGGCTACCGGCCCCGCGTCAAAGAAGGCTACTTCCCCGTCCCGCCCACCGATCACTATCACGACCTCCGCGCCGAAATGGTCCAGGTCATGACCCAGTGTGGCCTCGAGATCGAATGCCACCATCATGAAGTCGCCACCGCCGGCCAGTGCGAAATCGACCAGCGCTTCAACACCATGGTCAAAAGCGCCGACAACATGATGCTCTACAAGTACATCGTGCGCAACGTCGCTTACCGCTACGGCAAGACGGTCACCTTCATGCCCAAGCCCCTCTTCGGCGACAACGGCAGCGGCATGCACTGCCACCAGAGCCTTTGGAAAGACGGCAAACCCCTCTTCGCCGGCGAACTCTACGCAGGCCTCAGCCAGATGGCCCTCTGGTACATCGGCGGCCTGCTCAAGCACGCCCGCGCCCTCAGCGCCATCATTGCCCCCACCACCAACAGCTACAAGCGCCTCGTCCCCGGCTACGAAGCCCCGGTCAACCTCGCCTATAGCCGTCGCAACCGCTCCGCCGCCGTGCGCATCCCCATGTACTCATCCAGCGCCAAGGCCAAGCGCGTCGAGTTCCGGCCTCCCGATCCCAGCGCCAATCCTTACCTCGCCTTCTCCGCCATGCTCATGGCAGGCCTTGACGGAATCATCAACCGCATCGACCCCGGCGAGTCCCTCGACAAAGATATTTACGACCTCTCCCCCGAGGAACTCAAAGCCGTCCCCTCCATGCCCGCCTCTCTCGACGAGGCCTTGGATTGCCTGGAGTCCGACTACGAGTTCCTCCTCAAGGGCGACGTCTTCACCGCCGAACTCATCGAGACTTACATCTCCTACAAACGCAGGTTTGAAGCCGAAGCCATTAGGCTGCGGCCCCATCCTTACGAGTTTCACCTCTATTACGATATTTAGCCGCCAGCAGGACGCTGCTAGCCACCAACGCCCACGTCGAAGGCTCCGGCACTTCACCACTGCTTTGCTCGGCAGCGAGTTCAACCCGGTAGTTGTCCAGGCCATCCACAGCTGAAGTTGCTCTGCAACTTACAAAATTGCTCGGACACGTGCCACCTTGCTGGGCTCTATAGCCAAAGTAAATGACGGATCCACCTGCGCTGAAGTCCGGCCTGAGTGTTGGGTTTTCAAAATTCAACCAATCCGAGGCACTGGTGAAGTTCCAGTTCAACGTCTGGAAGCCGCCGAGAAGGGTCGGGCTAAGACTGCTATTAAACACGGAGTACGTAAGCCCGCCCTGAACAAGCGTTGGCCTCCAGAAAAGTGCCGCTGCAGTACTGAAGCCCGAACTGGAATAATTGCGAAGATCCATCGAGAAATTCATCCTAAAAACGGCGATTTGAGCCAGAGCTGAGCGGTCTAGGAACTTGTTGAAAAACTCCCAGCGGCACCTGTGACGCGGGAGCATTTTCGAGCATCTATGTTGTATGCGCGGAAACGACCAGAACCAGGCATCGCTGATCAGCTACGTGAGTCTTGAAGACCGGATAGCGCCGGAGCATCCGCTGCGCAAGGTGCGGGCGCTGGTGGAC
>Ga0194133_10001579_pt1 | contig 38796 bp, 41 predicted proteins | sample TA2KigOf40mmetaG_FD_155448 | JGI IMG/M metagenome (GOLD analysis project Ga0194133, IMG submission 155448) | Freshwater microbial communities from Lake Tanganyika, Tanzania - TA2015055 Kigoma Offshore 40m | ecosystem: Environmental > Aquatic > Freshwater > Lake | place: Tanzania: Lake...
GACCTCCTCCTCGTCGTAGGCGGCGATCAGGAACGCCATCATCGACCGGGTCGCCCCGGCCGCCGGTTCGATGACATGGGGCACGTAGCGCGTGTTCGTCTCCTGGTCGAAGTACGACAGGTCGGCACCGGAGTGCTGCGCGTGCTGGGTGAGGTCGTAGTCGGTCCGGTTCGCGATCCCCTCGAGCTCACCCCAACCCCACGGGAACAGGAACTCCACGTCCGAGGTGCCCGCCGAGTAGTGCGAGAGCTCGTCCGCGTCGTGGGGCCGCAGGCGGAGCCGATCCCGGTCGATGCCGTGGTCGACGTACCAGTCGAGACGGGCCCGACACCAGTAGTCGTACCAGTACGACCCCTGGTCGGGCGGGACGAAGAACTCGAGCTCCATCTGCTCGAACTCGCGCGTCCGGAACACGAAGTTCCCCGGGGTGATCTCGTTGCGGAAGCTCTTGCCGACCTGGGCGATCCCGAACGGCGGACGCTTGCGGCTCGTGTTCAGCACGTTCGCGAAGTTGACGAACATGCCCTGCGCCGTCTCCGGCCGCAGGTAGGCCACTGCGGCAGAGCTCTCGACCGGTCCCGCATGGGTCTTGAACATCAGGTTGAAGTTGCGGGCCTCCGTGAAGGAGTCCCGCTTGCCGCAGTTCGGGCAGACGTTCGGATCGTCGAGATGGTCCTCACGGAACCGCTGCTTGCAGGCCGTGCAGTCGACGAGCGGGTCGGTGAAGTTCTTGAGATGGCCCGACGCCTCCCACACCGCCGGCGGGGAGAGGATCGACGCATCGATCCCCACCACGTCGGTGCGCAGCTGCACCATGGTCCGCCACCACGCGTCCTTCACGTTGCGCAGCATCAGCACGCCGATGGGCCCGTAGTCGTAGGTGGAGCGGAACCCGCCGTAGATCTCCGCCGAGGGGAACACGAACCCGCGCCGCTTGCACAGGTTCACGACCCGGTCCATCAGGTCGGCGGGCACGTCGCGCGTCGTCTGCTCCGGTTCAGCCATGGGGGGGCAGGTTACCGACCGGTCCACCCGATCCCCTCGCCCGGCCCCGCGGCGGCCACAATGGCGCCATGAGTTCCCCCACGCAGGACACGCCGCCGGTCACCGCTGCACCGGCGGCGCGGCGCGTGGTGGCGCGGCTCCTCGACATCCTCCCCGCCGTGGTGCTCTTCGCGGTCATCTACGTCACCGGCCTCGACCGCCTCGGCGACGTGGACGGGTGCGAGGAGGTCCCCTCGGACCGCTGCGAGATCGTCACCGTCGAACGGACCCGCGACGAGGTCGGCGGGGAGAAGCTCGTGTACGTGCTCCGGAGCGGGCGTGTCGTCCCTGCCGACCAGGACACGATCGCCGTGGCCGGCACCACCCTCCTCGTCGACCCGCCGCCGGCGTCGAGCTACGTCCCGTCGTTCGTCTACGCGATGCTCGCCCTCGGGCTCCTGCCCGGCCGCACCGGGTGGACGCCGGGTCGATACCTGCTCCGCCTGCGCGTCGTCGGACCCGACGGCCGACCCCACGGCCCGGCCGCCTCGCTGCGAGCGTGGGCACTGCCCGACGGCGCGATCGCCCTGACTGCCCTCGTGGCCGTGCGGGTCGGAGCACCCTGGCCGGTCGGCGCTGCTGTCGCGCTCAGCGTGCTTCCCGTGACCGGGTGGATCCTCGACCGGACGACCCACACCACGCGGGACATCACCGCGCGCGCCGCCGACGTCGCCGCGCGTCGCCCCGCGGCCGAGCCCGACGTACCCGCCTGGGACGACCCGGTCTGGCACGACCACGATGTGGCGGAGGTCGAACCGGCCGACGTCGAACCCGCGCACGACGACGATCCGCTCGAGCCCCGTTGGGACGTCGACCGGCAGGCCTTCATCGCGTGGGACCCCGACCTCGGCGCCTGGCGGCAGTGGGACGACGAGCTCGGCGCCTGGGGTCCGCTCGAGGACTGAGCGTCAACGGTCGCCGACGGCGGCCGCACGGAGCCTGCGGTCGAGATGGCGTTCGACCGCCCGCACGGCGAGGCGTTCGAGCAGGGACGTCACCGGCGACGACGGTTCGGCGAGCGCCGCCGAGGTACGCCCGGTGAGGATCAACCCGAGCAGTCGGAACCCGTCGTCGTCGACGGCGAGCCCGGACCGACACCGTTCGCAGCGAGCGCCGCCGACCTCGAGGTCGATGGCGACCAGCGGACCCTCGGCATCGCAGGTGACGCACCGGTCCACCACCGGTGCGACGCCGTCGAGCTGGAGCAGGCGGAGCAGCGCCGCAGCGACGACGAGCGGCCGGTCACCCGCGTCGATCGTGCGGAGCACGCCGAGCAGTAGCCGGTACACGTCGGGCGCGGGCTCACGATCGAGGGTCATCGCGTCGACCGCCTCCACGACGATCGAGGCCCGGGCGAGCCGGTCGAAGTCGGAGCGGATCGCCGCGAACGGTTCGATCGCCTGCGCCTGGGTGAGCGTGTCGAGCTCGCCACGCCCACGGTGGCACTGCACCCGCACATGCGCGAGCGGCTCGAGGCGGCTCCCCTGCTTGCTCGTCGTGCGGCGGACGCCCTTCGCGACGACCCGGAGCTTCCCTGCCGTCTCACCGAGCAGCACGCAGATCCGGTCGGCCTCGCCGAGCTTGTAGGTGCGCAGCACCAGCACGTCGTCGCGGTAGAGGTTCACCCCGGACGGTCGATGTCGCGCAGCCCGCCGAAGCGCCGGTCCCGCGCCTGGTACTCGCGCACGGCGTCGAAGAGGTGCTCCCGCCGGAAGTCCGGCCAGTACAGGTCCGTGAACACCAGCTCGGAGTAGGCGAGCTCCCAGAGCAGGAAGTTCGAGATCCGGTACTCGCCGGACGTGCGCACGACGAGGTCCGGGTCGGGCATGTCCGGGGTGTAGAGGTGGCGCCGCAACGCCGCCTCGGTGACCTTGTCGGCGCTGACCCCCGACCGCATCATGGCGGCGACCGCGTCCACGATCTCCGCCCGGCCGCCGTAGTTGAACGCAATGTTGAGCGTCATCCCACGGTTCCCGGCGGTCATGGCCGTGGTCTCATCCATCACCTTCACGAGACGGCGAGGCACCCGACGGTCGCGGCGGCCGAGGAAACGGATCCGGACCCCCTTCGCCGCGAGGTCGTCGCGATGGCCGACGAGGATCCGCTCGTTGAAGTTCATGAGGAAGCGGACCTCGTCGATCGGACGCTTCCAGTTCTCTGTCGAGAAGGCGTACACGGTCAACCAACCGAGCCCGAGGTCGAGCGCACCCTCGACGGTGTCGAAGAGCGCCTCCTCGCCCGCAGCGTGGCCGTCGGTTCGGCGTAGCCCGCGCTCCTCCGCCCAGCGCCCGTTGCCGTCCATCACGCAGGCAACGTGCCGGGGGATGCGCGTCGGGTCGATGCCCGGGACGGGACGGGACGAGCTGGTCATGCGCCCGCGAACCTACCGCCCGCAGGGGGAACGCATCAGAACCCCAGTCGGTCGAGCGCCGCGGGGCGGCGCTGCCAGTCCCGTTCGACCTTCACGACGCGGTCGAGGTAGGTGCCCTCGGCGAGCTGGGCGCGCACGGCGATGCCGACGTCCCGGAGCACCGTGCCGCGGTGGCCGATGACGATCCCCTTCTGGGAGTCGCGCTCCACGAGGATCTCGCACCGGATGTAGGGGCCGTCCCACTCGGTGACCCGGGTCGCGATCGCATGCGGCAGCTCGTCACGCGTGCAATGCAGGAGCTGTTCCCGCACGAGCTCCGCCACCCAGAACGCCTCGGGGTTGTCGGTGCTCTCGTCACGGGGGAAGAACGCCGGCCCCTCGGGCACCCGACCGAGCAGGTGCTCGACGAGCGCGTCGACGCCGTCGCCGGTGCGGGCGGACACCGCGAAGTACTCGTGTCCCGTCCCACCCGACGCACCGAGCCGCCCAAGCTGCTCGACGATGCGGTCCCGGGCGGCGGCGTCGGTCTTGTTGAGCACGAGCACCGCGTCGCCGGGAACCCGGCCGAGGAGCCGTTCGTCGCCCCGTCCGAGTCCAGCCGCACCGTCGACCACGAGGCACACGACGTCGACACCGTCGGCCATCGCCTCGGCGGTCACGTTGAGTCGTTCGCCGAGCAGCGTCCGCGGCTTGTGGATGCCCGGCGTGTCGACGAAGCAGAGCTGCGCGTCGGGCCGGTTGAGCACCCCACGGATCGGCGTCCGGGTCGTCTGCGGCTTGTCGGAGACGATCGACACCTTCGCCCCGATGATCTGGTTGACGAGTGTCGACTTGCCCACGTTGGGGCGACCGAGCACGGCGATGAAGCCGGACCGGAACCCCGGCTGCTGGACGCCCGTCATGCAGAGACCCGCTCGATGACGACGCTGCGGATCCGCCGGCCGATCACCCGTTCGACGATGATGCGACGCCCGTCGAGGACGACCTGGTCACCGCTGCGGGGCACCCCGCCGAAGTGGTCGATCAGGAAGCCGCCGAGCGTCTCCCACTCCCCGTCGGGCAGGTCGAGCCGCAGCTCCTCGTCGAGGTCGTCGACCGGCACACCGGCGGCGACCCGGACCCGGTCGGTGCCGAGGTGTTCGATGTCGGGCCGCTCCTCGTCGAACTCGTCGGCGATGTCCCCGACGAGCTCCTCGAGGACGTCCTCGAGGCTGATGAGGCCGGCGGTGCCGCCGTACTCGTCGACGACGACGGCGAGGTGCATCTTCTGCTGCTGCATCTCGGTGAGGAGCGCAGCGAGACGCTTGGACTCGGGCACGAAGAGCGCCGGGCGGGTGAGGTCGGCGACCGTGCCGGGCGGACCGCCGCCGAGCGCCGCCCGCACGAGATCCTTCGCGAACACGATCCCGACGACGTCGTCGATCCCCTCGCCGGTGACGGGGAACCGGCTGTACCCCTCGTCGACGGCGGTGCGCACCGCGTCGTCGAGCGGCGTGGCCGCGCCGAGGGCGATCATGTCGGGGCGCGGGATCATGACGTCTCGGACCTCGGCGCTGCCGAATGCGACGAGCGTGTCGATCAGGTCGCTGCCCTCCTCGCCGAGCGCGTCGACCTCGAGCGCCGATCCGGCGACCGCCGCGAAGGTGTCCTCGCTCGCCGTCCGGGTCGACTCCCGCTCCGGTGCGACCCGCCGGACGATGGCGAGGACGGCGACGGCGCCGAGGCGGACGGGAAGGATCCACGACGCCGTACGAGCGGCGGGCACGGCGATGCGGATCGCACGGTCGAGGTTCTCGTGCGCCCACGTCCTCGGCCACGCCACGGCGACGAGGAACAGCACCGGCAGCCCGACGAAGAGCGCGACGACGACACCGACCGGGCCCGCGATCCGTTGCACGGCGAGCGCGACGACGCCCGCGGCGATCACGTCGCAGGTGAGCTCGAGCAGGAGGATCGTCTGCAGCAGCTCCTCCCGTCGCTCGAGCTGGGTTCGGAGCGCGCCGGCGGCCCGGTCGCCGTCCTCGGCGAGCTGTTCCGCCCGAACCCTGGTGACCTGGGTGAACACGGTGTCCGCGACGGCGAGGAAAGCGCTCGCTACGGCGAGCAGACCTGCGGCGAGCAGGGCGGCGACGTCGAGCAGGGTCACGGTGTGGGCATCCGTTCGGTCGCACCCCACGCCCACGCGTCGTCCCACGACGTGGTGAGGTGCCGGTGTTCGTGGTCGCGCATGCGTTGCGCCTCGTCGTCGTCGAGGTGGTCATGTCCGAGCACGTGGAGGATTCCGTGCACCACGAGAAGTGCGATCTCGTCGTGGGGTGCACGATCGTTGGCGGTCGCGTACCGCTCGGCGACCGCCGGGCAGACGATCACGTCGCCGAGCATCCGAGGTCCGGGGGTCCCGTCGTCCTCGTCGTCGATGGGGAACGCCAGCACGTCGGTCGGACCGTCACCGTCGAGCCAGGTGCGGTTCAGCTCCGCGATGGTCGCCTCGTCGACGAAGGTCAGCGCCAGCTCCGCCGGGCCGACGACCCCCTCCGCGGTGAGTACCTCGACGGCGAGCCGCCGGTAGCGGGCGACGTCGACCGCGACATCGGCCTGTTCGGACCGCGTCGGGACGGATGGGGGCACCGGCGTGGCCGGTGCGCCGCCGGAGACGTTCATCGGGAAGCTCCCGGGCCGCCCTGCTCGGCGCGGGCGTAGGCGTCGACGATGTCGGCGACGATCCGGTGCCGCACGACGTCACGGCTGCCGAGGTGGACGAACTCGATGCCGTCGATGTCGGCGAGCAGGGGCTCGAGCCCGCTCAGGCCCGACCTTCCGCCTGGCACGTCGACCTGGGTGGTGTCGCCGGTGATCACGGCGCGCGACCCGAAGCCGATGCGGGTGAGGAACATCTTCATCTGCTCGGGCGTCGTGTTCTGCGCCTCGTCGAGGATGATGAAGCTCCGGTTGAGCGTGCGGCCCCGCATGAACGCGAGCGGCGCGACCTCGACGAGTCCTCGGGTCAGCAACTTCTGCGCGCCTTCGGTGTCGACCATGTCGTAGAGCGCGTCGTAGAGCGGACGGAGGTACGGGTCGATCTTCGCGGTGAGGTCGCCGGGGAGGAAGCCGAGCTTCTCCCCCGCCTCGACGGCCGGCCGGGTCAGGATGATCCGCTCGACCTCTTTCGCCTGCAGTGCCTGCACCGCCGACGCAACGGCGAGCCAACTCTTGCCGGTACCGGCAGGGCCGATCCCGAACGTGATGATGTTCGACCGGATCGCATCGACGTAGCGCTTCTGACCGGCGGACTTCGGTCGCACCGACCGCCCTCGTGCAGCCCGCAGGATCTCGTCGGTGAGCACCTCCGAGGGCCGCTCGTCGGCGCGCACCATGTCGACGGCGCGGCGGACGTTCGGCGCGTCGAGCGTGTGCCCGAGCTCGGCCATGGTGACGAGCTCCTCGAACACCCGGCCGGCCCGCTGGGCCTCGTCGCCGGTGATCGTGATCTCGTTGCCGCGCACGTGGATGTCCGCACCGGGAAACGCGTCCTCGACGATGCGGAGCAGTTCGTCCCTGGGCCCGAGCAGCGCCGCCATGACGCGGTTGCCGGGGACGGAGAGCCGGAGGCTCGGAACAGGTGAGGACGTGGGGGTGAGTGGCATTGAGGTCAGCCGCCGACCGCAGAGGACGACGCAGCGTTCAGTCTTGCACGGGGTTCGCCGAAGGACAACGACGGTCCACCGCCGCAGCGCGCCGACGGCGGAGTGGATCTAGCGTGCCCGCCGTGGAGGGGACCGGGCCGGCCGACGGTGACGACGTCGAGACCGCCCTGCGCGAACTGCTCGCGCCGGACACCGTCGCAGCACGGGCACGGGAACGCCGACACCGCGAACGGCTCGCGGCGGCGGTCACCTTCGAGGGTGTCGTGGCGGCGACGCGTTCGACCGGCGCGACGGTCGACCTCGGCACCCGTGGCGGGCACCGATTCCGTGGCACGGTCGCCGACGTGGGCACCGGGGTCGTCACACTGCGGACCGCGCCCCGACGCATCGCGCTCGTGGTCGTCGACGCGATCGTGTCGCTCCACGCGCCGGGTGTCGGCCCCCTGCACGACGATGAGCCGCCGACGGCGCCGGTCGAGCTCGCCGACCTGCTGCTCGAGGCCGCGGCCGACCGGGCGGACGTGGTGCTGCACCTCGTGGACGGCTCGGCGATCAGCGGGGTGCTGCACGGCTGCGGCATCGACGTCGTGTCGATCCGGTCGGGCGCCACAGATGTGGTCTACGTGCGACTCGCCTCAGTCGACGGGGCCTCGCTCACCGGCTCCGGATAGAGGTGCTCGAGGGTGCCCGGTTCGATCCGGCACGCCTCGATGAACGCATCGACCTCGTCGGCCTTGAGCCGGATCACCCGGCCGAACCGGTAGGCGGGGACCTGCCCCTCGTCGATGAAGCGGTACAGGGTGCGGGGCGTCACGCCGAGCCGGCGCGCGGCCTCGGGCGTACTGAGCCAGACGATGTCCGCCGCTGCCATAGATGACCAACACTACCCACGCCGGCGCACGCGCCGAAGGGACATGCTAGACACCGACATGATCTGAGACCACACCACATCGCAGGAGCCGGTACCAGGGGGTGCCGTCCTGCCACACGACGTCTCGTTGCCGGAGGGGGCATCGATGGTCACCAGAGGTTCTGCGGCTCCTGCCGTTGCGTCGTCGATCGCGTCGAGGCTCGCCGTCAGCAGGCGACGAGCTCCCGCCCTGCGGCCGGCCGTCGGTGCGCTGCTCGTGCTCACCGCAGCGGTCGGCGCTTTCGCCGTGAGCGGCGACGGCACCGAGCGCGCCACGACCACGTATCTGACGACGACCCGGGCGCTGCGACCGGGCGACAGGATCACCGTCGACGACGTCGCCGCCGTCGCGATCGACCTGCCCGCCGCCCAGCGTGCCGGCGTCGTGACCGACTCGGCGGCGTTGCGCAACGCCGTGGTGCGCCTTCCCGTCGGCGCCGGGGCGCTGCTCTACGAGTCCGCGCTCGACCGCGGGTCCGGGGCCTCGACGACCGCCTCGTACCTCGAGCTCGCCGTCGCACTCCCCGCCGCGCGGGCCGTCGCCGGTCGTCTCGCCCCGGGTGATCGCGTGCACGTCTACGCATCGGACCGGGAGCGCACCCAGCTCGTCGCCGAGGCGGTCACGGTGCTCGACCTCGGCACCGACGACGGCGCCTTCGTGCGGACCGGCGAAGTGCTCGTCACCCTGGCGCTCCCCGACGAGGCCACCGCCCGAGCCGTGACGCAGGGCGCGCACGGCGACGGCATCACGCTGGTGCGCGCCAACCGGGCGGGCGATCCGTGGTCGCCGTGACCGCCCGCTACGTTGTCCTCGGGCTCGCCCGGCCCCGCACCCCGTGGTTCGGCGAGGTCGGCGCATGGTCAGCCGGGGGCGCCACACCGGTCGACTTCGTCCGCTGCCTCACCGCCGAAGAGGTCCGCGCCCGACTCGCCGGCGGGCAGCGCATCTCCGCGTTGCTCGTCGACAGCCGGGCGCCCGGCCTCGACCGTGACGTGCTGAACAGCGCCCGCCGGGCCGACGTCGCGGTGATCGTCGTCGACGACGGCGCCGTCGACCGGGACTGGCACGCCATCGGCGCGACCGCTGTCCTCCCTGCGCCCTTCGTCGAGGACGACCTCGTCGCCCTCCTCGCCGACCACGCCCCCGCCGTCCCCCCGACCCCCTTGCCCGGACCCGGAGCCGATGGACCGACCGAGCGCGTCGGTCGCCTGATCGCGGTGACCGGCAGCGGTGGATCCGGCACATCCGTGCTCGCCATGGCCCTCGCCCAGCACCTCGGAGGACGCACGCACGGCGACGTGCTCCTCGCCGATCTCGCCCTCGACGCCGACCAGGCGATGCTGCACGCCGCACCCGACGTCGTGCCCGGCCTCACCGACCTCGTCGAATCCCACCGCCTCGGGACACCCGATCCCTCGGCCGTGCGCTCGACCACCTTCGAGGTGCACGGCCGCCACTACCGGCTCCTGCTCGGGTTGCACCGACACCGGGACTGGGCGGACCTTCGCCCGGCGAACGTCGCGGCGACCGTCGACAGCCTGCTCCGGGAGTTCCCCACCGTCGTGGTCGACGTCGACGCCGACGTCGAGGGCGCCCGCGACTGCGGGGTCGTCGAGGTCGAGGAACGCAACGTGCTCGCCCGGACCGTGCTCGGACGCGCCGAGGTCGTCATCGTCGTCGGCAACGGCGGCACGAAGGGGATCCACGCGCTCACCCGGACCCTCCAACGGCTCGCTGCGTTCGGCGTCGAACCGACCCGGACGATCCCCGTGCTCAACGGCAGCACCGGGATCGGCCAGCGGTGGCGGCGCGCGCCGCAGGCCATCGACGACCTGGTCGCGGAGGCTGGCGACGACCTGCGACGGAGGACCGTGACCGTCCCCTGGCACCGCGGCGTCGAGGCGGCCCTGCGCGACGGCGGACCGCTCCCCCGCGCGCTGGGCGCACCGCTCGCCGCCGCACTCGCGACCACGGCATCCGCCGGCCGGAGTCACCGGGAGGAACCGGTGCCCGTGCCGGCCGTCGCACCGGGGCGGCCCGGATGACCACGCCTGCGCCACCGACCCCGCTCCAGGAGATCGAGCGGGCGGCGCGCGTCCGTGCCGATGCCGCTGCGCTCGACATGAACGACCCCGACGCCGCTGAACGTCTGCGCGCCATCATCGCCGAGGAGGTCGCCCGCTGGAACGACGACCAGCGTCGCGGCCGACACAGCCATCGCTTCCCCGACGAGCACGCGATCGTGACCCGTGCGTTCCGCAACCTCGCAGGGTTCGGCCCGCTCGAACCGCTCCTCGACGACCCCGACGTGTGGGAGATCATGGTCAACGCCCCCGACGCCGTCTTCGTGCGACGCCACCGGGCGCCGTCGGGCTACCACGAGGAGTCCTTCCACGACGACGACCACGTCGCCCGCACCCTCAACCGTCTCCTCGACGCGGCGGGAACCCACCGCAAGCTCGATCCGGCCGAAGGCCTCCAGGACGCGCAATTGGCGAGCGGCGCACGCGTCCACGTCGTGCACCGCGACCTCACCGCGGGAGCCCACCTCGTCGTCAACATCCGCAAGTTCACCGGCGTCGCCGTCCGGTCCCTCGACGAGCTCGTGGCGCTCGGGACGCTCGACGCCGCCAGCGCCGCCGTGCTGCGGGCGGCGGTGCGGGGCCGCCGGTCGATCGTGTTCAGCGGTGCGCCCGGCTCGGGCAAGACGACGCTGCTCTCGTGCTGCGCCGCCGAGCTCGACCCGTCGCTCCGGGTCGTGACGGCCGAGGAGGTGCTCGAGATCGACATCCCCGTGGCGAACGTCGCGTCCCTGCAGACGCGCGCCGCCCGGAGCGACCGCGAGGCCGTCGACCTCCGTCGCCTCGTCGCGGGATTCCTGCGCATGTCACCCGACATCGCGATCGTCGGCGAGGTCCGCGACCGGGAGGCCCTCCCGCTCCTGCTCACGCTGTCCTCGGGCGTGACCGGCTACACCACCATCCACGCGGCGTCGGCACGCCAGGCACTGACCCGCCTGCGGTTCGTCGCCCAACTCGCGGACGGCGGGGCATCGCTCCCCGCGCACCCGCTCACGACCCTCGTCAGCGAGACCGTGGACCTCGTCGTGCACTGCCGTCGTGGTCCCTCCGGACCCGTCGTCGAGGAGATCGTCGCCGTCGAGGACCTGCTGACGACCGGCGAGGCCGCGCCGTTCACCGTGACCGAGCTCTTCCACCGCCCGACCCCCGAGACCGGACTCCGCTGGACCGGCACCCTGCCGATCCGGCTCTGCCGTCGACTCGAGCGCCACGACGTCGACCTCCGCACCATGTTGCAGAACCTCCCCGAACGGGAGGACTGATGACCACCCGACTGCTCCTCGCCATGACCGCTGCGCTCGGCGCGGCGCTCCTCGTCTGGACGCCGCACCTCCGCCTGCGCGACGACGCTCGCCCGGGTTCCGCACCATCGGGTCGTCACGGGCGGTCCGGCCGGGGCCGGGACCGCAGCGGTGATGCGCCGGTCCCGCTGCTGATCGTCGCCTCCCTCGCCGTCGGCGGCACCGGCGCGGTCGCCGGCCTGGTCCTGCTCGGTGGACCGGTCGCCGCCCTGCTCGGTACCGGCGCCGGAGCGGTGCTGCCCGTGGCGCAGCTCCGGTTCGCCCGAGCGGCCCGGCGAGCCCTCGTCGCCGAGGCATGGCCGGGCGTCGTCGAACACCTCCGCGTGGAGACCCAGACGCTCGGCCGGTCGATCCCCCTCGCCGTCGCCGACCTCGCCACCGTGGCGCCCGCCGGGCTGCGCCCGACGTTCGAGGCCGCCCGACGAACCTGGCGGCTCACCGGGGACCTCGGTGCCACGCTCGACGTGCTCCGCGACGGCTTCGCCGACCCCGGCGTCGACATGACCTGCGAGGTCCTGCTGCTCGCCCATGAGCTCGGTGGATCGAGCCTCGACCGGCGACTCCGCGACCTCGCGGAGGATCGTCGGACAGAGCTCGCCCAGCGACGGGAGGCCCGGAGCCGCCAGGCGGGCGTCCGGCTCGCCCGGAACCTGGTGCTCGTGGTCCCCGTCGGCATGGCGGCCGCCGGTTCGATGATCGGGAACGGCCGCTCGGCGTACGCGACCCCCGGCGGCCAGCTGGTCATCGGGGTCGCAGCGCTCCTCATCGCCGTCTGCTGGTTCTGGTCGTCCCGCTACCTCCGGCTGCCGGCACCGCCGCGCCTGTTCCGCAACGGGGCCGGGGCATGACCACCATCGCCCTCGTCGCGTGCGCGTCGGTCGCCTGGCTGGGCCTCGCGCTGCTCCTCGACTCGGTACCGCTGTTTCGGCGCCGCTCGCTCACCGACCGGCTCCGCCGATACGCCGCCGACCCGCACGTCGCCCGTCGGGCCGACGGCCCGGTCGGCATCGGCGCCCTCGAGGCGCTCGTCGGCCCGTGGCGCGCACCGCTGGGCTGCGTGCGGACGGCGTTCGCCACCACTCCGCTCGCGGTGCGTCTCGCTCGGGCCGGCCGTCCTGGCGATGTGGCGGGCTTCCGTCGCCGGCAGGCGAGCGGGGCGTTCGCCCTGGTGGTGCTGACCGTGCTGCTGGTCGCCGCCGGCGGCGCGCCACCGTGGGCGTCCCTCGTACTCCTCGGCGGGGCACCGTTCGTCGGCGCGGCGGTTCCGGGGCTCCTCCTCGATCGCTGCGCCGCGGACCGCCGGGAGCAGCTCTTCCACGAGCTTCCCGTCGTCGTGGAGCACCTCGGCGCGCTGATCGGCAACGGCTTCTCGGTCGGCGCCGCCGTGCAACGCCTCGCCCGACGGACCGAGGGTGTCGCCGCCGAAGATCTCGCTCGCGTGGCGAACCGGGTCCGCCAAGGCACCGCAGAGCGCGACGCCCTCGAGGAGTGGGCCCGCCTGTCCGGGCTCCCCGAGGTGCGACGGCTCGCCGCCGTGCTGGCCCTCGACCAGCAGGGGGTCGACCTCGACCGCCTGCTCGCCCTCGAGGCCGAGGCCGCACGCCAGGAGGCGCACCGGCGTGCCGTGGAGACGATCGACCGGCGCACCCAGCTCGTGTGGATTCCCGTCACCGTCGCCGCCCTGCTGCCCGGGATGCTCCTGCTCGCCGTGCCCTTCCTCGCCGCCCTCGCCGACCTGTCCGTGCCCTGAACCGAACCGATGGAGGAGAACCATGAACAACGAACGGATCCGATCGACGCTGTCGAGTCTGCGGGCCGATGACCGCGGCGAGGGGGTGATCTCGATGGCGATCGCCATGCTGATCGTTGCGTTCCTCGGCGTCGCCGCCTGGGTGATCTTCAGCAACGTGCTCGACGCCGCCGGCGAACGCGTGAAGGAACAGGTGGAACAGGTCGGTTCGTGAGCACGGACGACGGCACCGGGCTGCTCGGCACCGCAGCCGGGTTGGTGATGGTGGTCGCCTTCCTGCTGCTCGCGATCGACACCGGCCTCACGCTGCTCGTGCGATCGACCGTCGGCGCAGCCGCCACCGACGCCGCCACCATCGTCGCCCGCGCCGCAGGACCGGACGGCGTTCTCACCACGGACGAACTCGAGGCGGCGACCGTGCGCGCCCGGGACCGCGTCGACGCGCTCGCCGGATCGGCTGCGACCATGTCGCCACCGTCGTTCGACGGACGGAGCGGCTCGGTGACGGTGACCGTCCGCCGACCCGGACCGCGCACGTTCGCGGCGCTGCGCGCCGGTTCGGCGACCGTCGAGCGGTCGGCGACCGTCCGCCTCGAGGTGCTGCGATGAGAGGACGTGCGGGGCACGATGCCGGCAGCATCGGCGGCGTGGAGGTCCTGCCGCTCTGCCTCCTCGTCCTCGTCGGATTCGCCCTCCTCCTCGCCAACGGTTGGGCGGTCGTCGACGCTCGCGGCGTCGCCGCCGATGCCGCTCGGGAGGCGGCCCGAGCGTTCGCTGAGGCGCCGGCAGACCTCGACCCCTGGGCCGAAGCGTCCGGCGCTGCGCTGCGCGCCGTGGACTCGACCGGCCGGTCGCGCCAACGGATCTCGGTGCGCATCGACGCCGTTGGACACCGCCGGTGCTCGCCGGTCACGGTCGAGGTCACCTACCGGGTACCGACGTCCTGGCTCCCCGGCACCTCCGGCGGGCCGCAGCTCGGCGTCGTCCGTGCCCGCCACACGACGGTGGTCGACCCCTACCGCAGCGGCCTGAGCGGTGACGGCTGTGGGTGAGGGCGACTGCGACCAGGGCACGGCGCTGCTCCTGGTCCCCACCGCCGTGGTGATCGTCCTCGTCGCCGCCGCGCTGGCTTTCGACGCGGCGCTCGCGTTGCAGGCAAAACGCGCACTGCTGCACGCAGCGTCCGGTGCCGCCAACGAAGCCGTCAGCCTCGGGGTCGACGAGGCCGCGCTGCATCGCACCGGGATGCTCTGCCTCGACCCGGCACGGGTGACCGATGCACTGGGCGCAGCGCTCGCCGATCGGTCGGAGGTGGACCTGCGCGCCGAGATCGGGCCGTCCGAATGCCCGCGGTCCGTGCGCGTCGACCTCACGGCGCCGGGTCCGCGACCGTTCCTGCGGCTCATCCCACCGGGGCGACCGACCACGGTGTTGCGCGCCCAGGCGACCGCCCACCTCGCCGAACGGTAATTGTCCGTGCTTTTCAGTATTCTTCATGCATGTCCAATCAGCAGGCGGCGGGAACCCTCGCCGAGGTGACCGCGATTCGGCCCGACCAGGCCGTCCAACTCCTCGCAGATCTCTCGGCGACCCTCGCCGCATGTCACGAAGCCGGACGCAGCCATGGATCGATCGACCCCCGTCACGTCCGACCTGGGTCGACGGCGGGCCCGGCGCACCTGCTCGACTGGCCCGAGGACGCGGGGGCCGAACGCATCGACGACGACGTGCGACAGTTCGGACTGCTCGTGGAGTTCGTGGCCGGGCGGATCGGCCCGAGCGGCCGCTCGCGCGGCGCTGCCGACCGCGTCCGCATGCAACTCGACGCTCTCGCCGCGACGACCGTCGACCCGGACCCGTCGCGTCGTCCCTCGATGGAGCAGTTCGCAACGGCGCTCGACGCCCTGCGGCGCCGGGCGACCACCGCGCCCGGCGCGGCGCCACGGCAACGGTCGCCGCGCACCCTCGGGATCGCTGCGGCGGCAGTCGCCGTCGCCGCGCTCGGTGCCACGGGCGTGCTCGTCGCCGGTCGCGGCGCCTCCGAGCCACCGACACCTCCCGACGTCCTCGCCCCGACGCCCACTGCCGTCGCTCCTACCGCTTCCGAGCCCGTCGGTACGGGCTCACCGGGGCGCATCGAACGGAACGGTCGCGACTACGAGGCAGGGGCAGCCGGCGACCTCCTCGTCAACCTCGACGCGGCATGCCCGGGCGGCCCGGTCGCCGTGCTGCTCGCGGACGACGACGGCGCCGTCATCACCTTCGACCGATGGCCCGACGGACCGCAGGGCGTGGAAGGACAGGTCGTCGGGACCGTGCCCGGAGCGATCGGCGCGACCGCCGACGACGGCTGCCGCTCCCTCGCCGTGCACCGGGACGTCGGCCTTCCCGTCGAGGTCTCGCTCGGGCGGCCCTCGTGAACGGCGCACGGTTCCGCCAGGTGTTGACCCTCGCCGCGGCGCTCGGTTGCGGCGCCGCCCTCCTCGGCAGCGGCGAACGCGTCGGCCCGCTGCCGACGGACGCCGTGTCCCTGCTCCGCTCGGTCACCGCGCCGGACGGTCCGCTCGTCGTCCTCGCCGGCTTCCGTCTGCTCGGACTCGCCCTAGCCGTGCACCTGGCCTGTTGCAGCACCCTCGCCCTGCTCGGCGGACGGAGTGCCGTAGCTCGTTTCGCCGGTCGTGCCTCGCTCGGCCTGCTCGGGGGAACGATGATCGCCGCGGTCGATCCCTCGATCGGGCTCGCCGAGGAACGACCGGTCGCGATCCTGCGGCTCGTGGACCCCCGGACCTCGATCGGGCTCGCCACCGTTCCCGTCGAGCAGGTCGCCGTCGCCGGGCCCGAGTCCATCGACACCGGGCTCGAGTCCATCGTCGTCGACGACCCCACCCCGCGATCCTCCGGCGCCGGCCGCCACGTGGTCGTCGAGGGCGAGAGCTTCTGGTCGATCGCCGCCGACCACGCCGACGGACGACCCGTGGCGACTTACTGGCGGACCCTCATCGAGGCCAACCGCAGCAGGCTCGTCGACCCGACGAACCCGGACCTGATCCACCCCGGGCTCGTCCTTGACCTCCCAGCGCCACCGGAGCCCCGATGACGCGGTACCTTCCGGTCCGGAACGCAACAGCACACCTTGGGGGCAGGGATGCGAGTCGGGGCGACGATCTTCAACCAGAACTACGCCGACTGGGACCGGTACGAGGCGGAGGAGCGCGGCGAGTCCGTCCCGTCGCGGCCGGCGACGACCGACCGGCAGATCTTCGCCGAAGAGCTCGACATCGCCCGGATCGCAGACGACGCCGGATTCGACTCGGTGTGGACGATCGAGCACCACTTCACGCCGTACACGATGGTCACGAACCCGCTGCAGTACCTCACCTACGTGGCAGGCATCACGAGCAGCGTCGACCTCGGCACGATGGTCACCGTGCTGCCCTGGCACAACCCGGTGCGCGTCGCCGAGGACGTGAACATGCTCGACACGTTCCTCGGCCCGGGTCGTGAGGTGATCTGCGGGGTCGGGCGCGGCCTCGGTCGACGCGAGTACCAAGGGCTCGGCATCGACCAGAACGAGGCCCGCGGGCGGTTCGACGAATCCCTCTTGGTGCTGCGCACGCTGCTCGCGACCGGAACGTGCACCTTCGACGGGGAACACTTCCAGGTGAACGACGTCCGCCTCCGCCCCCAGCCCGACCGGGACCTCAGCGCGAACCTGTGGTGCGCAGGCGGCACGTCGGAGACCGTGGAGATCATCGCCCGCCACGACGTGCGGCCGCTGATCATCCCCACGACGTCACTCGACCTCGCGCTGCAGAACGCCCGGCGATACGTGCAGCTCCGCGCCGACAGCGGGGTCACCACACCCGTCGCCACGAAGCTCTCACTGTGGACCTACGTCGCCGAGACCGAGGAGGCCGCTCGCGAGGGCGCGGAGCGCTACATGGTGGAGTACGCCGACTCGGCGCTCCGCCATTACGAGCTACGCAACGATCACCTCGGCGACATCAAGGGGTACGAGGCGTACGCCGCGCAGTCCCGGGCCCTCGCCAAGGACGCGTCACCGTTCCTGCGGGGCTTCTACGGCTCCCACCCCTGGGGCACGCCGGAGCAGGTCATCGCCCGGGCGACCGAGCTCGCCGAGACGTTCGGCACGAACGAGCTCATGTTCGTGTTCCGCTACGGCGGCATGCCGATCGAAGCGGCGCGACGCAGCATGCGCCTGTTCGCCCGCGAGGTGCTCCCAGCGCTGCAGGCCATCGACCCGGCACCCCTCAGCGTCACCTCGCTCGCAGCCTGAGGCACCCGCCCGCGTCAGCGGGTGACGCGAAGACCGAGCTCGTCGAGCCGCTCGACCGTGGCGTCGACCGGACTGCCGAGGATCGCCGCGATCGACCGCAGGTCGTCCCGACGAATCGTGATCTCGCGGCTCGTGAAGTCCTGTCGCATGATCTGGATGGTCGACAGGTACCGACCGAGCATCTCCGTCTCGGGACCCTCGAGCTCCTCGAGACGGTCGAGATCGATCGTCACCGCGTCACTCTGCTGCGCCCGGGCATCGGCAGAGGCCGCGGCGAACGCCGGCCCACGGTCGGCGGGCAGCAGCTGATCGACGGGCACGGCGTAGAACCGGGCGAGTCGCTGCAGCCGGGGAACCGAGATCGCCCGCTCGCCACGCTCGTAGGCGCCGAGCACCGACGCCTTGAACTCCTGCGCGGACGCCGCCTCGACGTCCTGCAGCGAGAGCCGCTTCTGGCGTCGGATCACCCGAAGCCGTTCACCCACCTGCATGCCGTACTGCGTCGGCACCTCGGCACTCGCTGCGCGTTCGCTCACCATCGGACCCCTACTCCGCACAGCCGGACGCGCGTGACGCGCACGCCGCCCGGCCCCTACGAGCGGTGAGGTTAGGCCGCACCCCTCCCGGTCGGTCAACCGCGCTGCGTGGCGGAGCGGGCGAGCGACAGCATCGCTGCGCCGACGACCGCTGCGGTCTCCACCCGGAGGACGTGCGCGCCCAGCGTGACCGTCGGCAGCCCGCACCCGAGCTCGGCGTCGCTGAAGCCGCCTTCAGGGCCCACGATCAGGCATCGCACGCCGGCGTCGACGGCCACACCCCCGGGGGCGGCGAGCGCGGCCCCTTCGAGACGCACCGCATCGGCGAAAGGGATCGGTCCGTGCACGACGGGAAGGAACGCCCGTCGGCTCTGCGCCGCAGCCGCCCGTGCGATCCGGTCGAGGCGTTCGACGTTGCGCTGCACCTTGTCGGCCGCCCAGGTCACCACCGACCGGTCGACGAGCAGGAGCTGAAGGTCGTCGACACCACACTCGGTGGCCTTCTGCACCGCCCACTCGGTGCGGTCGCCCTTCACCACCGGCATGCAGATCCTCACCCGGTGCGGTGGCGCGGCCTCCCGGCACACCGGACCCGTCGGGCGGACCGAAGCGCCGAGAACGGCGCGGCGCCAGGCGCCCGCCCCGTCGCAGAGCACCACGTCGGCCCCGTCACGCAACCGGAGCACCCGCCGCAGGTGGTGCAGATCGTCGTCGGCGACCGTCGGCTCGTCGCCGTCCACCCCGGCCACGTACAACACCGGCCCGCGGGAGGACCGCAGGTCGCTCCCCTCCACAGCGTCGCCGTCCCCGCTCAGCGGATCGCCGACCGCAGGCGGGCGAAGAACCCGCGACCGGCCTCGGCGACCGGTTCGCCCCGCAACTCGGCGAGGCGCCGCAGCAGCTGCTCCTGCTCGTCGTCGAGGCCCTCGGGGGTCTCCACGACGAGCTCGATCAGCAGGTCACCCCGCCCACGGCCCTGCACCGACGGCACGCCCTTGCCCCGGAGTCGGAGCACGGCACCGGTCTGGGTGCCCCGGGGCACCTCGATCTCCTCCTCACCGTCGAGGGTGGGGTAGGTGAGCGAAACGCCGAGCGCCGCCTGCGCGAAGGTCAGCGGAAGCCGGTGGTACAGGTTCGCCCCGTCGCGACGCAGGTACTCGTGCGGCGCGACGGCGATGTGCACGTACAGGTCACCCGCTGCGCCTCCGCGCTGGCCGACCGCCCCTCGACCGCCGAGACGCAGCGTCGTGCCGGCGTCGACCCCGGCGGGGACGACCACGGTGAACGTGCGGTCGGCCTGCACCCGACCCTCACCACGACAGGTGGTGCACGGTGAGGGAATCAGCTCGCCGGAACCGGAGCACCGGGCGCACGGCGTCACCGAGACCATCTGGCCGAGGATCGACGGACGAGCCCGTCGGACCTGTCCCGATCCTCCGCATTCGTGGCACGCGGTGACCGTCGAGCCCTCCGAGGCGCCGCCGCCGGAGCAGTCCTCGCAGGTGACGAGTGTCCGCACCGTGACGCCCCGTTCGACCCCGAACACCGCCTGCTCGAATGTGAGGTCGACGCGGGTCTCGAGATCCGGCCCTCGGGGCGGTCCAGTGCGGCCCCGGCCACCGGGACCGCGGCCCTGGTTGAACCCGAAGCCGTCCATGAACATGCCGAGCAGGTCGTCGAGACCGCCGCCGCCGAAGCCCGGGCCGAACCCGCCCGCGCCGGGGTCGTCGGTCCCGAACTGGTCGTAGCGGGCACGGCGTTCCGGGTCGGAGAGCGTCTCGTAGGCCTTCGAGACCTCCTTGAACCGGGTCTCGGCGCCCGGGTCGGGGTTCACGTCGGGGTGCAGTTCCTTGGCGAGGCGCCGGTACGCCCGCTTGATCGCCTCCGGCGACGCCGAACGGTCGACGCCGAGGAGCTCGTAGTAGTTCGTGCTCATCGGGATCCGTTCACCCTTCGGACAGTCGGTTGCCGAGACGCTTGCTCACCACGGCGACCGCGGCGAGGGCTTGCGGATAGTTCATCCTCGTCGGGCCGAGCACCCCGATCGAACCGACGGCGGTCCCGTCGACGGTATACGGGGCGACGACGATGGAGCACTCGGCGAGCGGTTCCACACCGGTCTCCGAGCCGATCGCCACCCGCAGCCCACGGTCCATGATGTCCCGGATCAGGGAGACGACCACGTACTGCTCCTCGAGGACGCCGAGGATCGAGCGGACGGTGTCCATCGCATCGAACGCCGTCGCCACGTTCGCCGCGCCGCCGACGAACATACGCCCGCCCGCCTCTGCGCCGTCGTCCTGCAGGAGACCGACGACCTGGTCGACGAGGTGGTCGACCACGACGTTGCCGGTGGGGACCACCGTCACCGGGGCTGCGAGCGGCCGTCCGACGAGCAGCCCGGCGAGGCGGGCGGTGGACGCGCCGAGGTCGACGTCGGAGACATCCGGGTCGACGTCGAGGGGGTAGCGGTCGACGGCGCCGTCGGAGAGCACGACCACGACGACGGCCAGACGACCTCCGAGCCCGACGACCTGGACGCTGCGCACCGTCGCGGACTCGCGTTGCGGGGCGACGACCACACCGGCGTAGCTCGTGAGCGACGACAGCAGCCGCGACGTGTCGGCGAGCATCTCCTCGAGCCGGGTGTGGGCCCGATCGAAGAACTGCCGCACCGTCCGACTCTCCATCGACCCGAGGTCGGGCTGCGCAAGGTGGTCGACGAAGAACCGGTAGCCCTTCTCGGTCGGCACCCGGCCGGCGCTCGTGTGCGGCTGGGCGAGGAAGCCTTCGCGTTCGAGGAACGCCATGTCGTTGCGGATCGTCGCGGAGGACACCGGGATCCCGGTCGCGACGACGACGTGGGAGGACCCGACCGGCTGGGCGGTCTGGATGTACTCCTCGACGATGGCCGAGAGGATGGCGGCTTTGCGGTCATCGAGCATGGCGGCGCACCTGGAAGCCCCGATCCTATGGTCAGTCGAGCCGGAGGGCCGAGATGAACGCCTCCTGGGGGACCTCGACCCGGCCGATCGCCTTCATCCGCTTCTTGCCCTGCTTCTGCTTCTCGAGCAGCTTCTTCTTTCGGCTGATGTCGCCGCCGTACAGCTTCGCCGTGACGTCCTTGCGGTAGGCCTTGACCGTGGAACGGGCGATGACCCGGCCACCGAGCGCCGCCTGGATCGGCACGTCGAACTGCTGCCGCGGGATCAGCTCGCGGAGCTTCTCCGTCATCGCCCGGCCGTACTCCTCGGAACGGTCGCGGTGCACCACCGAGCTGAACGCGTCGACCGGGTCACCGGCGAGGAGGATGTCGACCTTCACGAGGTTCCCCGGCTGGTACCCGGCGGGCTCGTAGTCGAGGCTCGCATACCCCTGCGTCCGGCTCTTGAGCTGGTCGAAGAAGTCGATGACGACCTCGGCGAGCGGCAGCTTGTACCCGAGCTCGATCCGTTCGGGCGACAGGTACTCGAGCTTGATCATCTCGCCGCGCTTGGACTGGCAGAGGTCGAGGATCGCCCCCGTGTAGTCGGACGGGGCGAGGATCGTGGTCTGCAGGTACGGCTCGGCGATCTGTTCGATCTCCCCCATCGGCGGCAGCTCGGAGGGGTTGTCGACGGTGACCTCCCGACCACCCCGCACCGTCACCCGGTACGCCACCGACGGAGCGGTCGCGATGATGGACAGGTCGAACTCCCGCTCGAGGCGCTCCCGCACGATCTCCATGTGCAGCAGCCCGAGGAAACCACACCGGAACCCGAACCCGAGCGCACCGGAGGTCTCCGGCGCGAAGGTGAAGCTCGAGTCGTTGAGGCGCAGCTTGTCGAGCGACTCCCGCAGGCGCGGGTACTCGTCGCCGTCGATCGGGTACAGCCCGCAGAACACCATCGGCTTCGGTTCCTGGTACCCCTGAAGCGGCTCGGTCGCCGGGTTGGAGGCTTCGGTCACCGTCTCGCCCGAGCGGGCCTCGCCCACGTCCTTGATCCCGGCGATCAGGTAGCCCACCTCGCCCGGGCCGAGCGATCGGAACGGGGTCGGCGTCGGGAGCCGACAGCCGACCTCCTCCGCGGGGTGCACGGCCGCCGCCTGCATGAACCGCAGCTTCGCGTCGGTGCGGAGCGTCCCGTTCATCACCCGCAGCGACGACACGACGCCACGGAACTGGTCGTAGTGCGAGTCGAAGATGAGCGCCTGCAGCGGGGCGTCCGGATCGCCCTTCGGCGCCGGGATGCGTTCGATCACCGCGTCGAGGAGTTCGGGGACCCCCTCGCCGGTCTTCGCCGAGATCCGCAGGACCTGGTCGGCAGGAATGCCGAGGATCCGCTCGATCTCCTCACAGCAGCGTTCCGGGTCGGCGGCGGGAAGGTCGATCTTGTTGAGCGCTGCGACGATCTCGAGGTCGTTCTCTATCGCCAGGTAGCAGTTCGCGAGCGTCTGCGCCTGGATGCCCTGCGCCGCGTCGACGAGCAGGATCACGCCCTCGGTCGCTGCGAGGGAGCGCGACACCTCGTACCCGAAGTCGACGTGGCCGGGCGTGTCGATCAGGTTCACGACATGGTCCCGGTAGTCGAGGCGGACCGACTGCAACTTGATCGTAATGCCCCGCTCCCGCTCGAGGTCCATCGAGTCGAGGTACTGCGCCCGCATGTCGCGGGGGTCGACGGCACCGCACAGTTCGAGCATGCGGTCGGCGAGGGTCGACTTGCCGTGGTCGATGTGGGCGATGATCGCGATGTTGCGAATGCGGGAGAGGTCCATGGCAGTCGGCTGCGACGCTACCAGCGGGCCGTCGGCTGCCGAAGTTCCCCTCGGCGGGCGGAGCCGCTAGTCTTTCGGGGCTTCACGACCGGCGAGCAGTAGGAACCCCGTGGCGAACATCAAGTCCCAGATCAAGCGCAACCGTCAGAACGAAGCCCGTCGGCTTCGCAACAAGGCGACGCGCTCCGAACTGAAGACCCGTCGCAAGGCTGCGGTGACCCAGGCCGACGCCGGCGTGGAGACCGCCGCCGACGCACTGCGTCAGGCGATCAAGCGCATCGACATGGCCGCCGCCAAGGGTGTGATCCACAAGAACAAGGCCGCTCGGGACAAGAGCCGGCTGATGGCCCGCATCACCCGCGGCGCCGACTGAACGACCCGGATCCCCTCAGCGTCCGGCGCCGGTGCGCCGGAGACGCGCCAGTCGCGCAACGAGTACCTCGAGGACGAGTTCGTCGTCCCAGGATGACGCGCCCCGGAGGTCGAGGTCTGCGTCGGCGAGCAGCTCGACCGCACGCACGATGCCGTCGTGGCCAAGTCGTCGCGCGCCGTCGAGTGCCTTGCGCGCCGGGAACGTCGACCCTTTGATACCGAGCACCTCCGCCGCGCCGCGCTCGTCGCGGGCCTCGCTGCCGTCGAGCGCGAGCATCCGGTCGACGTGACTCGTGAGGGTCGCCATCACCTGGAGCGCGTGCCGGGTGGTGAGGATGCGGCGCACGAGCTCGACGGCGAGGGCTGCGTCGCCCCGGTCGATCGCGTCGGTGAGATCCCACGGTGGGACGCCGCCCGCCTCACCGAGGAACGGGGTGATCGTGGCCGCGTCGAGGCGTTCCGCGCCGAACACCGCGGCGAGGGTGTCGAGCAGGTTCGGCACCCGGCTGACGTCCTCGCCCACGGTCGATTCGAGGAGCGCCCGTGCGGCGCCATCGAGCCGCACACCGGCACGGGCGTACTGCTCGTCGTACCAGTCACGTCGCCCGGACTTCCCGCCACCCGGGCCCGTGGTGACCGTGCGGGCCCCCGCAGCTGTCAGCGCCGTCTCGAGCGCCTTCGGGATCCGACCGCCGCGCCCCCACGCGATGACGAGGGACGTCGTGTCGAGCGGGTCGGCGAGATACTCCAGCAGTGGCGTGAGCTGGTCGACCGTCACGTCGTCCGCACCGATCCGCACGACGACCACCCGGCGATCGGTCAGGAACGGCGGCGTCGACGCAGCGTCGACGAGTGCGCCGATGTCGACCTGGTCGCCGTCGTTCTCGGTGACGACGAGATCACGGTCGCGGTCGCCGACGGCCTCGTCGACCGCATGCCGCACAGCGTCACGAAGGAGTACCGGGTCCTCACCTCGGACGAAGACCACCATCGCCGCAGTCGCCGCCGCACCCATGGCCGCCGAACCTAGCGGGGCGGCAGGTCGTCGACGGCCGAGGCTTCGCAAGAGCCTCGGCCGTCGACGGCGAACGACGTCGTCCCCGACCGGACCGAGGCCGTGAGTTCGACGTCGTCGACGACGAACCGGGCACCGTCGGCGGGTGCGACGAACCGTTCGTGACGCGCCGGGCCGAGGACGAGCGGCGGGTCGAAGCGTTCGAGGAGCGGTTCGACCGCACGGACCGCCGTCGGCGACGCCGTGGAGAGGGCGAGGACCTCGACGCGCCGCACGCCGGCGGCGCGAAGCTCACGCAACGTCCGGGCACTGTCGACCACCCGATCGACGACGAGCACGGTGGCGCCCGACGTCGACGTCGCCGCACGCACCCCGGCTGGCAGGCCGCAGACCGGACCGGGGCCCGCGCCAGGAGACGTCGCCGCGACGACCGACCCGGCGATCACGAGCGCCATGCCGACCCGTGCGGCACGGCGCCGCGCCCCGACGCCGAGGACGACGATGCCGACGCCCGCAGCGACGGTGGTGAGCGTCATCGGACCGAACATCCCGACCGGCAGTCCGGCGGACACCCGAGCAACGCCGTCGATCCAGCCAAGAGCCAGTCGACTCGGCGCATGCAGCACGCCGGCGACCGGTCCGCCGATCAGACCGGCGAGAAGTCCCACCGATGAGCCCCATGTCATCACGAACGCCACCGCAGGTTCGACGAGCACGTTCGCCGCCACCGCCACGACCGGCACGACACCCCCGGCCGCGAGCAGGAAGGGTGCCGTCGCCAGCTGCGCCACGATCGGGACGGCGACCGCCAGACGGAACCAGGTCGGGCCCCGCAGACGCTCCGCAAGAGGCGCCGCACCGACGATGATCGCCGCCGTCGCCGCCACCGAGAGCCTGAACCCGAGCGAGTGCACGAGGAGCGGGTCGACCACCACCAGTGCGGCGACGGTCACCGCAAGGATCCGTCGCGCTCCCGCAGGACGTCCGAGTGTCCACGCCAGGAGCGCGAACCCGGCCATCCCCACCGCCCGCAACACCGGCGGTTCGAAACGCGTAACCGTGGCGAACAGGCCGAGCACGACCGTGGCGATGCCGAACCGGGGCCACGGCCGAAGCCGCCGGAGGACCGGACTCGCGCCGAGGAGCACGAACGCCACGTTCTGCCCGGACACCGCAAGGAGGTGACCGAGGCCGGCCGCAGCGAACGCGTCGCGGACGAGCGGCCCCTGGTCGCGGTCGTCGCCGACGACGAGCCCCCGCAGGAGCGCGGCGTCGTCCTCGTCGAGGTCGGCGGCGCCCCGGACGAGCAGCCCTCGTAGCCACGCCGCGATACGCCAGTGCAGCGCGCCGCGGTCGACCATGGAGGCCTCGTCCACCACGACCGCCGCGACAATCCGGTTCGCCGGCCAGGCGGCGATCACGGCCCTCGAACGCGGGGCGAGATCCCCGGTGACGTGGAGCCGCGCGCCGGCGCCGACGCCGAGCAGGGTCGCCGCCGCAGGGCCGCGCGCTCGGAGCTCGACACGCCCCACGGCTGTCGACGCCCTCACCGTCGTCCCCGCGGTCGTCGCCTGCGGGTCGCCGACGAGGGTCACCGTGCCCGAGAACGGCCCGGGTTCCGGCGGCCGCAGGCCGGCCCACGCGAAGGTCGCCGACCACGTGGCGAGCAGTGCGACAGCAAGGAGGGCGACGCCTCTCGCCCGCGCTCGCGTGGCGATCGCCACCAGGCCGACGAGCACCGGGCCGACGAGCACCGGCCAGGCGTCGACCTCCGCGCCCGCCGCCGTGTCGGCCCGGTGACCGGAGGCCCACCAGGCGCCCACCCAGGCGGCGATGGCGAACCCGCAGACCATCCGGTCGCTCCACGCCCCCGACTCCCCCGCGACCGTGGCCCTCTCGGCCGGCGACCCGGTCATACGCGCACCGAGGGCCGGATCGTGGCGAGCTTGGCGGGCCCGATGCCGGGTACGTCGAGCAACTCCTCGACGGAACCGAAGCGCCCCACACGGGTGCGGTGGGTGATGATCGCTGCCGCGGTGCTCGGCCCGACGCCCGGCAACCGCTCGAGCTCGGTGGCCGTCGCCCGGTTCAGGTCGAGCGGGAGCCCGCCCGCAGCGTCGCCGCCGAGTTGCCCCGGGGCAGCGACGGGCTGCGCCGGTTCCCCCGGCGCAGGAATGTGCACGCGTACCCCGTCGACGACGACCTGCGCGAGGTTCACCCCGGCGAGGTCGACCGGCGGACGCACCCCGCCGGCGGCGCGCACGGCGTCGGCGACACGCGCCCCGGCGGGAACTTCGACGAGGCCGGGCTGCACGACCGCGCCACTGACGTGCACCACGATCGGTGGCGGCGGCGCCGTCGTGGTCGTGACCCGCACGACCCGCGGGAGCGGCGTGGCGGGTTCCGGCGCCGAGCGCACGACCACCACGGCGACCGCTCCGGCGCCGAGAGCGCCGACGAGCAGCGCGGCGACGGCACGCCGATGAGCCTCGACGACGTCCCGAACCACACCATGGAGGTCCGACATCCGATTCTGACGTGCCATCGCACGCACCTCCCGCACCGCGGGGCCGAATCGGGGAAGACAACGGAACCTACCCGGTACCTGCGGCGCAGCGGAGGGTGTGGGGCGCGCCCACTACGGTTCGCCCCTGCTTTCCACCCGGTCCTTGCGGCGTCTGGCTGCGGCGAGCGCTCTCGTTATCGGCGCGGTCCTCAGCGCATGTACGGCCGACGCCACATCGACCGACCGCGCCGAAGCGGCGGGAACGTCAGTCGTCAGCGGACCGGCCGGTCCGACCGGGCCCGTGGGCGCGCGGGGTGCGACCGGCGAGACCGGCGCGGCCGGGGCCACCGGCGCCCACGGGCACACCGGTGCCGCCGGTCAGCAGGGCGCTCGAGGCGAGCCAGGTCCACAGGGCCCCGCCGGCCTCGGCGACCTCGGTTGCACCGACGGCCAGACCGTCGTCTGGCAGGCATCGACGAGCTCGTGGCAGTGCACGAACACCGTCGCGAACCCGCTAAGCCAGCTCAGCTGCACGCTCGACCAGTCGATCCGGTGGAACGGGACGGCGTGGGCGTGCGTCGACACGACGAAGGTCTTCAGCCTCGGGCGGAGTACGACCTGGCAAAGATTCAACGGCTCGACCGTCGCGGCCGTGTTCCCGCTGCGAAGCGCCGGCGTGGACGGTGGATCAACGTGCAGCACCTTTAGCTACTGCACGATCACGTTCACGAATGTCTCGGACCATCGAACCTGCACGTTCACCGAAGCCGGCTCGCAACGCCCGATGAACTCGGCCGTCTTCTCGATCTCGAACATCCAGTTCTTCGACCTCGACTATCCGTTTGAGTTCGCTATATCGATGAGCCTCACGTTCTTCTGCGCGTGAGCGGCGCAGGTCAGAACAGGCGCGAGGTGAGCAGCTTGCGGTACTGCGTCGTGCGGGGATCGTCGGGGCCGAGCACCTCGAGCAGGTCGACGTACTGCTGACGGGCGTCGTCGTCGCCCTTCACCCGGTCGAGCAGGCCGAGCAGCGTCGTCTCGACATCGTCGGCGACCGGGCCGGTGCGGGCGAGCGCTGCGATGCGGCGGGTCTCGGCGTTCTCGGGGATGCGGGCGAGGAGAGCGAGCGCCTCGTCGTTGTCGCCCCGGGCGACGAGCAGGTCGGCGAGCGCGACGACTGCGGGCTCGTACCCGTGGTCGAGCTCGAGCGCGGCTCGCAGCGACGCCTCGTCGCCGGCGGCCACGAGGCGGTCGATCTCGGTCTCCTCGGCCGTCGGCAGCAGGTTCTGCACGAACGCCCGCACCTCGCGCTCACCCTGGGCCCCGACGAAGTTGTCGACGACCTGCCCCTTGCTGATCGCGTACACGGCAGGGATCCCCTGCACCCGGAACGCCTGCGCGATGCCGGGGTTCTCGTCCACGTTGACCTTGGCGAGCACGACCGCGCCGGCGGTCTCGCCGATCACCTGCTCGAGGATGGGACCGAGGGTCCGGCACGGGCCGCACCACGGGGCCCACAGGTCGACGACGACCGCCGCCGAATCGGAACGGACGAGCACGTCCTGTTCGAACGTTGCATCGGTGACGTCGATGACCATGGTCGCTCCCACCTCGTAGAACCGCCCCCCACGGTACCGTCGTGGCGATGGACGACCGCCAGCCCTTCCACCACGACCTCGTCGAGGTCCTCGTCGACCCGCTGCCCCGTGCCGAGGTCCTCGTCGTGTCGCTCGACCCGTGGATCGACGCCGGGTTCGGGGCGTCGCAGGCCCGCACGGCACTCGTCGCGCTGCCGTCGCGGGTGGTGGGGCGCTTCGACGCCGACGCGTTGGTCGACCACCAGGCCCGCCGACCGGTCGTCCGCATCGTCGAGGGGGTGCACGACGCCATCGCCTGGCCGGTGATCGAGCTGCACGAGGTGACCGACACCGCCGGGCGCACGTTCCTGCACCTGCGCGGCCCCGAGCCCGACCACCGTTGGCGGGCGGTCACCGTCGCCGTCGTCGGGTTGTGCGCTGCGGCGGGCGTCCGTTCGGTGCTCTCGCTCGGCGCCTACCCCGCCCCGATGCCGCACACGCGTGCGGCGCGCGTCGTCGCGAGCGCGTCGTCACGCGAGATCGCAGAACGGGTCGGCATCGTGCCGGGACAGCTCGACGTCCCGGCCGGCATCAACGCAGCGATCGAGGTTGCCTGTTCGGGTGCCGGCCTCGAGACGGTGTCGCTGTGGGCACAGGTTCCCCACTACGTGGCGAATCTGCCGTACCCGGCGGCGGCGTTGGCGCTGCTCGGGCAGGTCCACGACCTCGCGGGGATCACCGTCGACACCGGAGAGCTCGCCACCGCCGCCGCCGACACGCACCGGCGCATCACCGAACTCGTGGCCTCGAACGACGAGCACCTCGACATGGTCCGCCAGCTCGAGACCGCCTACGACGAGGTCGTCCCACCCCCGACGGTCCCCTCCGGCGACGAGATCGCCGCCGAGCTCGAACGCTTCCTGCGCAGCGAGGACCGCTGATGGCGAGCGAGGCGTTGTTCTCGACGTCGAGCCATCGAGATGCGGCCGGCGGCGTGTACCCTTCCGTCCCATGGTGCGCCGCAGCACGGCCGTACTGGGCTCGATCACCGTCGCCGCTGCTGCGCTGATCAGCGTCGCCGCACCCGCCGGGGCGACCCCGCCGGACGTCCTGATCATCCACTCCTACGCCGACGGCGGCTATATCAACGTGCTGACCGGTCCGGTCGTGTCGGGGCTCACCGCAACCGGGGCGTTCGGCACGATCACGGTCTTCGACTCCTTTCAAGGACGGGGAACGGCGCCGACGACCGCGACGCTGGCCGGCATCGAGGTCGTCATCGTGACGAGCGACCAGGACTTCGTCGACACGGTCGCGCTCGGGGACCTGCTGGCCGACTTCGTCGACAGCGGCAGGCGCGTCATCGAGGCCACGTACTCCTTCGCCTGCCCGACGGTCGGCACCCCGGGCAGCGAGTGGGGCATCGGCGGCCGGTGGGAGTCGGGGGGCTACAGCCCGCTCGTGAACCCGCAGCCCTCGTCCTGCGCCGACTACACCTGGGTCGGCGGCGCCGACGGCGTCATCGATGCCGCCGGCTCGCCCTACGTCGCCGGGGTCACGCCACCGTTCGGCACCCCGTCCGGCGCGAACGGGATGAACCGGAACGTCGTCGCGGTGCGCAACACGGCGACCACGATCATGTCCTGGAGCGATAACAACGCCCTTTTCGCCGTCGGACCCAACTGTGTGATGGGGATAAACATCTGGCCGCCGGACATGCACGAGTGGAACGACGCCGCCTCCGCGTACCAGCTGTTCGCCAATGCTGCGACCGTCCCCTGCACCCCGGCGGGGTCAGGGACCCCGCCGCCGGCACCGGTCGTTCAGCCCGCTTACACGGGCTGAGCGGAGCTCAGATCCGGCTGAGCGTGCCGTCGAGGTAGCGCTCCCGGCAGAGCGCCCGCTGCAGCTTGCCCGACGACGTCTTCGGGAGCGTCCCGGGCGTGATGAGCACCACGTCACGGGCGGGGATGCCGATCGCCTCGCGCACCCGCACCCCCACCGTGTCGGCGAGCGCCGCGGGGTCGTCCGCCCGCGACTCGGCGACGACGACGAGGCCCTCCTTGCCGTGGCGGCCCTCCACACCGAAGGCGATGACATTTCCGGCCCGCACGCCGTCGACGGTCGCGACGACGCGTTCGACGTCCTGGGGGTGCACGTTGCGGCCACCGACGATGATCAGGTCCTTCATCCGGCCGCAGATCACCAGGTCGCCCTCGACGAGGTAGGCGAGGTCGCCGGTGCGCAACCAGTCGCCGTCGAAGAGCTCCCGGGTCGCCGCCTCGTTCCGGTAGTAGCCGGGGGTGACGGACGTGCCACGGATCTGCAGTTCGCCGACCACACGTTCGGCGAGCACCGTGCCCTCGGGGTCGACGATGCGGAGGTCCATGCCACCGAGCACCCTGCCGAGCTTCACGAGCTCGCGTGCGGTCTCGTCCGCCGGAGAGACGGGAACCGCACGACCCTCCGCCTCGAGGACGGCGGCGTCGACGGCGTCGGTGCGCAGACCCGCCATCGGGTCGGGGAACGTCCCACCGATCGCGACCTCGGCCATCCCGAACGCCGGGAACACCGCGCCGGGGCGCAGCGCGTGCGCCGCACCCGCGGCGATGTAGTCGCGGACCGTCGCCGGATCCACCGGTTCGGCCCCGTTCAGCCCGATCCGCAACGACGACAGGTCGAGCGGTTCCTTGCGGCGCCGCAGCGCACGGGCGGCGAGCACCCAGGAGAAGTTCGGGCCGGCGGTCGCCGTGCCCCGGTAGGTGTGGATCCACTCCATCCACCTGCCCGGGTCGGCGAGGAAGTCCTGCGGGGCGCCGAGCACCAGGTCGACACCGTTCGCCATGCCCAACAGCAGCAGACCCACGAGCCCCATGTCGTGGTAGAGCGGCAGCCATGAGACGAGCACGTCGGCGTCGGTGAGGTTCGCCCGTTCGATCATCGCGTCGTGGTTCGCGCAGATGATCCGGTGCGGGATCATCACGCCCTTCGGTTCCGCCGTCGAACCCGACGTGAACTGCAGGATCGCGAGGTCGTCGGGCGCGACCTGCGGCCGCGCGTAGGCCGACGGGTCGCCGCCGAGCAGGTCCTGCAGGACGACGGTCGTCGGGTCCAAGGGGTCGGCCTCGACGAAGGGGGCGAGATCGGCGTCGATCACGAGGAGGTCGGTGTCGGCGTTGCGCACCCGGGAGCGGGTCTGCAACGTGAACTCCTCGAGCGACCCGAGCCGCATCGGCAGCGGCAGCACGACCAACGTCGCCCCCGCCAGCCACGTCGCCTGCATGAAGGTGACGAGCGCCCGTGACGTCGGGGCGAGGACCGAGAGGTGACTGCCTGCGACGATGCCCCGCGCCTGCAGGTTCGCGGCGACCGCCCGGGCCTCGTCGTGCAGTTCCGCCCACGACAACCGGTCGGGTGAACCACCGGTCATGAAGACGACGTCGCCCGATCCGGGTCGGGTCGCGGCGTGCTCGATGCGGTCGAGAAGGGTGTGCACGAGGGTCGGACCGCACAGCACGCCCGAGGGTTACCCCCGGTCGCTCCGGGTGGGGGCGCCCGTCTAGCGTTCGACCCCATGTCCGCCCCGTCCCCCGAGAACGCCACCTCCGGTCTGCCCGAACACCGGTACACGGCTCGCCTCGCCGAACAGATCGAGACTCGCTGGCAGGATCGCTGGGAGACCGAGGGCACCTTCGAGGCCCCGAACCCCTCGGGCCCGCTCGCCGGTCCGGGGGCGGCCGGCCGGCCGAAGCTGTACGTACTCGACATGTTCCCCTACCCCTCCGGGTCGGGTCTGCACGTCGGTCACCCGCTCGGCTACATCGGCACCGACGTGTACACCCGCTACAAGCGGATGAGCGGCTTCAACGTGCTCTACACGATGGGCTTCGACTCCTTCGGCCTGCCCGCCGAGCAGTACGCCGTGCAGACCGGCACCCACCCGCGCACCACCACCGAGGCGAACGTCGCGAACATGCGCCGCCAGCTCCGCCGGCTCGGCCTCGGTCACGACCCGCGCCGGTCGGTGTCGACCACCTACGTCGACTTCTACCGCTGGACCCAGTGGATCTTCCTGCAGATCTACAACGCGTTCTACGACGCCGAGCAGCGGCGCGCCCGTCCGATCACCGAGCTCGTCGCCGAGTTCGCCGCCGGGACGCGGCCGACACCGGACGGCCGAGCCTGGGCGGCGCTCAGCGCCGCGGAGCAGTACACCGTCGTCGACGACCACCGCCTCGCGTACCTCGCCGAGGCGCCGGTGAACTGGTGCCCCGGGCTCGGCACCGTCGTAGCGAACGAGGAGGTCACCGCCGACGGGCGCTCCGACCGTGGGAACTTCCCCGTGTTCCGCCGCACGATGCGCCAGTGGATGATGCGCATCACCGCGTACGCCGACCGCCTGCTCGACGACCTCGACCTGCTGGACTGGTCCGAGTCGATCAAGTTGATGCAACGCAACTGGATCGGTCGTTCCCGTGGCGCGCGAGTCGACTTCGCGTCCCCCGCCGGTCCGATCACCGTGTTCACGACCCGACCCGACACGCTGTTCGGGGCGACGTTCATGGTGCTCGCACCCGAGCACCCCCTCGTCGACGCGCTCGTACCCGACGCCTGGCCCGACGGCACGAAGGCGGCGTGGACGGGCGGTGCGGCGACCCCGGCGGATGCGGTGCGCGCCTACCAGCGCGCCGCCGCAGCGAAGAGCAACATCGCCCGTCAGGCCGCCGACCGGGACAAGACCGGCGTGTTCACCGGCAGCTTCGCCACCAACCCGGTGAACGGCACGCCCGTTCCCGTGTTCATCGCCGACTACGTCCTCACCGACTACGGCACCGGGGCGATCATGGCCGTGCCGGGCGAGGACCAGCGCGACTGGGACTTCGCCGCACAGTTCGACCTGCCCGTCGTCGAGACCATCGCCCGCCCCGAAGGCTGGGTCGGCGAGGCGTTCGAGGGTGACGGCGTGCACGTCAACTCGGGGTTCCTCGACGGCATGGGCAAGGACGAGGCGATCGACGCGATGATCTCCCGCCTCGAGGCCGACGGCACCGGCACCGGCACCATCAACTACAAGCTGCGCGACTGGTTGTTCTCCCGCCAGCGCTACTGGGGTGAACCCTTCCCGATCGTCTACGACGAGGACGGGATCGCCCACCCGCTCCCCGACGGCCTGCTGCCCGTCGAGCTGCCCGACACCGACCAGTTCTCCCCGCGCACCTTCGACCCCGACGACGAGTTCTCCGACCCCGAATCGCCGCTCGACCGGCTGGGTGACTGGGTGCACGTCACGCTCGACCTCGGCGACGGCCCGCGCCGCTATCGCCGTGACACGAACGTGATGCCGCAGTGGGCCGGGTCGTGCTGGTACGAGCTCCGCTACCTCGACCCGACGAACGACACGGCGATGGTCGACCGTGACGTCGAGCGCTACTGGATGGGCCCCGACCCGACCCGACCCGGCCACCCCGGCGGTGCCGACCTGTACGTCGGCGGGGTCGAGCACGCCGTGCTGCACCTGCTCTACGCCCGGTTCTGGCACAAGGTGCTCTACGACCTCGGCCACGTGTCCTCCGTCGAGCCGTTCCACCGGCTCTTCAACCAGGGCTACATCCTCGCGGCGGCGTACACCGACGAACGCGGCGTCTACGTCGACGCGGCGGCGGTCGAGGAACGCGACGGCGCGTACTTCTTCGAGGGGCGCCCGGTCACCCGTGAGTACGGGAAGATGGGCAAGTCCCTGCGCAACGCCGTCACCCCCGACGAGATGTACGACGCCTACGGCGCGGACACGCTCCGGATCTACGAGATGTCGATGGGACCGATGGACGCGTCACGGCCGTGGGAGACCCGCGCCGTGCCGGGGGCGTACCGGCTCCTGCAGCGGATCTGGCGGAACATCGTCGACGAGGACACCGGCGCAATCACCGTGGTCGACACGTCTGCTGACGCCGCGACCCGTCGCCTGCTGCACCGCACGATCGATGCGGTCCGCACCGAGTTCGAACACCTGCGGTTCAACACGGCGATCGCCCGCATCACCGAGCTCAACAACCACCTCACCGGCATCGCCGCGGCCGGCGGATTGCCGCGCGCCGTGGCAGAGCCGCTCGTGCTCCTGCTCGCCCCGCTCGCCCCGCACCTCGCCGAGGAGCTCTGGGCGCGGCTCGGCCACGACGCGAGCCTGGCGCACGAGGCGTTCCCGACCGCCGACCCCGCCGAGCTCGTCGAGGACGAGGTCGAGGTCGCCGTGCAGGTCTCGGGCAAGGTCCGTGCCAGGATCACCGTTCCCGCCGACGCGAATGCCGCCGCCCTCGAGGCCGCGGCCCGTGCCGACGAACGGATCGCGGAACTGCTCGCTGCCGCCACGGTCCGCAAAGTGATCGCGGTGCCGGGCAAGCTCGTCAACTTCGTCGTGGGCTGAGCGGCCGCCGCGGCTACCGTCCGGGCATGCCTGCCGCAGACGACCTGCCCCTCGCTGGGATCCGTGTCCTCGAGCTGACGAGCTGGATGGCCGCCCCGTCCGCGGGGGCGATCCTCGCCGACCTCGGCGCCGACGTCGTGAAGCTCGAGCCGCTGCGCGGCGACCCGATGCGGGGCATGTCCCGCCAGCCGAAGCGCGAGGAGGGCGAACCCGAGCGCGACGAGCCGTTCCACGTCGACAACCGGGGCAAGCGGTCGATCACCGTGGCGATCGACCAGCCCGACGGCGCAGCCCTCGTCCGACGGCTCGTCGCCGACCGCGACGTGTTCCTCACGAACCTGCTGCCCCGTCGGCAGGAGCGCTACGGCCTCGACCCCGACAGCCTGTTCGCCGTCCGGCCCCAGCTCGTGCACGCCACGTTGTCCGGCTACGGCCGCAGCGGGCCGGAGGCGGGGCGTCCGGGCTACGACGTGACCGCGTTCTTCGGCCGAGGCGGGATCTCCGACTCGAGCATCGAACCGGGCGGACCGCTCCCCGCACCCCGGCCGGCACAGGGCGACCACACCACCGGCCTTGCGCTCGTCGCCGGGATCCTCGCAGCGTTGCGACGCGCCGAACGGACGGGTGAGGGACAGGCGGTCGACGCGAGCCTGTTCGGCACCGCCGTGTGGACGATGGCGACCGACTACGCGGCAGCGGTGATCGACCACCGGAACCCCTCCAAGCGGGATCGGCGCCACCTGATCACCCCGCTCGCAAACCGGTTCCGGTGCGCGGACGACCGTTGGGTGGTCGTGAACATGCCCGAGCAGCACTGGTGGCCGGTGTTCTGCAAGGCCGTCGGGCTCGAATCCCTCCTCGACGACGAACGCCTGCAGACGACCAAGGGCCGGTTCGACAACATGCCCGAACTGATCGACACGATCGATGCGGTCATGGCGACCCGCCCGCTCGCCGAGTGGGCGCGCATCTTCGACGACGTCGGCATGATCTGGGGCCCAGCGAACACGCTCGCCGACGTGGTCGCCGACCCGCAGGCGCACGCGGAGCGACTGTTCCCCGAGATCACCATGGCCGACGGAACGACGTTCCCGACGGTCGCGATCCCCTTCAAGATCCGGGGCGCGGCGATCGGCCCGCAGGGGCCGGCACCTGAGCTCGGAGCCCACACGGCCGAGGTGCTCGGCGACGCAGGGGTCACGGCCGCCGAACTCGACGATCTGCGGAGCCGGGGAGTGATCGGCTGACGCTGGGCTAGGGTCCGGCCATGAGCGACCTGGCCATCTACGACAAGTACCAGCACCTGCTCTTCGAGCGGCGTGGCAACGGCATCCTCTGGATTACGATCAATCGTCCCGAGCACTTCAACGCGACCGACAAGGTGCTCCACTGGGAACTGTCGAAGGTCTGGCTCGAGGTCGGCGAGGACCCGCTCACCCGCGTCGCCGTGATCACGGGCGCGGGCCGGGCGTTCTCAGCCGGTGGCGACTTCGGGATGATCGACGAGCAGCACAACAACTTCCGGCGCGTCAGCGAGATCGCAAAGGAAGCCGCCGACGTCGTCTACAACATCATCGACTGCCCCAAGCCGGTGATCTCGGCGATCAACGGGGTGGCGGTCGGTGCGGGGCTCGCCACTGCGCTGATGGCCGACATCTCGATCATGGCGCACGAGGCCCGCATCACCGACGGGCACACCCGTCTCGGTGTCGCTGCGGGTGACCACGCCGTGATCCTGTGGCCGCTGCTGACCAGCATGGCGAAGGCGAAGTACTACCTGATGACGTGCGACTTCATCGACGGCGTCGAGGCGGAACGCATCGGGCTCGTGTCGCGCTCGGTTCCGCTCGCCGACCTCGAGGCCACCGCGATGGAGGTCGCGACGAAGTTGGCGACGGGCGCCCAGTCGGCGATCCGTTGGACGAAGCGAAGTCTCAACCTGTGGCTCAAGCAGTCGACGCCTGCGTTCGAGGCATCGCTTGCGTATGAGATGCTCGGCTTCTTCTCCGACGACTGCCGCGAAGGGCTCGACGCCCTGCAGGAGAAGCGGGACCCGGACTACCCCTCGGCGCGGGACTGACCCGACCGGCCCGCGGCCCTCACGACGCCGAGGGCGACGAATCGAGGAACGGTTCGTAGACCTCGGCCACGTCGCAACGCAGCGCCGACCGGGCCGTCATTGCCGGAACCGTGGCGCTGAGCGCCACCGATGCGGTCCCGCGCGCGGGAACGTCCACGGACCCCCGATCCGAAGCGGCCTCGGAACCGGCGACGATGAACGCGCCCTCGACCACGAAGGTCTGCTCGAACGCCGTACGGTTCCGCAGGGTGACGGTCATCTCGACGAGTCCGTCGGACGACAGGTCGCAGGTGTCCACCGTCGTGCTGTACGTGCCGAGGTCGGCGACATCGCCGACGGGCACGTCGAGGTTCTCGGCGAGGCCGATGATCGCAGCGACGAACGCGATCGTGCCGAAAACCCACACCGCGGCACCGACCACCACGCTCGACAACCCGAGGATCCACCCGGCGCGGGCCTTGCCGAGGCCGACGCCGCCGATCTTCTTCGCCGTGCCGGCGGCCACGAGTCCGAGGATGAACGCCATGATCCCGGGGAGGAACATCCACTGGCAGAGCACCAGGGAGACGATCCCGAGCACCAGCGCCGCGGTGGCGAGCCCGTTGGAAGGGGACGGAACCGGTCCGCGGTACCCGCCGGAGGTGCCGTACCCGCCGGGGGTCGCCGGGGTGAGCCAGGGCTGGGCGGGTTGGGGAGCCTGCGGCTGCGGCGGCCGGTACGGGTCTCCGGGAGGCGGTGCATCGACCATACGCGGAGGCTATCCGGCGTTTGCCGGGCCCCGACGGCAGGCTGCTATCGTGAGCGAGCCTCGGGGCTATAGCTCAGGTGGAAGAGCGCTTGCATGGCATGCAAGAGGTCGAGGGTTCAAGTCCCTCTAGCTCCACGTCGATGGAACGGCCCGGCCAGCTGGCCGGGCCGTTTCGCGTCACCGACCCGCGCGACGCACCGGTCCGAGTGGACGGAGCCGAACCCCGACGAGGCCGATGAGGCACGTGAGGACCAACGACGGGACGTGGAGCAGCTCGGAACTCGCGAGACCGACCCCCGGCTCATCGAAGACCCCGGCGACCGCCTGCGCGACGATCGCCGCCGAGGCGAACGCGAAGCACGGCAGCGACCACCTCGGGCGCCAGGCCACGAGGCACCCGCCGACGCTGACGACAAGCCCGAGCGCGCCGTCACGGGTCAGGTGCGCTGCGGTCGAACCCTCGAGCAGCCCGAGCGGGTCCGCGCCGACCAGCCACGGCAACGCGACGACCGACTGCGCGACTGCGAGCACGGCGACCGTGAACCTCAACCAGCGAGGCGGCCCCGGGAGCGCGTCACCGAGTCGCGCGAGCAGGTCCTCGGCGTCGTCCCTGCTCCTCGGCAGGCCGACCACCGGAGCGAGGCCGTCCTCGGCGTCGTCGTCCCGGTCGTGGCCCTGCCCGCTCATGCCGATCGCGCGTCGCCTGCGTCGAGCGCCTCGGCGAATGCCGCCCGGGCCCGGTGGAGCCGGGAGCGAACGGTCCCGACCGGCAGATCCAACACCGCGGCGGCGGTCTCGTAGTCGTAGCCGAGCACGCCGCACATGACGAGCACCTCGCGGTGGTCGCGCTGGAGCGTGGCCAGCACGGCGAACGTCTCCCCGGAGGCGTCGGGATGCTCCACCAGCGCGGGCGACCTCGTCGCGAGCCCGGCGCCCCGGCGTTCACGACGTTCGAGATCGATCACGCACCGGCGACAGATGCGGATCAGCCAACCTTCGAAGCTGCCCTCCCCCCGGAAGGAGTCGAGGTGCCGCCAGGCTCGAAGGAACGTCTCCTGGACGGCGTCCTCGGCGACCGTCGAGGACGACGCGAGCGATGCCGCATACGTTCGGACGGCACGATGGTGCTGCCGCACCAGCTTCTCGAACCCTCGTTCCGGCACCGCTCCAGTCAAGCCGACGCCGACCGGTCAGGGCCACCACCGGGCATCGCCGGAACTTTTCGCGGGATCGGACCGTCTACCCGTCGTGCCCAGGGAACGCCGAACGGCAACGGTCGCCCGTCGCCTCGTGCTCACGCTCGCTGCACTGGTGGTGGTCGGCGGCGCCTCGGCCGATCCTGCTGGGGCCCATGCGGCGCTCGTGGGCAGCGAACCCGCCGACG
>Ga0194133_10001582_pt1 | contig 38741 bp, 38 predicted proteins | sample TA2KigOf40mmetaG_FD_155448 | JGI IMG/M metagenome (GOLD analysis project Ga0194133, IMG submission 155448) | Freshwater microbial communities from Lake Tanganyika, Tanzania - TA2015055 Kigoma Offshore 40m | ecosystem: Environmental > Aquatic > Freshwater > Lake | place: Tanzania: Lake...
CCGTCAAGATTGAACTCAGCAATAGTTACCTTGCGAGGAAAACCTTGCATTTCCAATCGCGTGTCATCGGAAACTTTATAGACCTGAAGGGATGCATCCTGATTACCACTTACAATCCAGTCTCCAGTTGGCGAGGCACTCAAGCACAGTAATGATCCAACAAACTCCCGCTTAATGAATTTGCTTCCTTGCTCATCTGAAACGCTTACCCCACCGTATGCAGCTACGGCGATTTTGTCCCCAATCCAAGAGGCATCCGTTACCGTAGATGAAAAGTTCTCGCTTTCGACAATAGGAACTCCGTATGAATCAGTAACACAGATACTTTTACCAAAAGTGAAGAGAACTCTGTTTCCAGACTCATGCCACTTTGCAACCGAAGACCACGAACCGCGTCGAGATTCAAGTAATTTTCCGTCATCACTTTTAAAGAGGGCGAATCCCTCGGGTCCTGCACATGCGAGAATCTCACGGTTGGGTGACAAGGAAATGCGATTTCCACCAACTGAGGCCTCGCATTTCTGAGTCACTTCATGACTAGTGAGTGAGACTTCACATATATGCCCTTCCGCGTCCAACAAAAGAACTCGTTCATCATCAAGGGAGCAAGCATCAATCGGATTTATGTCGACTGACATGGGTAATTGGGATGAAACAGCAATCATTTCTTGCCAGCCAAAGTTTTTGAGGCTTTATTGGAAACGATGCACTTCTTGAAGCCATCTGTTAGTTCTTTACGATTGAGATTTCGTCCTATAAAGACCATTTTGTTGATGCGCTCAGACTTACCCCAGGCAGACGTGAACTCACCGCTAAAAAGCATGTGAACAGCATGAAAGCAATATCTCTCATCATTCCCATCAATCGAGAGGATTCCTTTACTACGAAAAATGTCCGTTCCTTTTTCGCCAAGTAACTTTCCAAGCCATTTGTTCAATTTTTCAATATCAAGGTCACCAGCTAATTCAATACCTACGCTAGAAATAGACGAATCATGTACATGGTCGGTATCAATCAAGAATGCTGGATCATTGTCAATAACCTTTTGTAAATCAAAAGCCCCAATATCAAGCAATTCCCTTAAGTCGACATTTGCATTCTCTGCTCTGAAAATGGGTGCAGCTGCATTTATTTTCTTTATTTCCGCCACGACATCACTTTGCTCCTGTGGAGTGGCGATATCTACCTTATTCAGAACAATACGATCTGCAAACGCAACCTGTTCAACAGCTTCGTTCTCAAAGTTCTTTTCTTTGATCTCAGTTAAGTGCTGTAGAGCATGCTTAGCGTCAACCACGGTAATAATCGCATCTAATCTGCATGATTCCTTTAGCTCATCGTCGACAAAAAATGTCTGTGCGACTGGAGCAGGATCAGCCATTCCGGTTGTCTCGATTAAGATTCGATCGAACTTGTCCTTGCGTTGTAGCAAGTTGCCAAGAATTCGAATCAAATCACCCCTTACAGTGCAGCAGATACAGCCATTGTTCATCTCAAATATTTCTTCATCCGCGGCCATAACGAGAGCGTCATCAATACCTACCTCGCCAAACTCGTTCTCAATAACTGCGATACGCATTCCGTGGTTTTCGTTCAGTATTCGGTTGAGCAGAGTTGTTTTTCCAGACCCCAGGAATCCGGTGAGTACCGTTACGGGAATTCGTGACTCGTTCATAGCGCTCCTTGCATTAAAAATGATAATCATTATCATAAGCCCCATGATTGATGAAGTCAACAAACTGTCCCAGTCGCTCCCGAGGCGGGTTTTGAGATACCAGCTTGATTTGGTGAACAAAGTTGCCTACACAGCCCACCTCCCAGAGGCATGCGAGTTGGTTGCATTTCAGAGAAGTCGGGACGAAGACATGTTGTTGAAGTTAAACAATGAAATTTTCTTCGGTCACCCCGATCAGGGCGCGTGGACTACGGGTAAGTTGCTAACTAAACTCAACGAAAGTCTTCGATCAGAGTCAGATATCCAAATTCTCTTACATACGGGAAATCCCATAGCGTATTTCTGGCTTAAGCATCACCAGTTGTTGGGCGCAGCGCCCTGCGAAATTTATGTTCTTGGAGTCTTAGAACAATTTAGAAGAAATGGAGTAGGGGCTTTTCTTGTTTCTTCAGCTCTCACGAATATGCAGGAACTTGGTTGTGAGAGGGCCTGGGTATACACAGATGAGACAAATCTAAAAGCTAGAAATCTTTATGAGAGCTTTGGTTTCCTTCTCGATTTTATCGAAGAGCTTTGAAGACGATCACAAGCTAGGCAAACTCCAAAAATCTCTAAGGAGTGGGTAACGGATTTGTACTTGTAACGCTTGGCGTAAGTTTGAGTGATTATTTCCACCTCTGGGAAGTCGAGCTCGGTTGCAGCGCCACAAACGCGGCAAATTATGTGATGGTGATGTGTTTCTGCTTGCCCACAATGTCTATATAACCGCTCTCCGCTGGGACTTACAATTGCATCCGCTCGCCCTTGCTCCACCAAGCTTTCAAGCTGTCTATAGACTGTGGCAAGTCCAATAGATATTTCTTGCCTTGTGAGTAATTTATGTATCTCCTGCGAACTCAAAAAAGACTTGCTTTCAACAAGAAGAGCCAAGATTTTTTCGCGTCTCGTCGAACTTCTACGTTCTTTAGGCCGCTTCGCAATTCTTTCCATAACGGCAATTGTAGGTTATGAGTGGCTCCCCTCATCGCTGTCTTGAGTACGGTTGGGACGGCGCTTACATGGCTGAATCTGAGGAGAAGTACAAGGAGAGACCATTTATTGATTCCTGGACAAGGCCGTTCTTTTCAGCGTAAAAGTGTGTTCTTACTCTATATCCGGCTTACAGGGCGACTCTTCTTTTTTAGTAGGGGACTGCATCCTATTACTTTGAAGTTATCATCTGCATATGTCGATTGAGCAGTCTCGCGCAAAAGAGCTTCAAAGTATCCAACGAAAAATTATCAAAATAGACAGCGCATTTGCACCAGCAATCAAGAACTATCCTCCATGCACATTTGGATTAGAGAAGCCAAAGGTTACTCACTATCAATCTCTTGTTCGCTCCGTAATCGCGCAGCAGGTGAGTACTGCCGCTGCTAGAACTATCTCAAGTCGACTGGAAGAGAAATGTGAGGGCAATATCACTCCAGTAAAAGTAGGAGCTCTATCAGCCAAGCAACTGCAATCAGTTGGCTTGACGGGGGCAAAGGTTAGAACCCTTAGCGAGTTAACAGAGGCGTCGCTTTCAGGCAAAATAAACTTCAGAAAGTTTGTTTATTTGGCAGACGAAGAAATTGTCAGTGAATTGGTGCCTCTTTTTGGCATTGGCCGTTGGACAGTTGAAATGTTTTTAATATTTCATTTAGGACGGCTGGACGTCTGGCCAGTGGATGATCTTGCAGTACGTCGAGGCTGGAATAATTTACATAACAATTCCGAGCCGATTAAACCGAAAGTGCTGAGAGCAGCAGGTGAGCCGTTCGCTGGCATGCGAAGTGTCGTAGCTTGGTATTGCTGGCGCGCTTCTTAATTCCAAGAATCTCGCCTTCAAGCAACTTACATCTTGACCGTTCATGCAATAGGGTTTGAGTAGCTCGAATCCCACATGCGGAGGAGGTTTAAGTGATTGTTACGGAGATTTCGTTCACACCATATACATATCAAATGCTTCGAAAGATCGGGGATGTAAATCTCCCTGAAGGAGTAAGCGAAGGTATGGAACTTGCTGTCCTCATACATACCGATGAGGGGATCACTGGCTGCGCTGTTGGGGTAGATAGTGCAACTCAGACGTTGCCTAAGCTTGCAGATCTTGTCGTTGGATCTGATCCTCGTTCTGTGCGAAGCATCTGGAACAAGATGACAGCTCGCGCTTTCAAGGCAGGCAATCACGGCCCGATGTCAGCGGGTATCTCTGCTATTGACCGGGCACTCTGGGACTTACGCGCGAAAATTCACCAAGTTCCGCTCTGGAAAGAGTTGGGCGGAAATGGAAAGCCAGTCCGGGCATATGCGAGCGGTTTGGACTCACCCCTCAGCGATGAGGAGTTATACAAGTTCTATGCAGGCATGGCTGCAAAAGGCGTTACCGCAGGAAAACTAAAGGTAGGCCGCGACCCTGATGAAGATGAGCGACGCATTCGCGTGATGATAGAGGCCTTAAGTTCCAACGGTGGTCGCGCACAGGTAATCATTGATGCCAATGAGTTTTGGACGCCAAAGCAAGCTATTCAAAGAATCGCCAGACTAGAGAAACACTTTGACTTCCTCTGGGTGGAAGAGCCCTCGCCAAGAGGTGATTTTGAAGGACTTCGACGTATCTCTGACGCGGTGCGTGCACCCATCGCAACTGGCGAGAACTTCACTGATCCACAACAATTCGTGCCGCTCTTCAAACATGGGGCAGGGGATGTCATACAAATCGCCTCGCATGTCTCAGGTTTCACCGGTGGTGCAATCGTGGCAGAGATGGCAGCAGCATTTGATCGCCCAGTAGTTACTGGTCCCGATGTCGGAAACAGTTTCGCGCACCTCTCATCTACCTGGAAGCACCATGTCATGATGGAAGTCTTCGAGATGGGTAGAGAGGCCGCGCTAGTCAATCCGTTGCAGATTGAGGATGGCTGCATCGTGCTTAATAACACTCCAGGTGCCGGTATCGAATTCGATGAGAAGTATCTGGCGAGCCATGCCCCATCTGCGAAACCGATGAAGATGCTCGGCTCGGTCTATGGTCGCGCGGAAGATGCAGGTCTAATCGGTTGATAAAACTCATCTATCAAACGTCAAAAGCATCCGCATCAGGGTAGGGGAACCATTCAGGATCCGCCTCCGCATGTGGGGCAATCATCACCATCTTTGAACGACGGAATTGCTCTAGCCCTTCGGTACCCAGTTCGCGCCCGGAGCCGGTGAACTTGCGACCACCAAAGGGAATGGCGTCATTGTCGTTGAGTGGAGTGTTTACCCAGACAATTCCGGTTTCAATCTCATTAACCGCACGGAAAGATTCCTCTAAATCGTTGGTATAAATATTGGCACCAAGACCAAGTTGAGAATCATTTGCCTTTGATATTGCTTCATCAAGGCTTTTCACTTTCGATATGGGAGCCAGCGGTCCAAAGCACTCGCTATGCATGACATCCATGTCGTGAGTTACTTTCAGAACAGTGGGTTCGTAGAACCAGCCTTTACTTAATTGAGAGGGTCGTTTCCCACCTGTAACCACTTCTGCCCCTTGTTCAACCGCACGAGCGACGACACGCTCGAAACGTTCCAATTCACGCTTAGAGGCCATGGGTCCAATATCGACTTTGCCCAGGCCGCTGCCAATCCGAAGTTCTCTGGCTAATTCTGCTAATCGATTCACGAATGAGTCATATATATCTTCATGCACATAGAAACGTTCGGCAGAGGTACAAACCTGGCCGCAGTTTAAGAAAGCAGCGAAAGCAGCGCCACGAGCGGCAGTATCGATATCTGCAGAGGGCATCACAATAAAGGCATCGTTACCAGATGCTTCAATCAAGGTAGGTTTGAAACGTTCCGCTGCCGCTTTCGCAACTGCCTGTGCCGCAGGAACGCTGCCGGTAAAGGCAATCGCATGAGTCTGAGGATCTTCGACCAGGCGCGCACCCGTCTGGGCGCCACCAGTGAGAACTTGGACAAGGCCTGCTGGCAAATGATCGAAGGCTTTCATCCACATCAACAACGTCAGAGAAGTGAGTTCTGATGGTTTGATGATGATCGCATTACCAGCAGCGAGAGCGGCTGCGGCTTGCCAACCAGCGAGCAACATCGGGAAGTTGTAGGGGACTATCGAGACTACTGTTCCATGTGGTTCCTTGATGACCATCTGAAGTTGACCGGCGATTGCAGGTCCGGCCACTCGCCCTTGCTCACTTCGCGCAATCTCAGCGTAGTAGCGAAAAGATGAAGCAGCCGCTCCACCCTCCCAATTCGATTCCCGGAATGGTTTACCCATCTCGCGCGTAAGGCACTCGCCAGTCTGTGGAGAGTTTTCAATCATTCGGTCGGCAACAGTATGGAGAGCGTTTGCACGATCGAGCGCGCTCATCGCCCACCACTGACGCTGCGCTTGAGTTGCCGCTGCGACTGCGCGCTCAACTTCATCTGCCGTGCTCTCAGCAAATGCTCCTACCACCTCTTCGGTGGCTGGATCGATTACCTCTCGCAAATCTCCAGAACTCTTCACCCATTCATTGGCGATAAAGAGAGTTCCGGAGCGGGATTTCATTTCTATTTGCACCTGAGTTGCCATGGCGATAACTCTAAACCTCGAACCTGCGTAGGTAAATGGTTGAGACGGAGGGGGCTATTAAGTGCCAGAATGCATGTATGGCCACGGGCAGCACCATAGTAATCATCCCAACATTTAATGAAGAGGAGAATTTACGGCGCCTGCTTCCGCAAATACTTGAACTTCCGGTAGAAATCCTGATTGTTGACGATTCGTCAAAAGATGGCACTGCTGTAGTTGCAGAAGGTTTTCAGAAGAGTAGTTCTCGAGTTGCGATTCTTGCGCGCCCAAAAAAGATGGGTTTAGGTAGCGCCTATCGAGATGGATTTACGTGGGCTCTTGCTCGGGAATATTCCACAATCATTCAGATGGATGCTGATGGTTCACATCGTGTCTCGGATTTGCGGAAGATGCTTGAATTTCACAATAGTAACCCACAACATGACTTGATTATCGGTTCCAGATGGATTGCAGGTGGCGCCGTACAAAACTGGTCAAAGCACCGCGAGGCGCTCTCTCGAATCGCAAATCTTTACTCTAGAAAATTACTTGGATTTAAGGTGAGAGACAGTACTGCAGGATTTAGGATCTACAGGTCAGACTTACTTAAGAAAATGAATCTTCAAGGAGTTGGCTCTGAAGGGTACGCATTCCAAATCGAGATGACTCGAGAGGCTTATCGAGTAGGTGCTCAAATTCTTGAAATCCCCATCGTATTTGTTGAGCGTGAATTTGGAGCGAGCAAGATGAGTGGTGCGATTGTTCGTGAAGCGCTAGTCAAGGTAAGTAGTTGGGGATTGGCTCGCCTTACTCAGCGAATTTCGGATAAGTGAGGTCAATTTGTCGGGCAATCTCAGTCATGGTCTTCATGATCGAAAGCGTCTCATCGAGTGGCAGGATTGGTGATTCCTTCAGGCCGGCGTGGAAGCAGTGGGCAAATTCAACTGCCTGCTCACGAAGCCCATGGCCCTGATACTTCTTGGCTAAACCACCGATGACCTCATCCTTATTGTTGATGACTTTGAAGGTGCTCGGTGCATAGAAGGTTCGGTCAATTTCAATTCGCGCTTGGGTGCCGACAATCAAAGCACGATTAGGTGTTGCCGCCAGGTTTGTGGTGTTCAAGAGCGCGTGAGCACCATTTGGATATTCGAGGATGATGGAAGTTTGTCCATCAACGCCAGTAAACGCCTTAGTGCTCCGAGCTGTTATCGCGCTTGGTGTTCCAAGGACCATAGATGCGAATGAGACTGGATAGATACCTAAATCAAAGAGTGCGCCACCGCCGAGTTCTGGTTTGAAGAGGCGAAATTCTGGATCTAAATTGAACCATTGGCCATGGTCCGCGCGGACGCTGATGATTTCCCCAAGAACTCCGCTCTTGATTACCTCACGAACAGCAAACATGTGCGGCAAGAAGCGCGCCCACATCGCCTCCATCAGCAAAAGGTTTTTGGAGCGAGCGACCGAGATCATCTCTTCGGTCTCGGTAGCGCTCATCGCGAATGGCTTCTCACAGAGCACAGCTTTTCCCGCATTGAGCGCCAAGATGGTGTCGCGCTTATGCATGGGGTGATGTGTAGCCACGTAAATGCCATCAACATTTGGATCATTAACCAGAGCTTGGTACGACGAGTATCGATTTGGCACATTAAAGAGGTCGCCGAACCAATCGGCTTTCTCTTGCGAACGTGAACCAACAGCGACGATTTTGTGGTCGGGGAGTCGATGTAAATCGCGTGCGAATTGCTGAGCGATACCTCCAGTGCTGAGGATGCCCCATCGGAAAGTTTTCTCGGTCATTACTCGCTCACAATCCAACGTTTGAATTCTCCTGAGGAGAATGTATAAACGTTTGCCGGTTTTCGTTTGTAGATAGCAGTGAAATCTTTGCCACCTCGGAATCTCATCGTACCCAAGAGAACTACATTTGGAATGCAAGTTCCGGGGGCTCGTAACCCGCGTAGCGTCGTGAGATTCCAGGGATCTGTAACTCGCACTACCGATTGAAGCGACGCTCGTGGGGCTCGGGGTTCACGATGGAGGGCGAAGAACCGTTCTCTTCGCGGAGAGGCGAAGGATGTAGAAATCTCCGTCCAATTCCACTTTCGCTATAGCTAAGAGTCTAGTGAATGGCCACGGTACTTTAGACTTTGCTCGAGAGGTGAAGGAGCTCAATATGTGCAGCAAAGTGATGTGCCGACAGTGCGGTAAGCCCACCTGGTCTGGATGTGGGGAACATATCGAAATCGCGCTCGCTGGAGTTCCCAAGAGTGATCGTTGCCAGGGGCATGACGCATCAAGCGCCCCAAAGTCTCCTGGATTACTCAACCGACTGTTTGGCCGGTAACAAAACTCTCAGGTTTCATTCAGCATGGAGTTAGGCACATCACCCAATAGCATGTGGGCTTCTGCGACCTCCGAAAGGCTCCTAAAAAATGGATGTCTCTGACCTCGTCTGGGCTGTGACCATTGGCGTGATTGTTGCGTTAATTCTGGTGGACCTCTTCACCGTTAGTAGCAAACCGCATGATGTGATGTTCAAAGAGGCCACTCTTTGGTCCATCTTCTATATCGGTATCGCTGTCATCTTTGGAGTTTGGGTCTGGTCAAATTACGGATCCCAATTTGGTACGGAGTACTTTGCCGCCTATCTGGTTGAGAAATCGCTCTCGGTCGATAACCTCTTCGTCTTCGTGATTATCTTGACGCAATTCGCAGTGCCATCTATCTATCATCAACGAGTCCTGCTCATCGGCGTGATTTTGGCGCTCGTGCTCCGTGGAATATTTATCGCAGTCGGTGCGGCAGCGCTCGCCGCCTTCAGTTTCACATTTGTAATTTTTGGCGCCATCTTGATCTGGACTGGCGTTGGGTTATTCAGGCACTGGGATGAAGATCCTGAACCGGGGGATAACTTCATCATTATGCAGGTGCGCAAGCGGGTAGCGACTGTCAATAAGTACCACGGTACAAAGCTGTTTGTTCGTATCGATAGCAAGCGCTTTGCTACACCGATGTTCTTAGTAATGATTGCGATTGGTGCGACAGATCTTCTCTTCGCGCTCGATTCAATACCTGCGACTTTCGGTGTTACCTCAGAAGCATTCTTGGTCTTTGCTGCTAATGCCTTCGCTCTCCTTGGATTGCGTGCGCTCTACTTCCTTATAAAAGGCTTACTCGACAAGCTAATTTATCTCTCACTTGGTCTTTCCATAATTCTCATTTTCATCGGTATAAAGCTGGTGCTCACATTCCTCCACGAGATCTACACAGAAGTTCCAAAGATTCCGACGCTTTGGAGTTTGGCTGTCATTGCTCTAATTCTCATCATCTCTACAGTGGCAAGCCTCATCAAATCCAAGCGCGATCCAAGCGCTAAGGCTCATGCCGGTCGAGTGACAGGGTCACGGCATTCTGAACAGAGTGAACCAAAGAACTAGCGAGTGCTCTCGAGCCACTTCTTCCGTTCACTCTTAGGGAATTTCTCAATCGAATAGCGGAGGGTTGTCCGCGAGATTTCGTGGCCATGCTTGCCTAGATATGACGGCCTTTCAGTTTCGGCACATTGACTGATTGAACTTCCGTAGTGAACCCAACGTTTCTTATTAGTGGGGGTTGGCGGATGAATTTCGCCATTGGCGGCAATAGAACGAATCTCTACCATTGCACCAGCAGGTAACCAGATCTCGATCTCTTTCATCTGGTTGTTCAAGCCCGAAAAGCGGATCTCTTCACCCGCACCGCGAATGAACTCCTCACTAGTGACTAAGGGCCCATCCATCTCAAGGCGAATCTGTCCACCTTTACTTGCTGCTTCGGTAGCTATCTCTTGACCATCAATAACGAGATCAAAGCGCGCCGTTCGTGGCTCTTCGATGACTCGCGCAATAGTTAGGGGCATAACGTGAACTTCCAGGGAGATTTCGGTTGCTTCACTGCGAAAGCGAAGGCGAACCCCTGAAGGAAAGCGTGTCCAGCGATGGAGCCCACTGACGCCAAATTGTTTCCAAGTCCACAGGGGAAGGCGTGAGAAAGCGACCCATCCATCATCCGATATTTGGTGGTCGTAGGGACCTACTACCTCTACCTTTGATTGGAGAATTTCCCAACGAGTTAGTTCAGACATCTAATGAGCAAACTCTTCGCGAGAAGAGGGGAAATCGCTCTCTCCTTTACCGGAAATTCCGAAGCGGGATTTGTTCTCAAGGAAGTAGCTGCGCGCTTCATTACGACCACTCACTTGAAGTTTCTCGAAAATACGGATTGTCTCCTGGCGGATAGTGGATTCGCTGTAGCCCATTGTTTCGGCTATTTCGATGTTAGTTTTCTTCTCTGCGATGTGGATAAGAATCTGTACTTGTCGATCAGTAAGTGAACTAACATTTGGCGAATCGTTCTTTTTTCGATCACGATTCTGTCGATAAATATGTAACGAGATTAGGTTGGCAATTGTTTGGATAAAGATTGCGATTTCTTCATCAGGGGTAAGCTGATCCGAGGAAACTAAACTTAGACATCCAACCGAGGAATGCAGGCGGAAGATAGGAACAACGAGTTGAGTACGCGAGGACTCTTCCAGGGTGATTCCTTTAAGCCGGGGGTACTCCTCAGGCCAATTAGGAAGCGAGTTAATCCAGACAATCCGCTTTTCCACCAACGCATCGGTGACAGGCAATTTCCAATCAAGTGGAAACTCCTGCCAATCAGGGAATCTGCTTTGATCAATTCCGTAAGAGGCTCGAACTCGCACTGTCTTGCGGTTGGTCACCTGCGATATCCAGGCATGTCTAATGCTTAGAAAATCGAGAGTATGGGTAACAAGAAACTCGCAGATTTCATCCTCGGAGAGATCTTGATTGGCAAGGTGGGAGACCAGCCGAGATATCCGGGAATTCATCTCCACCTCTCCTTCCGAATAGAGAGGTACTGTAATTGACCTCACCCCCACTCTTCCAAATGACCCGCGGCTACTCTTAGAGATGTGAATAGCCTCATCTTGGTTCCATTGGCTGACAATCCCGCTTGGGGATCAGGCCCACTCCAATGGAGCCTTGATCTATGGGGAGCGGGAACCCCCTGGTTTTCTGCCGAAGATTGGCAGAGCTTCTACGCAAAGGCGGTCACTGCTGACTACGGCAAGTGGAGCCATCAGGGAAGTGATCAAGAGCAGATTTACATCGCCATAGTTGAGAGCGAGGTGGTGGGGGCTATTGCATTGGTGGACTTTGATGATGTCAAGGAGTACCGCCATCTCAAACCTTGGGTCGCTGCATTTATCGTCGATCCAGAGCGACGTGGAGCAGGGTTCGGAAGCGCGATGCTTGCAGCGCTAGAAGAGAGGGCCCGCAACTTTGGAATCACGCGACTCTATTTATGGACCGAGGAAAAGAGGGACTTTTATCTCAATAGAGGGTATGCACTATTAGAGCACCGTGACTATCCTGAAATCTCGATTGATGTGTTGAGTAAATCGCTTGAATGATTTAGTTAAGAGCAGTAAGTCGCTGCAAGAGTGGTGGATGCGTTGCGTAGATCTTCACCGCTAGTGGGTGTGGTGAAAGGTTTGCCAAACTATCAGTAGCAATTTTAATTAACCCACTCTTAAGCGGTTCTCCATCATAGGTTCGCTTAGCAAATTGATCGGCATCATATTCATTACGACGTGAGATGCTATTGGTTATCAAATCCAAAGCAAAGGAGAGCGGGCTGAAAATGATGAAGAATGCCAAAATCGAGAGATGGAAACTTTGAATTTCTGAGCCAAGCGCCGTTGACAATTCGGGGAAGCGCAGCGCCCAACCCAATACAGCAAAAATCACAAATGATTGCCCAAGGGATAGCGCGAAACCGAAAAGGGTATGTTTTCTCTTGTAATGGCCGATCTCATGGGCCAGAACAGCCATAATCTCTCTGGCGCTCAGTTTTTCAATCAAAGTATCAAAGAGAACAATTGTTTTGCTCTTTCCCAAGCCAGCGAAGAATGCATTTGCCTTACTAGAGCGTTTAGAAGCATCCATCACAAAGAGTCTGCCAATCGAATAACCCTCTTGAGCGCAGTACTTCAAGATTTCCTCTTTAAGTTCTCCCTCTTCGAGGGGTTTGAGCTTATTAAAGAGGGGCAAAATCAGAGTGGTCCCGAACATGAACATCACCAATGAAAATGCTGCTAGCAAGAGCCAACCTAGGACCCAGAACGCGCTACCAGTCTCTTGATATATAAAGACGATGAGCGCAAGTAGTCCACCCCCAATGAGCCCGGCAAGTAGATAACCTTTTATTTTGTCGAGCAAGAATGTCATAGGCGTGGTTTTGTTAAATCCAAATTTTGCCTCCACAACAAATGTTCCATAGATATCAAACGGAAGATCCAGAAGGTCAGAAGCTAGACCAATAATGGCAAAGAAGGCGAGCGCAACGAGAATCTCAGATTGCACCTGATCGCGAACGTATCGATCAATAGAGCCAAAGACTCCCGAAACCAGCGCAACCACCATAATCACAAGCGAATATGTAGAGCTGATAATTGCTAGTGAGAAATTCGCCTGCGAATACTCCAGCGATCGTCGATATTCACTCTCGCTATAGAGATTAGCCAACGTAGGGTGGAGCGGCTTCTTGCTCTCTCGATAATTGAGGATCTTTATCAGAGACTCAACAAGGTAATTAAGGATTACGAGAGTGACAAGGAGCGTGAGCATGAGGGACATCGTATGATAGAGGCCTATGAATAGCGCACAAGGTCTGATTAGCGCTGAAAATATCGCGAAGAATTACGGCAAAGGTGATGTCCTCAAGGATGTCTCATTGGGCCTCCTGCGTGGTGAGCGGATTGGCATTGTGGGCAGGAATGGCGGCGGCAAGAGCACGCTCCTTCGAATTCTTGTCGGCGCTGAAGCGCCAGATGCGGGGCGGGTCTCATTCTTAAATGGGCTCTCGCTTGGGTACCTAGCGCAAGTCGATTATTTTGAACCTGGAGCGACAATCGTTAGCGCAATATTTGGTGAGAGCGCAACGCATTCCTGGGCTAGTGATCCCAGAGCACGTGAGGTCCTCGAAGGGCTATTTGGTTCGCATAAATCGGATGCGGTTAATCGTCCTATCGAAGGTCTATCTGGTGGTGAGCGAAGACGAGTCTCACTAGCAAAGTTATTGGTAGGAAATCATGATGTTATCTGTCTTGACGAACCTACCAATCATCTTGATGTCGAAGGTGTGAACTGGTTAGCAAACTATCTCAAGCGTGAAAAGCGAATTGCAGTTGTCGTGATCACCCACGATAGATGGTTCCTTGATGAAGTGAGCGAGAAAACTTGGGAAGTTGTCGGTGGTGGAGTGGAAGAGTATGAAGGTGGATATTCCGCCTTCGTATTAGCAAAAGCCGAGCGAATTCGACAAGCAGATGTAGAGACAACCCGTCGTAACAATCTAATTAAAAAAGAGTTGGCATGGCTGCGCAGGGGAGCGCCAGCGCGAACCACCAAACCGAAGTTCCGCGTCGATGCCGCCAACCAACTCATCAGTGCAGAGCCTCCACCTCGCGATTCAGTTGAACTCCTCAACTTCGCTACCAATCGATTGGGAAAGCGGGTATTCGAGTTACATGACCTGACTCTTGGCGTTGCAGGAATAGTTCTGGCCGAACATATCAATCTGAACTTCGCGCCTGGAGCGCGTTATGCCATTGTTGGCGCAAATGGTGCGGGCAAGACATCTTTTCTCCATCTGCTCTCTGGACGCTTAAAACCTCTGGCTGGCCATATGCAAACTGGCCAGACAGTAAAACTTGCATTCCTCACCCAACATCTCGATGAATTAAATCCACAATGGCGAGTCCTTGAGGCGGTAGAAGAGGTAGCAAAGAGCGTAGATCTGGGAAAAGGTCGGGAACTATCTGCTTCACAACTCTGCGAGCGATTGGGATTTGGGAAAGATGCGCAGTGGACCCCAGTCCGTGATCTTTCCGGGGGAGAGCGCAGGCGTCTGCAGTTGACTCGCCTTCTCATGGAAGGGCCTAATGTGCTCTTTCTTGATGAGCCCACAAATGATTTCGATGTAGAGACACTTGCTTCCTTAGAAGATCTACTCGATGGTTTTGCAGGAACTATTATCGTCGTCTCACACGATCGCTATTTTCTCGAGCGGGTCTGCGATATAACTCTTGGCTTTGTTGGTGATGGCCAACTTCGGGATTTGCCGCGTGGTTTAGATCAGTACTTTGAGATTCGAAATACGGCTCATAACGATGGGGTGCGAACTCTTGATGACAAAACGGAGCCAACCAAAGTTGATCGACGTGAACTGAAGAAGAATATTGAGCGGATTGAAAGATCGGTTACGCGACGAGATGAGCAGTTACAGAAGCTTGAGAGAGAGCTAGCGGAAACAACTACGGATTATGCGCGACTTGCGCAGATTCATACTGAGATTGAGCAGTTAAAAGGGGAGAAAGAGAAGCTGGAACTAGAATGGCTTGATCTGCTCGCTGATTTGGAGCATCTGGAAAGTAAGTAGCGGGCAGTAGTAGGGTTAAAGCATGCGGCCAATCGTTCAAGTTTCCCTCGATTTGACAGATATCCACGAGGCGATGGAGATGGCGCACACGGCGATGCGCGCGGGTGTCGATTGGCTGGAAGCGGGAACCCCATTCATCCTCGCCGAGGGTCTTCATGGTGTGAAGGCGCTACGGAAAGAGTTTCCTAATACGCCGATTGTTGCCGATCTCAAGACGATGGATGGTGGCTACCTCGAAGCAGAGATGATGGCAAAGGCTGGAGCAACACATGTAGTTGTGATGGCGCGCGCCCATCCAGAGACAATTAAATGTGTAGTCCAAGCAGGTAAGGATTTTGGTGCAGTCGTGATGGGAGACAACCTGGGATGCCCAGACATGATTCTCGGCGCACGAGAATTAGAAGAACTCGGGTGCGACATGGTTATCCATCACATTGGTTACGACGAACGTCGCGGAATTGCAGCACGAGGCGAGCGCGCTCCCAATCCACTTGATCAATTACGTGAAGTTGTTGATGCAGTATCTATACCAGTCCAGGCAGTTGGTGGATTGAGTTTGGAGCAAGCAATCAAGTCACCTGAATATGGTGCGCCCCTTGTTGTCATTGGTGCGCCACTTGCTATCGATGCAGATTCATTTAGTCGAGGCGCGGGTAATGTTGAGGATGTATTACGAAAGATATGCGATCGCGTTCATGCCTATGGTGATGTGCCGGTGAAAGGGGAGAGATAGAATGGGGAACTTAGGGGTAGTGAACTTTGGCATTGAACCCCATAGCGTGGAACTTCGAGAGGTTGCCACACCATCTATCGGATCTGATGATGTTCTGGTCGAAGTTGCCGCGGTAAGCGTCTGCGGGAGCGATCTTCATCAATGGACCGCTTCCCATAGTTGGCCAGTTAATTACCCAGTTGTTCTGGGCCATGAATTTGGCGGAAGGATCGTCGAAGTTGGTGCAAGCGTTCTGAGTTGGAAGCTTGGCGATCGAGTAGTAAGTGAGACTGCAGCAATAATCGATCACAACTCTCCGATGACGAGAATCGGCCGCTATAACTTGGATCCCTCTCGGAAAGGCTTTGGTTACGGAGTCAACGGTGCGATGACCAAGTTTGTGAAGGTTCCGGCACGTTGCTTGCATAAAATTCCTGAGAATGTCCCCTTTGAGCATGCCGCGCTCACCGAACCATGCTCGGTTGCCTATAGCGCTGTGATTTCCCCTGGATATATAAAGCCTGGCGATCGAGTAGTTGTGCTTGGCCCAGGTCCAATTGGCGTCCTTTGTGGAGCAATGGCCAAGCTGGCTGGCGCTGAAGTTGCTGTTGTGGGACTAGAGCGCGATCGTGAGCGACTGAAAGCGGCAGAGAGATATGGTTGTGAAGTAATCATTGGTGATGCAAAGAGTTGGGCCACCGCTGTTGATGGGTTAGGCGCTGATGGCGTCGTTGATTCTGCTGGTATCTCTGCAACGTTAAAGATTGCCCTCGATCTTGTTCGACCGGCCGGTTGGATTGCAAAGGTGGGCTGGGGGCCACAGCCTCTAGATTTCTCGCTCGACCAGTTGGTGCAAAAGAATGTCACCTTGCAAGGAAGCTTTAGCCATAACTGGCCAATGTGGGAGCGGGTACTTCGGATGATGAGCACAGGCCAATTGGATATCACTCCTGTGCTTGGAGGAATTTATCCACTAGAAAAATGGGAAGAGGCATTTGAAGCGATGCACTCAGGGAAAATTTTGAAAGCGGTGCTTACCCCATGAGTAAGCGCCTTGAAGGTAAATCCATCATCGTCACCGGTGGGACCTCAGGTATTGGTGCAGCAATCGCACGTGCCATCATCCAAGAAGGTGGTCAGGTTCTCGTACATGGAATAAATGAGAGCGAGGGGCGAGCGCTAGTTGCTGCGTTGGGCCCTCATGCCTCTTTGTGTATTGCAGATTTAGCTCACGACGGTGCACCAGAGGTTATCGTCGCTGCGGCGCTCGCCGCATTTGGCAAGATTGATGGATTAGTCAATAACGCGGCCATCATCGAACGCTCGAATCTCAAGGCCATCACTCCCGAAGGCTTTGACCATACGATTGCAGTCAATACCAAAGCCCCACTCTTCTTAATCCAGTCTGCCCATCCCCATTTGGCTAAGAGCAAGGGAAGCGTCCTTAACATCGGTTCAATCAACGCTTATTCCGGAGAATCGACTCTTCTTGCTTACAGTATGAGCAAAGGTGCCCTGCAAACGATGACTCGGAATCTTGCAAATGCTCTTGGTGTTACAGGAGTGCGAATTAATCTGATTAATCCAGGATGGATTCTCACTGAGCGTGAGGATCGCGATCAAGTTGCCCGTGGTCTAGAGGTGGGTTGGCATAAGAACTTGGATCGAAACGCGATTCCGCTAGGAGCAATGTCAACCCCTGAGAACTTGGCGCATGCAGCGATTTATTGGTTGAGCGATGAGTCATACCCTTTTACTGGCTCTGTCGTGGAGCTAGAGCAATTCTCGATTATCGGAAGAAATCCGGAGAAATTGTAGATGCCCAAGATTGCTGCCTTTCCAAAAGGATTTATTAAACAACTCGTATCAGGTGAGATGAGTATCTACACCTGGATTGACTTGGCGACTGAGATTGAGATCGATGGGCTGGAGTTCTACAACGATTTTGCCGATGTAAAAGATCCCAGCAATTGGCCGAAGATTCGCAAAGCGGTTGAAGGAACTGGAATGGTGATTCCGATGATGTGTGCATCTCCAGATTTCACCATCCCAGATCCTGCAGGGCGAGCGCGCGAGGTTGAGAAGGAGATTGCTTCAATTCGGATGAGCGCTGAACTAGGTGCTCAATACTGTCGAGTGCTTTCAGGGCAACGACGTAAAACCATCACGCGCGAAGAAGGGTTGGGTTATGTCGTCGATTCAATCGAGGCATGTCTACCTGAAGCGCAGCGGCTCGGAATAACGCTAATTTTGGAGAATCATTACAAAGACGATTTCTGGACCGAACCAGAGTTTGCACAAATGATGGATGTTTTCGTTGAATTAGTAAATCGAATCGATTCGCCATGGTTTGGTGTGAACTTCGATCCGAGTAACGCTATCGCTGCTGGAGAAGAACCACTGGAATTGCTCGAGAAAGTAAAACATCGAGTGGTGACTATGCATGCTAGTGATCGATACCTAGCGAATGGCACAATCGAAGACCTCAGACGTGAAGAGGGTGGAAGTGCAGGCTACGTCTCATTCTTTAAACATGGCGTTATAGGTAAGGGTCTTAATGATTATGATGCAATTTTTTCAACGCTAAAAGGCGTTGGGTTTGATGGCTGGATTAGCATCGAAGATGGCATCGATGGCATGGAGCAAATGCATGAAAGCGCAGAATTTCTAAAAGGTAAAGTAAAAGAGCACTGGGGTTAGCGACTCTTCTCGAAACCACTTCGGAAGAATCGGAGTAAAAGTGAGGCCGATAGCGTAGTTGCAATCACATACGCAATCGTCAGAGCCTTTAGATTTTCACTGAAATTTAAAGTTGTCGAGAAGCCAGCAATAATTACGGAAAACTCTCCACGTGGGATAAGAAAAATGCCAACCCTTCGCCAACTCATGGGATCCTGTAAATCTCGCGCAATCCACCAACCGATAAGAATCTTTCCAAAGATTCCTATGATTGTTAATACGACTACCAATCCCAGTACATCAAGGATACGAGCAGGGTTTACTGACAGGCCAAAGAAAATAAAGAAAATTGCTGCAAAGAAATCGCGCAAGGGTGCAAGTCTGGTACGGATTGCGCTGGCCACTTCGCCGGTAAGTAGTAATCCAACAAGGAAGGCGGCGATTGCACCCGAGAATCCTGCAAGACCTGCAGCGCCTGCAGCGACGAGAGCTAAACCAAATACGGTAAGCAAGAGCGAGCTAGCGGTAAATTTTCTAAAGATTCGTGAAAACCAGTTCGCGCGCTTTACGCCAATCAAAAGTACAAAGCCAGTGATAAGAAGTGCAATCGACACCGAAATGATCCCACTCAGAAGACCTACGCCAAGCAATGTCGAGGTGATTAGCGGCAAATAAGGAGCCAATATTAAGTCTTCGCTGATTAAGACCAAGATAGTTCTCTTGGCTACTTGTGATTTGGCCCAACCTGATTCACGAATCAACTCAGAGGCGATACCTGAGGAAGAGACGTAGGTAATACCTCCCAAGAGCAGCGCTCCCTTTACACCCCAACCAGCAAGTAGCGCAATCAAAATTCCAGGAAGTCCATTTATGAGCACATCAAGCAGGATGACGCTTTTTGATGAGCGAAAGGATTGCCCGAGTTCTCGAGCTGAATACTCCAAACCCATCAATAACAGAAGGAGAATCGCGCCCATTTGTGCACCGATATTGAGAAAATCGCCAGAGAGATTAAGCGGAACAAGACCACCCGTTCCAAAAAATAAACCAATCAATAAGAAAAGGGGTACTGAAGATAATGCAATCTTTGTTGCAACAAATGCGACTATTCCAAGAAGTAGTAGAACGCCGCCAATCTCGAGAAGAATCAAATTATCAATTGATTCACTCGAAGTTGCGGCAATCTCCCTATTCATATTGGTATTATTCCATATATGGGCTCTTTGGTCTTCACCTTAGACCTCGTAGCAACATTTGCTTTCGCCGTGGTTGGCGCGCGAATCGCAATAAATCGGAATATGGATTATGCCGGAATCATTTTGATTGCTTTAGTGGCTTCGTTGACTGGTGGCACGTTACGAAATATCTTCCTGGGAATTGCACCTTCATGGCTCGATAAATATCAGTATTTTCTCGCAGTTCTTGCCGCTGTATTTTTTGCCGTGAGCGCACCTGCAAAGAAGCCAGTTGGTCTCTTCATACTCTCGATCGATACATTTGGATTGGCTGTAGCGGTCGTTTCAGGCACCCAATTTGCTCTGGAAAAGAACGCGCCTTTTTACTCGGCTGCTCTACTTGGAGTCACAACAGCCGTGGCAGGTGGGCTACTCCGTGACGTGCTCTGTCAGGTCGAACCGATTTTGCTCCATAGAGAGACGATAGGCACCTCTTCGCTCCTTGGTGCGCTCACCTTTCTTGGCCTAGATGCGCTCTCGCTAGCTACCGGAATCTCCGCAGTTGCTGCGGGAACAGTAGTAGTAGCAGTGCGCGCACTTTCGATTCGATTTAATCTCAACTTGCCTAGAGCAAAGTAGGAATCAGATTACTTCTTCTCAGTAATTCGAGTGTTGATTCGATACTTAGCGATGTAATCACGATCGAGTTCCCAACCAAGACCAGGACGGTCGTTGAGTTGGAAGTAGCCATCATGGAGTCGTGGACGGTTGGCGATAATGTTGTGCCAGATTGGATCGCGATCGGGATGGAAATACTCGAGGTAGGTTCCATGCGGAATAGAAGCCAGAAGGTGAGATGCCACTTGCGGCTCTTCATGATGAGCCATGCGCACGTCGTAAACGGTCGCCATTCCGGCAACTTTTCGCCATTCAGTGGGACCGCCGGACCATGATGAATCGAAATTGCAGAAATCGATAGAACCAGTCTCCATGAGATCCCGACATCCAGCAGCAGAGAATTCGCTCTGTCCCGCGCAGACTGGCACGCCACCAGCAAAGCGCACATCACGCATCGCACGACGATCGTTCTGCCATTGGCATGGCTCCTCGAACCAGAGGAGATTGTCATCGGCCACTAAATGCGAAAACTTAATCGCATCTGCAGTGCTGTAACCCTGGTTGGCATCGACAGCAATTCGGAACTTTTCACCACCGACTTTGCGCGCCTCTTTAAATCGTTTGGCATCTTCTTCAGGAGTCATGCCGCCAATCTTGAACTTCATCCCAGCAAACTCTTCTTTGAGGAGGTACTCCACCTCTTCTTTGATCGTCAGGTTGCTTCCGTAGTACCCACCAATAGTGATGACGGGAATAGAGGAGCGATAACCTCCCCATAACTTCCACAATGGCGCGTTATATGCACGTCCAAAAAGATCCCACAGCGTGACATCGAGCGAGGCGCATGCAACCAATCCCAACCGGCGGTCGCGCAAGATGTCCCACGTTGCCGGACGAGCAAGCTCCCAGCACTTCTCAATGGCGGAGCCATCTTGGCCAAGTAACGCGGGTGCGATTTCATCATGAATGATGCCGTCAATCTCAGCCAAACCAGCATCTTCATCTCCGGCGTAGGCCTCGCCAATCAATCCGCTGGCAGTATGAACGCGCGTGATGATGGTGGAGCGATGCGTCATCTTGTAGTGGCTACCTTTATAGGTACGTGCAAGTGGTACGCGGACTTGTTCAGTTTCGATTGCCGTGATTGTCAGGTCCATGATGATTAAGAGTTCCCTCTCGTAATTTCCAGAACTTTGAGTTAGATTCTGGTAACGATTCCATCGTGGAACCTATAGAGATAGCGGGAAAGTGTCAAGGGGTGAGGAGCAATGGAAGGTCCAGTAACCATCCGTGATGTAGCAGCGCGCGCAGGGGTCGCTCTATCGAGCGTCAGTCGCGTCCTCTCTGGCCACCCAGATGTATCAGCGAACATGCGTGCAAAAGTAGAGGAAGCAGCGCAAGCTCTTGGTTACGAACCGGATCTGCTTGCGCAATCTCTTCGAAGTGGCGCAACTCGCACTATCGGATTCATTATCCGAGATATTGCAAATCCACTATTTGCAGTCGTTGCTCGGGCATGTGAGCAAGAACTACGTCGCAATGGTTACTCACTCATCTTGATGAATTCCGATGGAAGTGTCGAGACCGAATCTAAGAATTTTGCATTGTTACGTAGGAGAAGAGTTGATGGAGTAATCGCATCCTTGGTTGCTGAGGATTCTCCATACGTCAAGAAGACCATACTTTCACTCCGCGCTCCATTGGTGCTATTGGATCGAGATGTAAAAGGTTTAAATGCCAGTGCAGTGATCACCAACCATGCAATAGGTGTGAAAGCCGCAACTAAGCATTTATTGGATTTGGGGCATCGAGATATCGCATTCATCTCAGGTGCAGCAAATGTGTATACAACCAGAAATCGGATCAAAGGTTTTAGCGAGGCATTTGCAGAGGCAGGTATTCCACTTCCGGAAAAATTGATTGCACTTGGCGGTTTCGATGCCGAATATGGCTTGATTCATGCGCACCATTTCTTATTGAAAAATCCACGACCTACTGCCTTTGTTGCGGGGGGAATTGGTTCAACTGCCGGCGTGGTTCGAGCATTCAATGAGATGAAACTCGAGATTGGCAGAGATATCGCCCTAGTTGCCCTCGATGAATGGCCACTCTTTGATGTTTTCGCTACCGACATTTCCTCGGTGTATCGCGATCCAGAGGCGATCGGCAGCGAGGCGGCACATTTGATTCTGGAAGTCTTAAATGGCCAAGATGCGCGAGAGTCCGTTATTGATACTAAGTTCACAGCTAGGGCTAGCAGCCAAGGAGTTCTGTAGATGACGACCAAAGTGGATCTTGCTCAACAACTCACACGAGAGCTTTGTGACTTCACAACCCTAGATGACAGCCCTGAAATCTTGGAGCGACTTGAAGTGCTACTTGCAGATTTCATCATCTGCGTAGCAAGTGGTAATCACCTGAGTAAACTCAATAAAAAGAGCTCTCTACTCAAAGATGATGGCGCAATTGGACTAGCTACATTTCTAGCCAGCCAATCTGCTTATGAAGATAAGGATGACCTTGATTGGTCGGCTATCAATCATCCTGGCTCGGTCGTCTTTGCTGCGAGCTTTGCGATAGCGCTGGAGCACCCTGAGTACCGCGATAATTTCATGCGTTCTGCACTAGCAGGTATGCGAGCTAGCGCCTCAGCTGCCCATTTCTTTGGTGCAAGCCATCGAAAACGTTGGCACATCACTGCTACAGCGGGAACTTTTGGTTCGGTCAGCGCTGCATCTGCAGCAATCGGTCTAGATGCAGCGCATGCAACTCGCGCAGTTCACCTAGCAGGCACGAATATGGGTGGCATTGGTCAAGTTTCTCGTGAACTCCAAGGAACCCCCCGCTTCAATCGCGCCGCCGCAGCAGCGCTCGGTGTTGCTGCAACCTTTGCCGCCTATGAAGAAGCACCTACGATCAGGAATTTGTGGGAGGGCGATCGAGGCTTGCTAGAGGTCTTCGAACTTGAAGCAATAGTTACTGGTGGCACTCTAATCAAAGATGGTGTCAAAACAGTTCGTGTTCGAACATTCCCTGCAACGGGATTTATTCAGAGCGCCTTATTGGGTGTAGCTCAATTGGCTGAGAAGAATCAGGCGCCGCTGAAGAACTTGACCGTGACGGTCAATCAAGGGGTCTTTCCGATTCTGAGCAACCCGGCAATAGATCGTTGGTGGAATCTACAAGCTAATGCTGCCGCAGCGTGGGCTTCGAAGGACCCAATGGTGCTCACGCCAGCGCCCGAAATCGAAAGCCTAGTAACTACTACAGGTGGGGATGTCCCCTTGGGAAGTGCTCTCATTACTGGCGCCACTGAATCTGGCGCATTCGAATTGCGAATAGATACTGCACCCGGGCTCCAACTCTTTGACCCCGTGGAGATTGCATGGCGTGAGCGTAAATGGCAGAGCATGATTGGTGATCAGTATCTTGAAGCGCTCAAAGTTGCCAGGGAATTAGTTCAGAGTTTGACAACATCCTATACGTGGAACCAGATCGATCAACTCTTAAGGGGGAGATGAGGTCGTGCTTCATCCAAAAATTCGCGCATTCATCGACGAGATGGCAAAGACGCCAGCAAAACCACAGTGGGAATCGACTCCCGTAGAGGTTCGAGCTAATGCAAACTCACGTTGGCGATCTGAGTTCCTAGGCAGCGCAGATCCGGTAGCAAAGATTGAGTATCGATTCATTTCCGGACCAACAGCGGAGTTGCCCATCAAGATCTACACACCCGAAGGCGTTGGGCCGTTCCGTGCTCTGGTTTTCTTTCATGGTGGTGGATGGGTCGCTGGAAATATCGAATTGAATGCGGTGCAACATCAGCAGATTGCCAACGAGAGTCGGACAGTCGTCATTGCAGTCAATTATCAGAAGGCGCCTGAGCACAAGTTCCCGACTCCTTTTGATGATTGCTACGCGACATTTGAATGGGTCCATCAGAATGCGCGCGAACTCAATGTCGAGCCTGAACAGATCGGCGTCGGTGGCGATAGCGCCGGTGGAAATCTGGCCGCTGCAGTGGTCCTCAAGGCTAGGGATACGCGCGGCCCCAAAGTCGCATTTCAAGTGTTGATCTATCCTGCGTTGGATTATCGATTTGATACACCTTCGATGATCGATAATTCCACCGGTTATATGCTAACCACCCAAGCGATGAAGTGGTATTGGGATCAATACCTTGGCAATGATAAAGATTTGCAGAATCCCTATTTTCTTCCACTGATTACGAAAGATTTCTCCAAGTTGCCACCAACAATCGTGCTTACCGCCGAATTAGATCCACTTCGTGACGAAGGCGAGCTGTATGCCGCCCGGTTGAAGGATGCTGGAATTGAATGCCACGTCAAGCGCTACGAGGGTTTGGTGCATGGATTTGTCTTGATGCAGGGATTTTTACCTGAGGCTCGAGAGGCAATCAGTGAGATTGCCAGGTTCATCAAGACTACGGTGTGAATTCCAACTCCCATTCGAAGGGGAAAGTGGGTCGGTCCAACTTTGTGAAATCAAGGGTGAGAAGATTCGCGGTTGTCGGCCCTAATGTGTCTGCTAAGAGATAGTTCGGTGTGAGTGGCGTGAAACCGGGGATGAAACTCACGTGCGACTTCGCTTGAACAATCGCAAATTGCGGTAGATCTAAGTTGTATAAGTCGTAAATAGAGGGATCTATCACTCGCACTGGCTCTTCGTGGAGAACGATATAGATTTCTGATTCAACACCCTGTTGATTATTTGAGATCTTGACCAGTGCAGAACGACCAGGGTTTCCGGTTGAACCTTTAGCGGCAGGATGCGAATAGACGATCGTGGACTCTGATTGTGCGATAACCGTAGCCATGCACGTGACGCGCTCGTTGTACTCGCCCGTTGCACCCGTGCCGATGGTGAGTTCGAGCCTTCTCGCGCTGGAGTTCTCGCCGGTTCCTTCAGTGATTTCTGCGTTACGGATGGCCCCAACCGCCTCCAGATCGGTAATAGTTAGCGCGCTCTTTCCTGGCACAGGGTGAGCAAGTAGCCCTCTTAGTAATTCGGTGCTATCGCCACGAGCTCCACCATTAGTCGCATCACCTAGATCGGCAAAGACTGTCAAGCTCTTCAAACTCGTCAAACTCGTCAAACTACTTGCCAAGCCACTCCCGCTGGCTATCTCTTTCAATGCTTGACTCACTGGTATTGCGGAGATATCCATGAACTCCAAGCGTGATTGCCATGCCGCACCCGCCAACTCTTTGGCTGCAGCTAGCCCATCAAAAGTGGCGTCCGAAACTACGAGTGCATTCCATGCCAATTCAGGGACATCAAGCCATGGTTGCACCAGAAGGAGGCTGGCGCCAAGCGCGCCGTTCTGCTCTAACTCTCGAAGTTGAGCCATCAAATCAGAGAACGGAGGCAAGTTATTGTTATGTCGCTCCGGTGGCGTGACCATCGGGATGCGCACTCGGTACGTTCGTGGTCGGACTCCAGTAATAAGTGATGTGTGCAAGATTCGAGCGGCCAATTCACCAGTCTCATATAGGTCGATATGTGGGCAGGTCTTGTATGCGACTGCGATATCGACATTTCTTTCCATCTCTGATGTGTAATAAGCGTGCAGGTCCATGCTGATTGCGATGAGTGGTTCCTGACCAACCTTCGCCCTGATTGCTGACAGGAGCGCACCCTCGGGATCATCGAGCTCCCGGGCATAAGCCGAACCATGGAGCATCAGATAGATACCATCGACATCAACGGGAATGCGGTTCACCATTTCATCAATCACCCGGGTTGTTACGCGTTCTTCAATGGGGGGTGCTGCGCCCGACCATGAGAGCCAGGTGGGAATCAATTCCACGCCGCGTTCGGAGAGATATCTGTATGCGCCGGCAAATTCTGACGCTGTTCCAGCAGTATTTCCAGAAATGTCCTTACCAAGGGCAAAGGTCATCCGTTCGATCTGGCTCAATGTGGTCTGTCCAGGTGCAAAACTATTGCATTCGATGGAGAAGGCGCCGACTGCAATCCGCAGCTGGCGTGCCCCGCCTACATTAGCTGCATCAGAGGTCATCCTCAATTCTCCTTTGATAACAAATATTTATCCATTATTTATCGAGTTTTTGCAGCGGTAATCCTTGACTACGTGAACTGGCAACGGTTCGATACTCATAACTGGAAATGATTCCAGAATCGGTATGAAAAAGAAAGAGGAGGCTTCCCATGCGGATCAGCCCAAGTAAGAAGCGGAGCGCAATTGCGCTCGGCGTTGCTGTTGCGCTCGCAATCCCTGCGATGTCGACAGCTGTAGCGGCTACAAAAAAATTCCCCAAATCTCTACCAGCACCTGAGTATGTAAATTTCCAGAAGGCAAAGGCTGGAAGCGGTAAGGGTTTGACCCTTGGTTACATCTCACTCGGTGACTCAGTTCCATTCGTCAAGTTGGTATCAGATTCAATCAAGAAAGAGGCAAAGCGTGCTGGTGCAAAGCTCGAATTCTGTGATTCACAGATCGATGCTGCAAAGGCTCTTGCTTGTGCTCAATTGTTTAAGACTAAGAAGGTCCAGGCATATCTCAACTTCCAGTTCGATGCTGCTGCCGGCCCCTCGATCTACAACGCAGGTCCACAAGTTCCTGTAATTGCGATCGATATCTCTCAGACGCCAAAGCAGGTCTCCTTCATGGGTGCAAATAACACCCGCGCAGGTGTCATTGCTGGAACTGGTCTTGGCAATCTCATCAAGAAGCAATTCAATTGCAAGTACGATGCAATCGTTTTGATGGAATCTCCAGGTGTCGGTGCAGTCAATGAGGCGCGTATCGGTGGAAACCGCCAAGGTTTTGCCTCTGTATGCGGTGCTCTAGATCTAACTAAGGTCAAGTCAATCGACTCATCATTCATCGAGAAGGCACAAGCTTCCTTCAAGGATGCTCTTACCACTCTCCCAGATGCCAAGGTGATTCTTGTCATGCCTATGAACGATGACAGCGCATTGGGTGCTCTTGCAGCAGCTAAGCAAGTTGGTCGCGAGAAGGATGTGTGGGTAATGGGCCACGGCGCTGACCCAACCTCATGGTGCGAAATCAAGAACAACCCACAATGGGCTGGCGATGTCGCATACTTCCCAGAGCGATACGGCGAGGTTGGTATCCCTTACCTGATCCAAGCAGCACGTGGAAAAGCAATTCCTGAGAAGCTTCAGGTCAACCACGTCTGGGTTGATAAGAGCAACATCGATAAGTACTATCCAAACGCGAAGTGCTCGTAACTACCTATGCCTGACAACGAAATGAATCTCATCTCGGCGTCAGGGATTCGTAAGTCCTTTGGCGGGGTAGAGGTCCTCCACGGAGTCGACCTCTCCCTCGCCTCAGGCGAAGTCCTTGCACTCCTGGGAGAAAATGGCGCAGGTAAATCGACGTTGGTGAAGATCATCGCCGGCGACTACACGCCTGATCAAGGAACCATCACGATCTCAGGTGCGCAATACTCGAGTCTTGATCCGATCATCGCTCGCGATGCGGGTATACGCATGATCTTTCAAGAGTTAAGTGATGCCCCAACGCTTACCGTTGCAGAGAACATTGCGATGGGTCGATGGGAGTCCTCGGGAGGCTTCATCTCGTGGAAGAAGATTCGCGATCGAGCCAGCAAAGCGCTCGAATTGCTTGGAGTCGATCTAGATTTAGAGAAGCAGGTTGGCTCATTACGCATTGGTGAGCGACAGATTGTCGAGATTGCCCGAGCACTCTCGGAAAATGCGAAAGTTTTGATTCTTGATGAGCCCACAGCGGCACTCTCTTCAGCAGAGGCTGAACGCTTGTTTTCGGTGGTCGAGAGTTTACGGGCTCAAAATGTCGGCATGATCTACATTACGCATCGACTCGATGAAGTCGCGCGAATCGCTGATCGTGTTCAAGTTCTTAGAGATGGCGACCTTGCTCTACTGGCAGATGCCAAAAAAGTATCGAGAGCCGAATTAGTCTCCGCGATGATCGGACGTGATGCTTATGATGTTTCGCATCCAACCGATCGACCTACTCCAGGAGAGAAGATCATTCAGGCAACGAATATCTCGTTAGATGAGACCTATCAAAATATTGATTTTGCGGTTTGTGCAGGTGAAGTCGTCGCCCTCTACGGCAAAGTGGGTTCGGGAACTGCAGAGGTTGCCGAGACCATCTTTGGTTTGCATCCTGAATTTACCGGTTCCATCGAGTTGAATAAGAAGAAATATTCCCCCAAGGATCCCATTAGCGCTATTGCTGATTCTGTCGGATTCTTACCAGCGGATCGTCAACGACTTGGCGCATTTATGGTTCGTCCAGTCGCTGAGAACTTAGGTGTACCTTCGTGGCCGCGCTATTCGAAGAGCGGCGTCATTACATTAGAACCTGAAGAGCAGGCATACATGTCGTGGACCGAACGCTTGAAGATCAAATCTAGAAAAGATCCCAAGCAGAAAATCGCCACGCTGTCGGGAGGAAATCAGCAGAAGGTCCTTTTGGCTCGCTGGTTCGAAGGCAACTCTCGCCTTCTTGTCCTCATCGAGCCGACAAGAGGCGTCGATGTAGGAGCTCGTCGAGATATCTACGAAACGCTCCGCAAAAGTGCAAAGGAGCAGAAGATAGCCATCTTGATCACTACTTCTGATCATGAAGAGGTTGTTCAAGTCGCCGATCGTGCAATCGTGATGGCAAAAGGAAAACAAGTTGGAGAATTCAAAGGTAATCAAATCACCGTCGAATCATTAATCTCGGCAGCAAGTTGAAGGGAAGAGGGAACAATGGCGAAAACCAGTACAGCCGGTGATAAGGCTGGAGCAACTGATCTTCAACAACGTAAGGGTCGGAGCGTCCCCGAGTTGGCAGCGCTTCTGGTCTTTCTTGTTGGACTAATCATCTATTTCAGCTTTGCATCCGAGTACTTCCTTGATGTCGAAAATGGCATCAACATTCTCACTACGTTATCAGTGGCGGGCATCCTCGCGGTGCCAGGTACCATGCTTTTGATTGCGGGCCAGGTCGACTTATCTATAGGTTCTGCGGCTGCTTTTGCCGGCACGATTCTTGGAGTCTATGCCGCTAAGACTTCGATGGGTCTGAGTATCACTGCTGCGCTTGCTGTTGGAATAATCGTTGGGTTAGTCAATGGATTCCTAGTAACTAAAGTCCAGGTGAACTCGTTGATCACGACACTTGGAACACTGGCAATCTTACGAGGGCTTTGCTACATAGTTGGTGGCGGCCAGACAATCATGGTCAATGACTTCACATTCCTCGGATTAAATCGGCCATTCTTAAATCTACCCACCTCAGTAGTTGTCTTTACAGTCATTGCGGTTGCCGGCATCTTGGTCATGAAGTACACCACCTTCGGAAGAAGTTTGTACGTCATTGGCGCTAACCCAGCCGCTTCCCGTTTAGTAGGTATCCGAAACTCCCGAGTCATTGTCATTTCATTCGTGCTCTCCGGATTAGCTACGGCTGTTGCTGGCCTTGTACTTACATCCCAGCTCTCCGCCGCAGCGCCAATGGCCGCTACCGGCCTAGAACTCTCCGTGATCACTGCGATTGTCCTCGGCGGCGCTAGCCTCAACGGTGGTCGCGGCACAATCTCAGGAACAATCATCGGTTTGATGATTATCGGTGTCTTGAACAATGGACTAGTGCTTCTCAACGTCAACACCTTCTGGCAAGACGTTGCCCGTGGCACCTTGCTCATCATCGCAGTCTCCTTCGACCAATTCCGTGAACGTTGGGCTGCAAAACGTAAATAATCTCTTCTAGAGGGAGGGAACTCAGTTGGGACAGATAACTGGCTTCTTTCACGGTGGAATCACCGTGAAGAACATTGATGAATCGCTCCGGTTCTATCACGAGGGTCTGGGTTTGCCTATCAAGTTCGACCGGATTCTTGATGGTCCCTATCTCAATGTGGTGCTCAGTCTTACTCAGAAATCTATTCGTGCTGCTTATCTAGATATTCCTGGCGGGGGATTTATCGAACTCTTGGAGTATCAAGGAATCGAACGTTTTGATGCATCTTCGCGCCCCTGTGACTTTGGTAGCGGACATTTCTGTTTCTATGTCGAAGGTATCGATGAAATTGCCGAGCGATTGTTTGCCATGGGGTACAAAGCTCGAAGTGAATCATGCGTCGATATCACGGCTGGTCCTAATCAGGGTGCACGTTCGCTCTACATGAAGGATCCAGATGGTTACTACATCGAGCTCTTCCAAAAGGCGCCTGGTAAGTAGCCTTCAGCAGGTATCTCTGACTTACGCTCGTTGTTCCAGTCTGCCACTCTGCGCGCTTCGATATGCGATGTCTAGCGCCTCGACAGTTCGTGCACCCAACTCTCCTGGCGAGTGATTGGTGAAAGCCTCTCCTCTTCCCGCGGAGACCAGCGCATCAATTGGTCCAATACAGTTGTAGAAACCAGCATTATCATCGAGATGTAGTCGGGTTTCTTTACCCTTTCTGTGATGCCAAACAGCCGCGCGCTCGAGGTCGATGAGCAGCTGTCCTTCAGAGCCGATTGCACGAACCTCGACAGCATGCATGTTCTTATGCGCACCAACATGAGAAGAGCCACCAGAGAGCACTCCAACAGCGCCATTCTGATACCGAAAGGAGATTGCATCGTGAAGTTCTACCGGGGCATTTAATGGGGCTGACATCAGAGCGAATCCCTCTTGCGCGCGAGCATCGGTGAGCCAGAGCGCCAGCCCTAATGCGTGTGAGAGTTGTGCCTGGCCATAGCCGCCCCCCGAAATCTTGGGATCAGTCCATGTCTTTGATTCTGGAAGTGCTTCGGGTGCTGCATCCAGGTACGCGCCGGTATTAGAGAGCAATTCTCGGCACATCGACGACATGTGAATACTCATGTGCTCGAGTTCACCGATTCCCTCAGTGAGCATCAATTCTTTCGCTCCAGTGACGATATCCATGTAATTCCAGCCAAAGGAGATAATGAGGTGTTTTCCCATCTTCTCGGCAACCTCGACGATATCCCAGGCATCTTTTGGATCGATTGTCACTGGCTTTTCGCACATGACGTGGGCACCAGATTCAAGGGCTGCTTTTGCGTGCTCATGATGAAATCCCGTCGGGCTGCCGACGACCACGACATCTACCCCTTCGTTGAGTACATCGCGATAGTCCTCGGAGGCCACCTTGAATCCATATTGATCCTGAATCTTCTTCAAGATGTCGACGCCTTTGCGGGCAACGCCGACGAATTCGACATCTCTGTGGCGGGTTAGATTCGGAATGTGCGAAGCGACCGCCCAACTGCCAGCACCGATGACCCCAACACGTACCTTGCTCATAAGTTCCTCCGTTGTGTGAAACCAGAATCAATAATTTTCTTGGATAGCCTAGCAATCATTGGGAAAAAGCTAGAGAATAGTGGCGAGATTATCTAGCTAGCTCCGCATAGTTGCGGATCTACATATATAGAGAACGGGAGAGCTCGTGCAGAGATTATGTTTCACCTTCGAGATCTATGAGGGTAAAGAAGCTGAGTACAAGAAGCGTCACGATGAGATTTGGCCAGAGCTTGTCACTGCAATCAAGGATGCCGGCTTTAAGAACTACAGCTTATTCCGTCGTGGCACCCAAATAGTCGGCTATTGCGAAATAGTCCCCGACATGGCGACTGCCTTCGCAAAACTAGGACAACATGAGGCGAATGCGCGTTGGTCGAAATGGTTCGAGGATGTCATCGTCAATCTCACCGATAACGCAGGCAATCTGATGGTGATGCAAGAAGTTTGGCACCTAGATTGATTTAATTGATTTCTTGATTTCATCTGAGTGAAGTCAGATGAAATCACATGGCAAGGCCACCATCTTGGCTCAATGTTTGGCCTGTAATGTATTTGCCATCCTCTGAGATCAAGAACTTGATGAACTTGGCCGATTCAATCGGCTGAGAGGTCCTCTTCAGGGGCACTGTGTCTAAACGCTTGCTGCTGATCTCTTCAACAGTGATTCCCCGAAGCTCAGCCAACTTCTTGAGAACATGCCCTTGCATTGGAGTATCGACAATTCCCGGTAGGAGCGCATTTACGGTGATTCCTCGAGGGGCGAGCGCATACGCCCAAGACCTAGTCATCGCGAGAAGTGCGGTCTTTGATGATGCATAGATCGCAGTCTCTTGGGTAGCTGTGATGCGCGCTGAAACTGAAGAGATATTGACGATAGCGCCGTAATCTTCCATGGTTCTGCCCAAATGGCTCATCAGGTACCAGGGAGCTTCGACATTAACCGCGTAGATATCTCGGATATCTTGCGTAGTGAAATCGGTAATCTTCTTCAAGCGAATCAAACCGGCGCCATTGATCAACGAGTGCGCACCTTTTCCAGCTTCGACCACTTGAGCTCTACCTTCGTCATTGGAGAGATCGACGGCTAAATGTTTGATTCCAGAGATTGACTTCAGGTTCTCGGAATTGATATCTACACCGATTACTTCCATTCCTTCATCGCGCAGCAACTCGGCGGTCGCTCGACCTATTCCACTCGAAGCCCCCGTGATGACAACTTTCTTTCCCTTTAAAGACATCGACATTCCTTCCATCGAAACTATCCGCCGTAAGGTGAGAAAACTACCGTAGATAATCTTTGACGAACCAGAGCGCCTGTCGCGCTACGGGGATCTCCTCAAGTCCGGTGTTGAGGTTAGATAGTTCGATGACGACCGGATCATGGAAGTTTCGCTCCCGGAGGATGGCTAGACATTGATCGGCATGAGTATCGCCAGTTCCATAGTGCACCGTTGGCCACCAGCCGGTGGGCGCCTCATGACCGGGCAGGCAGAGCGTTTCTTTGAGTTGGATCATGAAGACCTTGGTTAAGTCGATGCTCCTGAGGATCTCCAATTGATCATCACCAACTCGTCGAGCATTGCCTGTATCCAGACAGAGCCCCAATTCTGGAATTCCAATGGAATCGATCAACTCCACCAATCGCATTACCGGGAAATCGGCATGGTTCTCAATAGACAGGCGAAGGCCAAGCGCTCTGGCTCGCTCGGCTGCTTCAGTGATTAATGGTCTGAGAACCGCGCTCCGCTGGGATATGGGGTCGGCGAAGTTCTTGTGGTTACCCAAGACGATTCGCATCTGGGTGGCGCCAACCTTTGCAGCGAGCTCCAGAAAATGGAGCACGTTCTGCTGCGCTTCGGGTTTCTTGCCACCGTCGTAACCGTTGGGATGCCCCCAAGTGAAGACCACCTCGCGATCGCTCGCCGCTTCTAGCCAGTGACCAACTTCGACAATAACTTGGTCATCACTAGGTAGGTAGGAGGTTTGTAGCGATGCAACCGGAACAGACTCAGCAGTACAGAATTCGAGGAAGTCCTGGAGCGTCCATGAGATCTCCGAAGCTCTCTCCCAAGCAGTTGTCTCGCCGTAGAACCTGTGGAAGCTATAGCTATCCAGACCCAATTTCATCGAGAGAGCCAACCACCATCCACGGGGAGAATTACACCGTGCAGATAATCTGATGCTGGCGAGGCTAGAAAGAGCGCAGGGCCAACGAGATCAGATGGCTCACCCCAGCGCCCACTGGTGAGTCGCGCGAGCACCTGATCATGTCGGACGGGATCAGTCCAGATATGTTTGTTGAGTTTAGTTTTGATGTATCCCGGAGCAATCGCATTCACGTTTACGCCATGCGGAGCCCATTCATTCGAGAGCGCTTTTGTTAGTTGTCCAACACCACCTTTTGCCGCGGCGTAACCTGATGCGTTAAGTCCACCTTGGAAGGTGAGCATCGAAGCAATGTTTATGATCTTTCCGCGCTTTCGTTCGAGCATCTGCGGCGCTACCGCTTGAGCTAGTCGAAAAGTTGCAGTGAGATTCACCTGCAGCTGTTCATGCCAGGTTTCTAGGGTCATATCTTTTGCCGGGCCTGGAAAGACATTGCCATGCGCTTGGATCAGAACATCAATTCCACCTAACTTCTCGTTGGCTCGATTGATAAAGTCGGTAATCGACTCATCAGACATGAGGTCGGCACTGATAATTGATAGATCAGTATTGGTAACTGGAAGTTCAAGCGAGTTCGTGACTGATTCGGGTGAACGTGCGCTCACCACTACCTGAGCACCTGCATCAAGAAATCCTGAGACCAAGCCCGCGCCAATGCCACCAGTTCCACCTGTGATGACCACTCGTTTTCCAGAAATATCGAACATATTTGCTCCCGAATCCACCGTAGGTGTCTGAACTCTCAAGGGTTGAGTATTGCTTATGCCCTGCCTAATATCTACATTGTGAAGTGGAAAACCGATTCTCGGATGTGAATTTTAAATCAATCAAGGAGTACTTATGAATTGGCGAAGTGATGCAGGTCTCTCGGGTAATGCAGTTGTGGTTACTGGTGCAGCCGGTGGTATCGGAAGTGCGGTTGCTCGCGGATTCGCCGAAGCTGGCTCCAAAGTTCTATTGGTAGATATTCCATCTGCACCTCTTGCTGAAACGTTAAAAACTCTTGTCGGAAGTGGCCATCAGATTTACCCATGCGATCTAGCTGATCTAACAGGTCATGCAAATATTTTTGAAAAGGCAGCCGAAGCGGGCACAGTCGTCGCCCTTGCGCATTGCGCTGCAGTCTTGCGACGTCGAGCAACTGTTGACGATGTCACTGAAGAAGATTGGGACTTACAACTTGATGTCAACATGAAGGCAACTTTCTTTCTCAACCGCACTGCGCGTGATCACTTCAAGAAGCATGGAACTAAGGGATCAATCGTCAACTTTTCCTCTCAAGGTTGGTGGACCGGAGGATTTGGTGGATCGGTCGTCTATGCTGGGAGTAAAGGAGGTGTCGTATCGATGACTAAAGGATTGGCACGATCGTTTGCTCCAGATGGAATTCGAGTGAATGCAGTTGCGCCTGGTGGAGTTGATACGTTGATGATGACTGGAAACCAGACACCCGAGCAATTAGCCTCATTTGTGAGCATGATTCCTATAGGTCGGTTAGCAACCCCTGAAGAGATGGTCGGCCCCGTCATCTTCTTAGCGTCACAAGCATCTAGTTATGTCACTGGGACGGTAGCAAACGTCTCCGGTGGTCAGTTGATGTACTGATTAGACGCTCAAGCTCAGGATTGTAATCGCCAATACGGTGAGAATTGCGCTCAAGACCACAGCTTTGTCTGGGGATTTACGATAAGCAACTGTTTCAATGAGAAGAACGATGAGTGGAATTGCAGCGAGGAAAGTCTGCACCACCAGCGGGCTACCTTGTTGGATTGCAGTAATAGAGGTCATCCAGCCCACTGCCATGAAGGCTGAGCGTCGGACCAACTCGAAGAAGTCGCGGCCCTTCAAGCCGATTGGTGGGAAGAGTATGCAGAAGGCAAGACCTGCAATGACTTGACGCACCACGAATGTCTCGGTCATCCCAACGCCCTCTTCAGCCAGCATCTTGGATAGAACTGTCGTCGCGCCATTACCTACAGCGGCGACAACCATGAAGAAGATTGTCTTAGTCGAGTCGATTCCAGCAATCGAATTGCGAATCGGGTAGAGAGTCACGATCAGTAGGAATGCGACAAGAACTATCTGCACGATGGTGATTGACGACCCGAGCAAGAGTGGCGAGAGTATGAGGACCACAGCAGGGGCCATAGCTGGAGCAATCGAGCTGGCAGAGGCAGTGCTTCGGGAGATCATGTAGAAAAGGGTGAATGCGACTAATCCTGAGAAGAGCGCGGCGAAGAGATGGAGATAGGGGATTTTCCCAGAAATCAATTTCCATGTAGGGCCAGTGCCGATAAATGGCAGAGCAAATACTGCGTTGAGGAGAAATAGCGGTCCTATGGCTCTGAAGATGGAAATTCGTAAGGTGACACCCTTGGTGAAGAAGGTGCCGAATGCGAACGAGAGCGCAGCTCCGGTCGCAAAGAGGTAGAACATGCCCTCTCACCTCACTCTTTAGCCTCTGTTATGCCTACAGTTCCTGCACAACTTTTTGATGATGGACTGAGTAAATTTCTGGAAGTTTCCTGGTTTCCAGGACACTTGGACATTAAGTCGGCTCCAGTTATCATCACTGTACACGGAAGAGAGTAGAGCAAGGACAATGACACAGACAACGACAGGAATAGAGAAGTTTCTCGTTGGTAATTACTTCAATGATCCATACCCGGTCTATCGTCAGTTGCTGGAAGAGTCACCAATTTTTTGGAGTGATATCGCTCGTGCATGGGTCGTCTCACCGTATGACGAGGTTGAAAAAGGGCTCGATGCAGACGATATCTTCAACCAAAGCGAACGGATGACAAAAGCGTCATCGCATTTGACGAAAGATCAACTCAAGACCCTCCCGCATATCCTCACCAACCTGAGTAACTGGATCGTCTTCACTGATCCACCGTTTCATACAAGACTTCGTCGTTTGATCAGCAAGTCATTCACACCCCGGAACATCTCTGCCTTCGAACCAAAGATCGAGAAAATAGTCTCCGATCTTCTCGATACAGCAATGAAGAAGGATGTATTTAATCTTGTAGATGATTTCTCCTTTCAGTTGCCATCGATAGTCATCTGTGAATTGCTGGGAATACCTCTTGAACGGCAGTGGGACCTCAAGCGTTGGTCTGATGGTGTCGCCGGATTCACCGCATCTGCGCGCATTACTACAGAGCAAGCAAAACATGCCCAGGATGTCGCGCGCGAAGCAGAAGAGTATTTGATGGAGCTCTTCAAAGAATTGCGCGCTAATCCCAACGAGGGATTATTGAGCAAGATTCTCAACGCACCTCAAGAGGAAGATGGATTAACTGATAAGGAGATCGTTGGCTTGACGATCAATCTTTTCTTCGCGGGCTTTGAGACGACCGAAGGACTTATTGGCAACATGGTCTTGGATCTCATTGCTAATCCCGAACAAGAGGCTTTGATTCGAGCTAACCACGAGCTCATCCCGGCAACTATCGAAGAAGCTCTACGTCATGATTCCTCCATCCAGAAACAGAGTCGAGTAGCTTCGGTCGATTTGGAGATCATGGGGCAACAGATCAAGAAGGGCGATTACGTCCACTTCATGATTGGTGCAGCAAATCGAGATCCACAGAAGTTCAAGAATCCTGATGCATTCGATGTCACGCGGGATGATGCAAGGAATGTCAGTTTCGGCCACGGTATCCACTTCTGCATTGGTGCCCCACTAGCTAGACTCGAAGCCAAAATTGCGCTTCGGCAACTACTAAAGCGGCTACCCAGATTCGTTATGCACGACCCGAAACCGGTCTATCCAGAGCTACTAGCTGTACGTAAACCACTTCATCTTTGGCTCTCCAGTAGGTAATACCTGACAGTTATAAATAGTAGAGGCGGTGTGGGAGCCACACCGCCTCTACTATTTCAATTAGTTCTATTGGTTTACTAGTTCTCCAATTAGAACTTGTACAGCTTCTCCGCATTCTTGTGCAGGATTTTCTTCTGCTCTGAAGTCGTGAGTTTCGAGATGTAATCACGGTAGTAATCCATGATTAGGTCGTATGAACTATAGAGACGATCAACAGGCCAATTGGAACCGATGACGCAGCGATCTGCACCAAAGGCGCTAAGGCAGGTATCTACCCAAGGCTTCAGTGATTTCTTGGAGAAGTGCGGATCGGTCATCGCCACTCCGGAGATCTTCATGACAACGTTATCGGCCTTAGCGAGATCCTTGACTGCCTTCTTCCAATTCTCGAAGTAAGCGTCGGTGCGCTTGCGTGGGAAGCCAATATGCTCGAGCACGATCGGAAGATCTGGATGTCGCTCTGCCAACTTGCGGGCCTGGTGCATATTCATCCACTCGCAATCCAAATCGAAGACGATCTTCTTCTTGGCCATCCACTTAAGGGATGCTTCGTAGTGCGGGTTGATCTCCTTAGAGGCAAGCATTGGCTCAGCCTTGAAGTCACGGACTCCAACGAAGAGCTTTGACTTGGCATGATCCTCGAGTTGAGCAATTCCGTTGGGACTGCCAAGATCGCTATCAGCTACGATTCGAATTGGTATCGGAGATTTCTTATTCATTTCAGTCAACCAGACTGTTTCGGTGACCGGGTTAGGCGAACCGATTGCTGCCTGCACATGGACGACGCCCGTGACATCTGAGAATCGAGACTCTGCATGGAAATTCTCGACTACATATTCCTGCGCCTTGATTGCGTTGATGTTTCCTAGAATGGGGTGGATAAAGTCTCGTTCTAGCCAGACCCACTTGAGTTCAGGGTGGCTGAAATCGTAGAAGTGAGCATGGGTATCGATTATTGGAATCTGCTTCGCCATCTGTTCAAACCCTTTCGTTTCCGGTACTGGAAATTTTGTTCGTATTCTGGAAATCGAGAACTTGCCTCAACTGCGTCTTCGCCCCTAAGTTACAGCCAATTACGTCCGAGGAGAAGCCCCTATGAAAATCGTCAAAGTCGAACCAATTCCAGTCGCATATCCAGAGCCGAATGATTTCAACGCGGAACGGTATCTCTGTTTGGTGAAGATCACAACCGACGATGGCTTGGTTGGATGGGGCGAATCAATTACCCAGTTCAAAGAGGCAAATGCGCCCGTCGCCGCACTTATCGCTGGATTAGCCGAGGATTATCTGATCGGTAAAGACCCAATTAACAATGTCGCGATTTGGCGTTCACTAAAAGAGCGCGCTTGGTGGTACGGATACCGAGGCGGCATCGCCTCGTATGCAATTTCTGCGATTGATATCGCGCTCTGGGATCTGAAAGGTAAGGCGCTCAACACCAGCGTCCTGGAACTACTTGGTGGTCCAGTTCACGATCGACTTCCAGCAA
>Ga0194133_10001583_pt1 | contig 38733 bp, 32 predicted proteins | sample TA2KigOf40mmetaG_FD_155448 | JGI IMG/M metagenome (GOLD analysis project Ga0194133, IMG submission 155448) | Freshwater microbial communities from Lake Tanganyika, Tanzania - TA2015055 Kigoma Offshore 40m | ecosystem: Environmental > Aquatic > Freshwater > Lake | place: Tanzania: Lake...
TCGATATAACAATGAGAGATATCATGAATCATTAAATAATTTGACGCCTGCAGATGTCTATTTTGGTCGTGGAGAAGCCATTTTAACGGAAAGAAAACGAATCAAAAAGTTGACACTATTGAACAGAAGAAAAGAATATCAACAAGAAATTTTAAGCCAAAGTTTTGAATATCAAATAAAAATAAATAGTTTTGAAGCAACATGAAACTCCAACTAGTGAAAAGTTCACTTTAGTTTGACGACGTACACCCTTAGTTGTTAAATGAGTAACTGTAAAAGAAACCAAAATCAATTTTTAGCTCAATAAAAGAATGCAAAGAGAACAGATCTTGCTTTTTTTAATTCATACAGCGCCTTTGATATAAAGGTACTTTCTAAAAGAAATTCATGTTTGTGTTACCGATAATGAATGATTGTTAGAATATTATTGATTCAAAAAAGAATTTCTAATTTCTGAGTTCCGGTAATTCGTATTGCTCTTTTAAAAGGCTGATGACAAAATCTATTTGCTCTTTTTTATTCTCGTTCCCAATAGATAAATTAGCTTTCAAATTATCCCACTTCTTATCCTCATCTTGTTTTGCTTTTTCTTGAGCCGCTTTCATAATCGCATCTGTTCCTTGACGCATTTCAACTTCTGCACGCTCACTCTTCCATTCTTCGCTCATATCTTTAGTTTTTATTGTTTTGAATCTTTAGACTTTTTCAAAGTTATAAATTTTCTGTTTATTTTTACACGAATATCACAATCTCGGAATAAAGATTCCTTATTTGTGTATGTATTTTATTTGCTTTCTAAATTCAATTTATATGAGAGAATTAAAAATTGGAAGATTGCCTTCAAATGATATTGTACTGAATGAACCAACGGTTTCTAAGTATCATGCTATTTTACGAATAGATCAAACAGGTGTTACCTTGACAGATTTAAACTCAACAAATGGAACGTTCGTTAACGGCAATCGCGTAGAAGATTCTATTCAGTTGAATGAATTGGATATTGTAAAGTTGGGATTGGTTTTATTCGATTGGAATGATTATATTGGAATACAAAATCCAGTACAAAATAATAGCAACTTTCAGAACAATGCTCAACAAGATGATGAACCTCAACAAGAAATAGAAGAAGAAAAGAATGAACCTATTGTGGTACAACAGTCTGTATATAATTCTCCTTCAACTAATATTACTCAAAAATCAACGAATTACACCCCACTCATTATTTTCGTAGTTATTTTAGGATTTTTAGGTATAGCAGGACTTATTATTGCAATAATTGATTCTTCCAGTTCTTCGAATTATCCTGATTATGATAGAAATAATAGAACTAATGAAAATAACTCAACTTTCAATGAAACCCCAAAAGAGGAAAATTCATCTAGTCAAACTCAATCCAATGATAAGGAAGTTAACTCAATTCCTAAATTAACTAAATCTGAGCTTTTAGAGGAAGGAACTTATTATAATGGTAATTATCAAAGCACTGTAAATTTCTATTATAATAAATATATTTTTGATATGATACCCTGTTGTTGGGATGGGGACTATAAATATACAGAAACTTATTTCAATGAAAATTACAATCTAGTTGTTGTGTATAATGGTAGTTATAATGAAACATTAAAAATTAAAATTCTTTCACCAACTTCATTTCAAATTATCGAGAGTACTTATAATCATGGAGTTGATTTTCCGTATAGCGAATATGGAATTTACAAGAAAAATTAAATTTATGATTATATAGTTTTGAAAAAAAAATGAAAGAATTACGAATAGGCAGACATCCTGATAATGACGTTATTCTCAGTGAGAACACCGTTTCAAAATTCCATGCAATTCTATTAATTGATGGAGATACGTATATCATTAATGATCTCAATTCACGAAACGGGATATACGTTAATGGGACAAGAATTAAAGGTTCTGCTCAATTAGATATATTGGATATTGTAAAACTAGGAACAGCTCTTTTTGCTTGGAAAAACCACATTTACGATTCGCAAGTAGAGGAGAAGCCTACCGAATCAGAACCTGTTCAACCTGAACAAGTTGTTTTTTCGCCCAAAGGAGAGAAGAAAAAAGGGTTCGTTCCGTTTATAATAATTGCCGTAGTTATTGCTTTTTTGGGAATAGCATACCTCATAACTACTGGCGAGAATAATACAAAGAAGAAAGACAAGAGTGTTAAGACAACTACTGCTAATGCAAGTTCCAATGAAGTAAAATCTGATAAAAATAAAGATACTTTAAAAACAGAAAAGCCACAGCCACAAGTAACACCTCAAACCACTATAACCACCAAAGCTCCTCCACAAAAAGAAGAGAAAAAATCTGTTCAACTTTCAACGGGTGATTTCTGGTCAGGATCTGATTATGTATGTAGTGTTATTAACTACAGTGGTATTTATTATTTTGAAATGTCTTCTGCGTACTATCCAGATGAGATGCTCTATTACCAAACAAGTTATAATAAAAACACAAATTATATGACTATTTATTCTAACGAGGCCAATGAGACTTTAACTATTTTAATTGTAAATAATAATACATTTAAACTCCTTGGTGGAGATTGCTGGAGCGACTGTCCTTATAGATATCAAGGAACTTACAAAAAATAGTGGTTGAATAAAAATAGGGTTTATTCTGCTTTGCCATAATAACAATTTTATTTTTCATGGAAAATTTAGGAAAGAAAATAGGGAAATATAAGGTTTTGAGTATTATCGGTGAAGGAGGAATGGCGTCGGTTTTTAAAGGTCAACACGAAACTTTAGGGACTCAAGTAGCAATAAAAATCTTGAACCCCATTTATGCTAATAATCCAACAATAAGAAAAAGATTTAGGGAGGAGGCTATGTTGCTTGCCTCTTTGAATCACCCAAACATAACAAGAGTTGAAGATTATGATGAAGAGCACATGGCAATTGTTATGGAGCTTTTACACGGACAAAATCTAAAAGAGTACTGTGAGCAAAAAAAGCAATTAAGTGAATTAGAAATTATAAGGTTTTTAAAACAGATTTTAAAGGCATTTCAATTTGCACATGAAAATGGGGTTATCCATCGGGACATTAAACCGTCAAATATTTTTATTCTTCCTAACGATCGAATAAAGATTTTAGATTTTGGAATAGCTAAACTTTTTGGTGATGGCAAACATCATACACAGACTGGAACCTCACTTGGAACACCCACTTTTATGAGTCCGGAACAAGTCAAATCTGATAAGTCAATTGATCATCGAAGTGATATTTATTCTTTGGGATTAACTGTTTATACGATGATTCAGGGAAGCTTACCTTATGATAATGAGGAATTTTCTTTATATGAAATATTTAAAAGTATACTTGAACAACAACTACCAAAAATTAAATCAAGTGAATTTCTTAATACTGTAATTCATAAGGCATGCGAAAAAAACAGAGAAAACAGGTATCAAAGTTGTGAAGAATGGCTAGACGAAATATATGAATTTGAAAAAAATAAGGATCAAATAAATGAAGGAGATTCAAGCAATAGTACTTTGCAAAAGAACTCGGTTAAAAGTTCGAATTTTATCATTTTTTCGGTGATTTTAATATTTACCTCAATTCTTGGTTTGACTCTTTTTTTAGTTTTGATCAATAGACCGCCAGAAGCGACTTCAAATCCTAAAGTAATAGCAAAAGCTAAAATTCAAACAGGACAAGATAAAGATCAACATGATTCAATATTCAAAACTGTACAAATTGATTCTCAAATTTGGATGGCTGAGAATTTAAATGTTGACCGCTTTATAAATGGGGATCGAATACCCGAAGCAAGAACACAGTCAGATTGGTTATATTATGAACGTAATAAAATGCCAGCATGGTGTTATTATGAGAATGATTTGAAAAATGGAAAATTATATGGTCGCTTATATAATTGGTTTGCAGTAAATGATACTCGAGGTTTAGCTCCTAATGGATGGCGTATTCCTGAAAGAGGAGATTGGGAGGTATTGGCGAACAGAGAAGAAGGAGATATGGGTAAGAAACTAAAAGCCAATGCAATTTGGGCAATTACTAAAAGTGACGAAAAAGGTACAAATGAATTTAGCTTCAATGCATTGCCTGGTGGTTACAGGTCAAACTTGTCAACATTTAATGATAACGAATATAGTGGCTATTGGTGGTGTTCAACTGAAACAGGAACACAAAAAGCCTGGTCAGTTTATATGACTACAGAAGGAAATAATGTAACATTTAATACTGAAAATAAAAATCAAGGATGCTCAATCCGTTGTATTAAAAAATAGTATTTTTTTAAAGGTTAGTAAATTTAACTTTAGAATATATTATCCCATGAAAGAATTTAAAATAGGCCGTTATCCGTCAAACGACATTGTGATTAATGATAAAACAGTTTCTAAATTTCATGCTGTTCTTTACGTTGATGGAAATTCTGTCATAATTAATGATCTAAATTCTAAAAATGGAATTTACGTTAATGGAAATAAGATCTTCGGTTCGGCAACTTTAAATGATTTAGATATTGTGCGACTGGGTTCTGCATTATTTCATTGGAAAGACTACATTCATAAACCTCAAATTCGAATTACTGATCCACCAACTAAACCTTACACGCCACCAAATCCACCCACCCAGCCACCATATTCCCCTCCGCCTCCAATACCACCGAAGCCACAAAACTACACACCGATAATTATTTTCGTAATTATACTTGCTTTCTTTGGATTAGCATATCTAATAATTGATTCCAATGACAATAGTAGAAATTATAAGCCACCTGTTGTAGTAGATCCAAAACCAAAGGACGAACCCAAAGATGATCCAAAAGTTGAACCGGCAAAACCAGAACCTGAGCCTAAACCTCAGATGATTTTGTTGAAACATGGTCAATATGAATTCTATGATGCAAAAGATGAGATGTCCTATATATCTGACGTTTTTCCAATCATGGATGGCAAATATGCATTTGAATTTTATACTGATTATGATTTCGAAAGTAAATTTACATACTACGAAACTGCTCGTGACGAAGCAGCAAATATATTAACTCTTTATTCAAAAGATGTTCACGAATCAATCGTAGTACAAATCTTAAGTAATAAATCATTTAAAATTTTAGAAGGAAATTCCTGGTTTTACAAAAAGAACCGTAAATATCAAGAATATCTTGGTCCGGGGTGTTAACTTTGTTTATCCCCCAAAACTACAAAATAGAATTAATCTCTTTAATATAACTGGCAATTGGTTTATATGAGTAAATCAAATCCATGCATATTGAGGATACTCTTTCAGAAATGGCAGGATTCACCTGTTTTGGCGGTAGAATACGGAAAAAATCCAAAGGCAAAGAATGGTAATCTCGCGTTGCAATTGTATGATGAGGTTCTAATAATGTCATTTTGATAGCTAATTCGTAATTTTTAAAATTGAAAGGTAAATCGCCCTCCCATGTTGGTAGAATAGTGGTAAAATGGATGTATTCCTTTTTATTGTGAGCATTCAAGACATGACAATCTGACCCAAATTCTTTTGCCCAATAAGGGTGATAAATATATTGATTCAACGGGTTAAAACCAGTTAGTGTTTTGTACAACATTATACCAATGGCAAGTTGATCCGCATAGGTAACATAATCTTCCGAAGGAATGTAAAATAGTGGAGGAACGATTGGATAATACTCTGTATTTGTGAAGAAATGGTTCTGATAGATGATTGAAGGATCAATGATCGAGAATTGTTTTTGATTTTGATGAAGAATAATGTTATAAAATGATAAATCGCCATGAGGATATTGCGATAATGCTTGCAATAGTGAAGGAATTAGACTTAAAAAATTAAAATTTTTCGATCTTAAATACACATCGTTTAATTCAGTACCCTCGATATAATCATAGATTAAATATAATTTCCCTTGTTCATCCACTTCAGCATGACAGTTTGAGACATTGTATTCACGGGAACTTTTTCTGTAATATTCTACATAATTGTTAAAAAGAAATTCCTTATCGATATTTTGTAAATCTGATTGTACATGACCATACCACGCACTTGTGATTAAATCATTGCTTGAATATGTTTTAAAAACTTCTTGATAAACGCTATCCTTGTATGGAGCTCCTATTGTTTTTATTACTTTTTTTTTGTTATTCTGATCCAATCCAAGATAAACAATAAAGGGCATTTTCAATGATAGTATTTCCATTAACCTAATTCTACCAGAGTGAAATTGTAGATCCTTCATAGTATTCGTTTTAAACAAATCTATTAAAAATTTATATGTAAAATCCTTATTTGTTTAAAAAATGACTATCTCAAAAAGTGTATTATGGAAATAATTATTACACTTTCTTCAACAATTTTTTCTATTTTTACTCTCCAAAATCAAAACAATGGATTACACCGGACAAAAAATTGAAAAATACCTTGTTACACGCCTTATTGGCGAAGGAGGAATGGCTTCCGTATACGAAGCAGAACATGAAGTTTTAGGTACAAAAGCAGCTATTAAAATATTGAATCCAGTCTTAACGGCTAGTGCGGATATTCGTGAACGATTTATGAATGAAGCTAAGATGATGGCATCTTTTCAGCATTCGAATATTACAAAAATTATTGATTTTGAAGAGACAGATTCGTTCTTGGCAATCATTATGGAGTATTTGGAGGGACAGGATTTGAGCGAGCGTATCGAATCAGGAGTAAAACTCTCTGAAAGTGAAATTACAAGTATTTTTGAGCAAACACTTTCTGCATTTCAGTATGCACACGAAAAAGGGGTGATTCACAGAGATATTAAGCCTTCGAATATTTACATATTACCGAATGGTAAAGTGAAAATTTTGGATTTTGGAATTGCTAAACTGTTTGGTCAAGGAAACGAAAAAACACAAGCAGGAACGCAAATGGGCACTCCGATTTACATGAGCCCGGAGCAAGTAAAAGCTGACAAGTCCATCGATCATAGAAGTGATATTTATTCCTTGGGAGTAACCTTGTATTTTGCATTGAATGGCAAGCCGCCTTATGATGCTGATGGTGCCTCGCAGTTTGATATTTTTAATAAGATTGTATACGAGCCCCTTCCTGAATTATCAGGCGATAGTAAGCTCATTGCAATGGTTAAAAAAGCCTGTCAGAAAGACCGCGATCAACGTTATCAAAGTTGTGAAGAATGGTTAGAAGATTTGAGAGCGATTCAGACAGGAAGCAGTACAGTGGAACAGAAACCACCAGTTAAGCCAGAAGAACCTATTCATGAAAAAACGAAAATAGAAGAGCCAATACAGCCTGTGATTATGGGGGTAGTAGAGCCTCCAAAAAAGAAATCGAATAAAATAATACCAATAATTTTTATTTCACTTGGAGTAGTTATTATTTTAGCAATAATTGGATTTCTTTCTAAGGAAGATAGATCAGGAATAGCTTCAGCGAATGTTACAGCAAACAACTCAGTTGATACGTCATGGGTTAAGTTCGATAACTCTGCTACTATAAAGTATGGTAGCTTTTCTTTAATGCATCCTAAAAATATGAAAATTACTAAAGATGATAGTAATAAAGGTATCACCATTTTTGAAATTTCGAATTCAGAATTGAAAAAATCAGGATCGTCTATTCAATTAAATATTTATTATTTGGAAACAATTGATAGAGAAAATAAAGATGCAACAACAATAGAAGAATTGGGAGAAGCGCTTAAAAATGAAATGTACACAAATGAGCTTAATCAACAAATCACAAAATTTGAAACGAAAAAAGATAATAAAGGAGAATTTTTAAAATTTGAATTTAAATATACATACAACCAAAATGCTAACGAAAAAGCTGATACAACTAAGCAATCAATTATTTTGAAAACCTATGATGGATATATTTTTGGAAGAAATTGGAAGGTTGGTTATGAGTTGTGTTTAAGGTGTCCAGAAAGTCTTTACGAAAAGTATAAAAAAATACTCGATAGAATGTTTAATTCATTTGAGAGTGACTACAAATATGGATATAATAATTTTGACATGTCAGATTTTAAATAAGCTGGTTTCCAAGAACCTCAATAGGATAATCAAAAATCATCCATAATAAATCTTAGAGGATTTAGTGTCGAAATTGTTAATCATGATGAGATGTCCTTTCTCAGTTCGTACATAAAATTCTTTAATTCTCTCCAAGAAATTTATTCTCTCTAACCATGAAAAAAAAATGTAAATTTGAATTAGCAATTTACAACATACATGGAACATATCGGAAAACAAATCGGAAAGTACACCATCACGCGATTCATTGGTGAAGGAGGAATGGCATCTGTGTATGAAGGGGAGCACGAGGCGCTGGGAACCAAAGCAGCGATTAAAATTCTAAATCCCATCCTTTCAGCGAATAAACAAATTAGAGAACGTTTTAAGAACGAGGCTAGGATTATGGCTTCGTTAGATCACCCAAATATTATTCGAGTTTATGATTACGAAGAAAGTGATACGTATTTGGCGATTGCTATGGAGTTATTGACAGGTGAGGACTTGGGTGATCGAATAAAAAGAATCGGAAAACTTCCCGAAGAAGAAATCAAGCACATTTTTAACCAGGTTTTATCAGCATTTGAATATGCACACAGTTTGGGAATTGTGCATCGAGATATTAAACCTTCCAATATCTATGTATTATCAAACGGTACGGTAAAGATTTTAGATTTTGGAATTGCCAAGTTATTCGGACAAGGCAATGAAATGACACAAACTGGAACGCAAATGGGAACGCCTGTTTACATGAGTCCAGAACAGGTAAAAGCAGATAAAAGCATTGACCACCGCAGTGATATTTACTCATTAGGAGTTACTATGTTTTATGCCTTGTCTGGCAAGCCACCGTATGATACAAATACAAACTCTCAGTTTGATATCTTTACAAAAATTGTTCATGAACCGCTACCAGAATTAGATAGCACAAGTTATTTGGCTGACTTAATTCGGAAAGCTTGTCAGAAAGACCGAGAGCAGCGTTTTCAAAGTTGTGAGGAATGGTTACAACAACTCAAGAAAGGAGTTGAACGAAAAGTAGAAACTCAAGCTTCTGAAAAAACGATTAAAAATCGAATAGATTCCGATAATAAAGTTTTTGAAGTTGAAGAAATAGAGAAAACTAGAAACAGAGAAAAAAGTTCTTTGAAATTAAAAAAACAAGGGAGATTTCTATTAATGTTGTTTTTTCTATTTATCCTAATTAATGTTGCTTCATTTATTTACTTTAGAGTTCAACATGAATTCCGAACATACTTATATGAGAATCCTTTATCAGGGTTCGGCCTGATCTCATTAATAATTGTTTCAACGTCAGGCTTATTGAGTTTATTACTCATGGTATATTATTGGGGTATAAAAAAAATGAGATATTTGTTTTTTTTAGTATTAATTTGCTCCGTAATAAATTTTGTTTTCGTCTTGATAATGAATGATAGCTATCATTCCAAATGGCGTCCATGGTGGAATCTTTCTAATGAACTTAGCATCATAAGTGAGAAAGGTGAAAAACAGCGTAATGAAATTAATCAGCTTACAATTGATTTTCAAAATGGAGATATAAAAATTGATTCTGTACGTAGATATATTGAACATGATAAAAGAATTGAGTTAGATATGGATTTAGATGGGGTTCTTAACGATAAGGATTTATGCCCTGATATTTCTGGTTTTGGAAATGCTAATGGTTGCCCTGATGATTATGAATCAAATAAGGATTTTTACGAACCTAAAAAATGAGATTCATCAAAAAAAAAATCTAAACAATGCTAAACCAACAATTCGGAAACTATAAATTTCTATCTATCCTCGGAGAAGGCGGAATGGCTGTCGTTTATTTAGCGGAGAATACCTTACTGGGAAAGAAAGTGGCCATCAAAGTATTGAAACAAGAGTTTGTGCATAATAGAAACATACGAGGTCGTTTCCTAACAGAGGCCAGAAGTATGGTGCAAGTGAGCCATGCGCATATTATTTCAGTCCTAGATTTAATTGACGCTGGTGATATCGTAGCGATAGTTATGGAATATGTCGATGGGCAATCACTAAAAGAATACTTGCAACAAAAAGGACGGCTAAACGATTCCGAAATCCGAACTTTATTTACTCAAATATTAACGGCACTCCAGCATGTTCATGACTCTGGCTTTGTCCATCGCGATATCAAACCATCGAATTTCATGATAACCCAATCAGGAAGCATCAAACTGGCTGATTTTGGCATAGCAAAGGATCTTAATAAAAAATTTGAGATGACTGAGACTGGAACGCAAATGGGAACTCCAATTTACATGAGTCCGGAGCAAGTCAGAAATGCAAAAGATGTTGATTACCGATCAGATATTTATTCATTGGGAGTAGTTTTATATGAAGCAATTACAGGTACTTTTCCTTTTAATAAGGATCAGTTATCGTTGCCCGAAATACAAGTGTGCATTCTAAATAACAAGCTTCCATTAACCCATAGTAAATGGGATCGGATTATTCAAAAAGCTACCGCAAAAAATAGTTGGGAGAGATTTGCAAGTTGCAATGCTTTTATCCATGATTTTTTGGATGAAACCATTCCACCTCCCTTCTCACCAAATCCGCCACAGCCACCTACACCTCCGAAGCAACCAAATACGATCAAACCAATTACCATCATTTCGGTTATTGCTATCGTTGGCTTGATTGGTATTTTCAGTTATAAAGTAATTTTTCCCCCTTCAAATAAAACTTCCTTAACTCATCAGGAAGTGTTAAAATTCAGTGAAAGTGATTTTGAAGATTTGATTAAAGAAATTAATTCAGGTAAAACAGTAGACTGTAGTGATTGTGATACTCTTTACTCTTATGATAACTTTAAGTACAGGTTTGAAATTCAAAATCAACTAGTTAAAGAGGTTGTAGCCGAGCAAATTAATCAAGGTGGTGCAAAAACAGGTCCTATTAAAGGAATTGTATTGGGTGATAAAGTTTATATAAGGAAAAAATACAGCATAAATTCTAACATGGTTGATCAATGTGGTAAAAACGAATCATTAGAAATTTTGGATAGTACTGAATTACATGAAAATAATACTGAAGCAATTATTCTGAATCAAACAACTTGCCTTGTTGAATCAGGAGAATGGCGCACCATTGTGAAAAATCAAGCAATTAATATTCAAGAAGACCATGGGGATTACGTTAATTTTTCTTTTAAAGATAACAACAATGGATTAACTTATTATTCTCAAATTGATAAATCGCAAGTAGAAATTTATTCCAAGTGGTATTATGTAAGAACTTCTAAAAATACTGTTGGTTGGATACTCGGTAAATTTGTAAAAATTGACATGTAATAATCTTTATTTTGATTTTAACTGTTCATCATCCCAATCATTTTTATATATTTACTGTATTAAAAATTATCAATTGTTTTGCATTGATATAATCCTAATTTTACAATATGAAAAACACGGCCGTTATCTTATTTTTTTGTATCAATTCTTTTCTTTTCAGTCAAACACCATTTCTTCATCAAGGTGCTTTTAATGGAAATCTTTATGAATACGGTTATCAATCGTTGCCAAAAATTCCGATAAAAAATGCTCCATCTGATATTGATTGGGAGCGTTGGTCTATGTTGGAAGATGGTTCGATTTACAGACTGTATTTTATGGCTAAGGGAAAGTCAGATAAATTATACCAATTTGGATATAATTTTTCTACAAACTCATACGAATATGGATATCAATCAGAACCAATAATTCCAATTGTTGGAACTCCTTCTTATGTTGAAATAACCAGTTTTTCAATGCTGCATGATGGCTCCGATTACAGACTTTATATATTGGATAAAAAGAATTCCAAAAAACTTCTTCAGTTTGCTTATGATTCAAGCTTTGGTAATTCAGGAGCTTATCGATATGGCTATAAGTCAATGGATGAAATTAGTATTACGGGTGCTCCATCAGATACAGATTGGAATAGATGGTCTATGTTACATGATGGTAAAGTATACAGACTTTATTTTATGCCGTTATATAGGCGAGATGTAGTTTATCAATTTGGGTTTAATGGATACACTTATGAATATGGTTATAAATCATCTCCCAAAATTGATGTAAGAGGTTTTCCTTCCTCGTTAGGTAACGATAAGTTTAATATGCTTCATGATGGCGAATACTATCGCATATATCAATTACAAAAACCTAGGTAACAAAAACACATTTTTCAATTATTGAAATTTGATAAATGAACTAAGAATTAGTTCTATTTTTAGATCCTAAAACTAATTTAACATGCTAAACCAACAATTTGGTAACTATAAATTTCTTTCTGTCCTCGGAGAAGGTGGAATGGCCGTCGTTTATTTAGCGGAGAATACCTTACTGGGAAAGAAAGTTGCCATCAAAGTATTGAAACAAGAGTTTGTGCATAATAGAAACATACGAGGTCGTTTCCTAGCCGAGGCCAGAAGTATGGTGCAAGTGAGCCATGCAAATATTATTTCTGTGCTTGATTTAATTGATGCAGGCGATATCGTAGCAATTGTTATGGAATATGTCAGTGGTAAATCACTGAAAGAACATTTGCTCGAAAAAGGAAAATTAAATGATACTGAAATTCAAACACTAATTATTCAAATTTTAACGGCTCTTCAACACGTTCATAATTCCGGTCTTGTTCATCGAGATATTAAACCATCGAATTTTATGATTACAGATTCAGGAATGATAAAGCTGGCAGACTTCGGAATAGCGAAAGATAAAAATAAGTCATTTAATCATACAGAAACCGGGACCCAAATGGGAACTCCAAAATATATGAGTCCTGAACAAATTAAAAGCGCTAAAGATGTGGATCATCGTTCTGATATATATGCGCTAGGTGTTGTTTTATACGAAATGGTAGCTGGTCATTTTCCTTTTCAAACCAATAGTTTACCATTAATTGATATCCAAGAAATTATCCTGTTCAAACCACTTCCGCTTACCTATACAAAATGGGATTATTATATCTCAAAGGCCACTTCAAAAAATGAGTTAAGTCGTTTTCAAAGTTGCAAAGAATGGATGGACGAAATCATGATGGCTAATTCTACCCAAAAAACCAAGGAATCAGATAAAGATGTTAAATCTGTCACTGAAGGAGGTACTACAAAATCGGGTGAGAGAAAATCCGGGGAAACAAAGATAGAAAAACAAACATCCCAAAATCGATTAGCTATTCTTCTTGTAGCATTAGTCGTGCTATTTTTAGGAGTGATTTATTATAAGAATCATCAGGGAAAGCCGGTTGCTATTACCACTGATAATGCAACGGGCTCTGAAACTGCTGGTAGTGAGGATTCAACCCAGAGAGTTGAGCCAGTTATTTCCGGAGTTACTGAGCCAACAAAAATAGTTGAGCAACCAAGTTCAGAAGACCAAAAAGGAGTTATCCGAAGCTTCTATTATGATTTTGATCATGCCTTTGATTACTCGTCCATGAATACATATGTGAATCGCTATTACAGCCCTCAATATCCTGATCATAATGTAAAAAATGGTGAGCTAAAAAGTTACAATTCGTACAGAGAAAAACAACATTACATTGAGACAATAGAATTATTAGATGAAACCAGCATTTCGAGAAAGTTTAGTATTATTTTCTATTTTACCTATGTAAACTCAAAAGGAGAAAGTGGTTCCAACAAATGTAGAGATGATATTACCTTAGATAACAATAATCAAATAATTGCTCGCAGACAATACGGAAGAATTCAATGAGAAGATTTTTAAGTATCCTTTTCATTTAAAACTTCCTGAATTAGGTAGCTTAAAATTGCAAAAAAAAGTAAAGATGTCGTAAATTCGCTTTTCAATAAAAAGCGATGGTTGGACAGCAATTAGATAAATATGCTATTTTATCTGTATTAGGTGAAGAGGGAATGGCTACGGTTTATCTGGCTGAAAATACCAACCTGCGACAAAAAGTAGCACTCAAGATTTTAAAAGAGGATTTCGTTCGAGATCGTAATGTACGAAATAGATTTATTGCAGAGGCAAAAAATATGTCTCAAATCAAACATCCCAATATCGTTCAAGTATTTGATTTAATTGATGCAGGAGATTTGGTTGCAATAGTTATGGAATATATTGAGGATTTATCCTTGAAACAATATTTAGAGAAAAATAAAAATTTAAAGGATTCAGAAATTAAAAAATTACTAACTCAAATGTTAACAGCTTTAGAACATATCCATGATGCTGGTTTTGTTCATCGCGATATTAAACCTTCTAATTTTTTGATGTGTAAAAAAGGAGTACTTAAATTAACTGATTTTGGAATTGCTAAAAATGTGGTCGATACCAATTTAGATTATACTGGAACTGGAACTGGGGTACAATTAGGCACACCCTTATATATGAGTCCTGAGCAAATTAGAGATGCTAAATTAGTAGATAAAAGATCAGATATTTATTCCTTGGGCGTTGTATTGTTTGAAATGGTACATGGTAATTTGTCTCAATTGTATAATACTCTATCAATTCCAGAGATTCAAGTATCGATTTTAAAAGACCCACTTCCAAAGACAAACACAAAATGGGATATCTTCATCTCAAAAGCCACAGAAAAGCACAAAGAATTTCGCTACATAAATTGTCAAGCATGGAGATCTAACCTTGCTATTTTAGATGTTATGAAAGGGGAAGGTAAAATAAATTTTCCACCAACGATTAACATTCCTGTAAAACAATCCCCGATTTCTGATCCTTGGCATAACATGATTGCAATCCTTATCTCTTTATCTGTTGTTGCAATTCTATTTTTGATTCTTTTACTCGCTAAAATGTAGAAGTATAGCTTGATTAAACTTATTGATTTGTAAATTCCCGCTGTTATTTATACAATTGTTTAAGAAACCTATTTTCGTTTTATCGTAAGAATTCCCGAATATTTCATATCCTTGTTTTTTGACTTAAAAGAATAAATATAGTCTCCATCGATGATATCAACATCGTTATTGTTTTTCCCAACAAAAGGAGTGTAAATTCCATTAGTTTCGGTTCCAAACTGGGCGTAAACCATATTACCTGATAAATCAAAAATCTGAATTTTAAAATCTTTAATTTCATCAATACCGACAATATCCCATGTGTCGTTGTAGTCATCACCATTTGGTGAAATTGCACTAGGTATCTTTAACTCACATTCCCGAATTACTTGAATACCTGCACTTGAGTCGCTCCAACAACCCGAAGAGTCTTGCGCACGTATGTAATACGAACCAGAATTGCTGGCTATATAGGTTAGATCTGATCCTAATGAAGTTGAAGTTCCATTAGCATCAGTACCTTGCCAATACCAGTTTACTCCCCATGGTGGAGTACCTGATTGAGTTATTGTTACGAAGGTACATTGCGGAGAATTACTTGTTGGAGTAGCTGGAGTATTTGGAAGGGGTAATAATGTTACATATGTACTACCACTCGTGGAACTCCAACATCCTGATGAGTTTTGTGCTCTAATGTAATAAGTGCCGGATGAAGACGCTGTGTAGGTGGAACCAGACCCAAGATTGGTAGAAGTTCCATCAGCATTAGTTCCCTGCCAATACCAAGTTGTTCCGGATGGAGGTGTTCCAGATCGAGTTATTGTTAAAGAAGAACATTGAGGGGAATTGCTTGTTGGATTATTAGGTGGTGATGCAATATCAACAGTAATAGTGGTTGATGCACAATTGTCGCTCCAAATACCATTTGAATAATTTCGAGCATAATAAGTTGTGGTTGAAGTTGGGTATACAACCAAGCTAGTGCCAGATCCAATTGAGGTTGTTGTAGAGTTACCACATGTACCAGCGAACCAATAGGTGGTAACAACAGACCCAGAGATACTTAGCGTTGAAGACTGACCTATTGAACAAATTGAATGAGTACTCGAAATAATCTCAGAAGGTGTTGAAGACGACCATCCAATTTTTACATTTGGATAATCTAGTAATATACCAGTTGCCGTTCCGGGTGCATTAACGCTTATATTTGAATTATTTCCTTTGTAAATCGAAATATTTGTATTGTAATCCAAATAGCTTCTTAAAAATAAATTAGGGCTGGGACTATTTTCTGGGCTATTTTCATCTACAGCGATGACTAAATTAGAACCATTCCATATAAAGGGAGTACTTAGGTTAATTGTTTTCCATCCGGCAGGATAAGCTACTACAGTACCGGAAAATACATTCGTAAAAAAGTTATTCGGAACCCATGAACTTGTTGAATTAAATGATGATTGAGATGTATTAGCTAAATATATTGACCATGATGAATTAAACGTTGATGAATCAGGAGCATTAACATACCAAGCAATACTTGTAATTAAAGATCCAGGAACCATTCCATTAGAAATCAATAAATTTGAAGGATAAATCGTTTGACTTAAGCTGTATGGAGAACCAGTATATATTGGTATTGCTCCAGAGCCAAATGACCCTTGACCAATAATTGAAAAATTTTGCGAAAAAACATTGAAAACAGTAATTTGTAATAAATAAAAACAAAAAATAATTTTAAAATTTAAAAACTTCTGGAATTTTTCTTTAGAGCAAAACAATAAAAACATTTTAATTCTAATTGTATACAAATCTATAAAATTTTCTTAATATTTTTACAGATGTATTAAGATTAAAACCCTATGCTAAACCAACAATTCGGAAATTACAAATTTCTTTCTGTCCTCGGTGAAGGCGGAATGGCAATCGTTTATCTGGCTGAAAACACCATGCTTGGTAGTTTGGTAGCCATCAAAGTGCTCAAAGAAGATTTTGTAAGCAACAAGAATGTGCGTTCGCGTTTTCTGGATGAAGCCAAAAAAATGGTAAGGGTGAAACACCCCAATATCATTCAAGTGATGGACCTCATCGATGCTGGAGATATCGTAGCCATTGTAATGGAATACATCGAGGGGCAATCCTTGAAAGATCTTATTGAAAGCAACGGAAAAATGAGCCAAGGTGAAATAGAACGCTTGTTTCCGCAGATTTTATTGGCACTTCAGCATGTACACAAAGCCGGTTTCGTGCACCGTGATATCAAACCATCCAATTTCATGTTATCAATAGATGGTGCCATTAAACTGGCAGATTTTGGAATAGCTAAAGACAAGAATGTAGCTGCTTTTACCGAGACAGGAACGCAAATGGGAACACCCATGTATATGAGTCCAGAGCAGATTAAGAGTACGCGCGATGTGGATCACCGTTCAGATATTTATTCATTGGGCGTTGTGCTTTATGAAATGGCAACGGGCACTTTTCCTTTTGATAAAAACAATCTATCTCTTCCAGAAATTCAGGTTTGTATTTTGCGTGACCCACTCCCCACAACGGGTACGCTGTGGGATGCTCAAATTGCTAAAGCAACAGCAAAAAATGAAATAGACCGTTATCAAAGTTGCACAAATTGGATGGAGATTTTTGCTAATAAAGAACAACCAAAGGCTTTCAATAATCCGATTGATACTACATCTCAACCCCATACGAATACAACAAACTATTCTTCTAGTTCCTCTGAATCAATCTACACCACAAGTCAAAAAAAATACCTTTTCATTGGAGGAGGAGTGATCGTTTTAATATGCTTTCTTGCCTTTTTGATGTGGCCTGAAAAAAAAGTGGAAGATTTTAGTGATGCAACTTCAACGGAAATTATTACTACAATTACTTCTGCTGAGATAGAAAATAAAGATGAAGATGCAATGGATATATTTATTGCTGAAGTTAACAATGGAAAAGTATTTTTATGTGAGGATTGCAAAACTGAATATGCCATATGTGAGGATTGCAAAACTGAATATGCCAAGGGTTTGGAATATTTTAAATATACTCTTTCATTTAACGATAAATTAATTACTAAAGTAGAAAAAGCTAGAAAATATACTAATCGAGGGCCTGGAGAAACCGAAAAGCCTGGAGAAACTGGAAAGCCTGGAGAAACTGGAAAGCCTGGAGAAACCGGAAAGCCTGGAGAAACCGGAAAGCCTGTAGAAACTGGTAAAACTACAAAAACTACAGTAACTGTTGTCATAAAATCTGGTGATCCTTACAGTAAATTGCAGCAAGCTGCAGATGATAAATGTGGTAAGGGTAGAATCGTTACAGATGATTGGTCGCCTTTCATATATGATACAAAAAAGCTAAAACCAGGAACTTACACCTGCGATTGCCCTAAATGAAGTTTTAATATTTAATACTAAATGCCCCCATCTCACAACCATACCATCAAAGGAATCGTGCAGCATTTACAGCATGAGTTTCAAGGGTTGAAAAGCCGTAATACGCTCTTGCAAAAGCAAGATTTGTTGGGGTTCCTTTTTTTTAGTATAAGTTGTTCATGCATTGTGCTTAGCGTATATGCCTGGAAGATCGAAATTATTCCAACTTGGTTTATGGTAATCTGGATTGCTTTCTGGACTTCGATCCTGCACGAACTAGAGCATGACCTGATTCATAATTTGTACTTTAAGAAAAATAAGTTTGTCCACAATTTCATGCTTTTCTTTGTATGGTTTTTCAGACCGCTTACCCTCAATCCCTGGATCAGAAGATATTGGCATAATTACCACCACCAACATTCAGGTCAAGTTGTTGACATTGAGGAGCGCGGAGTTACTAATGGCGAAAAATGGAGTCTATTGCGCTTACTCATCACACCCGATTTAGTTCTTGGTTTTCTCGTTCGTTTCAAACGCATTCGTCGAGAAATTTTAGAAGAACACAAAAAAGGAACTTTCTCTGATAAAGACCTTAAGAAATTAAGTCAAACAATTGTCATGGGTCTATTGCCTTTTGGTATCCCGTTAACTCTCTTATTTTATGCCTGGATTACGCTTAATATTACTTCGTTTTTTAATTTAATTGAAATAAATCAATATATTGATATTCAAAATTTTAATTATTTTGTTTCTCCGGTAATGTATGTTTTTGTAATTCCGAATTTAATACGACAATTTTGCTTGCATTTCATCACTTCAAATATGCATTATTATGGCGATATCGAGGACGGAAATCTCCTACAACAAACCCAAGTGTTAAACGTATGGTGGACATGGCCTTTTCAGTTATTTTGTTTTAATTTTGGGGCTACACACTCAATACATCATTTTGTGGTAAATGAAACTTTTTACAACAGGCAACTTATCGTGAGAAAAGCGCATGAAATTATGAAGGCTGGGGGAGTACCCTTTAATGATGTGCAGAGCTTTTTCAGAAATAATAATTACCACCCAAAAACAGCAAAATGATTCAAAAAACTATTGGTAGAAGTTCGGAGAATGACCTTGTAATCAAAGACGATTTAATGGTTTCACGCAATCATGCGATACTCTATTTTGATGAGGGTTCTATTTTGATTGAGGATCTTGACTCAGCCAACGGTACTTTTGTCAACGGAAATAGAATTTCAACCATTATCAAATTGGATGAGTACGACATTTTGAAGGTCGGTAATTCTTTGGTTCACTGGAATAAGCTGTTCGAAGAATCAGACAGCAATGGAGAAGTTGCAGATGAATTCTCTGTGGTCGAAACCATGACAGATGCCCCAGAAATTCCTGTTGGTACAGAAAATCCAGAAAACCTTAAAACAATTACAGAAAGCAGAAAAAGTGAGACAAATAGTTCACTTTGGGTAAGCATCGCAATAGTAATTGGAGTAATTCTCTGTGGTTCGATTCTTGCAATGATGTTTTTCTAGTTTCAAATTTACAAGTTCATGATTGGTTCAGGAGATTTTGAATTAAGAATTGGAAGACACTCTGAAAATGATGTGGTTGTGCATGATAAATCTGTATCTAGATTTCATGCACGTCTTATTTGTAGAAATAACAGATATTACATAGATAACATTCAAGGTCAGAATGGAATTTATGTAAACGGAAAGAGAATTTATTCTGAAACAAAACTGGATGAATTAGACGTGGTTCGTTTGGGAGGCTACGTATTAAATTGGAAACAATACGTGCGCAATCAAAAACCCAATGCTATGCACACTAAAGAGTATAAAATTTCATTTGAAGATATACTAGCGTTAGCCCCAATTCCACAACTAAAAAAGAATTCTAGTGGTCATAAAACAGAGGTGGATTATTTTTTAGTAGGCTTAATTCTTTCAGCGGTTGTAATAATCATCTTACTATTAGTGCTTTAATTTTATATTTTATTTGCATTTTAATGTAGATTTTTTATATTTGCCTTCTTCAAAATTAATCTTCAATGAAAAGGCAATTACCCACTTTTTTTACGCTAGTTTTTAGTTTATTAGTGTCGTTAACTTTCTCTCAAGAAAGACCAAATCAATTTTTTACGGAACCTCAGCCATCTGAGTCTAGTTCATCAAAAGAAAAGACCATTACACTAAATGAAATCCCGAAAGAGCTTATCGGAGAATTTAAAGACAATAATGGCGATTATGAGGTTGTTGTAAAGAAAAATTCTATTTATATAGAACGTAAAGTTAAAGTTACCTTGGCAACTCCTAAAGACCCTAAGAAATCCCCTTATACTATAGAAAGTGTAAAGATTGATGATGAGACGCGTAATTTCTTGTCTGTTAAAATAGATTCAATTGCGGATAATAACAAACTAATAGAGATTTTTAATTACACCCCTAGTCAAACAAGCATTACTTTATATAAAAAAGAATCCTACCCACTTATTCTAAATAGTAATCTTGTAATTAAAGAAATCGACAAAGGAAATTATGTTGTTTCTGTAAAGAATCCGACGAATGGATTGTGGCAAGTAGCAAGCTTCGTTGTTTACAGCAAAAATGTTTCAATAGATTTTTACAGTTTCAACAATGCTCGGGAAATATTAAGAGCTCATTTAAATCAAGATACTAAACTTAATAATTTAAAAGTAAAATCAGATGATAATGATTATTATACTGCTGGAGTATTAAAAGGATGGTTTAAAGTTCTGAGAGAGGACAATGATGGCCGTTATTTATCCAAAATTTTTGACGTAGATGTTTTAAGTGGTAAAATTGATATTAAATAAGGTAATTTATTCATTTCTGTGTTACCCCCCATTTTTATAGTTAAAAGTAATTTCAATTTGATCTAGCTATTAATTAATCCATGCATAACCAAAAACTCTTCAATATAATTTTAGCCATAATGGTTGCTGGTAGTTTATTCTTGCCTTGGTTTAGTATTTCCGTATATAGTGTAAATGGCAGTGAAATCGAAGGATTAGGAATTCTCAACAGCTTATGCCCTGCAATTATGATAATTATGATGGTGGTTGATGGATTAAAAAATCCAATTTCATCAAACATTCAGTTGTCAATTTCTCTTTTATCCGCAGGACTTATTATTTATAATGTTTACGTTTTGAAGCAATTTGAATTCAAAAGTTCAATTCTAGACACTGCAAAAGATGTTGCAGATTCTATTCCTTTCATTGATTTAAATGGGCTTTTTGAAGTAAAAAATGAAATAGGAGTTTATTTGTTTTTTAGTTCATTAGGAGTAATACAATTGGTTCCTTTTGTGAATTATTTTTTGAAATTTAAAAATTAATATTTATGAGATTACAATTTTTAACCTATTTAATCTTTTTAATTTTATTTACATCATGTACAAATAACTTCAAAAATCATCAACCAATTGATGGTAAAGAAATAAAAACTATACCCAAAGAATTTCACGGTAAATTTAAAGATAACGATGAAAACCTTTTGGTTGTAGTAGATCCAACTTCTGTAAAATTAGAGGAAGGAAAACAATTTAAGGATTCCAAAAGAGTTTATTTTGAAAGCAACGGCGTAGATTATATTGTTAAAGGAGAAAAGAAATATCAAATCTATGATATTCGATTTTTTAACGATAGTGTATTTGGGAAAATCTATGAGACAAATGAATTTGAATTAAATCAGAATTTAATAGCTAAGAAAGTCTCAAAATATTATGTCTTCAATTTTGAATATGTGAAGGGTGGATGGTCTCCTACCTTTATAGAACAAGTTGATAATAAAATAAAGCTATACCTCATTAAAAAAGATATTTTGGATAAATACCCGAAAGAGGATAGTGAGATCACTGAAGATATAGATACAAAAGATGTAGAATACTTCTTTAAACGGAAAAGTGAGTTTTTAACGCTATGTTATGAACTTAATACCAGCAATAAATCAATTAAGATTATAACTGAACCGTATTAGAATTTTGAGTAATATCTATTGGATGAAAATAAATTTATTAATTATTCTTGTTTTATTATTTTTTCACTGTGAAGTATACAGTCAAGGATGGTTTAGTGAATACAACAAAAGTGGTGGCTATATTAAGTATGAAAACACTTTCACTACTAACCTTTTGTTAAAACAAGAGGTTCGCGAATACAACTTCAAAGAAACAGAAAATGCTGAATTAATTTCCTATCCTATAATAAAATTTGGATATTCTCGTACTGGCTTTAATTATGAGGAAATAGATTACCCTTTATTTTATGATTTAGGTGTTGGCCTTCTATATTCCAAGTCTAGAATGAACGCGGTAGACTCGCTAGATTTAACGAATACTCCGCCAGTATTTTCATCAGGAGTTGCAAACTATGAAACTTTTTTCGATTATTATCAAACTGGGAATACGGCGTCTGTAAATGATTTCGGACTTAATTTTCATGCAGATTTTGGTAGTTTATTGTATGCCGGAGTGGAGGTTGACGCTGGTTTTTCAAAATTAAAATTTACAGATTCAAAAGTCATCGCCCAAAATGTTAAAAGTATAGGTTGGTTTGCTATTCCGCGAGCCCAAATAGGTTTCAGTCTAGCTACTAGTCATATTGAAAATTGGCGTAATTTGGCTTGGGGCGCAAACTTAAAAGTTTACGCATCTTTTGGATGGAGTTTTCGAACGAATACGATGGATTGGGTTAGTGAGGATAAGAAATTAAAGAATTTTTCAAAAATTTCTTCCTACGGCAACCCGGTTGGTCTCGGTGTCTCATTAACTGTTTATTTTCAAGAATAATGTTAAATTATGAATAAGTTTGTTTTTGGTGTTTTTATTTTATTTTATTTCAGTAATAACAATTTTGCCCAGCATCATTTTGAGTTTGCATGGTCACCTATGGGAGAATCATCAAAATTTAACTTGAAACAAAAAAATAAATCCAATGATTTTTCAGAAGAATGCCAAGTAAATTCATATACTTATCCTGAATTTAATTTTGGTTGGTCGCTATTTGTAACTGATGAAGAAATGTGGTATTTATTTGCACAGCCTCAAGTTCATTATAAATATAGTAAGTCGGTCTTGTATAGAAATAATAATGTTTCACTTGAACCTAATATTTTCAAACCTCCAACAATCACTTCATATCAAAATAACACACCAATATTTGATTATTATCAAATTGGTAATGACACCAGAATAACATCAAATTCATTACATCTTGGAATAGATTTAGGTTCTTACATTTATGGAGGGGGGAGTTTTGCCCTTGGTCACTGTTATTTAAATTCAAAATTTTTAAATAGTGATCAGACTGTTAGAGACCAAGGATTTTTTATGCGGTGGTCCTACAAATTTGGATTAGCCATTCCAACATCCTTTTTTACACTGAAATTATTTAGTGAAACATCTTTTGATAATTATTATTTCAATTCAACCAAATTTAAATCAGAATCAACTGATAAAGTATTAAGAAATTTCTCTAAAATTAATGCGAAATCAGTTGTCAATAATATTGGTTTTAGTTTATCATTTTATATAGCTTCTCATGAATAAAATACTTAAAACTTTTGTTTTTTTAGTAATAACCTCACACACTTGGAGTCAAGTCAATATTCCAATTGATTTTGAAAACGAATATGTCGGGAGTCCAAATTGGCAAGTGTTCGTGCCTAATCAAAACTATGATAACAATTGGTGCATAGATCAAACTATATACTCCATAAGTGGAAAGTCAGCGCAAATATGCACGCCAAATGGCTTTTCAAATGATCCCGGTTATAATTTTTCAAACAGTACAAATTCGCCAATTTTAGCTAAAAAATTCAATGCGCTAAATCATTTTAATCTTGTATTAAAATTTGATTGGAGATGTAATGGCGAAGAAAATTTAGACTACGGTATAGTGCATTACAGTCAAGATAATGGAAACACATGGGTAGATCTAAAAACAAATATTCGAAATGGGGCACCGACACCAGATCAGCCTGTTACTGAATATATTACTCTTCCTAGATGTTTAGATAATACTCAATTTTATATTGGTTTTTCATTTGTAGCAGATAAATCATTTAATTTTCAACCAGGCTTTGTGATAGATAATCTCGAATTACAGGGAAATGATTGTAGCTCCTATCCAGCTCCACCGACAAACCCTAATAACCCAACAGTTTGTTTCGATTATCAAAATCCTAGACAATTAACATTAAATACGAGCGCTAGCTCTCTTCGATGGTATAAACAACCAGGTTGTGGAGATCAATTTCATCAGGGGAACGAATATTGGAAATTACCATTAGAGACTGTTACTTACTATGTTACCTCTATAAATGAGCTTACTGGTTGTGAAAGTCAAACAAAAACTCCAATTACACTCTCAGTTAAAACAAGGCCAAATATTTTCATTGATTCTATTGTTCCTACCGCTTATGGTGGGGATGGAAAAATTGTTATTTCTGCAACAGGATTTGCACCATTTACCTATCAATGGTTCTATCCATTTGATAATCCTCAAATTACTTTTAATGGAACAACCTATGCCAATATCGAGGCAGGTGATTATAAATTAAGAGTGCTTGATTCTCAATTCCCTCAATGTGACAGCGTTGTTTATATCAATGTCATTGAAGGCTCTGAATTAAAAATACCAAGTGCAATTTCACCTGGTACGGATGGCTTAAATGATATTTGGGAAATCATAGGGATATACCAAATTGAAGACTTTAAATTAGAGATTTTTGACTTATCTGGCAATATTGTTTATGCCCAATATGGCTCTCAAACGAATGGTGTTTACACTCCTTTTGCAGGAAAAAACAATAACGATGTGGATATTCCAGATGGGGATTATATTTATTCGATACAATCTAAAATCAAAGATAGACGGTTTAGGGGTATCTTAACAATAAAAAGAAAGTAACATGCAAAAGATTATATTATTTTTAAGCCTAGCAGTAGTTGGAATACTTTCTTTTCATACGAATGGGCAATTTCAACAAATCAATAACTTTCTAAGCTACAATGATTATATCAACAATCCGGCTGAAATGTTTTATGATAAAGGTGCAAATGTATTTTTAAACCATAGGGCATTTTATGGATATAGAAATTTATCAAGTAGCGGATATTCCTTGCCTTCGCTGAGTGCAGCAGGATTTAAAAATGTTTTCCAAAAAAGACTTGGATCCAAAAAAACTTTACAACAACAATGGTTTCCTGGATTCGGAGTAGTAGGAAGTTATGTGAATGGGGGAGGAGCTTTTTCAGAGTTTAACTTACATTTACAAGCCGGTGTGAGATATAGTTTAGAAAAAAACAACTCAATGCGAAATGATACTGATAACTCATTTGTTGCTTTGGCTGGAGGAGTTGTATTAGGTAATGTGTTTACTAGATCCTTGGCGGCTGGAAATGATTTTTACCTTACACATACAGGAGATGCCATCCTAGAAAATTTTAATGCGAGTTACGGTGTTAGTCGTTTTATGAAGTTTGGTTTTACTTTGAGAAAACATTTGACAAATTCCTATCAGTATTTTGGATTAGACATGAGTACAGGCATTCCTTTTTTGGTGGAAAAAAACTCATTGAATTACGCGACAAATTATTATTTTCAAATAAATCCTGAATACCAATGGGGAGAATCTTCATTGATTTCATGTGCTTTTAGAACGTTAGACGCTTCAAAATCTTTGCAATTAGTTCCTTATGCTGAAGTTGAGATTTTTAATAAAAGAAATGGATGGTTTTATAATGATTATAATTTCTCTGCCCAAGAACATGAAGAAGATTACCAAGGTGATTTTAATAGTGGTAGTAGAAAACGAGGGGCGTTTAGCATTGGGATTGGTTCTGTAATTAATGTGAAATCAAATATTGAGTATTCAAATATATTCAATCAATTTTTTATTAACCTTCGATATAACTTCTTTCATTACGATCGTAAAAGCGCAAGTAGTCCTTTTAAAAGTTCATATGGCGATGTAGATTTTGGAACGGGTTATTCTCCAAGTTCACTTTCTGCTATTGGATTACCAGTTAATCTTAATGCATCTTACAGTTACAAAAATTCTCCCAACGAGTGCAAAATAGAATTTAATTCAATTGATAAAAAAGGTCAATTTGATGAAAATGACTTAAATGCAGCAAAAGAAGTCATGAAAGAAATTGATGATTTGAGAGGTTATCCTTGTTTTTCAAATTTAAATTCTGACCTAAAAAGGAGAGTAGATGAGATTTACAAAAGAGCTATGGCAGTCAAGCGTAAAAAAGAAGATTATGAGAAAGATAAAATTATGTATCCAACAAAAATTGGATCAGATACTTGGGTAAAAAATAATTCTTCGTTAAAAGTTGATAATGAGGGAAGAGATATCAATTTTGCTCCGGATATTAATTCTTGGATAGATTTCTGTGATAAGGATCAACCAGCTTTTTGTTATTATCAATTTAATTCTGAAAATTCATACATGGGATGCGTATACAATTATGCCGCTATTAAGGTGTTAGCACCTGAAGGGTATAAAGTTCCTTCTAAAAAGGATTACGAAACACTTTTAAGTGAATTAAAGAAAACTAAAAAAACAAATACGCTATGTTCTATTATCAAACCGGGTACTTGTAATATTTGCATAGGTTGTGGAGCAAATGATTATAACTCACAAATTGATTTTAATTTATCACCATACGGTTGGTTAAGTGTAACAAAATCGAACAAATATAAATGGAAAGAAAAAGGGGAAGACATGTATTTTTGGACCCTAGAGGCAGAAAGAAAAAATATGGCTTTAAGTGGAATGGGAATGGCTCAATTTAAAATTCCTTCAACAATAAAAACAGTCGAGTTAAATGAAATAAATAATGTTGGAGCAAAAGGCGAAAACGTAAAAAACAAGGATGACTTCAACTTTATAGAAAAATACTATGGTACGTTTGTTAGATTTATTAAAAAGTAACACTTTAATTATTTGTTTTTTTGGAACAATCTTCTATAATTCGAATTTTTACACCGCGCAAGTAACCAATATTAATAATGTTCAAAATGAAATTGACATTATTGGTGAGTGGATAAATGTAAATACAAAAAGCTGTGCTGTTTTACAAAAAGATGGAAATAACTACAAAGTTGCTAGTTGTAATGAGAAATTTGATGATGATAGATATATTAAAACCGATGTAAATTCATTTGAAAGTTCTTGGGGTAATGTGAAATATTTTTTATACGTAATTGATGTAAATCATATTTTAATTAAAAACAATAAAGATACTGAGGCAGAAATTAAATGGGTTAGAAAAGGGAGTGAAATTGGAGAAATAGCAATTGAAAATGTACCTGAGTTCAAAAAAAATAATGAAAATGTTAAAAACCTTCCCTTAAAACTTACCCAAACTTGGTCTAATGATAATTCTCGTTTAAAATCTGATAACGAAGGTTTAGATTTAAATTTTGCGGAGAATATAAATGAATGGAAAAAATTTTGTGATAAAGACCAACCAGCCTTTTGTTATTACAAGTTTAATGAAAATGATTCTTCTTTAGGTTTAATATACAATTATGCAGCGGTTCGAGTTATTGCACCTGATGGCTATCATGTTCCATCTAAAAAGGAATATCAATTACTTTTAGAAGACTTGAAGAAAAATAAACAAACAAATACTTTGTGTTCTATTATCCCAATTTCAAGTTGTACTATTTGCTATAATTGCTCAGAAAATGATTATAATACCTTTTTGAATTTTAATTTAAAACCGTGTGGTTGGTTGAGCGTCTCAAAGTCTAAAAAAGATAGATGGAAAGAGAACGGAGAGGATATGTATTTTTGGACTTTGGAAACTGAGCGAAAAAACTCACTTCTCGGCGGACTTGGATTTGCACAATTTAAATCTCCTTCAACAATCAAAACCGTTGACTTAAATGAAATAAATAATGTAGGAGCCAAAGGAAATAATGTAATTAATAAAGAAGATTTTGAATTTATAGAGAAATATTATGGGACTTTTGTGCGGTTAATTAAAAATTGAGTCTATGAGTAGAAAAAGCATATTATTAAATGTTTTATTTTTTTGGAGCGGAATTTTAACTGCTCAGGAGAGTGATTACAATTCATTTACCTGGTTAGATAAAGAAATAATATATTCGGACGATTTTACTACTGACAAAGGATTAAGAGCTAGTAATGATGGAGTGAGCAAGGGAGGTTATAATTACGGTTATTTTAGTTTGAGTAGTAATAGCCCAAACTTTATTGCTTTGGCTAAATTAAATCATTATATTGACCAAAATCGCGATTTTGAAATTGAGGTTGATTTAAAGATTGCTTACAGTTCTTCAGGTTATCCAAATGGCTTGATTTGGGGAATGGATGAAAATCAAAATTCATTTCGTTTCGGGATAACCTCTGATGGAAGTTTTAAAATATATAAAAAAATTGATGGAGCGATAAAAGATATCAAACCGCTTGCTTGGTCCAATTTCATTAATAAAAATGACTATAATAAACTGACTATTAGAAAAATAAAAAATAGTTATTACTTTTTTATAAATAAAACTTGTGTTCACACTTGTCCATTTGAATATTTTTATGGCAATAATCACTTCTTATTGGCCTTTAATGATTCTAAAATTGAGGTTAACAGAGTACTTATTTCTCATCTTAGAACAAAAAATCTATCATCAAATACAAGCGACATAATTTACTACGATGATTTCACTTCGGATAAAGGATTAAATGTATCAGGTTCTTCTAGTTCTGGTAATTATCATTACAGATACTATGAATTAGCTTGTACTAGTGATACATACATTGGTGTTCTATCGCTAAATAAAACTGTAGATCAAACAAAAGATTTTCAAATTGAAGCCACCATGAAATTTATTTCAGGAGAAGACAACAAGGGAAATGGAATAATATGGGGTAAAACTAACTACAACTGGGATAATTTTTATTTTTTTAAATTTACAGGAAATGGAAGTTATGCAATAGGAAAGAATGTAAATGGTGCTTGGAATAACTCCATTGTTCCGTTGACAGCAACTTCATACCTAAAAAAATCTGACTACAATAAACTAACTATACGTAAAGCAGGGAATCAGTATTATTTCTTTATCAATGAGAATTTGGTACATCAGTGTGCATTTGAATCGTTTTATGGAGATGAAAATTGTTTGTACGTAAATACAAATTCAACAGTATATATTTCAAATATAGCACTTACTTATTTTAACGGAAATACGAAAAAGAATGAGGTAGAAAATTTAGCATCAACAGCGACAACCTATAGCCCAACATATACTTCATCTACTAATTCTAAAGTTTCATTGGATAAAATAGAGATAAATCAAAAGTATACTATTGTTACAATGACCTATAAGCCAAATTTTGATAATGCTCAATTTTGGTTTAATAAAAATGCATACATTAAAGCGAATCAAAAATACTATTATTTGGTAAAATCAGATATTGGCTTCTCTCAGTATGATTGTAATTTTTTGAAAAACAAAGGTCAATCCAAAACTTTTAAATTATATTTTAACAGATTAGAAGAAGGTATTGAAAATATTGATATTTGGGAAGCTGAATCCCAAGAAGCATTCAATTTTCAGGGTGTGAAAATAAATAATCCATACAAATCAAGTAATACTAATTCTTCAAATGCGAACAACAACAACAACAACAATAACAGCAATATTAACAATGAGACTAAAAATCTACCTTTAAAACTTAGTCAGACTTGGACTAAAGAAAATGCTCGAATTACAACAGATATTGACGGAATTGATTTAATCCTTGCTGAAGATCTTGACCAATGGAAGGCCATGTGCGATAAGGATCAAGCAGCATATTGTTACTATAAATTTGATTCTGATAATGAGCAAATGGGTTTTATTTACAATCACGCAGCTGTTCGCGTGATAGCACCTGAGGGATATCGAGTTCCCACTAAAAAGGATTTTGAGATATTTCTAACTGATTTAAAAATGAGCAAGCGTACATCGTCGTTATGCAGGATAGTAAAAACTGAAAATTGTTCCATCTGTTTTAATTGTAAGTCGGATGATTATGATGGTATTACAGATTTCAAATTAAAGCCATATGGTTGGTTATGTATTTCAAAATCAAACAAGGAGATCTGGAAAGAAAACAAAGAAGACACGTATTTATGGACGTTAGAAAAAAATAGAAATAGCTCTATGTTAAGTGGTTTAGGCCTTGCTCAATTCAAAATGCCCTCAACAATTAGAACTGTAGAGTTAAAGGAGGTAAACAATGTTGGTTCCAAACGAGAAAATTTGGATAGGGATGACTTTGAATTTATCGAAAAATATTATGGTACTTTTTTGCGGTTTATTAAAGACTGATTTATGAGATGCCACAAGGTCTTTTATTTTATTTTATTTTATTTTATTTCTCTGTTTTTCTTTTAATGTAAAATGCCAAGTTCTCTTGGGTTTTGAAGCCGGTTTTGGCAGTATTAAAGGAATCACATACAATAATTTTAGTGTGAATGGTGAATGGTTTGCCGCAAAATCATTTAAGAGATTTAGTCTTACATATAGTATAGATTATCAAATAAAATCATCGGGTGAAAAATCTGTACATTTTTGGGGTTCGTCCCCTTTTCTATTCTTAATATTGACTGGTTCACCTGAAGCAGCATTATTAGGTTTAATTCCTGATGGTTTTTCCTACCATTTCCCTATTTCTTCCAAAGTAGATTTAGCACCGTATGCTAACTTTTTGGGATTTGATTACTACTGGAATAAAGATCAAGTGACTAAAGGTTACAATTACGCAACTTCTTTTGGTATCAAAGCTTCAATATGGACAGAATCTCAATGGTTGCTTCAAGGATTTGTTGAAACTAAAAATGTATTACCACTAGGGCAGGGTGATGAATGGTCCGGATGGGGAAGCGAAGTAGGTATTGGTTTAACGTACAACTTTGGAGTGGACATAGATTTTCCTGGACCTAAAACAAGACAACCTAAAGTAAAACCGTCTTCTCAACCAAAAGAGCAAATACCTAAGAAGCAAGTTGAAAAATCAATCAACGAATGTATAGCAAAATATGAAAGAATAGATAATTCAGATGTAGAATTAGATGAAGGGAACATCGAGGTAGCCAAATTTGTAAAAAATGAAGCTGAAGTACTGATTAAACTCCCCTGTTATTTCAACTTAAAAGATTATCAAAGAGGAAGACTAGAATTACTTTATCAGCAGGCAAGAAAAATATTAAATGATGGGCAAAATAATTCAAAAATTATTGCAAAAAATCACTCTGAAATTGGAGGATTAAAATGGGATAATTTCAATTCAAGTTTAACGATTGATAACAATGGAATTGATTTAGTTATTGCTGAAAATAGTGAGCAGTGGAAAACTCTATGTGACAAAGATCAACCCGCATATTGTTATTATGAATTTAATCCTTCAAATAATTCAATGGGGTTAATTTACAATTATGCGGCTGTTCGAGTTCTTGCTCCTGATGGGTATCATGTGCCTTCTAAAAAAGAGTTTGAATTACTTTTAAATGAATTAAAAAAGAAAAAACAGTCAAATACATTATGTTCAATTATTAAAACTTCAAACTGTTCCATTTGCTATAGTTGCTCAAATAATGATTATGATACTCAATGGGATTTCAACCTACAACCTTTTGGTTGGCTAAGTATCTCAAAATCGAAAAAACACAAGTGGAAAGAGAATGGCGAGGATATGTATTACTGGACATTGGAAAGCGAACGAAAAAACTCACTTCTTAGTGGAATTGGCTTTGCACAAATTAAATCTCCTTCAACAATAAAAACTGTTGATTTAAATGAAATAAACAATGTAGGAGCAAAAGGAAATAATGTAAAAAATAAAGAAGATTTTGAATTTATTGAAAAATATTATGGAACATTTGTTAGATTTGTCAAAAACTAATACATAGATATGAAAAATAAAGTTTACTATTTAATTATTCCTGTGGCACTTTTGATTCTATTTTTTGTAGTTATTTACAAAAGTGATAGTAAAAAGAATAACGGTGGAGTTGATATCATAATTGCCCTAGCGAATGACAGTTTATCCGCAGATCAAAAAGACAGTCTAGTTACAAATCTAGTAGATTTATATGATTCGAAGGAGAAAGATGGTTATTACTTCGTGGAACTAACCTTAAAGGGGAAACAAGATAAAGAAGTGGATGTTCCTAAGTCTGCAGTTAACAAAGTTCGTTCTATTTTTAGTAATTCTTTCTACACCTATGATGATAGAAAAAAAGACATTCAATCGTTTTTATCAAATTATAAAGGTATTTCGGAAAACTACAGAAATAATATTGATTTTACTGGAAACGCGGAAGACAAAGATGCCTACATGATTTATTACGGTTCCTACAAAAAACCAACTTCTAATCAAGCGAATAGCGTGTCAATGTTAAAGACAAAAATAAAAGAGTACATTCAATCTGGCAATGGTAAAAGAATTGTTGTGTGTTCATACTCTCCAAAAAATAATCCAAATCCGAAAGGTCCAGTTGATCCAGTTTCGCCAGGTGGTCCAGTTTCGCCAGGTGGTCCAGTTTCGCCAGGTGGTCCAGAAGATCCAGAAGGTCCAACAGTGGAACCAACACAAAAACTAGGAGCTACTTCTATAACATGTAATTTCGAGAATAATGTAAATGTAATTCGATTTAGTAATTCTGCAGAAGGAGTTACTTATGATTACAAAATAACTTGTGAATCAGGATGTAATGAATACGATTACAGTAAATCTGGATCAACCTCACAAACAGAACTATATTTGGACTTACACAGTGAATATGAAGGGATTAAATTGAGAACATTTAGAATTGAAGTTACTTCCCGATTAGGGAGTCAAACAAAAACAAGCGTACTGACTGGAGTGAAGTTAAAATGTAAGAAATAATCCCTAAAACATTGAAAATAAATTAAATAATTAAAAATTTAAAACTATGAAATTTGTTCTGATAACTTTATTTACTTTTTACACAATAATTTCTTTTGGTCAAAAGGTTAGTTCATTAACAGTTTTTTATGATAAGCCCTTCGATCAAGCACAATCAACAATAGAGACTCATTTAGAAGAAAATAAATTGAGCAAGGTAATCAAAAAAATAAAAGATAATCAGTTATTCGTAAAGTCTAAAAGCGATTATGAAAATCTTATAACCGATTCAAAGGGTAAACAGTATTCTTTTAAGGGGCGTAAGGACTATTTCTGTAATTCATGCAAGCAAATAGAGGATGTTTTAAAAGATAATAAAAATCAGGGCTTAACCACGGCACTTTTTATAATTGATCCTTCAAGCGAATTTGATATAAATGATTGTGAAATAACTAACTTACCAGATAACGTTGTATCAATCAAAGTAAAGGAGATGACTGATTTATACAAAGAAGTGTATAATACAGTTAAGAAAAAAGCTAAAACATTTAAGCGAAACTATGCTATACTGCTTTGGGCTCCAGGTAAAAATTTAAAAGGGTTAGATTTTTCTATTAATAATAAGTTTCAAGAGGAAATCTCTGCAAATTTTAATGACAAGATCACTATTAAAATGACTGAGGCAAATAATAAAGATAGATATTCTTTGACGGTTAATGATGAAAGTGTAGATTATAACTTGAGTAACAATACACTGAGTCACTCTTTTACTGTTAAAAAAAATACAACAGTTTGTCTTTCAAATAATACTTGTCCACAAGTTTGCAAAACTATTGAAGTTAAAAATGCGTGTACGGACTGTAAAAGCGATGTGGGTTTAGATTTAGATTTTGGAGATAATAAATACGCCAAAACTGATCGCCAAATTAAAAGCGCTGGACTTGATTACGAAATCGTAATAGGTAAACAAGGATACAAATTATATTATTTTGTTGTAAAAAATCAACCGTGTGTTGAATCATATGAGCTTCAGATGTCACTTAAATATAACGGTGACGATGAAGATAAAAAACGTTTGAATGGAAAATCTAAAACTTTTCCTTTAGAAGTTTCAGACGAAGAAACTGGTGACGATAATTTAATTATTTTAAAAGCTGATTACAGTGATTTATACAACGATGGTAGTGGGGTAATTGACGATGAAATGATCTGTACAATGAAAATCGTTGTTAAAAAATGCAGTGGAAAAATAACCGGTACTTCAAGTAAATCATACAAAGTAATATTCCAAAAGTGTAATTGATGAAAAAATTAAATGTTATTCCTTTTTTGCATAATGGTAAATTTATTTTTATTTACTTAGTGGTAAATTCATTCTTATTTTTCTCTCAAAGCGACAGGAATAATTCAAAATCTTTAGATTTTGTTATCAATAATATGTCTCAACAAGTGGTTTCTGCAAATTATAATGACAAAATCACAATTAAAATGACTGAGGTAAATAACAAAGATCGTTACACCTTAACAGTTAATAGTGAAAGTGTAGACTATAACTTGAGCAACAATATACTGAGTCACTCTTTTACAGTTAAAAAAAATACAACCGTTTGTCTTTCAAATAATACCTGTCCACAAGTTTGTAAAACAATTGAAGTTACAAATTCATGTGAAGACTGTAGAAAGGATGTTGGATTGGATTTAGATTTTGGTAATAATAAATATGCTAAAACTGATCGCCAACTTAAAAATGCAGGAATTGATTACGAAATCCTGCTCAGTAAACAGGGGTACAAATTATACTATTTTGTTGTTAAAGATCAACCTTGTGTGGAATCATATGAATTACAAATGTCACTTAAATACACAGGAGATGATGAAAACAAAAAACGATTAAATGGTAAATCTAAAACTTTTCCTTTAGAAGTTTCTGATGAAGAAACTGGCGATAACAATTTTATTATTCTAAAGGCAGATTATAGTGACTTATACAATGATGGAAATGGGGTAATTGACAATGAAATGATCTGTGCAATTCGAATAATCCCTAAAAAATGTCGGGGAAAAATAAAAGGATCAAAAAGCAAGGCGATTAAAGTAATTTTCCAAAAGTGTAATTGTTGATGTTGAAATTTTTCAGTTTTTTCTTATTAGTATTGTTACCAAGTTTCACTTTTGGTCAACTAAAGGATATAGATTATTCGTTTTCTAGTGGTATTGAATTAAAAGAAAATGCTGACGAATTAGAAAATTATTTAGGTCGTGTATGGGATAAGTTTGGCAAAAAGGGTGTGATAATAGTGGTGTTCTTTGACTCTAAAAATGACAAACTATCGCCTGAAAAATTTGATAAACTTATTAAAGATTCAATTTTAGTAAAGAAAAATGATGTTCAAACACACATTATTCTACAAGAGATTCCTTCAGAATACAAATTCACGGATTTAAAAGTGAATGGAAAGGATTTTTTATCCATGCCCTCGCACAACATCTTGTTTTATGCAAAAGATAAAAAATATTTGCATACTTTTATGAATCGAATGAGAGAAAGAATCACAAAAATGAATATTTGGCAAATCAATTTCCATCAAGCTAATCAAGTACACTTCGGATATATTTTTGAAAGAATCACTTATGGAGGTGTTTGTTTGCCCGATGAAGAAATGTTGATGATTCGTTCTCTTTCACCATTATTTTTTAATTGAAAAATCATGAAAAATATTTTTTTCCTTTTTGCCTTTATTCTCATTAATATGGGATTCATTTTTTCTCAAAATAAAACCATTAGCTTGGAAAACAAGAGTAAAATTGAACTCAAAGAAAATAGAGATGATATGGCTAATTATCTCAATCGTCTTATTAATAAATATGGTGAAGAGGAACTGCTCATAGTTGTGTTATTTGATGTAAAGAATGATCCAGAGTCGCCAGATAAGTTTGAGAAGTTGGTTAAAGATTCAATTCTAAAAAGAAAAAATGATGTCGCAATTAGAATCATAATGCAACCCATTCCGACTGAATACAAGTACATGGATGTAAAAGGTCGTGATAATAAAGCAATGGCAATGCCAAATCATAATGTTTATTTTTACTACAAGGATAAAACATATTTGAATGATTTTGTGGAGCGGATGAAAAAGGCTACAGAAAAAATGAATATTTGGAAAGTCGGTTTTCATGAAGTTGACGAAGCTACGTACGGACACATTTTTGAAAGAGTAAATTATGGGGGTTCTTGCCTTAAAGATGAAGAAGAGCTGATTATTAAGTGTATGATGCCTTTATTTGATCCTTTAAAGATTTTAGAATCAAACACCAAGAGAATTGAAAGAGAATCAAAATTAAAGGATAGTAAAATTGATTCCTTGAATACCGAAAACATAAAATTAAAAGAAGAATTGGCTCAAAATAAAAAAATTTCTCCCCCGAAGGGTTTAAATTTTAATGTATTTCGAAGTGTATTAGGTTTTAATAATTCGAGCTACACGAACGCTGAATTTGGTTTTGACAAGAAAAAAATGAGTACAAAGTCAACGTTTTATTCAGTGCGAATTAATTACCCCTTTCTAGACTTGAATCAAACTATTGTATTAGAAGCAGGATTGGGCTTTGATTATGGAAATCATTCCATTGGATTTGATGGTGAATCCCAAATTAACTACCAAATTGAAAGTGAGGGTTATCGTACCAATGTATCATTAACTGAAATTAATGAAACATTGAATTTTCAATCCACTTCTATTCCTGTTTTCGCAAAATTAAATTATACGGTTAGTGATAAACTTGTTTTATCAAACTCACTAGGTATGAGATACCAAACATATAGAAATGCATCTTTAGAGCGTAATCAGGTTTATGGAGGTTATTCAAGACAGTATGATGGATTGAATTTTGAAATAGAGAATATTGCTGCCATGGGTCTGGAAAATAATGCTCTACTTACAGCTGATTCTGATCCAATTGAATTAAAAGCAAATATTATTCTAGAAAACATTAGCTATGTTACATACCAAATCAATCCATTCTTTGGGGTGTATGGTTTTTTTAGTTTTGTAACACCATACAAATTGAAAATGAAAACAACAACAGACTTTATATCTTCTAATCCAGACGATTACAACAGTGTCTTCAGACTTAGTCAATCTGAAATACGAACTATGAACACATCACTGGGATTAGGTTTAAAAATTAATTTTTGATAGCTATGCAAAAGAATTATTTGGATATAATAAAGTTCTCTTTAATTATATTATTTTTTACGATTTTTACTGATAAATCAAAGGCTCAGTGTGCTGATTCTCTTACGATTTCATCAAATAATTTTATTTGCGTTGGAAATTCAGCAACACTAACTGCCACCTTACACGGTTCTTACGATCCAAATGAGGTTATCTATTCTTGGTCACCTGGAGGACAAAATACGTCCTCAATAACTGTTTCGCCTAATACAACCACTACATATACATGCACTGTTTCAATAAACACTTGTTCAGACTTAGAAAAAAATAAAATGATTTTCGTTAATCAATTACCTACTGTTGATGCTGGTTTAAATCAAACAATATGTTCTGGTCAAACTTTAAACTTAAATGGAACCTATGGAGGATCGGCCTCTTCTGCAAATTGGTCAAGTTCAGGAAATGGTTTATTTTCCAACATTAATTCTATTAATGGTAATGTTACTGCTACCTACAATCCTAGTCAAACTGATTTAAGTCTAGGAACAGTCAACTTAACATTAACTACGGATGATCCACTTGGGGCATTGGGATGTTCTGACGTTTCAAATCAAATTACTATTACGATTAATTCTTTACCAACTGTTAGTTCAATTGTTACAGAATCATCTGGAACCGCCAACAATGATGGTACGGTTTGTAATGGTGCGAGCGTCACGCTTGCAGGTTCTGGTGCATCATCCTATTCTTGGAGTGGTGGTATAAGCAATAACGTTTCATTTACGGCTTCATCTACAACAACATATACGGTAACCGGAACAGATGCAAATAACTGTCAAAATACAGCAACAAGAACGATTACAGTAAATTCATTACCTACAGTAAGTTCAAGTGTTACAGAATCATCTGGAACCGCCAACAATGATGGTACGGTTTGTAATGGTGCGAGCGTCACGCTTGCAGGTTCTGGTGCATCATCTTATTCTTGGAGTGGTGGTATAACAAATAATGCAGTATTTATGGCTTCATTTACAACAATATATACGGTAACGGGAACGGATGCCAATGGTTGTCAAAATACAGCCAACATAACTGTTACAGTAAATTCATTACCTACAGTAAGTTCAAGTGTTACAGAATCATCCGGAACCACCAACAATGATGGTACGGTTTGTAATGGTGCGAGCGTCACGCTTGCAGGTTCTGGTGCATCATCCTATTCTTGGAGTGGTGGTATAACAGATAATGGAGCATTTACGGCTTCATCTACAACAACATATACAGTTACCGGAACAGATGCAAATAATTGTCAAAATACAGCCAACAGAACTGTTACAGTAAATTTATTACCTACAGTAAGTTCAAGTGTTACAGAATCATCTGGAACCGCCAACAATGATGGTACGGTTTGTAATGGTGCGAGCGTCACGCTTGCAGGTTCTGGTGCATCATCCTATTCTTGGAGTGGTGG
>Ga0194133_10001587_pt1 | contig 38669 bp, 42 predicted proteins | sample TA2KigOf40mmetaG_FD_155448 | JGI IMG/M metagenome (GOLD analysis project Ga0194133, IMG submission 155448) | Freshwater microbial communities from Lake Tanganyika, Tanzania - TA2015055 Kigoma Offshore 40m | ecosystem: Environmental > Aquatic > Freshwater > Lake | place: Tanzania: Lake...
GATTCATCTGCATCAGACACGTGTGACCTTGCCTTTGCCCTTCGTACCGGTGACTTTCGTTGCGGTGCCCTTCTGTGCATCCAAGCCGGCAAGCTGCCGCAACTTGGCAGCCAAGCCCTTTCCGCCTTCCAGCTCGGACGCCACACAGATGATGGTGTCGTCGCCAGCGACGGTGCCCAAGAGTTGCTCGAGGCCACTTCTGTCGAGCGCTGACGCGACGACATGAGCGCAACCAGGAGGCGTCCGAACAACAACGAGCGTGCCACTTGCGACAACGTCGGCCACCCACTCACCCATCACGCGACGAAGGTGGTCAGTGGGGGCAAGTCGTGCTGGTTCGAACTCGGGGATGGCGTACACGGTGTCCCCACCGGCGACCCGTACTTTTACCGCACCAAGTTCTTCGAGGTCGCGGGAGATGGTCGCTTGCGTTGCTTCGATTTTGTTTCGCTTCAGAAGTGATTGAAGTTGCGGTTGACTTGAAATCTGCTGTTTTGAAATTAGTTTCGCAATGAGTTGTTGCCGTTGAGTCTTTCCACTCATGTCACTTTCCCCCTCCGGAAACGAATGCGAACACGGCACGCGCTGCATGCATGCGATTGTGACCCTGCTCTATGACAAGACTGCGAGGACCATCGAACACCTCTGCCGACACCTCTTCGCCGCGGTGGGCCGGCATGCAGTGCATGAACTTTGCCCCCTTTGATGCTTTCATCATTAGTTGTTCGGTGACTCCGTATGGCACGAATACTTTGTGGCGAGCTGCAGCATCGCTCTCCTGCCCCATCGAGACCCACGTATCGGTATGGATCACGTCTGCACCGGTAACTGCTACTGCGGGATCGATGTCATATGACACAGACCCGCCAAGTGATGAGAGTCGACTCAGTTCTGCAGACTCAGGTGCGAAGCCTTCTGGGCAACCAAACGACATTGAACCGCCAAGCAGACACACCGCTTCGCCGAGCGAACGCGCAACATTGTTATAGTCACCGAGCCATGCAACGCGAAGATCTGAAATCGGACCGACGTGTTGCTGCATCGTGAGTACATCAGCACATGCCTGAAGTGGGTGCGAATGATCACTCAAGAGATTCACGATGGGAGCATCTGACACTGCGGCCAACCGCTGAAGTGTCGAATGACTGAACACTCGTACCGCAACGATTGCGTGATAGCCCGCAAGAATTCGACCAATGTCTTCGACGCTTTCGCGCACGTCGAATCCGATTTCCTCTCCCCTCGTGTACACAGGATGTCCACCAAGCTGCACGACAGCCATCTCTGAAGAATGACGGGTGCGGTTGGAAGGCTTCTCGAAAATGAGAGCAACACCTTTTGCGGCAAGTGGCCGACCAAGGTCTTCCGACGGACGCTTTGCCGCATCGATTAGCGCAGTGAGCTCAGCGGCATTCACGTCTGTGATGTCAAGAAAGTGTCGGGTCATAAGGGTGTCCTGTTCGTGGCCGACGCGGCAAGCGCGGACAAGATCTTCTTCACGATGGAACAGGCTTCAACCACCTCGGCATGACTGACCGTCAGTGGCGGAGCAACTCGAATGGTGTCGGCGTTCACTGCATTTGTCACGAGACCCGCATCCAAAAGCTGTGTGTAGACCGCTTTCGAATCGAACTCGGGCGCAAGGACGAGACCCAGTAAAAGCCCCTGCCCCCTGATGTGAGTGATGTGCTCACAATCTGCGAGCTCAGAGCGAATCCATGCCTCGGCCTCACGCGCACGTGCCGGCGCATCGATGGCCATCATTTCGTTGATGACTGCAATGACGGCTGCGGTGGCGATTGCGGTTCCGCTGTACGTCGAGCCGTGATCGCCGGGCGAAAACACCGAGGCCACATCGCGGCGCGCCCATAAAGCTCCGACAGGCATGCCGTTACCAAGCGCCTTCGCGAACATCACGACATCGGGGCTCACTCCAGCATGTTCGAATCCGAACCACTGCCCAGTACGCGCAAACCCCGTCTGCACTTCATCGACCATGAACAGCAACCCTCGTTCGCGACACACAGCTGCGACTGACTCGAGATAACCCTCAGGCGCAGGTATGACCCCACCTTCTCCTTGGATTGGTTCCAGTAACACCGCTGCAACAGTCGGGTCGAGCGCAGCAACGAGGGCATCGACATCACCGTAGGGAACGTGTCGGAAACCTTCTGGCATCGGATGAAATGGTTCATGTTTTGCCGGTTGACCTGTGGCTGCGAGTGCACCAAGGGTGCGTCCGTGAAAACTTCCGAGTGCCGATACCACGACGTGACGTCCCCGCCCACCAAACTTGCGAGCCAATTTGATGGCAGCCTCGTTTGCCTCTGCTCCAGAGTTGCAGAAGAACACTTGACCCTCTCCTGCACCGGCTAGTCGCATCAGGCCATTGATCAACATCGCCGCTTCGGTGGCTACCGGGTTAGAAAAGAAGTTGGAGACATGCAGCAAAGTCTCTGCTTGATGCGACAACGCCCGGGCAACTGCCTTGTTCGAGTGACCAAGAGATGTCACGGCGATACCGCAGAGAAAATCGAGATAACGCTTATCGTTGATGTCCCACAGTTCGGTTCCTTGACCACGCGCGAACATCACCGCTGGCGGACCGAACACCGGCATGAAAGGACACCAGTCCTGACCCGCCAACAGTTCTTGCGCAACGGAAGAGGACAGGAAGTCGTGCTTGGACATGTCAGCCAACCTTCCCTCTCGATTTGTCGCCCTCGAACGAATCACCTGAGGTTCGCGCGCCGTCCGGCGTGATCATGGTGCCAACACCTTCATCCGTGAACAGCTCCAGGAGAAGCACGTGAGGAATACGACCATCCAGAATGTGGGCGCGCTTGACTCCGCCTCTGACAGCTTGCACACAACTCTGCACCTTCGGAATCATCCCACCGGCAATGGTGCCGTCGGCGACCAACGCAGCCAAGTCAGACACGCCGATGCGCTGAATGAGCGATGATGCATCTTCAACTTTTGAGCGCAACCCTTCGATGTCGGTGAGATAGATGATCTTTTCGGCCCTCAGTGATTCCGCAATTGCACCTGCAACTGTGTCCGCGTTGATGTTGAGTGCGTCACCATTTGCATCTGCGCCAATGGTCGAGATGACGGGCACGAATCCCTCATCGAGGAGCCCCTGCACAACCGCCGGATTGATGCGGTCAATGTCACCCACCCTGCCCAAGTTGGGATCGCGTTGAACCGCACGAATGAGGCCTGCATCACCGCCCGCCACTCCCACAGCTATGTTCCCGAACGTATTGATGGCGGCAACAATCTGAGGGTTCACCTGCCCGCTTAAGACCATCTGCACGACCTTCATCGTTTCGTCGTCAGTGACACGAAGGCCTCCAACGAACTCGCTTTTCACTCCCAATCGATCAAGAAGCGCATTGATCTGTGGGCCACCGCCGTGCACGACGACTGGTTTGATACCAACCGAATGCATCAGCACGATGTCTTGGGCAAACAGGTTCAGTGCCTCATCTTCGTTGGACCCCGCGAGCGCATTTCCGCCGTACTTGACGACAACTGTGCGTCCGGCGAAACGACGAATGTATGGCAGCGCCTCAACGAGAACATTTGCCGCATCGATCGAGGATTGACGCGTGCTCACGGGTACACCCCCACGCGCGAGAGACCGAGGGTCTCATCCCAAGATCGCGCGGCGTTCAGCGCCTGCACAGCTCCACCAGAAGCACCTTTGGTGATGTTGTCCAAGGCCGCGATGACCATCACATAGCCCGTTCTCTCGTCGAACCTCGCAGTCAGATGAACTGCATTCGAACCCAGCGTTGCCTTGGTGCTCGGACTGGTCGGCCGAACAACGATGAAGGGCTCGTTTGCATAGCTGCGTGCAAGGGCTGCCAACAATGACGCAGTGGATACTGATCCCGTTGGTCGGGCATAACACGTGGCGAGTATTCCCCTGTTCATAGGCGCGAGATGTGGCGTGAACAACACTTGTGCTCCGGTGACTTGCTCGATTTCTGGAGTGTGTCGATGATCAAGAAGTCCATAGGCAGTGAAGTCTTCGTTGACTGTCGCAAAATGCGACGTGTGTTTCAGAGCCCGACCCGCGCCGCTCACGCCGGATGCGGCATCGACGATGACTCCAGTTGATTCGATGAGGCCACCACGAACGAGTGGGGTCAAGGCAAGGCTTGCCGCTGTGACATAGCAACCAGGAGTTGCGATAAGCCGTGCACCACGCAATTCATCGCGATATAACTCAGGCAGGCCGTACACAGCTTCTGAAAGCAGTTGTGTCTGGTGGTGCTGGAATCCGTACCACGTCGGATAGAGATGTGCGTCCTTCAGTCGAAATGCTGCTGAGAGGTCGACGACGTGACCCACTTTTCCGACGATCATCGGAGCCACCTCAAGTGAGGCCTCGTGAGGGAGCCCAAGGAACACCACGTCCAGGCCGTCGATCTTGTTGACATCAAACTCATCGAAGACCAAATTTGGGTACTCGGCGGCCAGTGACGGATACAGATTGCACGCCAAAGTTCCAGCTTGGCTGTCGCCCGTTGCGTAGACCACGTCAAGATACGGATGTTGAGCGCATAGGCGCAACAGCTCGGCGCCGGTATAGCCGGAGGCACCAAGAATTCCTACTTTGAGTGTGGCCACATCTTTCACAGATGTATTACCATACAGCCCAATGCATAATTATGCAAGCACCCCCGGATTGAGCGGTAAGTTGCTCGTGGCTCGACCGGACTTGGACGACCCCAATTTCAGCCGTACTTGCGTGTATGTCCTCGCACACAATAAAGAGGGCGCACTCGGCGTCGTCGTCAATCGACCATTGCGCTCGCCTGCCAGGCAGGCTGGCCCATCTATCGAAGATGCAGCCGTTCTCCATGATGTGCTGCGCGCATGGATCGACTCATCAGTGCCGCCTGCATCGCTCTTTGAAGGTGGACCAGTAGAGCCGCACGGTGTCTTCGGACTTATAGAAGACTCCTCCTCCACGCACGGAATCAGGTCAATCGACATCGATTCGGAGTCGACCGATGGGTCAGGTCGTTGGCGTTTCTTTCGGGGCTATTCGGGTTGGGGTCCCGATCAACTAGATGACGAGATCAGACGAGATGGATGGTTTGTGTTCGATGCCCTCGTCGACGACGTGTACACGAGTAGCCCTGAATCTCTCTGGAGAATGGTCTTGGCCCGTCAAGGGGGCGAGATTGCAGCGTTGTCTCGTTTTCCAGATGACCCAACTCTGAACTAGAGATCAGCGCAGAGTTGCTCCGGCTTTGTGAGCAGCAGCAACGCACTTGTCCCTGATGTCACTGATCTCAGAATCGGTGAGTGTGCCACCTTGTTTTTGTAGACGTAGGCGAAATGCAAGGCTACGACTGCCATCTTCCAACCCAGGTCCGCGGTAGATATCGAAAAGTTCGACGAATACCAGGCTCGCTCCTGCTGCTTGCCGCAGTGCTCGCTGCAAGTTCGCCGCAGGCACGTCATCGGGCATCGTGAATGCCAAGTCGATGTCGCTTGATGGAAATCGATTGATGTCGCGCGCTTGCACAGGCTTTGGACTTTCGCGCAGCAACGTCGACAAGTCAACTTCCAAACAGGAGACCCGACCTTCGATGCCCAACGCGGCGAGCACCACTGGGGAAATCTCCCCAACTGCACCGATGGTTTGCTTTCCTCGCGCAATCGTCGCAGACCGAGTGGGATGGAAACCATCAGGCACGCGGGCCTGATCAAGTTGCGCGCCAACTCCGAGTCGTTCACACAGTGCATTCCACTGTCGTAATGACGTGTCGAGATCAGCATCAGCAACGACGATGCACAGTTGTTCGTGCTCTCGAGGAAGTGGCTGCGTGGAAACGTCGGCACTCGGCGGATACACGTGGCCAATCTCCCAGAGTGCAATACGCGGAGCACGATGAGAGCGGTTGTACACCAGTGCCTTCAACAGTCCCGGTCGAAGTGACGTGCGGAGCACTGACTCTTCGGCTACCAGCGGATTGGCCAGTCGAAGAATCTGTTCTTCTTGCAACCCGGCACTTGAGAGCTCACCAGGAGCGAGAAAGGGTGACGGCATCGCTTCATCGAGACCCAATGCCACCATCAATCGGCGAACGTCGCGGCGTCGCTGCTGAACGTGCGAGAGCCGCCCATGGACCGTGGACGAAGGAACTGACTTACCGAGCGCGTCGTACCCAAAATGTCTGGCGATCTCTTCGATGATGTCAATTTCCTCTTCACAATCTGGCCGAAATGTCGGGGTCGTGACGAGGAAGTCGTCGCCTGACGCACCAACAGTGAAACCAATCGGCGACAGGAGCCGTGCCACCTCGTCGATTGCCATCGTGATGCCGAGTGTGCGCTGAATTTGCGAAGGGCGAAGAGTGATATTGCGGGCAGACGGACACGATGCATCGCGCTCAATGGTCATTCCATCGTGAAGAACGAGGTCGGGGCAGGTTTCGGACAGGATTGTGGCAAATCGCTCGGCCGCAAGAACCACGCCGTCGGGGTCCACTCCCCGCTCGAAACGAGTTGAGGCCTCACTTCGAAGTCCGTGACGATTGACCGTGAAACGAATCGGGTCAGGCGTGAACCACGCCATTTCTAGCGAGATTGTCGTGGTGTCATCAGTGACTTCCGAGTCGAGACCTCCCATGATTCCGGCAAGGCCAACCGGAGAGCCGTTCGTGGCGTTGACGATGAGAAGGTCGTCTTCGCTCAATGCGCGTTCCACATCGTCCAATGTGCGCAAAGTCTCACCCGCATGCGCACGGCGAACGTCAAATGATGAAACAGATGCATGGTCGTATGCATGGTTCGGCTGATTCAACTCGAGCATGACCAAGTTCGAGGCGTCAACGACATTGTTGATGCTTCGCATACCAAGATGGGACAACCGCGACTTCACCCAGTTCGGCGACGACGAAACCACAACACCCGACAACGCTGTCGCTGAGAACATCGGACATCTGTCGACATCTGAAAGCGTGACAGAGATTGATCGAGACTCACCGCGAGTTATTTTCTTCAGCCGAGGCCCGTTGTACGCAACCTTGAAGTGGGCGGCCAAGTCGCGAGCGATTCCGGCGTGTCCCCAACACTCGGGACGATTACGAGTGAGATCTAGATCGAACACCACGTCATGTTGGATGCCCAGCGCCACGAAAGGATCAATGCCGAGCGGAGTATCGTGAGGGAGAATCAGGAGGCCACTTGCCTCGGCGCTGATTCCCAACTCGACAGGCGAACACAGCATGCCTTCAGAGTCGATTCCTAGAATTCCGCGACGCGCAATAGCGCGACCATCAGGCATGGTTGTGCCGATGGTTGCAAGCGGAACGACATCGCCGGCACCCATGTTGGTGGCTCCACACCACACGTGCATTTCACGTCCATCGCCGCTGTCGACGAAACAGCGAGTCACCTTGTCTGCATCTGGGTGACGCTCGGTACGCACAATCCGAGCTGTGACGACACCAGCTACAGGTACTCCGACTTCTTCTGTGGTTTCGACCGCCATTCCCAAGGAGTTGAGAGCAGTGGCCACAGCCTCAGCATCATTGGGCAAGTCAGCGAATTCGCGGAGCACCGAGAGCAGCACTCTCATGCGAATTGCTCCAGGAATCGAACGTCGTTTGAGTACATGTCACGCAAATCGGCGACCCCGTGACGTTCCTTTGCCATTCGGTCGATACCGAATCCGAAAGCGAACCCACTCCACTCGTCTGGGTCGAGGCCGCCGGCGCGAATGACGCGCGGGTGCATCATGCCGCAACCACCTAGTTCGATCCACGAACCGTCAGGCCGACGAATGTCGAATTCGGCACTTGGTTCAGTGAAAGGAAAATAGGAAGGGCGAAGTCGAGAAGTGAACTCTGAACCGAAGAATGCCTTCGTGAACGCTTCAATCGTTCCTGCAAGGTCAGAGAAGGTGATGTTGCGATCGATGACCATGCCTTCGATTTGATGAAAGACCGGCATGTGTGTTGCATCAGGTGTGTCGCGTCTGAACACCCGCCCCGGCATGATCGCATAGATCGGAGGTGGCCACTCTTGCATCACCCTCACCTGTACAGGAGATGTGTGAGTGCGAAGCAACACACTTCCCTGTGGATCCTGATTAATGAAGAGTGTGTCCCACATGCTGCGCGCCGGGTGGGAAGGAGGCATGTTGAGCGCTTCGAAGTTGTAGAAGTCGCTTTCAATTTCTGGACCTTCTGCAATCTGAAAGCCAAGGCCGATGAAGACATCCTCCAGACGCTCTGTCGCCTGGGTGACCAAGTGAGTTCGGCCAAGACGCGCAGCAACCTCACTCTTCAGTGCCCGCTCAGTGACATCGACACGATCGCGTTCGATGTTGCTCAGCAACTCTGCAGTCGACATTTCAGAGATTCGCGCATCAGCCGCGTGTGTGAGTTCTGTCATGGCGGCGTTGATGGCGGCGCCCACTTGCTTGCGCTGCTCGATGTCAGCGATGGACCCGAGCGAGGACTTGAGTGCTCCGAGCGAGCCCTTCTTGCCGACCGCCTGAGACACAATCGACCGCACCGCCTCTGGAGACTCTGCGGTACCGAGGGACGCGAGCGCCTCTTTCAGTGCGGAGGAAATGTCACCTGACTGCGAACCCATGCGGGAAAGACGCTACTCCCCGCCTTGTTGGCGTCGTGAGACCATTTCCATTCGGCTGCGAGCAACATGCATGCACATCACTGTTGCAGCCATGGCGACGTTCAGACTCTCTGAGCGGCCCACATGTGGAATGGTGACCCATTCAGTCACAGGCGCAGCGACGGAGACGCCGTGCGCCTCGTTTCCGAACACCAAGGCGAGCGACCCGCCCATGTTGACGTCGTAGATGGATGTCACATTCATCGAGCCGATTGAGTCGTGCGACGTAGTACCGACAATGCGCGCTGAGGCTCTGGTGACATCGGACCACGTCGCCCCCACAGTTATCGGCACATGAAACAGTGCCCCAGCAGACGACCGCACGACTTTTGGCGAATAGGGATCAACGCAGTCACCCACCAGCACGATGTGCCCACAACCCGAAGCTTCTGCACTCCTGATGATGGTTCCCATGTTTCCAGGATCCGAGACATCTTCAAGCACAACGCTCCAGGAATCAGCTGAGGCGGCCGCGTCAACACTTGCGTCACGCATTTCAACAACAGCAAGCGCTCCTTGAGGCGACACGGTGTCACTGACTGAATCGAAGGTCTTGCCGTCGAGAGAGCTGCAATCAACTGCGCCATCGAGTGGGTCATCCACTCCTTCGCGGACATACACCTCGAGCACATTCCAACCTGCGTCGAACGCATCACAAATGAGCCCGGGCCCTTCCACGATGAATCGACCTGCGTCATAACGAGAACTGCGGCGCCCGATGAGGCGCCGCAGTTCGCGAACCCGTGGGTTCGACGAGGACAAGTTGTGTCCGCTCAGTTGAGCGCGCCTTTTGCCGTGGCGACGAGTTTGGCAAACGCCTCGGCGTCGCGCACTGCGATGTCGGCGAGGATCTTGCGATCGACCTCGACTCCGGCGGCATTCAATCCGGCAATGAATCGGCTGTAGCTCATGTCGTTCTGACGGCACGCTGCATTGATGCGCTGAATCCACAGACTGCGGAATTCGCCCTTCTTTGCGCGGCGGTCACGGAATGCGTACTGACCGGAGTGAAGTACCTGTTCATTCGCTGCGCGGAACGACCGACTCTTGTTGCCGTAGTAACCCTTGGCCTTTTCGAGTACCGCTCTGTGCTTCTTGCGGGCGTGTACCGCCCTCTTGACGCGTGCCATGTGTTGGCTCCTTTCTCAGAATGTCGTTCTTGCTCAGCGCTCTGCGAGGAGACGCTTGATCTTCTTTTCGTCACCGGAGTGCACGTCGACATAGCCGTCGAGACGGCGTGTACGTGAGCTCGGCTTCTTCTCAAACAAGTGCTGGCGATTCGCCTGCTGGCGGCGCAGCTTGCCCGAACCGGTCTTCTTAAACCGCTTCGCCGCTGTCTTGCTGGTCTTCATTTTTGGCATCGGATTGCCTTTCTTCGTTGTTCTGACTGGTCTTCGAATCGTTGTCGGACTTCTTGCTCGACTTGCGGTCTGGAACCAAGACCATCGTCATGTTCCTTCCCTCAAGCCGCGCTTGGGTCTCTACCTTCGCCAACGGTCCCAACTCTTCGAGCACCGCATCGAGGATGCGAGACCCAAGTTCGGGGTGAGCGACTTCTCGCCCACGGAATTGGAGAGTCACCTTCACCTTGTGTCCATCGTTCAGAAAGTCGTGCATGTGACGAACTTTCGTGTCGAAGTCGCCCTTGCCGATCTTTGGCCTGAACTTCACTTCTTTGATGGTGATGTGGCTGGTCTTCTTGCGCGATTCCTTTTGCTTCTGCGCCTCTTCGTACCGGAACTTGCCGTAATCCATGATGCGGCACACTGGCGGATTCGCCAATGGCGCCACCTCGACCAGATCAAGATCAAGTTCCTGCGCAAGAGTGAGAGCATCGGCCGTCGCACGGATTCCGACCTGACTTCCATCGGGACCGATGACACGAACCTCGCGCGCTCTGATGCGCTCGTTGTAGCGGGGTTCGCTCGTCGGCGTTGCTATGGCTGCCTACTTGTCTGCAATGGGCTTCGCCCTCCTTCTCTTCGTCGACCTCACGTGCGAAGCAGAAGGCACGGCGCAGGAGTAACCGCGCGTGAATTCTCGACCCAGTTCACGTGGCGGATAAACCGCCCGAAAGTGACTAGGTGGGGGCTAGCGATTCTGACCTCTATGGAGAGACCAGGGACCGAGCCCCACTTCGTATGTATGGCGACCTGTAGGGTACCGCCCCGTGACGCCCGACGACACCCATTCACATTCCGACGCCGCCGATGCAGTGGCCGAAGGTGCTGAGGCGCTTGCCGACGCCCGTCGGCGCCTTGCTGATGTGCCACCCGAGGTGGTTGTGGTGAACCACGTGATGGGCCTGTACGAATTGGCTGCAATTCACCTGTCTGCCGAACCCCCGCGACTAGCCGAAGCCGCATTGGCAATTGACGCGGTGGCGTGCCTAGTCGAAGGACTTGGCACTCGACTTGGGCCAGAACACGACACGCTCTCCACGGCGCTTTCCAATATTCGCTTGGCGTTCGTGCAAATCAAAGGGGCCAAAGGCTGAACAAGTTCAGCTGACGATTCTTCGTCGACGACGTTCAGATGCATGTCGTCTCACGACATCAGTCTTGTGACTTCACCACATGCCACACGGTGTACAGATTCAGATTCCATGTCGGAACCGGCAATGGCCACCACCGCACCGTCACGCTGTCCTGTGCAAATGCAGCGCGTAAGTGCGCCGCCAGACCGGCAAAGTGCTGCGGATGCTCTTCCGCGTGAACGAGATACGGATCCACCACACCTCTTTTTCGAAGTGCTCGCCCTGAGGAGTTCTTCCACGCCGCGCGATACGCAAGACCAGGATCGCACGGAAGAAGAATCGACATCACCCCACCGGGCGCCGTCACGCGACGAATTTCGCTTGCTGCAAGGCCAGGGTGGCTCGTGTGGTGCAACACGCAGGTGACGACGGTGCGATCAAAGGAGTTGTCGTCGAACGGCAAATGTTGCACATCAGCTTGACGGTAGGTGAATCGCGGATCATTGAGACTGGCGATTTCTTCAGCCGGCAGTCGAAAGTCTGACAACACATAGGAGTCAAAGTCATGACGCACGAACTGCACGTGCTCACCCTTGTTTGCGCCCACTTCCAGTACTCGGCTGAATTTCTTCTTTCGAAGACCGCGCTCGAGCGAACGGTGCGTGATGCGATGGAAGGTTCCGAGTGCTCCCCCGGCATCGATGGTCTCGTAGTGCTCTGCGTAGAAGGTGTGTATCGACACCTCAGAGCGGCCCTCAGCGGCCATTCAAGAACTCACCGCTGCGCATCGCCGTCAGCATAAACGACGTCAATTGCCTCGACGTCGCCATGGCGACTCGCAAGAACAAAAGAGACGTGTGTTCCGACAGCAATGGTTCGAGTCCCGTCAGCAATCGATATGCAATGAAACCTGTGGGACTCTCCGCCGGCGTCTGCGACTATTCCCAAACCACTCGCCTCGTCAAAGCTGACGACACGACCTAGGTGGCGGCTCGACGACACTGACGATGACACCATGCGTGACTCAGTGGACGATTTTTGAGATCGGAATCTCGAGCAAGTCTGTTGCGCCCACATCACTGAGTGCGGGAATCAGCGTATTGATGGTGCGCTTCTCGGCGACAGATTCGACTGCATAGTCGCCGGAAGCAAGCCGCGACACCGTTGGCGACTTTGCCGCTGGAAGCACCTTGAGTACCGCTTCGAGATTTCCGTCGGCGACGTTCAACTTGATGAGAACCTTGCCCCGAGCCTCGAGTGTTCCGTTCAACAACGTGAGCAACTGCTCCATCGCGTGACGCTTCTCTGTGTCGGCATACGACGCTGGGTTCGCGATGAGTTCGGTGTACGACGTGAGCATGGTGTCGATGACGCGCAGTCCTGCCGCTCTCAGTGCTCGTCCGGTCTCCGTGATGTCCACCACGCAGTCGGCGATGTCTGGGATTTTAGCTTCGCTCGCGCCGTAGCTAAGACGAACATCAGCAGAGACGCCACGCTCTCGAAAGAACGCTTCGGTCAAACGCGGGTACTCAGTGGTGACACGCACTCCGTCAGAAAGATCGGCTACTGACTGTGCTGGGGAGTCGCCCGCTACGGCCACGACGATGCGTACAGGGTTGTCGGTGGCCTTTGAATACTTCAGTTCGCCAAGCGATTGAATGTTGCTGCCGGTCTCGGCGATCCAATCTCGACCAGTGATGCCGAGGTCGAACAGTCCCTCAGCCACATACATGGGAATTTCCTGAGGTCGCAGAATGCGAACGTCGACCACCCGCGGGTCATCGATGGATGCTCGATAATCGGCAGACGACGACCGCACGATGCGAAGGTCCGCTGCCTCGAACAACTCAAACGTTGCCTTTTCGAGAGACCCCTTTGGAACGACGATGCGTAGCACGGTCTTGAGGCTACCGATGTGGCGCTCGCCTCTCCCACGAATTAAGGAGAGGTCAATGCCGTGTGGGCTGATCGGCGAGCAGTGCCACCGCATGTGGCAGCACATCAATGACGGCGAGTAGTTGCTCAACACAGCCACGCGGTGAGCCCGGGGCGTTGACAATGATTGCTTGACCGCGCGTTCCGGCCACTCCGCGCGAGAGTCGACCGAGCGGATTCACGAGACGCATTGCTTCAGCAAGGCCGGGTGCCTCACGCTCAATCACGCTTCTTGTGCCCTCTGGCGTTTGGTCCCGCGGCGCAAATCCGGTGCCGCCCGTTGTGACGATGACGCCATTGAAGTCACGACTGAGATCGATAAGTGCATGCGCGACCACCTCTTCGCCGTCACTACACACGCGGTGTTCCACCACTTCTGCACCGTGTGCAATCAGCGTCTCTACCAACGCGACGCCAGATGTGTCTTCGCGGGTTCCGGCAATCACCCCGTCGCTCACCGTGAGCACCTTGGCGAGGAAAACTGGTTCCGACATGTCCCAAACCGTATCGCCACACTGCAGGGTTGTGACTGGTCATTGATTGTGTAACTGGTCAGACCCCAAGAACGACGGGGAACGACACAGAGGAGCCATTCACCCACTCACGAAAAGACATCGATGAACGACCTTCTGGTTGCACTCGTCGAAGAATCACACTTCCGGAGGCACAGGTGACTCGGCCGGTCGCATCAAGAGTTCCAGGCTGCTCGGTGACTTCTTGTCCGTCTCGATTGTCTGCCAGCTGGTCGTCTGCCACTTCACATTCGAGAACGCGAAGTCGTTTCCCACTCAAAAAAGTGAGCGCTGGGAGTGCCCGTACTTGCCGCGCGACGTGCACACAAGAGGAAACCCAGTCGATGACATGTTCGCTCTTTTCGACCTTGTGGGCATACGTTGCCTCACCATCTTGTTCCACTGCGTTCACAAGATCGCCACGTAACACCTCCAGCAGAAGTTCTACTCCCATGTGAGCCAACCGCTCTGTCAGCGACGTTGTTGTGTCGGTGTCCATGATTGTGGTCTCAGCAGTCGCATGGACGGCGCCGGTGTCGAGGCCTTTCTCGACGTCCATGATGCACACCCCAGTGCGGGTGTCACCAGCGAGTATCGCTCGTTCAACGGGCGCCGCACCTCGCCATCTTGGAAGAAGCGAAAAATGGACATTCACCATGTGCATCTTCGCTAGAAGATCTGCAGGGATGATGCGGCCGTAGGCCACGACAACACCAAGAGTGTTGCCGTCGGCAAACTCACTGACTCGGGTTAAATCATCTGTGACATCTAGATCGTGGTCGAGCGCCCACTTCTTCACGGCTGTGGGAATGGTGGCGGAACCACGACCTCGACGCGCATCCGGACGAGTGACGACGAGTGCGATGTCATGTCCGTCCGCGTGTAGTGCTTCAAGAACCACTACTGCTGCAGCAGGCGAACCGAGAAAAACAATGCGACGGCGCATGCGTGTGAGCCGAGCGTCAGTCGAGACTGATTCGGCGACTTTCTCCGAGCGGAACTGCGTCATCTTGCAACTTGCGGTACTCGGCGAGTGCCCGCTTTCGTTGGTCGTCACTCATGCGGTCAAACATCAACACACCGTTCAGGTGGTCGAGCTCATGCTGAAATAATCGCGCCAGCAACTCGTCAGCTTCGATTTCAACTTCGTTGCCGTCGAGGTCGATGCCCCTCAAGAGCACTTCTTTCGGGCGCACCATTTCGACATACAGACCAGGAATGGAGAGACAACCTTCGTCATAGACCCACTCACCAGACGATTCAACAATTGTCGGATTCACCAAAACGGTTGGCTCGTCTTCAACGTCATAAACGAACACTTGCTTCTGCACGCCGATCTGCGGCGCAGCAAGACCAAGCCCCGGTGCGCGATACATCGCCTGCAGCATCGAGTCGGCAAGTCGCACGATTTTTCCGTCGATGTTGTCGACTGTGGCAGCAACCGTGGCCAATACAGGATCGCCATATGTACGGATGTCGTAACCCATATCTGGCAGGCTACCCACGGGCAATGTCACTCGCCCGATGATCACTCAGACTTCGATTCGCGCAGGCACCATGACACCCGACCAACACCTTTCGCCAGAGGACTCTGACGACAATTCAACAGATCACTATTTCTCGGCCTCGCCTGCATCTGCCTCCCGTCCACTCAGCTACACGCTGCGCACTGCGAAGGGCAAGATGACCGTCACGACCGACACGGGCACCTTCAGCCACGGACATCTGGACAAGGGAACAAAAGTACTGCTCGACCAGTTGCTAACCGGCACTCCCGACTTGCCAGCTGGGCCTCTACTCGACATCGGCTGCGGCGCAGGACCAATCGCAATGGCCCTCGCAGCAAGGTTTCCCGATCGCACAATTTATGCAGTCGACGTGAACGAACGAGCACTGCAACTTTGTCGCACGAATGCGGAGGCAAACGGGTTGCACAACATCGTCATAGCCCTCCCAGACGATGTCCCTTCAGACATCGTCTTTGCAGGGATATGGTCGAACCCACCAATTCGTGGCGGCAAGGAAATGCTGCATGCAATTTTGAAGTTGTGGCTCGGTCGCATGGCTCCAACGGGTTATGCCCGTTTGATAGTTCACAAAAATCTCGGAAGCGACTCGCTCCAGAAGTGGCTCATCTCGTGTGGGTTGACCTGTGATCGAGTTTCAAGTCGATCTGGCTTTCGACTTCTCCATGTCACACGCCCCACCGAAGCCGGCTAGGGCGCGGCTACTGACGATAAGGCTCGACAGCCAAGCGAACGTGGCGACCCGCACTTGCTTTCACCTGTGACAGCACTGCCCACATCGCTTCATCATCGGCAAAACGCAATAGAGCGCGGTCAGATGACATCTTGGCGAGTGAAGATCCGAGCGGTAGTTGTATGTCATCCAACCGATTGACCTCACCGGTTGCCTCGACGATGAGGCTGAAAGGAGGAAGATTCAATGAACGTCGCATCTCCAGCTCTTTGTCAAGAACGTCATCGAGCAACCCGCTAGCAAGAGCCACGAGCACAGGATGCGAGATATTGCGACTCTGGACGATGATTCGCCCCTTTGAACCAACCAAACGTGCCGCACGCGCCACAGAGCTCAGCGTGGAAGTGATGGCATCAAGTCGACCAGATTCGAGCTCTGAGTCGATGTCGAGAAAACACACTGTGCTTGCCTCGTCGACACGATGCAACGCCGTCTCAGTGTCGACGACAATGTCACCTCGACCTGCCTCGTAGCCCTCCACGTTTACAACTCGCCCCTTCATCGATGCATTCAGCTGTTCGCGCACATTCGTGGATCCGAGACGAACGAATCGAAATGATGTGCGACCGCATTTCTGACAAATGGGCGTGCGAGTCGAATCACACTTCGGACAATGAAACAACTCGTCGTCACGTTGAACTACCACTGACTCACAGTGCGCACACCGTTGAGTTTCCTTGCACGACACACACGCAAGAAGTCTCGCCCGACCCTTTGCATTCAGAACCATGACCGTCGTCGACACTTCGGTGCCTGCATTGCCAACAATTTCAAGTACTGGTCTTGTCAGAAGATTCGAACGCAGACCACCGGTCAACTCAGGGTTGAGCAGATCGACAACCTCAATCTTGGGCCACAGTCTATTGCTTGTTTCGTGGACAATCTGGGCAAACGCAGTGCGGCTCTTCAAGGAACCGAACGTCGATGTCGCCACCAGACGGGCTGTACTCGTGGCTGCACGCATACGAGCTACATCGAGTGCGTTCCAGGTTGGCACCCGCTCTTCCCAATGAGCTTCGTCGTGCTCATCGATCACCACGATGGCACTGAGTCCGGGACACGGCGCCCAGACGGCCGTGCGTGGCCCGATGACAACATCGACCCCGCCAAAGGCTTCGGACCAATCATCGGGGTACGAAGCGACAGAGAAACCACGGCGGCGCAGTGACGCAGCACCTCTCAATGCCATCTTGACCGTCGGACACACCACCAATGTCGGGCCTGCAACAGCGCATTGCTCAACGAGTGACATGACAGACCGCGACGGAGGAGAGACGACGAGAACGTCACCATCAGGCAATTGCCCCGCTGCTTCGTTGTCGGAAGTGGTGCCCTCGCTCGCACGACGCTTGGTGCGCCTACTTGCCGAACCCCGCTCGAGTCGCACTTTCGGAGCCGATGCCGACACCAAAACGGATCGCCAACTACCACCCCATCGACGTGCCACTTGCTGAGTAAGAGGTACGACGTCGGCTACGACACCCACCCCAGACGCCGAGACGATCGGACTCAACTCATACGAACCCGACTGTGATTGGCTGATGTCGACTACCCAACCTCCGACACGGCGGTTGTTGAGCGTGACACGCACCTTGTCGCCGACATTGAGAACAGCGGCAAATTTCTCAGGTACGGAGTAATCAAAAACCTTGTCCACTCCTGACACATCGGGCACGACCCGTGCGACGAGAAGTGGTGATGATGTCAGAGTCGTGCGGCCGACTTGAATTCGGCGAGGCGACTGAGCTGTTCCCAGGTGAATTCCGGAAGCGCACGACCGAAGTGACCGTACGCAGCGGTCTTCTTGTAGATCGGTCGCTTCAAGTTCAGGTCACGAACGATTGCCGCAGGTCGCAGGTCAAACGTTGCGCGAACTGCATCTTCGATGGATTCTTCGCTGATGGTGTTCGTGCCAAAGGTTTCGACGAGGATGCTGACAGGCTGCGCCATACCGATGGCGTACGCAACTTGCACTTCACAGCGCGAGGCCGCACCTGATGCAACAACATGCTTTGCCACCCAACGTGCTGCATACGCAGCAGAACGGTCGACCTTTGAAGGATCCTTGCCCGAGAAGGCACCACCACCGTGACGGCCCATGCCGCCGTACGTGTCGACGATGATCTTGCGACCGGTGAGACCGGTATCGGCGTGTGGACCGCCAAGCACGAACCGACCAGTTGGGTTGATGTAGATCTCCGGGTTGTCGCCAGCGAACTGTGACGGAATGGTCGGCATGATGACTTGCTCGATGAGGTCAGGACGAATCTGTGTGTCGCGATCGACACCCTCGCCGTGCTGCGTGGAGATGAGCACGTTGTTGAGACGAACCGGTCGCCCGTTCTCGTACTCGAAGCTCACTTGGGTCTTGCCGTCTGGACGCAAGTATGGAATTTGTCCGCTCTTGCGTACGTCCGTGAGACGCTCGGACAAGCGATGTGCAAGCCAGATGGGAAGCGGCATGAGATCGGGAGTCTCGTCACATGCGTATCCGAACATCATTCCTTGGTCGCCGGCACCTTGGCTGTTCAGCAAGTCTTCACCGCTCTTGCCTGCGCGTAGCTCCTCAGACTTGTCAACGCCTTGTGCGATGTCGGCGCTTTGTGCATCAAGTGCCACAACGACACCGCAGGTGTTTCCGTCGAAACCGAACTTCGCATTGTCATAACCAATGCCGTTGATGGTTTCGCGCGCGAGCTTTGCGATATCGACGTACGCCTCGGTTGTGATCTCACCGGACACCACGCACAGACCGGTTGTGAGAAGGGTTTCACACGCCACTCGGCTGTTGGGGTCTTGCGCCAAGATGGCGTCAAGCACTGCGTCTGACACTTGGTCAGCCATCTTGTCGGGATGGCCTTCAGTGACGCTCTCCGATGTGAAGGTGAACTTTCTCACGTTGTCTCCTATGAACGGGAAGATGTGATCCGCGAACGAATCTCCGCCACGCTATCTAATACGGCACGGGCGATCTCGTGTTTGCCGGCGAGGGCCACCTGTCGCGGTGCGGTAGCGGGAGTGAGCAGCGTCACAGCATTGGTGTCGTGCTGAAATCCCACTCCGGGGGCGCTCACATCATTGGCCACCAGCAAATCAAGGTTCTTGGACAGCAACTTCACTTGTGCATTGGCGATCACATCGTCGGTTTCCGCAGCAAACCCAACCAAGACCTGAGATGGGCGCTTCGACTTTGCGATGTCAGCAAGGATGTCCACAGTCGGCTCCAAGATCACCTGGGGCGCACCATCACGCTTCTTCCACTTACCTATCGCAATGGGTACGGGGCGAAAGTCAGCAACGGCAGCAGCCATGATGATCACATCAGCCGAACTAGTCACCTGGGAGACAGCCTCGTGCATATCGGCAGCCGTTTCGACTCGCACAACATTGATGCTTGCGGGTACCGCCATGTCAGCAGTCGTAATGAGAGTCACTTCTGCGCCGCGGCGCGACGCCTCAATTGCAATGGCGTGGCCTTGCTTTCCGCTTGACCGATTCGCAATCACGCGCACGGCATCGATTGGTTCGCGAGTGCCACCGGCTGTGACCACCACTTTCACTCCTGCCAAGTCACTCGCCGTTTGCAGAACTTGTTCCACTGCAGACACGATGGCCTCTGTCGACGCGAGACGTCCTTGGCCAACGTCTCCTCCCGCAAGGCGGCCATACTCGGGCTCGACGATGACGACCCCACGACGACGCAACGTGGCGATGTTGTATTGGACTGCGGGGTGCTCCCACATCTCTGTGTGCATCGCCGGACACAACACCACCGGAGCACGTGTTGCAATGAGCGTCGCCGTCAGCAGATCTTCAGACGAGCCAGTTGCATACGCCGAGATCACGCGTGCGGTTGCCGGAGCCACCACGACGATGTCAGTACGTTGCGCCAGCTTCGTGTGAGGAATCGCCGAGTCGTCATCCCACAGGCTTGTGTGTACTTTCTCGGAACTGAGAGCAGACAAAGTCACTGGACCAATGAAACGATGTGCGTCTTCGGTCATGATCGGAGCGACATGTGCCCCTGCATCAACGAGAGTCCGCGCGACATCGACAGCTTTATACGCAGCGATGCCACCTGACACAGCGAGGACGATATGACGTCCAGCAAGTGAATTCACGACGTCACCGTTGCAAATTCCGCGCGAGAATTATTCGGCGGATTCCTCTGCACTTGCATCAGTGCTTGAATCGTCGCCTGCGTCGATTGCAGATTCTGCGACTTCATCTGACTCATCGATAGCGATGTCTCCGACCGGAAGGTCGCCAAACATCGCTGCAGCTTCGGCTTCCATCTCGTCGTAGTCAGGACGGGCAATCTTGACGATCTTGTCGACTGCAATTTCCTCGAAAGCGATGGACAACGGCTTGCGAGCAGTCGATGACACCTGAGGGGGAATCATGTGTCCGAGTCCCTCACCCAACTGGTTGAAGTACGCATTGATCTGACGTGCGCGATATGCGCCAAGCGTGACAAGGCTGAACTTCGAGTCGACTCGCTCAAGCAAGTCCTCGATTTTTGGGTGGATCATGGAGTCGTGTTGACGAGTCATTTCAGGGGGACCTCCGCAGGACCCCATCAGGCTAGCCCTGTCGCTGGCGGGCCACACCGATGAAGCCCAGCAACTCGCCCACCACTCGGTCGATGTCGTCGTTGACGACCACCAAGTCAGCCAGTTCGGCGCCAAGGCGCTCCTCGTCATCGGCCTTGCGGAGACGCTCGACCACGTGATGGTCAGGGTCTCCACGGCCTTGAAGACGACGACGCTGTTCCTCGCGGGACGGTGGTTGAACGAAAACAAGCAACGCTTCAGGATGCCGAACCTTCACTTGTTGCGCTCCGTGAAGTTCGATTTCAAGAACGATGTCGTGGCCATCTTCGGGAGTCGGCATCGGAGACCCGTACAAGTTCCCCAAGAATTCGGTCCATTCAAGAAATCCGTCTTGCTCGATGTGCTGAAGAAACGTGTCGCGATCGACGAATACGTATGCGTCGTCAGATTCACCTTCGCGTTGCTTGCGTGTCGTCCATGACCGACTCAACCACAACTGCTCATCACGGGCGACGAGCTCATCGACGATGGTGCCTTTGCCAGCACCACCTGGACCCGACACGACGATGATGAGCGGTACGGCCACAGTCACTGCAAGACTTCCGCGACAAGTGAATCGATGTCAACGTCGCTCAACTCACCGATTGAGACGAACTCATCGTGTCCGTGCTCGGCAAGAGTTCTTCGGGATTTCACCTTGCCCACCGAAGGCAGCTCTTGCAGCACTTTGACGACCAGTAAGTCAACCAATGCCACTTCGCTACGCGCCGACTTCAAGAGAGACGACAGTCGATCAGGTTCGGAAACAACTCGAACTATGAAATCGCGTCTCTTTTGACGGACGTCAGCAATGAATTCGATGTCTTTAGTACGCGGCGTGACGGCAAGTTGATTCGCCGTGTTGCCGCCTGCTGACATGCGTCAAGCCTAATGTGCGGCGTTGACCAAGTCCTGCCAACGAGTAACTCCGAGCTCGCGTGCACGGCGCGATGCGTGACGAAGAATTTTGACACCACTGCGAGGGTCTGAGAATGTCGCCGTACCGACTTGTACGAATGAGGCGCCGGCCAACATCATCTCGATGACGTCGTCACCGTTCGAAACACCGCCGACACCGACAATCGGAAGTTCCGAATGTGCACGACGAATGTCATGGATTGCTCGTACTGCAATCGGGTGGATTGCTCGACCGGACAGCCCGCCCCCACCGTTACCCAAGACTGGTCGGCGCGTGCTGGTGTCGATCATCAGCCCCAGCATTGTGTTGACGAGCGTCACAGCGTCGGCACCGGCTGCGTGCACGCTTCCGGCAATTTCGACGATTCTGTCTGTATTGGCACTCAACTTCGCCCACAGTGAAGACGATGGGAGTTCGGCTCGCACGACGGCCAAGACCTGCGCGCTGAGGTCGGCATCATGGGCAAAGATGGCTGACCTACCTTCAAGGTTCGGGCAACTCAAGTTCACCTCGACCGCGAGAAGTCGAGCACTCACTGGCCGAAGCAGTTCCGCCGCGCGGGCGTAGTCGGCGACACTCCTGCCCCAGATACTGGCCACGACCGTCGCACCAACAGCCTCTAGCACTGGAAGGTCGTGTTGTGTCCAGTGCGGCACTCCGTCACCTTGCAAACCAACCGAATTCAACATGCCAGAAGCCGTCGGATGCACCCGCGGTGCCGGGTTTCCTGGCCATGCATCGGCCGAGAGGCTCTTGACGACAATGCCTCCCAGTTTGTCGAGTGGCATGTATGGCGCAAGTTCCGCGCCGTGCCCCGCCGTGCCCGATGCGAGAAAGATCGGATTGCTTGCACGCACACCACCACATGTGATGTCTCCAAGAGCTTCGATTTCGTCAAAGCCCCTACGAGTGTTCAGCCACGTCATCGCTGGTGATACTCCTGCAACGAACACACCTCGATGTCACTGTCCTTCAACTCGGCAAGTCCGACTGCGGCCACGAGTGCGGCCTCAACTGTGGTCACTGCCGACACTCGGTGCGTGTTGGCAGCCTTTCTGATCGCCTCACCATCGGAACGTGACTCACCACCTTTGGGAGTGTTGACCACGAAACTGATCTCACCTCTCGCGATGAGGTCAACGGCATTTTCCAAGTCCGCCACACCCTGTTCAGACAACTTTCCAATGACCTTGTCTACAGGTTCGCCGAATTTCTCGAGATAACCGGCCGTCCCACTCGTGGCAGCAATACTGAGACCAAGGTTGCGCAACTTACGCGCGACCACAAGTCCAGCCGGTTTGTCTCCATCGGCAAGCGAGAGAAACACCATGCCCGCAGTGGGAAGCATCGTGCCGGCAGCGGTTTCCGCTTTCACGAAGGCTCGACCGAAAGATGAAGCGATGCCCATCACTTCTCCAGTTGATCGCATCTCGGGTCCGAGAGCGGTGTCTACTTCTGGGAAACGATTGAAAGGCATGACGGCCTCTTTCACCGACACATGTCCCGTTGCAACAGGTGGCTGCAAGAGACCCTCTTTGCGAAGCTCTGCTAGTGATGCTCCGAGCATCACTCGACTCGCCACCTTCACGAGCGGCACACCGGTTGCTTTCGCCACGAATGGCACGGTCCTCGAAGCGCGCGGATTTGCTTCGATGACATACACCGTGGTTCCGAGAACTGCGAATTGCACGTTGATGAGACCGCGCACATCGAGTGCATGAGCGATGGACGTTGCGTACGACTCGATGACCTCGACCACCCATGCCGGCAATGTCTGCGGCGGTATCGCGCACGCACTGTCTCCGGAGTGGACGCCAGCCTCTTCCACATGTTCCATGACACCACCGATAAGAACCTCACCCGTGTGGTCGCGAATGGCATCGACATCGACTTCAGTTGCATCGTCCAGGAACCTGTCGATGAGCACCGGGCGTTCAGCAGACAGTCCACCTTCTTTGCCCAACGATCCGAATCCGGCCAACTCATCCATTGCTCGCCGCAGGTGATCGACATCGTGCACGATCTGCATTGCTCTCCCACCGAGCACGTAGCTCGGGCGCACCAACACCGGATACCCGACGCGTCGCGCGATGGCTTCGGCTTCATCAAAGGTGAGCGCAGTTCCACCAGGTGGCTGGGGAATCGACAATTGCGTGCACAAGGAGTTCCACTTCTCTCGGTCTTCCGCCAAGTCGATGGAATCTGGCGAGGTTCCGGCGATGTACTCGCGCGGAAGCAAGCCAGACAGTTTGAGTGGGGTCTGACCGCCGAGTGACACGATGATGCGCGGCGATTTTCCGCCCGCGGCAACCGTCTCGGCGGCAACGACGTTGAGCACGTCTTCACGCGTGAGTGGCTCGAAGTACAGACGATCAGATGTGTCGTAGTCGGTTGAGACCGTCTCGGGGTTGCAGTTCACCATGACTGTCTCGAACCCTGCGTCACGAAGCGCGAAGCTCGCATGAACACAGCAATAGTCAAACTCGATACCTTGACCGATGCGATTGGGTCCAGAACCCAAAATGATGACGCGATCCTTGTCTGAAGGTTTGACTTCGTTCTCATCTTCGTACGTCGAATAGTGATACGGAGTCTCAGCAGCAAACTCGGCACTGCAAGTGTCGACCGTCTTGAAAGTCGGCACGACACCGTGAGATTCTCGTGCAGTACGCACGATGAGCTCATCTGTGTTCAAGATGTGAGCTAGTTGAGCATCCGAAAAGCCAAGTCGCTTCAAACGTCGCCACTGACCTCGATCGATTTCATCTACTGATGCACCTTCAATCACATGGCGCTCATCGATGATCATCTGCATCTGGTCAAGGAACCACACGTCGATACCCGTCAATTCGTGCAGACGGTCGATACCGAGCCCACGCCGCAATGCTTCGCCAACTTGGAAGATTCTCTCTGGTGTCGGAATCGTGGTGCGGCGCAACAGTTCATCGTCGGGGAGTGCGTCGTATTGAGCCTCTGCCGGATCGCAGTTCAAACCCAGACGCCCCTGTTCGAGGCTGCGCAGACCTTTTTGCAAGCTCTCCGGAAATGTTCGACCAATCGCCATTGCCTCGCCGACGCTTTGCATTTGCGTCCCGAGAACCCCCGATGTTCCGGGCAACTTCTCGAATGCCCACCGAGGAATCTTGGTGACCACATAGTCGATAGTCGGCTCAAAACTTGCTGGCGTCATGCGAGTGATGTCATTGGGAATTTCATCGAGTGTGTAACCAATGGCCAATTTGGCAGCGATCTTGGCTATCGGAAAACCTGTGGCCTTCGAGGCCAGTGCAGATGATCTGGACACGCGCGGGTTCATCTCGATGACGACCTGGTCCCCGTTCGCAGGATTGACTGCAAACTGAACATTGGACCCGCCGGTCTCGACCCCAACACGACGAATGCACGCAAACGCAGCATCCCTCATGCGCTGGTACTCATAGTCGGAAAGTGTCTGTGCTGGAGCGACCGTGATGGAGTCGCCTGTGTGCACCCCCATGGGGTCGAAATTCTCGATGCTGCAGATGATCACGCAGTTGTCTGCGCGGTCACGCATAACTTCAAGTTCGTATTCTTTCCAGCCGACGATGGATGTCTCGATGAGAATCTCGCGAATCGGACTGGCATCAAGTCCGTTACCGGCCACCTTCAGGAATTCTTCGCGTGTCGACGCAATTCCGGTACCTCGACCGCCAAGAATGTAAGCGGGACGAATGATGACTGGGAGTCCGATGTCCTCGACCACTTCGAGGGCTTCTTCCATCGAATGAGCGATACCACTTCGTGGCACCGACAGACCGATTTCGATCATCGCCTTTTTGAACTTGTCGCGATCTTCGGCGGTTGCGATGGCCTCAGCATTTGCACCGATCAACTCTGGCGTTCCTGGCACCCCGGCAAGGCCGCGCTCGAACAATGACATAGCGAGGTTCAAACCGGTCTGACCACCAAGCGTCGGCAGAATCGCATCGGGTTTCTCACGTTCAATGATCTTTGCCAGAACTTCCGGCGTGAGAGGTTCGATGTAGGTGCGATGCGCAAAATCTGGGTCCGTCATTATGGTTGCCGGATTCGAATTCGCGAGGATGACTCGGTAACCCTCACTCTTCAGCACTCGACACGCCTGAGTGCCTGAATAGTCAAACTCGCAAGCCTGCCCAATGACGATCGGTCCAGATCCGATGATGAGAATCGATTCAAGGTCTGTACGACGCGGCATCAGTTGTTCTCCATCAGATCTGCGAACCTCGTGAAGAGGTAGCGACTGTCATGGGGACCAGGCCCTGCTTCCGGGTGATATTGCACGCTGAAGGCCCGGTGCTTCTTCAGTCGCATTCCCTCGTTGGTGTTGTCGTTCAGATTGACATGAGTGATATCCGCGACGGTGCTCAGTGAATCTGGGTCGACACAGAAATTGTGATTCTGACTTGTGATTTCGACGGTGCCCGTGGCGATGTCACGCACAGGGTGATTTCCGCCATGATGACCAAATGGCAACTTGAATGTGTGACCACCAAAGGCGAGCGACAACAACTGGTGTCCGAGGCAAATGCCAAACGTGGGCACACCAGCCTCGACGATGGATCGAATGGTGCGTGGCGCGCCCGTCACCATCTCTGGGTCGCCCGGACCATTCGACAAGAACACACCTTCGGGTTTCAGTGCGAGCACCTCCTCTGCGCTTGTTCCGGCAGGAACAACTGTGACGCTTGCAATGTCGGCGAGACATTTCAGAATCGTGGTCTTGATACCAAAGTCGAACGCAACGACTGAGAAGCGACCTTCACCGTAGGTGTACGGCTTCGCAGTGGTCACGGTGGACACGAGGTCAACTCCACCCGTGCCGGTCTCTGCTCGAGCCGCGGCCAGCAATGAAGCCTCGTCTGCGGTGCCGAAAGCACCTTTTAATGATCCGGCATCTCGCAATAGCCGAGTCAAACGTCTGGTGTCGATGCCACCGATGCCGGGAAGCTTCGCCGCCGTCAACGTGGCATCAAGATCAGATTCGCTGCGCCAATTGCTTCGACGGCGAGCCATATCGCGCACAATCACGCCACGTGCATGCAGTGCCTTGGCCTCATTGTCGAGCTGCGTGGTGCCGTAGTTACCGATGTGAGTTGTTGTGAAAGTGATGATCTGTCCGGCATACGAAGGATCAGTGATGACTTCTTGATACCCCGTGAGAGCGGTGTTGAAGACCACTTCCCCAGCAGCAATTCCAGAAGACGGCCGATGGCCAATGGCCTCTCCTCCAAAGACCGAACCGTCTTCGAGCACAAGAGCTGCAATTTCGATGCCGCCTCGTTGATTCTTCACTTGAGTGCCTCTCCATCTTTGACAACTAATTCACCGCGAAACACCGTGTGTCGCACTCGACCGCGCAGAGTCATTCCGTCATATGGAGTATTCCGACTCTTGCTGACGAGATGATCTCGTGAGACCACCAATGCACTCGTGGTGTCCCACACGGCCAGATTTGCCGGCTCCCCAACGACCACCGGTCGACCTTGTCGGTCGGCGACGTTGGCGATGCGCGCCGGATTCCAGCTGAGTACTTCGGCAATTCGACGTGGCGAAAGAGTCATCGATGTGTTGAGGACTCCGAGCGCAGTCTCAAGACCGAGCATTCCAGGGGGCGCAGCATCGAGTGGTTGCTCTTTCGCGTGGTCACTATGTGGGGCATGGTCGGTGGCCACTGCATCAATGGTTCCGTCAAGCACTCCGCCCTTTAGTGCTTCAATGTCTCCACGTGTGCGCAATGGTGGATTCACCTTGAACACCGTGTCGAATGAAGTGAGCAGTTCATCGACCAGAGAAAGGTGATGCGGTGTCACTTCCGCAGTGATCGGAAGGCCCTCAAGTTTCGCTTGACGCACCATCTCAACGCTTCGAGCAGTCGAAAGATGCAAGAAGTGCATCGGAGCACCGGTCAGTCGCACGAGTTCAATGTCGCGGTGCAACATCAACTCTTCGGCAAGTGCCGGCCACCCAGGGAGACCGAGGCTTGAACAACACGCTCCCTCGTGCATCACAGCACCTTCGGTGAGACGTGCCACCTCGCAGTGTTGTGCCAGGACCACGCCTAGCTCACCTGCGTATTCAAGAGCGCGACGCATAATCAGCGGGTCCTGTACACCATTGCCATCATCGGTGAACAGATGAACCCCGGCCTTTGCCAGTGCGGCAAAAGGAACCAACTGCTGGCCCATGCGACCGATGGTGATGCAACCCGAAGGAAGTACTTCACACAAACCCACGCGCTCTCCTCTGGAGCGAACGAAGTCCACCACATGTACGGCATCTTGCGCAGGGTCAGTATTCGGCATCGCGACAACTGCGGTGTATCCCCCGCGTGCTGCCGCACGACTTCCAGTTTCGATCGTTTCGGCTTCTTCTTTGCCCGGTTCACGAAGATGTGTATGCAGATCCACAAAGCCAGAGGAGATATAGCAACCGGTCGCATCGATGACGGGGAGGTCGCCGTGCGATTGATCTGCCGCCACGACGAATCCGTCGCGCACCACCACGTCAGTTTCCGTATTTCCATCCGGGTTGACGATCGTCCCGCCCCTCAACACAAACGACTTCACTCCGCACCTCCCGTCGGCGGCACCGAGCCGCCGCTCAACACCGTGTACAACACCGACATACGCGCACTGACCCCAGTGCGCACTTGCTCAAGGATTCGAGACCCAGGAAGGTCTGCAGGATCAACCAGGATTTCAACTCCGCGGTTCATCGGCCCAGGATGCAACACAAGCGCATCGTGCTTTAGCTGGCGTGCTCGCTGCGAAGTGAGGCCGAACCGCGCTGAGTACTCACCCAGTGACGGCACGAGAGCTGCGTCCATGCGTTCGCGCTGCATGCGCAGTAGGTAGAGGACGTCGATGTCACCAACCACATCATCGAGGGCATCAGCGGTGCGCACCGGCCAGTCGATGAACTCTGGTGGCAAGAGTGTCCGTGGTGCGACAAGCACGACTTCTGCTCCGAGCATCGTGAATGCCCTGATGTTGCTCCGAGCCACGCGGCTGTGCTTCACATCTCCGACAATGGCGACGGTACGCCCGGACAAATCATTTCCGCAGCCGAATGACCGCGTGATGGTGTGACAATCAAGTAAGGCTTGCGTGGGATGTTGGTGCCAGCCGTCGCCCGCATTAATCACCGATGCATCAGTCCATTCTGTGATCATGCGTGGCACACCACTCGACTTGTGTCGCACCACGAATGCGTCAACCCCCATCGCTGCGAGAGTCTCAATCGTGTCTCGCAGGCTTTCACCCTTGTTCACACTCGAGGTGCCGACGTTGAAAGTCATCGTTTCGGCCGAGAGTCGTTTGGCGGCAGTTTCAAAACTCAGTCGAGTACGAGTGCTTTCCTCGAAAAAGACACTTGCCACAGTTCGGCCACGAAGTGCAGGGACCTTCGGCACCGGTCTCCCACTGATCTCGACCATATGGTCAGTGAGATCAAGAAGCGATGTCAATTGCGTAGTCGTCAATTCTTCGATGGACAAGAGGTGCTTCACGACGCCGCCCTCTTTCCTGCTGCTTTCTCAATCGACGTTGAGACGACGAAGACACCAGTCATCGATGCATCGACTTCGTCAGAGAGATGTGTGGGAATGTTCTTGCCGACAAAATCCGGCCGAATGGGCAGTTCGCGATGTCCCCGGTCCACGAGAACAGCCAGCTGTACCGCTCGTGGTCGGCCGTGGTCGAGTAGCGCATCCAACGCTGCACGCACGGTGCGACCCGTGTACAACACATCGTCGACGAGCACCACTGTGTTTCCTGTGATGTCGACAGGAATGTCAGTGACTGCAGCAGGCACGACGGGTCGAAGGGCGATGTCGTCGCGATACATCGACACATCGATGGAACCAACAGGCACTTCCACCTGTCCCTCAAAGCGAGAGATGCAGCGAGCAAGCTCCTCTGCGATCCACACTCCGCCACGCTGCATGCCGACCAAGACGAGTCCAGCGACTCCTGAATTGCGCTCGACGATTTCGTGAGCAACGCGCGTCAGAGCGCGCCCCACATCGGTGGCCGACAAGACCTCGGCCCGACGATCCACAGCCATCAGCGAGTCGACGAGACCGTGATGCTTCGCACAAAAAAAGCGCTGGGTACGGCCCAGCGCGTCATTCCAGATGTTTCCATGTTGTCCTCCCGTCCGAGCCTCACAGGACTCAATTTACGGCGATGCCTACTCTACACGGACAATCTGCAGTTGTAAAGAGCTGCACCTCAACTGTCAGTGCGCTTGAAGAGTTGCCAATAGGCGTTCGTCTCTATGAGTTGGAACTCGGCTTCCACCCGCCTCCAGTCCTCTTCGACGACCGCCTCTTTCAGCACCGGCAAAATGACGTATTCGATGGAGTCTGCCTCTGGTCGACGGGTGTCGTTCAGGGCTGGGTCGGGGCCGTAATAGAAGACTCGAAACGGGTTGGGGAAGAAATACACCTCGCGCCGATTCGACATGTGCGTCGACAACACGTGATACACCGTCACAACTGCGTCATCGGGCACCCGACCCATGATGTCGCGAGCAGCAATGTTTCGTGGATCACTGACAATCGCTCGAGGAATGGGTCGTTGGGCGAACGAATATGGCGACCACAGCACGGAGGTCCAGAGTGTGCACGCGCACACAATGCCCACCAACCACTTGCGCTGATCAACCCTCGCCTTGGCAGTAGAAGCAACCGCCGCAAACATCAGGGCTGGTACTGCAATCAGTGAGTAGTGAAATTCGATGTTGAACTGGTACCAAAAGTTGCTGACGATATTTGCGGCCAAGACGAACGCCGAGATCATCACCAGATCTGGGGCACCGATAAGGACAAACCCGAATGGTGCGAGCATCTGCCAGATGTAGAACGGCCTGTTATCTCCGATCAGATACTTCGACACGTCACCAGGTTTCGTGAATGTCTGCTTGACAAAACCCCATGGCCCACCAAATGGAATTCGATCGCCCAAGCGTTCACGTTGAACCACATAGAACCCGATTGCGGTCATCGCCACAGATGCAACGACGGTCAATGATCCCTTCATCCGATCACTTCGCCATGCCACCCACAATCCGATTGGCACCACGATCACCATCGCGTCTTCCTTCACCAGCAGGGTCAAGAAGATGCCAATCGCAAAGACTCTCCATTTCCGCTCAACAGCGCCGTACAACGCGAGCGGCACAGAAAGGCCGTACATAGCGTCGGGGTGAAAGTTCTCAAACGAGAACCTCGACACCGCTGGGTTCAGCAACCATGCAGCAGAAAAGGCAAAAGCAAACCACTCGTTCTGAAGTCGACTTCGAGCGAAGAAGTACACCACCACTGCCCCACTGGCCACCAGACCAGCCTGAACCACGAGAAGTGTCGACGCACCTGGAATTACCCAGTACAAAGGTGCGAAGAGAAACAGAACGGGTTGAAAATGGTCACGAAGACTGTTCATGCCATTCAAGGTCACGAACGGCACCTCGAAGCGAGACAGCAACCAGGTTGCCTGATCAAAGATTCCGATGTCGTAGGCCGACGTGCCGAAGGCATCGTGTATCGACACCGTTCGAGACGCGGTCCAGATGAAGAACCACGAAACAGCGGCTACGAGGGCAGCGCGCGGCGCAAACCGACGGCACGCATCGGACCGCGACGTGCGATCAGCGAACTGAGCGAGCAACCGCAGCGAGGACGCCATTGACAAAACGACCCGAGTCATCGGTAGAGAAACGCTTTGCCAGCTCGACAGCTTCATCAATGATGACTGCGACCGGCGTGTCCACCCGTGACACCAGCTCGAATGTGGCGATACGGAGGATCGTTCGGTCTATTGCTGGCATTCGCTCGAGTGTCCAACCCTTCGAATGGGATGCAATGAGGGCATCGATATCTGCGCGACCCTGCTCTACGCCATCGGCGAGCTCCTTGGTGAGCCCAACATAAATTGCGGCATGCTGATTGACGACGCTCGTCAAGTGTTCTGAGCGCTGCTCACATTCATAAAGCAAGATCAACGCTTGCTCGCGCGCGTCACTTCGTTCGTCGACACGCTCGTGCCCGTTGCCAGAAGCCATCAGACGCGAGTGACGTACTCACCTGAGCGGGTGTCGACCTTCACTCGATCGCCAATGTTCACAAACAGGGGCACCTGGATGACGAGGCCAGTTTCGAGTGTTGCGGGCTTGCGCGCACCAGACACACGATCGCCCTGAACTCCCGGTTCAGTCTCCGCAATCGTGAGTTCAACCGCTGCCGGAATTTCCACAGACACGATGTCACCGTTGTAGAGCGCGATGATTGCCATCATCGACTCGGTGAGGTAGTTGGCGGCATCACCAAGTGCAGTCGGCGCCACGTGCATCTGGTCGTACGACTCGGTGTCCATGAACACGAAATCAGATCCGTCCTTGTACAGGAACTGCATGTCGCGCTTGTCGAGGATGGCCTGCTCCACCCTGACGCCGGCATTGAAGGTCTTGTCGAAAACATTGCCGTTGCGAAGATTGCGAAGCTTCGTGCGCACAAACGCACCGCCTTTGCCCGGCTTGACGTGTTGGAATTCGACAACGGTGAACAAACCGTTATCGAGCTCGAGCGTGATGCCGTTCTTCAAGTCGTTGGTCGTTATTGCGGGCATGACAATTCCTTGGGGCTGTGGGTGAGGACTTCTCGTCCGTCGGCCGTAATGAGCACCAAATCCTCGATTCGGACTCCACCGACGCCCACACGATAGAGCCCTGGCTCCATCGTCACCACCTCACCGCTCTCCAAGATCGCGTGCTGTCGCCTGTTGATGAGCGGTTCTTCATGAATGACGAGACCAACTCCGTGGCCCGATCCGTGCAAGAAGTGTTCCTCCACACCGTGAGCCCGAAAAACGGCCCGCACTTTTGCGTCCACCTCGTACGTATCGACGCTGGGCCCCATGGACGCAACACCAAGTGCCTGTGCCTCACGAACAACATCTGCAAACAGACGAATCTCACTCGATGCAGTCGCGGGGACATACGTGCGTGTCATGTCCGATCGATAACCGTCGACCTCTGCACCCATGTCGATGATGACGACATCAGATGCCTCGATCACACGGTCAGCGGGTCGATGATGAGGCATCGCACTGTTGGGCCCACCAGCAACGATGGTGTCGAACGATGTGCGGTCTGCCCCACTGCTCAGCATGTGTGCATCGAGACGATTCCGAACCTCACGTTCGGACTTGCCCGCCAAGCCGTCAGCACACACCTCACGCAAGGCCGCGTCTGCAATGAGGGCACTACGAGCAATGCGCGCTATCTCAGCCTCATCCTTCTTGCGGCGAAGCGTGCCGAACGGATGATTCAGCGGGCGGAGCCGAGTGGTGACCGTATCGTTCAATTGCTGATGTTCAGCGACTGTGATGTCACGGGGATCCAACACGATGTCGCCCGCTCCGACGATCTTGCGAATGGCGTCCGGCTTGTCGCTCGGCTGCTGAAGCACACAGACATTCACAGGTGCGCCTGCTGCAGCACATTGTTCTTTAGCTTGAGTGACGTATCGACCATCAACCAACAGATGAATCTGTCGCCTACACGCGTCAACAACGGCCGTGGCGGTCGAACCACTGAATGTCGTCATCCATCGAATGTTGGACAACGACTGAACATAGAGACAGGCGACATCATTCGCATCACACCATTTCCACAACCGTTCGAGTCGATCCGTGACTCGAAGTGCCGGAAGGTTCACGTCTTCCTACGAATTCGAGTTGCGGTTCGAAGAGAGCAGCGAAACGAGCGCCTGAACTGCGATGTCGTAGCTGAGTGGTCCGAAACCGGAGATGGTGCCAGCAGCCAGGGGCGCAACGACACTCGTGTGCCGAAAATCTTCGCGAGCACTCGGGTTCGACAAATGCACTTCGACAATTGGGGCCGAATATGACCGGAGAGCATCATGCAAAGCCCACGAATAATGGGTGAACGCGCCAGAGTTGATGATCATTCCGACTGTGGTTCCTCGTGCAGAGTGGACTTTGTCGATGATGTCACCTTCGCTATTGCTCTGATGCGTCTGGCAATCGAACCCAGCAGTCTTCAACTGAGTAACAACTCGTGCTTCGTGATCTTCCAAGGTCTCATAGCCGTACACCTGTGGTTCTCGCTGACCAAGAAGATTCAGGTTGGGACCATGCAACAACAAGACCAATCCGGCGCTCATGAAGACACACCGTAGCCTCGATGCGCCTTCAGCGCGTCGCGGATTTTTGCTTCATCGATGCCCTCGATGACTTCGAGGCCGTCACGAGAGTCGAGCACGAAGGTGAGTGAAGAAAGCGCCTTCTTGTCACGCTTCATCGACTCAATAAGGGCATCGTCATCGAGGTCTTTCGGCAGCGCTGTCGATAACCCATAGGTGTCCTTCACCACTGCGTAGTGGTCAGCGACCCGGCGATCATCAATGCGACCGAGGACGTGCGCCAAATGGGCCGCGAACACAAGTCCGATTGCGACCGCCTCTCCGTGCGCAATCGTCCATCCGGAGTTGACCTCAATTGCGTGCGCAAGGGTATGTCCGTAGTTGAGCAGTGCACGTCGCCCAGACTCGCGCTCGTCGCCGGCGACAACTTCAGCCTTGATGCGAACACAAGCAGCAATGCGCTCCTCCAGAGACTGCGTGCTGAGATCCTCACGAACGATGAAGTGGTACTTAGCCATCTCTCCACGCCCACAACGACTCTCTGACTCTGGCAATGTGTCGAGTGCATCTGTGTCGCATGCGACGGCGCACGGTTGCCAGAACGCACCGACCAAGTTCTTTCCCTCTGGAATATTGACACCGGTCTTACCGCCGATGGCTGCATCAACCATTGCGAGCAACGTGGTCGCCACGTGCGCCACGGGAATACCTCGGTGGTAGGACGCTGCAGCAAAACCGGCCACATCGGTGACGAGACCACCTCCGACACCTACGACACAATCCGTGCGAGTGAGACCTGCACGGGAAAAACCTCGCATCAACTCCTCGATGGTCGACAAGGATTTATGATCTTCGCCGTCACCGATGACGAAGCGGTGCACGTCGCGACCCGCGAATGCGGGAATAAGTACGGCCGGAATTGACTCTTGGGTCACGATGGCAACGCGGCGCGAGCCGTTCGGAATGAGCGAGGGAAGTTCGTGCCTTGCGCCCCGCCCGACGACGACTGGATACGAGCGGTCGCCCAACTCCACTCTCACAGTGCGCACATCGCTCATGTCTCAGACTCCGTTGAGACGAGATCGATGATCAGCTCCGCGACCTTGGAAACATCATGACCATCAGTATCGATTGAACGTGTTGCGACGGCTTCGTAGAGCGGCGTTCGCGTGCTTGCCATGTGTTGCAACGTACCAGCAGCATCGTTGTCGAGCAGCGGACGATGTCCTTCAGCTTGGACTCGCGGCACGAGAGCCGAGACATCGCAGCGCAGCCAAACTATGTCGGCGCGACCACACTGCGCAGCCTCCGCTAGACGAGCGCGATTCTCCTCCACCGTGACCGCGCCAGCGGCGACTGCTATGACCGTTGGTTTTTCCTCAGACAACGCATTGTTGAGCACCTGCGATTCGCGTTGACGAAACACAACTTCACCATCCTGTGCGAAGATCTCTCGCACACTTCGACCGTCGAGTTTTTGCACCATGTCATCGGTGTCAAGACTCACAATGTCAAGACGTCGTGCAATCTCGTTGGCCACGCTCGTCTTTCCCGAGGCCGTCATACCGACCAACACGACGTGCCGGTTGAGCACCTGCACCATGCGGTCAATCCGTGAGCGTTGAAGCGAATGACGAAGCGTTGTGGATGAATTCACGGAGTGAGTCCCCGCCAAACTTCCGCTGCGCCTCTCCGGCGAGCACCAACGCAACCATCGTTTCAGCCACGACTCCGAGGGCTGGAACAGCGGTCACGTCGGTGCGTTCTTTGAAACTGACCGTCTCTTCTTTGGTGACCATGTCGACTGTCTTCATCGTGGGTCGATTGAGCGTCGCGAGTGGCTTCATCGCTGCGCGGACAATGAGTGGTTCTCCGGTGGTGATGCCACCTTCGGTCCCGCCGGAACGATGTGTCTCACGTCGGTATGAGCGCGACGCTTCATCCCAATGAATCGCGTCGTGTGCTTCACTTCCGCGCATTCCCGCCACTGCCATACCGTCGCCGATCTCGACGGCCTTCACCGCTTGAATGCTCATGATTGCCTGCGCAAGCAGTCCGTCGATTTTGCGGTCCCAATGCACATGACTACCAAGACCAAGTGGCACGCCGTGGGCGACAACTTCCACCACTCCGCCAAGACTGTCACCATCTTTGGCCGCAGCCTTGATGGTGTCGATCATTGCGGTCTCAGCGGCATCATCGAAGCAACGCACCTCTGAAGAATCGATACGTTCCAGATCGGCCAGGGATGGCAACGCAGGAGACGACGAACGGACATCACCAATTTGAATGACATGACTGACGATCGATGCCCCGACATGCGACAACAACAACTTGGCAAGAGCGCCAGCAGCGACACGAGCAGCGGTTTCACGCGCGCTCGCTCGCTCAAGCACGTCACGTGCATCGTCAAACCCGTACTTCTGCATACCGACGAGATCGGCATGCCCAGGTCGCGGCTGGGTGAGAAGTTGGGCGGTTTTTCCAGGCGCTGGCGACATCTCGTCGTGCCACTTGTCGCTGCGGAACCATTCAGAATTTTGAATCTCGATGGCAACAGGCGAACCAAGCGTTCGACCATGTCGTATTCCGCCCACGAGAGTGATCTCGTCCTGTTCGAACTTCTGTCTGGGGCCACGTCCGTACCCGAGTCGACGGCGTGCAAGCTCACCTTCGATATCGCTGGCGAGCACGGGCAGACCTGCAGGGAGTCCCTCGACGATGACCGTGAGCGCTTTACCGTGAGATTCACCAGCTGTCAGATATCTCAGCACCATGTCAGGCTACTGGCGCCTTCGTTCTAGTTCGCGTTCTGCGGCCGAACGCATGACGACATGATCGGGCACCCGAAAACTGGTTTCGTGTCCGAACCACCAGTGATGTTGTAGTACCGCCTGATGAACGAGCATCCATAGACCATCCACCACCACTGCGCCATTGTCTGCTGCGCACCTCAGAAGTTGAGTTTCAAGGGGCTGATACACGGCATCGAGTACCACCTTGCAGCGACCAATGACGTCACGAGACACCGGCAATGCGTCGTCTCCGTTCACCGCTGATCCCATGCCAACAGAGGTTGCATTGACCAACACATCGAATGACCCCTTCTCCCGAGGATCCAACTTGGCGATGTCTGCATCTCGAACGCGTGCACGAACCATGTCCACCAGGTTCTCCGCACGTTTCAACGTGCGATTGAGGACACGAACCGTCATGCCATGACGCGCTGCCGCCAGTGCAATCGCTCGCGCCGTGCCCCCTGCCCCTGTCAACAACATTCGTGATCCCTCACACGACAGGTTTCCGTGGAATGTCAGAGCATTGATACATCCATCGCCGTCAGTATTCGTGCCGTGCCATCCGCCGTCACGATGCGTCACGCAGTTGACGGCAGCCAGTGTGGTGGCAACATCGTCGGTCCTTGCCAACTGCGCGCCAATGACTTCCTTCAACGGCATCGTCACGCTGAGCGCACGGAAGTTCTCATTAGCAAGTCGCTGCAACACACTGGGAAGTGAATCCTTCTGGACCTCCACCGCTTCATATGTCCACTTTCGGCCGGTATCAGCGAACACTGCATTGTGAATCGCTGGAGACAAACTGTGAGCCACGGGGCTACCGATGACGGCGGCGCGAATGATCTGCTCTTTCATCACGAAGACATCTTCTCAGCCGAGGAGACCTGCAGCCCTCGCCTTTTCCACATTCTTAAGGTGTTGCTCGTAGGTCGCCGCGAAAACGTGAGAGCCGTCATCATCGGCAAGTACGTAATAGCGATATTCGCAGGGTGTGTTGCGCGGCAAATCGCGACATATGGGGTCTGACGGAAGCGGATTCGGTGCCGGCGAGAGGGCGGCCTGAATGGAGGCACGCCCAGGATTTGCAATGGGCGTTGGTGGCAGACCGGCACGCTTGTAGGTGTTGTATTCGGTGTCCGCACGCTTGAGGTCGCTGAATGCTGCGGCCGGATCAGCGCCGTAATACAACGTGGCGTCAATTTCCAGTTTCATCTTCGCCGCAAGTCGGTTGTAGATGACTCTTGAAATCAGAGCGCGATCTTTTTCAACCTTTGCCTCACGTTCGATCATCGACGCGATAATCAACACGTCGTAGGGATTCCGTCCGACCTTTTCTTTCGCGACATCGAGTCCCTCTTGGCGACCAACACGCTCCATCAATGCAACCATTCGAGACAAGACAGATGAGGCGTTGTCATCACCAGCAACTTGATACGTGTCTGGGAACAGCAACCCTTCGAGCGAAGTTGTCCCGACGGGCGCAAATGTTGAAGCAACAGCTCCTCCACGGGAAGCTTCGATGACTGACTCTCGAGAGATATACGGAGCCTCTTCAGCCAAGCGGCCTGCCACCTGATCGACCGTGTAACCCTCGGGAAACGTCACTTTGATAAAGGTCTGCGCCGGAGGAGTTCCGAGCACCTTCATCACGTTTCCGGCATTGTCGCGGGGCTTTAATGCGTAGTAGCCCGGCAACACCTCAAGACCCCCGTTGCGACTCACATACCACCGGAACACTCTGTCGTTCACGATGATTCCCTCTTGTTCAAGACGTGCAGCGATGCTGGCGACGGTCTCCCCTTCATTTACTGTGAAGTTCACAGGTACTTCGGCGATACTTCCGGGATTGAGTTGCCGGAGCAACCAGAAGCCAGCCACACCAGCGAGAACAGCGAATGACACCATGGCGGCGGCAATCACCTTGATGACGCCATGCCACCTGTTGCCAACCGGTGCGAGCTCTACGAGGTCGTCGTCGCTCACCCGTTGTGGATTGTCCCAGGGGTCGGGCACCCAATCAGGATCGTTCGACGGCATCAACGGATCGCCCGAGACGCCCCCCACTACTGCGGCTCCGACGAATCATCGTCATCGAGAACATGCTTTCGTGTGTCGAGCCACGACTGCAACATGACCGCAGCCGCGACCTTGTCGACGACGCGACGTCGAGCCTGAGCCTTCATCTTCGCTTCCATCAGCAGGGCGTCTGCAGCCACGGTGGTCAGACGCTCATCGTGAAGGTGCACCGGCACATCAACAACGGTAGCCAACGCTTCACTCTCGGCGACGGCAGCCCGAGCAGCAGGACCCTTGTCTCCAGACATAGA